>Ga0070754_10001537_pt1 | contig 18370 bp, 23 predicted proteins | sample VirMetDEL_Sep_01_FD_75181 | JGI IMG/M metagenome (GOLD analysis project Ga0070754, IMG submission 75181) | Aqueous microbial communities from the Delaware River and Bay under freshwater to marine salinity gradient to study organic matter... | ecosystem: Environmental > Aquatic > Marine >... | reverse complement strand
TTAAAAGTAAGGTTATGAATAAAGCGACATCAACGAGTAGAAAAGATAAAATTAATAAAAAGATTTATTATTTGAAGCCGAGTGATGGAAAAAGATTAGATTATGTTTTAAATGAAAAGCACTTATTAAGAAAGTATGATAATTATTTATTAGATAAGGTTAAAGAACAGATTAAAAAGAAGCCAGGTTTAGAAGATATACTTTTCGGATAAAAAAGAAAAAGAAAAAAAATAATATATACATTATGGAAAAAGAATTTAGATTAGAAAATGAATTGACTGATGAACAAAGATCAGAAATGTTTTTAGAGGAAACTAAATATTTAAGAAGAAGAGAAAAACCAATTTTAGATAGTTTAGAAAGACAAAGAACTTGGATTTACAAGAATTTACAAAAAGTATATTTAAACTGACACATTGACAAGTTTTTATATTTATTAAAAACAATAAAAAGTTGAGTATGAAGGTTACAAATGTTGAAAAAACAATAGAAAAGATAATAGAATTGAGATATACAAAGTTTCAAGCCACTGGAACTATTGTTAAATATTTAGTTAATACTTATGGTTTAAGTGAAGCCAGAAGTTATGAATTAATAAGAATAGCCAGAATAAAGTATGGTGATATGTACTATAAGACTAATGAAAAGGTTTTAGAAGATGCTATTTATAAAATGGAGAGTATGTTAGAAGAAGCCACAAAAGTTAAAAACTTTAAGTTAGCCTTAGAAATACAAAAAGAATTAAACAAGGTTTTAGAATTATCTAAAAATGAAATTAAGGTTGATATAAAGATAGAACAACCGCTTCTAAAACCATTAGAAGAAGATGATACTAACGACATCAATACAGAAGATAAGGAAGATTAAAGAAAGAAAAAAAGTTATTCAAGGTGGTTCATCATCTGGTAAGACATATGCTATTTTAACTATTCTTATAGATTATGCGATTAGAAATGCTGGTACATCTATATCAGTAGTTAGTGAAAGTATGCCGCACCTAAGAAGAGGTGCCTTACGAGATTTTCTAAATATAATGAAATCTACAAATAGATTTTTTGATGAAAGATTTAATAAGAGTAGTTTAACATATACTTTTTATAATGATTCTTATATTGAGTTTTTTAGTGCTGATAGTCCTGATAAGTTAAAAGGTGCCAGAAGAAATGTACTTTATATTAATGAGTGTAATAATATAAGTTATGAGGCATACCAACAATTATCTATTAGAACCACTGACGACATTTATTTAGATTATAACCCTGATAGAACATTTTGGGCTATAACTGATGTAAGTAATGAACCTGATGCTAAAAGAATAGTTTTAAATTATAAAGATAATGAGGCACTACCACAAAATGTTATAGAGCAGTTTGAGATTAATAAAAAGAAAGCCGAAACAAGTGAATACTGGAAAAACTGGTGCCGAGTTTATATTGATGGATTAGTCGGCTCGTTAGAAGGTGTTGTTTTTAATAATTGGAGTGAGATTGATAGAATACCAGAAGAAGCGAGATTAATAGGTGTTGGAATTGACTTTGGTTTTACTAATGACCCGACGGCTGCTGTTGCCGTATATAAGTTTAATGATGAGATTATATTAGATGAGGTTTTATATAGAACTGGTTTAACGACTGCTGATATAGATAAGTTATTAGATATAAATAAGTCGGTTGAAATATGGGCTGATAGTGCTGAACCGAGAACTATTCAAGAATTAAAGAATAGAGGTTGGAGGATTTTTGGTGCTAAGAAAGGAAAAGATAGTATATTATATGGTATAAATTTAATACAAGAATATAATTTATTAGTTACGAGCCGTAGTGAAAATCTTATTAATGAATTACAGAATTATCAGTGGTTAAAAGATAGAGAAGGAAATAAGATAAATGTACCGATTGATGCTTTTAACCACGCGATAGATGCTATTAGATATTTATTTATTAGTAAGTTAAATAAGAAAAATGAGAATAGGACGCCTTTTATAATAGGAAGCCGATAAAATAATATATAAAATAAAAAAACGAACCACTATGTTATATGTTGATAATGATATGTTAGGTGTAATTTTTAAAAAGTTAAACCTGATAATAAAAGAAATTGCTACTATTAAAGAAGAAATTAAAGAATTAAGATATGAAATTGAGAAAAGAAGTTGAAGATATACTATTTAATAATTTGATGCCGATTACTTATATAGATGAGTTAATGGATTTTAAACCTGCTGATGATGAGATAATAAATTATATTAATAAGATTTTTATTCAGATGGTTTATTTTAAGCCGAGAGTTTTTAATAAAGCCGAGATTGATATTGCCTGGGCTATGTTATATAATGATATATGGTTATTAAATGATTTATTAAATAAGTTAAATTCACATACATTAGTTTCGGTAGTATATGAAATTATAGAAAATATATTTGAAGAATTATTTGTGCTTTTAGAAGATTTTGAAATGTTTGAGTTAGCGAGTAATATATTGAAAATTAAAAATAAGTGGTTTAGTTTAGATGTAAAAAATATAGTTAAACAAAGTGTCGAAAAATGAAATACTTAATGAATTATATACATCAAGATTTATGAATGATTTAATAATGACTATTACATCTAACCATCAGTTAAAAGATGACTTGAAACAACATTTATTTTTAATTTTATGTGAGATGCCTGCTAAGAGAATAGAAGAGGCACATAAAAACCATTATTTGAATTATTTATGTGTTAATATAATAAAGAAACAATATCACTCCTCTACATCACCTTTTCATAAGTTATGGAGACCCAATAATGATTATATTGAAGGTGATATAATTGATGAGGCAGAGCCGTTTAATGAAAATATGCTAAGTGATATTTTAGATATAGTTAATAAGATAAATTATGTTGATAGAGAATTGTTTTTGATGTACTATAAGTTAGGTAGATATGATAGATGGAATGGTGATTTGAAAGATAAAGATTGTGAAAAACCTATATCGTCGTTAAGAAAGATAGAAAAAAAATTATCTATTTAAACGATTGAAGGAAAAAGAATTACCATATCGAGAGACACGATCAGATTAAGTTTGAATAAAACTTTAAAAAAGATAAAAAAAGAATTAAAGAAAAGAGATGATTATAGAGATTATTAAGTTATTTGAAGTAGTTGTAATTTCTTGGGCTTTAAAGGATTTATTTTCATTTATTGGTGGTTTATTATATGATATAAAAACTGAAAATAAGATATTTAGATTTATATTATTGATTTTAAGTTATATATTTAGTTGCTCTGATAAATGTGCTGTTTTTTGGTTTAGTTTTATTTATTCAGGAGATTTATTTATTGCTGCTATAACCTCTATAATAATAAATAATTTATCAAAATTAGAAAATAAATATACAAAATTGTAATAGAGAGAAAGATTGTTTTAATATATATAATAAATTAAAATTATTATTATGAGAGAAAAACAAAAACCTATTTTATTTAAGGAATCCTTATATGATGAGATAGAAAAAGTTAGAAAAGAAAATGGATTGAGAACTTTAACATCTGCTGTAATGTTATTATTAGAAACATATAAAAAAGAATCTATTAAATAATGACTTTAAAGGAGAAATTAGAATTATTCAAAGAAAAAGGTTGGACTTATAATCCTGAAACAGGTGATGTATATTCACATACTGGTAAATTAATTGAAAGTAAAGATACCGGTGGTTATATTAGATGTGGTATAGCATATAATAAAAAAATAATTTTTATTTCCAGTCATCAATTAGCGTGGTTTTTATATCACAATCAGGTACCTGAATCAAGAGTTGATGGTATATATTATGAAATTGATCATATTGATAGAAATAGATCTAATAATAAAATATCTAATTTAAGGTATGTTACTAAATCAAAAAATCAACATAATAGAAATAATACAAAAGGTTATTGTTTAGATAAAGAAAATAATAAATTTTTATCACGAATAAGTTTAAATAATAAATCAATTCATTTAGGTTATTTTGACACCGAAGAAGAAGCGAAACAAGCATATTTAGAAGCCAAAAAAACATACCATACAATATGAAAAAACAAGAAAGAGATGATATAGAAAGGTTATGTAATTTAAAGATTGCTGATATGGGTGATAAAGAACTAACACTACATTATTTAAGAAAATTCGTTAATCCGTCGGCAAATTTCTGCTTAATGTGTGGTGGTTCAGTGAAAATTATGTTTAATCAGTTAAGAAATTGGTGGAACAGACAGAATAAGGAGAATTATAGATTTATTAAAGACAAAGAATAAAAAAATATATTTAAGAATATGAAAATAGTTGAGATAGGAGATAAAGATTATAACTTACCAGAAGGCTGGCACGAGATAAGTGTTAAGAAATTTGAAAGAATTGCTAAACACTCGTCATTATTAAATGAATATAAAAGCCAGACACTTTTTACATTAGAATTAATATCTATTATATTAGATGCTCCGTTAGATGATATAAAAAAGTTAGATAGAGAGGCATTTTCTTTTTTGAATAAGTCATTAGATTTTATGAATACTGAAATAACTTGGAGCGGTAAAAAAGAATATGAAATTGATGGTGAGATTTATTTAATGTTAGAGGACTTGAATAAACTAACTATGGGTGATTCTATAAGTTTAGAGATTATGTTACAGGATTCAAAGCCGGAGGAGACATTGATAAATATATTGCCGATTTTAGTTAGAAAGGCGAAAGTGGTTGAAAAGAAAGGTGAAAAGATATATAAGGCATCTGAGTTTAATGCTGATGAATATGATGAGTTAAAAGAATTATATAATGAAAAATTAATGATTGCTGATGTAATAAAAGTTAAGGATTTTTTTTAAGTTGGAGGGAAAGCATCTTTTACAATTATGAAGATTATTTTGGTAAGAGAAAAGTAAGTGATGAAAAAGAGGTTGTAAGTGCGCCTGATACAGGAACGAGAATAGATTATAGAAGATGGCAGTTTCATTTACAAGTTCATAAGTTAGTTAAAGAGTTGAACCTCCAACCAGAAGCAGTATATAAAATGAATTATATTGATTGTTTAAATTGGTTAAGTTTATTTTATTTAAAAGATAAAGTGATGTTAGAACAACAAAAAAAGATAAATAAGAAATGAGAATAACTATTAAAGATATAATAAATAAAATGAATCAGGTTGCTATAATTGATCCGAGAATAAATGGTTTTGGTTTTGGACCTGAATATGATTTAGTTGGTTATGATATAAAATACCCTTATATGTATATTATATCGGATCAGATACATAATGTTAATTTTACTGATGAGAATAAGTATAGAAGTATAGAATTGAATTTTATTATTAGAATAGGTGATAGAGTTAATGATCAGATTAATGTATATGATGCTATTGCTGAGAATAGTAATAATGGTTTAGATAATATATCAGATACTTTTAACATTTTAATTGATGTGATAAATGTTATATCAGAGAATAGTTTGAATTTTTTTGAGGATTTAAGTTTAATTGATGATATAGAAATTGAGCCGTTTTATCACGAAGATAAAGGTGATGTTAATGGACATCAAGCCACAATTACTTTAAGAATTAAAAATGATGGTGTTTGCTCTAACCCGATTACTGCCAATTTTAGTTAAAAAATAAATTATATAAGATGCCGATAAAAAAGAAGCCAGGTGAAAATAAAGAGGAGTTTATATCAAGATGTATAGCGACTGAAATTAGTGCTGGTTATGATAAGGATCAGGCGGTTGCTATGTGTTATGCTATTGCTGATGATGAGTTTGAAAAATTTGAAAGTTATAATGATTACCCAGAGGCGGTTAAAGAAGCCGCTGCGAGAGGTATAAGATTAAATGAAAAGGTTAATAATAAATGTGCTACACAGGTTGGAAAAGTAAGAGCACAACAACTGGCTAATGGTGAGAATATATCTTTTGAAACTATTAAAAGGATGTACTCTTATTTATCAAGAGCGAAAGAATACTATAATGAAAATGATGATGAGGCGTGCGGAACAATAAGTTATTTATTATGGGGTGGTGAGCCGGCTTTAAGATGGTCTGAAAGAAAGATTAAAGAAATAGAAGAGTTAAGATTGAATAAGAAAATTTTAGAGTTTAGAAAATGGAGAAATAAGCCGAAGTCATCTAATGTTAAGAATATAATGTATAATGATGAAATAAAAGAGTTGGTTGTTAGATTTAATGATGGTGATGTATATACTTATTTTGATGTTGAGTTTAGTTTATTTCAAGATTTAGTTAATGGTGCTGGTGTATGTAGAACAGAAGGTGAGAATAAGTGGGGCAGTTGGTTTATTGGAAAGACACCGAGTGTTGGTGCTGCTTTATATAATAGATTAGTTAAGAGTTCTATATCATATAAAAAAGGTGGCACTTTAAGATAAGATTATGGCGAGAATAAAGTACAGTAAGGCATCTTTACAGAGGGCTAATAGAAGATTATATGGTTTAGTTAGAAGGACAATTTTAACTAAAAAAAGAAAGTATGATGGTAAGATTTTACAAGTTAGAACAGGTAATTTATCTAAAAAGATAAAGCCGATAATAAAAGTTGAGAATAAGAGATTAGTTATAGATTTAGAGGTGATGGAGTATTATAAATATTTAGATTTAGGTACTGAAAGAATAGAGCCGTGGTTTTTAAGTGAGGAGATTACTGAAAGTGAATATATGAAAGAAATTATTGAAGAATTAACTAATGATGCTTTAAGTGATGCTACTACAAGTATGATAAGTAGAATAAATGGTTAAAAAGTGAGGAACATTACTTATGATATATAGTATATTATATTTACTATTTTTACTTAAAGACAATTATTAATAAGATATATTTATATAAAATTAAGAAATTAAAATGGCGATTAGTATAAAGAAACAACCACAAGAATTAACACCGGTATATAATCAAATGTTAATTGCGGCTACGAGTTCAAGTGATAGTGAGCCGAATTTTCAGTTTGTAACCGATTTAGTTGTTAGAGGTGAAACAAGTTCAAGAATAAAAATACCAGTTAATCCAGAGGGTTATGGTGTTTTTGATATACACAGACATATTCAAAATGAAATTACTTTTGATTTTAACCCAGAAAGTTTATATTTTAATACAGCGACTAACTCGTTTGCTACATATTCAGCTTTTTTAAGTGAGGAGTACAGAAATGAGTGGAGATTTTTAGATAATTTGTTTTTATCTGGTTCTTTTGTTGGATTTGTTGGTTATGGCTTGCCTTTTTTTGGTGTTGGTGAGGAAATTAGTATATTACAAGATGGAGGTGCTACATATTTATCATATAATGGAGATACTATTGTTACAGGTATAACTGCTACGGCTTCATATGGTACTTTTTCAGGTGATTTATATATTGTAGAAACTAATAAAACATATCTTGGTTCTTCTGCTGTTAATCCAGGTTCTATATTCTTATCAAATAGAAGATTGTATATAACACCTATACAAGCATCATTTTCTAAATGGGCTTTTAATGGTGTTGAAAGTTTTGTTGATTTTATAAATTATGATTATGAAACATATAATGCTACTTGGAGTGGTTCTGAATTTTTAACAAATGTACCTGATAATTGGAAAGTTGATAGAGAAAGTAATATGTGGTTAAATTTATGGAGTGATGATATAAATAAAGTTCATAAAGCGATTATTACAACTGAGACAAATGAGATTGAAATTATTAATGATAAGACAAGCCAGAATTTACAATTAGGAGTTGGAACTAACCAATTACAATTTGAGGCATTTACAATAGGTTCTACTGCTTCGTTAAGGACTTTATCAAGAACAGCACCAATAGTTAGAACAGGTGATATGATATCGGCTACAAATAGTTACTATACGGTTAGAGTGATTGGTGAGATGATTGATAATGCTACAAAATTATCAGAATTTAATGGTGCTACATTAACTTTAAATGATGAAGATGGACCTGATGGTTCTGTTGATACTGCTTTTAAAGTTGATTTTGTTGATCCGAATACAGCACCATCAAATGGAGTGAGAACCTTATCTTTGAGAACACCGATAACTGCTGGGAATACATATAGAGTTAGTGTTTGGGCTAAATCGGTTAGTGCTACTGCTTCTTTTAGATTTTTATATTCTGACCCTGTTACTATATCACCTAATAATGATATAACAGATCAGTGGGGTTATTATTCATATACATTTACGACTGGATCACCAGTTACGGTTAATACAATAAGATTGATTCCGAAAGCACCTACACCAACACCAGAAGGTGGTTATTCGGTATATTTTTGGAATCTAAATGTTGAGATAGATACGATTGAGCCGAAAACATTTATTATTAATGATAAGTGTTCAAGATATGAAAAAATACAATTGATATTTTTAGATAAAAGGGGTTCATTTATTCCATATACTTTTAATATGGTTAATAGAAATAATAAAACTATATCAAGGAGTACTTTCCAACAGAATTATGGTAGGTTCGCACCTGCTTCTAATGATTTTGAATATAATACTTGGGACAGAGGTGTTAAGACATTAGATGTTGTTACTATGGATGAGTGGGTTGTTAATAGTGATTGGGTTAATCAAAATGAATCTGATTTTTTAATGACACTTTTTGAAAGCCCAGAAGTTTTTTGGTATAAAGAAAATGGTGATATAATTGCCGTTAATATAAAGACAACTAATATAGAAAGAAAACAAGTTTTAAATGATTTAGTTATTAACTATACATTAACATTTGAAACGAGTATGAAAGATAGAAAACAGAACGGATAATATGAATACAGTAGAATTATTTTTAGGCAGACCCTCGTTTGCTACATTAGATTTAACAACAGATTTTGATATTGCTTTACAATATAGTGTTGCTGATATAAGAGATATAAGTAAGAGAAATGCTGCTTATTCTAAAACGATAGTAATACCAGGAACAAAAAATAATAATTATTGGTTAGGAAATTTATTTGATATAAATACTGATTTTACATATTATAATCCGAATATAAGAACACCTGCTTATTTAGTTGTTAATGGTGAGATTGTTATAGATGGTTTTATTCAGTTAAAAAAGGTTAGAAAATTAGTTAATGTTGATGACCAAGGTAGTGAGATACAATATGAAGTAGTAATTTTTAATAACACGGTTAATGTATTGAGTTTAATTGGTGAAAAGACATTAAATGATTTAGAATTTGGTGGGTTTAACCATCTTTATACGATTGATGCTATTACACAGAGTTGGACTAATACTTGGGATGATGCTTATGTATATCCGATGTATGGTAGAGTTACTGAAAATGGTGGAGCACAGGCTACGGTTGATGATTATAATGTTGAGAGTTTTTATCCTGCTGTTTTTCATAAAAAGGTTTTAGATTCTATATTAAGTGATGTTGGTTATGGTTGGACTGGTTCATTAAGAACTGATCCTATTTATGAAAAAGAAATTATACCTTATATTGGTCAAGCTAAGTTAAAGATTAATCCTACTACTTTAAGATTTAGAGAGTTTAGAGCGAGTAATAATGTAGTTGTTAATGAGTCATATTCTGCTATATCGGTTAGAAGAGGTTATGTTAATTTAGGATCTGGGATTATAGATCCAAATCCAGATAATGCTTATGGATTTGTTGTACCTACTGGACAAAATCTTTTCTATGCCCAGAATCCAACTGATAATGGTTTAGGATTAAAATATTCTTTTAATGATGATTTTACAGATCCTAATTTTGATAATAATAATGTTTATTCTACAACAACTTATGAATATACTTGTCCTGTAAGAGGTGAATATGAATTTGGTTATGATTTAGATTATGAGGTTAGATTTACAAATAGTGGTTTAATAGATATAGATGTTTGGGGTTATAATTTAAATAGTTTATCTTCTAATTGGATTAATTTAACAAAAGATACTTTAAATCCTATTAATAATCAATATGCTACGGTTGGTTTTAGATTTGAACATACTTTACAAGTTGAGCGTTCGGGTTATACAGCATCTGTTGGTACAAACAATTATGTTGATTTAGAAACTAAAATAATATACCCAGGTTTAGGAGTTATAAATGAAAAGGAATTATCATTAGGTTTAACAGCGAATTATTGGTTACCTACACAGAATAATGTTAATAGTAGAAATGATTGGTTGGTACCTGGATTAACGATAAGTCAGTCATTTACATATAGTGTAGCAGATACACATTTATATCAAAAATATATTTTAAATGCAGGTGATAAAGTTAGAATAGTTTTAAAGATTTTTAGAGATGTAAAATACACACAGGGAAGAAATTTATTAAATGCGCAGGCGTTTGGTATAGCAGATTCATTTACATATAGTAGTGCTGATTTAGCGATTAGTATAACACAGAATATAGATAATGTTTATTATAATATAGCATCTGGTGATACAGTATATGAAAATGATTTAATAGATTTTAATAATATATTAACATCTAAAATAAAGCAGAAAGATATAATAACTGATTTAATAAAAAGATATAATTTATATATTGAGATTGATCCAGAGAATGCGAATATATTGATAATGAATCCGAAGCCGGATTTTTTTAAATCTGATAATATATTAGATTGGAGTGATAAGAAAGATTTATCATATCAAGATGAGATTGAGTTTTTAGCAGAGATACAAGCTCAGTCATTATTATTTACATATAAGCCAGATAGTGATTCAGTTAATAAACAATATACAGATATAACTGGTAATATTTATGGTGAGAAAGAACTTATATTTGATAATGATTTTACGAAAGGTATAAAAAGAATTGAAACACCATTTAGTCCTACACCTTTAATATCAACAGAGTTTGGTGCTGTTGTGCCTGCTATTGATATTTATGAGCCGAAAGGAAATCCAAGAGTTTTATATTGGGGTGGATTAAAAGGATTAGATAGTGGTTGGAATTTTAGATATAATTTCGTTTTAGGTACAGGAAGTGCTACGGTTTCAACAACAACTGCTGCTGAAATTTTTAATGAATACCCTTATGCTGGACATTTTGATGATCCGTATAGACCTTTGATTGATATAAATTTTGGAGAAACAGAAATCTTATTTTATGATAGTTATGAATATACAACTGATAATAATTTATATAATAGATATTGGGCGGATTATATTGAACAACAAATACAAGATGGTAAGTTATTAACAACGAGATTATATTTAGATGAAAATGATATTCAGTTTATTAAAGATAATTTTGATACAAGGATTTTAATTGATAATGCTTATTATTATGTTAATAGAATTAAGGATTACAAGCCGTTTAATAATGAGCCGACAGAAGTTGAATTAATAAAGATTAAAGATGGTTTAGATTTTATACCTACAATAACAGAGATTGATAATCCAGGTTTATCTTTATGTCCTGCTGATATAGTTGTTAGAACAATAAATAATGTGAGATATTATATATCACAAAGTGGTGCTACGGTTAGTAATGATTGTTGTGATGCGTTAGGAGGTATATATTCAAGTGCTTCTGGATTATGTCGTCAAGTTTCGGTTAGTCCTGAGCCTGGAAGTGTTAAATTGAGTTCATCTTCAAGGTTTTTATCTTTATTAGATAGAAAAACAAATACAGGTGATGGTTTTGCTATTGGTAACAATAATACAACTGGTGGCTCTGTTTTAAGTAACGGTTTATTAAGAAATAATATACAATTTACAATAGGAAATAATAATACTAATCTTGCTAATGAGACATTTATTATTGGTGATGGAAATATAATTGGTTCAAGTAAGTCGGTTATTTTAGGTAGTGATAATAATACAATAAATAGTGATTATTCTGCTGTTATAGGTGGCTCTAATAATAATATAACATCTAACTCGGTTGCTATTGCTTCTACTGATAATGTGGTTACAACATCTAATACTATATTGATGAATGTAAGTGGTTTAACACAGAGTTTATCAAATGCTGCTTATTTAGGTGATAAGTTTATTGTTAATACAGATATAGGTAGGGCTAATTTGGTTGATGCGCAGTTTGAAGGAAATACAAAATACTTTATTGGTGATTTAGATACATTAGAAAATGTTAATGTTGCTACGGCATCTATACCGAATTGGGGTTATTTAGGTTATGATCCGATTAATAAAGATTGGAGAGAACGAGTTAAAGCACATATTAACTTTTTTGATTATACAAGTGATAGAGTTACTGAAATTACTGAAAGTGATACTTGGTACAAATTAGGTTTAACTGCTTCTATTGGTTATGATAATACAACAAGATTAACTTGCGATGATACTGGTAGAGTTGATTATTTTGGTGTAACTGCTTCTGTTTTTAAGGTTGAAGGTGTTTCATCATTATCAGCAGAAAATAATAATGAGGTTCATTTAGCGTTTTTCAAAAATGGAGAATTATGGCCTTGCTCGGAACAAAGTGGAATTACAACATCAGGTGGTAAGGCGACAAGTATATCTTTCCACTGTCTTATGGAATTAGAATCAGAGGATTATATAGAAGTTTATGTTAAAAACTCTACTGCGAGTGCTGATGTAACACTGGCTAATATAAATGTGATTGTTACTGAATTGTGGTAAGTTAAAAGACAAATGTAGATAAAATATATTTAATGATATGGCGCAGAAAATTAAATTAGGATTCCAAGTAGATACAACTGATGTTGAAAATGCTAATGATGAAATTATCAAATTAGAGCAGGAGATTGCTGAACTAAAAGATAAAATGAAATCATTAGAAGAAGGTACTGATTCTTTTAAGAAGATAGAAGATCAAGTTAAGAAAACTGAAAAAGAAGTTGGTGGTTTAAAAAAATCTACTGGTCTTGCTGGTAGGGCATTTGTTAGTGTAGGAAATATAATAAAAGGTGGTTTAGGACTTGGTTTTATTCAACAGATATTATCTGTTGTTACAGATTTATTTATGCAGAATCAAGAAGTAGTTGATGCTGTTAATGTTGCTTTTACTGCTTTAAGTATAGTTGTTAATGAATTTTTTGGTGCTATTAAAGAAGCATTTATGGCTGTTAGTGAGGCGAATGGTGGTTTTAATGCTACGAAAGAAGTTATATTAGGTTTATTAACAATCGCATTAACACCTTTAAAATTACAATTTTATTCTATAAAACTGGCTATATTAACTTTACAACTTGCGTGGGAAAAATCTGTTTTTGGAAAAGGTGATGAAGGCAGAATTACTGAATTAACAGAAAAAATAGATTCAACAAAAGAATCTATGAAACAAACAGGAATTGAGGCGTTAAAAGCAGGAAAACAAGTAGTAGATAATTTTGGTGAAATGGTTGGTGAGGTTGCTGGTGCTGCTGTTGCGGTTGGAACTGCTGCTATTAATACAATTAAAGATGTTAATGTAGAAGCGACAATAGAGCAGGCTAAGGCGATTACAGAAGGTGAAAAGTCATTAGAAAAATTAGAAATACAACAACAAGGTTTAATTGAAAAATATGATAGAGAAGCCGAGATACAAAGACAAATTAGAGATGATGTTAGTTTAAGTTTTGAGGAAAGAATTGCCGCTAATGAGGAGTTAGGTAGAATTTTAACAGAACAGACAGAAGCCGAAAGAAGTAACATAACACAAAGAATAGGTTTATTACAAAGTCAAAATAATTTATTAGGAAATACAGAAGAAAGGACTAATGAAATTTTAAGATTACAAAATGAACTGGCTGCTGTTGATGCGAGAGTTACAGGACAAAGAAGCGAACAATTAACAAATACTAATGCTCTTTTAAAAGAACAGGCTGATGTTGAAGCGAGTAGATTAGATACGAAAAGACAGATTGCTGATTTAGAAGCACAAACTGAATTAAATGCTATAACTAATTTAGAACAAAGATTAGTTAGAGAAAGAGAATTATTGTTACAAAGTTCCGAAGCGAGAAAAGCCGATTTACAAGAACAAATGGCTTTATATAATGAAGGTACTGCTGAAAGAGTTAGATTAGAAAATGAATATGCGTTAGAAGTTGCTAATACAAATGCTAAGGTTAATGATTTAGATAATAAACTTAAAGATCAGAGAGTTAAAACAGAACAAGAGGTTCAAAAGGCGAGAGTTGATGGAATTGCCTCTACATTAGGTAGTATATCTGGTTTAATAGGTGCTTTTGCTGATGAGAATAAAGTTGCTGCTAAGGCGGCTGTTTTGGTTGATGCGGCGGTTGCTGCTATTGGTATATGGAGAGGTTATGCTAAATTAGGACCATTTGGAATTGCTGGTGCTGCTTTACAAACTGCTGCGTTAATTGTTGCTACAAAGAAATCTTTACAGAATATAGATAAAGCGAGTAGAGGTGCTACAACTGGTGGAGGAGGTTATCAAGCACCACCTGCTGTGTCACAAGCGGCTATTAGTCAAAATCAAGCACCAATACCAACATCTATTACGGTTAGTGGAACAGGTTTAGAATCTACAACAGAAGTTGGAACAGGTGCTGGTTCAAGACAACAAAGTGTTAGAGCATATGTAGTTGAATCTGATATAACAGAGACACAGAATAGATTATCTACTTATCAACAAAGAGCAGAGATAGGTTAAAAAATATATATAATTAATATGGAATACAAAATAATTGAATGGGAATTAAATGATGTAATTGGTGAATTACAGAGAATATCATTAGTTAGTGATCCGGCTATTGAGCAGGACTTTATGCTTTTTAACTCGGTTGATTTGATGTTTAAGACAACTGATGAGGAGAAAAGAATAGTTACTGGTTGTGCTATGAGACCTGATATAAAGATTATGAGAAAAGATGAAAATGGTGATTTATATTATGGATTCTTTTCAAAAGATACGGTTAGAAAAGCAGCCGAGATTTTCTTTAAGAAAAATAGTAATGCTAACAATACTAATATAGAACATCAATTTGAAATTGATGGTGCTTATGTTTTTGAAAGTTGGATTGTTGAAAATCCTGAATTAGACAAATCAAAGGCATTAGGTTTTAATGATGTTAAATTAGGTGATTGGTGGGTTAGTATGAAAATTGAAAATGAAGATGTTTGGAACAATTATCTAAAAACTGGTTTAATAAAAGGTTTTTCAGTTGAAATTAGAGCCACGGAAAAAGAAACAGAAGTTTTAAGTAAGATTAAAGAATTATTAGAATCTGATAAAAGTGAGGATGAAAAGTTTGATATAATTAAAAACATATTAAGTTAAAAATCAACAGGTTATTAAAAAAATCTGTCAAAATAGGTATATTTTATATCTATATAAAAATTAAGTATAGTTCGTTATGAATAAAATTGAAATTTTGAAAGAGATTAAGAATCTTATATTTTCAAATAAAGAAGAAAAAGAATTGAATTTTAAAGATTCAAAGGCTAATGACGGTGAAATTATTGTTAGAGTTGAGGCTGATGAATTTGAAGTTGGATTGCCTTTATTTGTTATTACAGAAGATGGATTGATTCAAGCACCTGCTGGAAAACACACATTAGAAGATGGTAGAATAGTTGAAGTTAATGAGGAGGGTGTTATTGTTTCTATCGAGACACCAGAGGTTGAAGAAGAGGTTGAAACACCAGAGGCTGAAATTGAAGTTGAATTAGGTGAGGAAAAGAAAGAAGAAATGGAAGAAGAAAAGGAAGAAGAAAAGAAAGAAGAAATGGAAGAAGAAAAGAAAGAAGTAGAAGTTGTTGATATGGAAAGAGTTATAGGTTTAGAGAAAAGAATTGAGGAGTTAGAATCTATAATCAAAGATGTTTTAGAAACAAGTAAGGAAGTTGCTTCTTTTTCAAGTCAAATTGGAGAAAAGTTAAACTCTGTTATTGATGAAATGCCTGCTGATAAGGAGATTAAGAAATTAAAGAGTGAAAGTTTTTCAAGTGAAAGAAAGAATAAGATTAATGATTCATTAGAATCTATTAAGAATATTAGAAATAAAAAATAATCCGAGAGGATATAAAAAACAATTAAAACGAAATGAGTTTAAATTTAAGTGGTTTATCTGCCTATACAAATGAAAACGCTATGGATCTTATCAAAGAAGCGGTTTTAAAAGGTAGAACAGTTGATTTGGTTAATGTTCAAGGTGGTGTTAAGTCATCTGCTACTATTAACAGATTATCAACAAGTTTGACTGCTGCTGCTGGTGCTTGCGGTTGGTCTGCTACTGGTTCAACAACTTTGGATCAGAGAACTATATCAGTTGATGATATAAAAATTAATGAATCTATTTGTCTAAATGATTTAGAAGGATTCTACACACAAGTACAAATGAACCCTGGTTCATATAATACTGATATTCCTTTTGAGCAGTTGTTTGCTGAAAACAAAAGAGATCAGGTTATGGCTTTGGTTGAAGATTTAGTATGGAAAGGTGATAAAGTTGGTGGATCAGGTAATCTTGCTCTTGCTGATGGTTTCAAAGTTCTTTTTGATGCTGCTATTGCTTCTACTGCTTCAAATGGTGGTACATATTCATCTGCTGCTTTATCAAGCACAATTATTGATAAGGTTGATGAAATGATTGCTAAATTAGATACTGATGTAATTGATGCTGAGGATTTACATTTATTTATGTCTTATTCTGATTACAGAACATATGCTAAGGCGTTAAGAGATGCTAACCTATTCCACTATACAGGTGCTGAAAATCAAGGTTTAGAATTTTCACAAATGGTTCCAGGTACTAATGTAAGAGTAGTTGCTGTAAGAGGTTTAAATGGTGCTTCAAGATGGTTGTTATCACCTGCTTCAAACCTTTATGTAGGTACTGACCTATTGACTGATGCCGAAGATTTTAAGATTTTCTATTCACAAGATAACGACGAAGTAAGATTCCTTGCTAAATGGAAGTTAGGAGTTCAAGCCGCTTTTGTTGAAAATGTAGTATGGTATAGAGCCGTATAATCCAATAAAAAAAACCATTAACTTAAAGGGGTGTTGAAATATACACCCCATAAGTTAAATAAAAAAAACTAAATAAAAAATGAGTTGTTTAATTAATACAGGTTATAGTTTAGGTTGTAGAGATTCTATTGGAGGAATACAGGCTGCTTATATTGGTAATTTTAACTCCGCACAAACATATACATTAGATGCTGATGAAAATATAACCGGAGTTACAGGTTCAACAGTTTCTTATTATACTTTTGAACAAGAAGTGGAAAGTGGTGAATTTAACCAAGAAGGACAATACTCTACTGAAAACGGAACTATATTCTTTAATCAAACTTTAACATTAATGTTTCATAAGAATGATGCTGCTTTGAGAAATCTATTATTGGTTTTATCACAGGCTAATCTTTCAGTTATTGTTAAGGATCAGAGAGGAGAATACTGGTTGTTAGGTTTTCAAAATGGAGTTAGAGCCATAAGTGGTGCTATGAATACTGGTAAGGCATTTGGTGATATGAATGGGGTGTTAATCACATTAGAAGGTAAGGAGCCAGAACCAGCACACAGAATAGATGATATAACATTATTTACTATATCTTAATTTTATATTCTATAATCAAAAGAAAAAAGCCGTGCCTATTCAGTTAGGACGGCTTTTTTTTATTTGAAAAATTATTAAGAGAGCCATATTTATTTTATATATAGAATAAATTAAATATAAACAATATGAAACAGAAACAAAAGCCGATTTTATTTAGAGAAGAAATCTACAATAAAATTGAAGAAGTGAGAAGAGAAAATGGTTTTAGAACTTTAAGTGAAGCCGTAATGTTATTATTAGAAACATATAAAAAAGAATCTATTAATAAATGAATTTAAAGGAAAAATTAGAAATTTTTAAGGAAAAAGGTTGGACTTATAATCCTGAAACAGGTAATGTATATTCTCATACTGGTAAATTGATTAGTCGTGTAGATGATGGGGGTTATATTAGATGTGGTATAAAACAGAATAAAAAAGATATTAAAGTAAATGCTCATCAATTAGCGTGGTTTTTATATTATAACGAAGTTCCTGAATCAAAAGTTGATGACATCCGTTATGAGATTGATCACATAGACAGAGATAAAACGAATAATAAAATATCAAATTTAAGGTATGTTACAAGATCACAAAATCATTTTAATAAAGATGTTAAAGGTTATTATTTTAATAAACTTGCTAATAAATTTCAATCACAAATAATATTAGATTATAAACATATACATTTGGGTTATTTTGAAACAGAAGCAGAAGCGAGACAAGCATATTTAGATGCTAAAAAGATATATCATATCATTTAAGACAAACAATAAAAAAATATATTTAGTAATATGAGATTAGAAATTAAACAAGAGTACAAAGATTTTTTTATTGGTGGAGGATCACTAAAAAAAGTTAAATTATCAGAATTGAGTGAATCTAATTATAAGAGATATTATGATTTAGGTTATCAAAGTT
>Ga0070754_10001533_pt1 | contig 18411 bp, 36 predicted proteins | sample VirMetDEL_Sep_01_FD_75181 | JGI IMG/M metagenome (GOLD analysis project Ga0070754, IMG submission 75181) | Aqueous microbial communities from the Delaware River and Bay under freshwater to marine salinity gradient to study organic matter... | ecosystem: Environmental > Aquatic > Marine >... | reverse complement strand
TTTTTTGTAGGAGGGTACCTTCTAGGGTATTACAGGAATCGCAACCCTGCCCCCGGTGTGTAACAGAGGAAGGAATTGAGGATATGTCAGTAGGTTCCCTGAGCAGCGTCCCACGTGCGGGAAACTCGAACCCTACCCCCTGGGCGGCGGTACGTCTGTGCTGTAGTGCTGCTGTACTAACGGGCGAGGAGGCGGCGCACAGTGGAGCGGCTGCAGCCGAGGCGATCAGCGATAGCCTGTTGGGTCAGGCCGGAGCGGCGCCAGCGCCTGGCGCGTTGCTGCCGGGACTCGCTGGCCCAAGCCAGCACGAGAAGGGGGAGGAGGATGAGCGCCAGCAGGACTGCGGCGGCGGTGGTGATGGTGGCCATGGTGTGGCGTGTTGTTCGCTAGTATTGTAGCACAGCAGAGCCGCGCGGTGCGGCCCTACTGTAGTACTCTGTAACATCAGCAGAGCTTATCTGCCGAGCACCACAAGCCGGCATTCAGCAACAGAGCGGCCAGCAGATTCGCAGCGGCGCAAGCGGTCGGCATTGTCGAAGCCCATCGCCAGCACGCCGCAAGCGGTGAGCACAGCAGTCAGGGTGAGCAGTCGGTTTGACATGGGGGAGCATGGTTGGCTTCCCCGTATTGTCTCACACTATCGGCCAGCGGTCAAGCGTTGCGCCGATCCTCCACGGTAATTTGCAGTTGGGGGGCTGCAGCGGCTTGCTGCTCTATACCGCTCTCGTTCAAGACACGCCCGACGCTATCCATCAACTGCGCAGCAGTCTGCAGCTGACCTTTCTTCAGCGCGGCATTAATGGCACGAAAGCGCATCCCTTGTAAACGAGATAGCAAAGCCTCTCGATCCTTAAGCCAATCCTCCTCATTCCACTTGCTGACGGCCTTCCAATCACTCCATGCCGTCTTTTCACTGATGCTCTCGCGTGCAGCGTGATCTAGGACTAGCTGCCGTGTCGTCAGTCCCTCCAGCTGCCGCCGATACAAACGACGCTGGCGTTCTTCTATGACGGCATTCGGGTTGCGCTTGCCATAGCAACCCAGCGGATGTTTCGCCTTCTTGTCTTCTACTTCCGCCGACACTTCCGGCGCCTGATTGTTAGCTTCCGGATTGTCAGACATTGTTAGATTCTGCGGCCGTTTGGTTCAATACTAGCGCCACCACTGCGGCACAATAAAAAGCCCGACCGTTTGGCCGGGCCGCTGATCGGTAGGGGCGCCAGTCAGTAGGACGGCAAGACAAAAGCCACGGTGCAGGAGCCGACCGGGCGAAGCTCAAACCCTTCGCCGTGCTCAAACGTCCGGCACCGGCAGCCGGTCAGACCTAGCGCAGCCTTGGCAGCCGTTACGATCTGGCGCCGGCTGGCATCCTGTGGCAGTGCCAGCTGATCACGCCGCACCCAGCTGTAATTCGCCTCGCCGCCGAAAGTATCGGTTAGCTCGACATCCCAAACGGTCAAAGTCTTAAGCATCGCTCAGCCCTCCAGCACGTTGGTACGCTCGAAATAATCCGCCACGGCTAGCCAGAGCTCCAGGCCGGGATACTGGCTAGCGGTAAAGTCGATCTCACCGCTAGCGGTAACCTCTAGCCGGGTGCCCCAGTACCTGCCAGGCACGAGAGGCTCGGCACTGCTGCAGCGTCCCGGCCAGTTGCGCAGAACTGCCAGCCGTTGCCGGTTCCGCTTGCTTTTGTCGTTGCGCCATGCCCGCACCTCATCGGCGCGAGCGTAGCGAGGGTGAAAATAATCACTCTGCCTGATGGTGGCGTGGCGGCTTGCGTACGCAAGCAGATCCTGAACTGTTGCCATGGTGTGAGCCTATGGGTTGGGTCTCGTGAAATACAATACAGCAGCACGCGCCACTAGGCAAGCGCCGGCACCGGGTTAAGGTGTGAGTCCACGTCATCACGCCAAAGCATCCCGGCAGATCCTCCGGTGCCGGTAGCACGCCAACGGCTCCAGCAGAACTGAGCGTAGGCTTCCGCGTCTGTGAAGCGGCCGAACGTCTCGTGACTCTCCCAATACTTGACCGCGCATCCATCGAAGCGCTCGAAGCAAGCCGGCGAGGCGCCATCAGGCCAGACGCTCCAGCTGTAGGCAATCAGCCGGACGCGATAGCCATCATCCAGCTCCCGCACAATCTCCATCTCTGCGGCCAACCCCATGTAGTCGTGCTGGCTCCAGGGATGTTGGTAGATCGATGTAGCGGCGCCTTCGGGGTAGCCGTATTGGTTTTCGTAGTGGAGCTGCAGGAAATCGGTCTCCTGCGCAGGGACGGGATGGATCCAGAGATCACGGGCCATGGGTGAGCCTTGCGGGTTTGCTTCACCACAATACTACATCAGTGCCAGCTGGCTAGGGTCGGTGCGTCTGCTATTGTCGCAGGGTATTCCTCAAGCCGAGCCCCGGCAGGATCGCACCATGAACACACCAGCCAAGGCCGTTACGGTCACCCTTACAGGTGAGCACTGGCTCCGGATTGAACGTGCTCTGCACGGCGCAGCCGCTCAGCTCCACCGCATCGGCAACACCACAGAAGCTAAACGGTGCCAGCACACCCGTGAGCTGCTCCAGCACGTGATCACCCGTTGGGAGGTTGAAGCGTGAGCGGCGGCGAGTGGGCGACACAGCGGGAACGAAAGCGTTCCAGGGATGAGGCCCGGGAGGCCGCAAGGCGCCTCAAGATCGAATGGGCAGATAAGTTGTGGCTAGCGCAGAATCACCCCTGCGATGATTCGGTGTTGGCATGGCTGAGCGAGAATCGCGCGGAAGCCAGCAAAATAGGTTCCAGTCGTTGGAACCTTGAGACTCTGCCGGACCTTCACGCCAGGCAGCAGCAGCTGAGGCAGGCTGCCGCGTTCCAAGAGGTTTTAGACCGTGCCAAGATCAGCCACCAGACCCTGACGGTGGAACAGGTTCTGTCGGAAGGCGGTTTTCCACAGATTCCACAGGATCAGCGCCAAGAGAAGAAAACCGCCGCGCAACCTGCCAAGCGTTCCAAGCGGAAGGATGCAGGGATTGCCCGACAATCCCGGAAACGTCCCAGCTGATCACCCGCCAAGCCAGCCCCAGTGGTTGGCTTTTTTCTGTACCTGCAGGCTAGTACATCAGCACTACCCTCCTGCTACCTACCTAGCCTGCCCTTCCTATCCCGGATCGAGTCGCGGACCGTGCCAGCACTGCTCCAGTAAGAATGATTATCACTCCGATGAGACTCATAAGACTCAGCCTGTGAATGGCCGCTCCAGCTAATACTTGAATGGCTTCACGCTGAAGCCTGGTTTTTGTCCGAGTGGAGTGAGGACTGGAGTTGATCGAAGTAGCGCCAGGTGCGTTCCAGGTAAGCTGTCTCGGCTTTGCGGAGGTCGTCGGCGTCAAGTGAATGGGTTTGTGGTGGTCCACAGCGGCGTGCCAGCACAATCATGGCGCCAGATGCTTGGAGGCCCGTTAAGTGTTTAAGTCCCAGGCTGTATGCACCGCATTGGTGTACATACGAGTGGGATGAATCGAGGGTTTTGCGGTTTACTGAGGTCTTCCAGTCGGTAACAATTAAGCCTGAATGGCCTTTGATGGTGAGGAGGGCATCAGCCGTTCCAGCAAAGCCTTCTGGGTGGTGAATGGAAAATTCTGAGGCGAAAATTTCCGTGACGTTTTCGGTGATCCAGTCGGATAAACCGCGTGCGTAGCCTTTGGCGCTGAAGCCTACTGGTGGGACGTTGGGGCGTACCCTTTTGAGTGCCCATTGGGTGATGGCAGGGGGGATACGTGCCAGGCCTTGATCGTCCCAGCGGATAGAGTTGCGTTTGTTTGCTGTATTGCGGGCTAATTGTTGGGCCGTTTTTAATAAATACTCTGCTTGATTGTGCGCCATGTTGCCTCTTGTAGCGGCAATGTTGCGCTGTTGTGTAGCTTCAACAGGGCCGAGGCGTTGTTCCCAGCGCACCAGTCCGGTCTGGTCGCTTGTTTCTTTGAGAATGCGGGTGACACTGTGGTACACAGTACCGTTTTGGTCCCGGTAAATCCTGCCGCCGGGGTCCGAGGTGTCGTCGCGCTCCAGGTTCCAACGCCTTAGTCCAGCAAGTGTGTCTTGTGTATTAGGCATTGGATACTCTTTCCCAAAATGAATCTAGACCATGCAGGCGCTCGATGCAAGCAAATTCCCCAAACAAAAGGCGCTTGGCCGTTATGTAGGCGGTGTATGCCTCCAGCGGGGTCAAAAACTCCCCAAGGGACAAGCGGTGCTTTTTGTACTTGATTTGGGCTGCGTACTTACCGCTAGCCGTAAGCGTCCATCCGGTATGGGGAACGTTTGCCATGTTCTGGCTCTGGGTGCAGAGACGCAAGTTCCAGGGGCGGTTGTTGGTCGGATCGCCGTCCCAGTGATCGACAACGTGAGGATCCGGGTCCGCACCGTCTACCCAGGCACGCACCAGGCGGTGCGCTCCGTACATCTCACCGTCTATACGGATAACGACGTAGCCGTTCTTGGCTACGCAGCCTGCGGGACCGTTAAGGCGACACCGCGCAGAAGTACGAATCCTCCAAAAAAGCTGCCCGGTCAGCGGATTAAACGAAAAAACCTCCCACAGACGTTCTGGGGAGGGCAAAGGCTTGTACTTTGGGGCCATCAGCCGGTGCTTCGGTTGGTCGGGGGCAGGAAGTTGGTGCTTCGCTGCCCCACAACTTTACCTCCTAAGCAGGCTTGAAGGGGTTCTGTCCCACCAACAGGCGCGAAATGTCGAAGCCTTCGGCTTTGGCCTCAAGCCAGGCCGCGTCGATGTGCTCTTGGCTCCCTTTCTTTCGGGGCAGAGGACGAACCGTGTAGGTGGTCGTAAGGCCCGTGCCAGTCTTGGTTACTTGAAAATCCCAGTCGAGCAGGTTTTCGTAATCATCAAGCTGACTGATCGCGTCCAGCTCTTTGATGATCGACTTTTGAGTCAGCTGCAGAACTTGGACTTTGCCGGTTTCGTACCCGTACACGGGAAGGGCTATCGCAAATTTGACGTCGGCTGTGCCAGGACCGCCGCGGCCTTCACGGGGCTCAAACTCGCCCATCTCAGCTACGACATCTTCGTAAGTGGGCTCGTGCTCAAACCTGAAAGGTTTGTTCACACCGTTTGCTTGTCCCCAGCACTCGTGAAATTCCAAAGGTTCGTCACTGAGTAGGGCGAAGCGGACGGAGCCGCCGTCCGGGAGCTTGGAGAGGCTGAGGTAGCCGCCGCCTGTGGCATTAGAGGTGACCGCTGCGGATGCGGATTTCGAGAGGAACGCCATGTGGTTGGTGTTTTGGGGTGGTCGCCTGAGTGGCAACCCTGTAACAGTAACACGGTCTTGACCGGGTGGCTACCATGAAAAAACGCCCCAGCAGCAAGGGCTGTGGGGCGTGCATCCGAACTATCCTGTAGGAGTCTAACAACGTGTCTCGTAAGACGCAAGAGCTGCTGGCCTTTGTGCGCCAGTTGCCGGTGGGGATCGCGTACGCGCCCATCTACGCCAAGGGGCAGGCGATCCAGTCCGGGAAGATCAGCAAGGGCAAGACGCCGCTGGAGCGCAGCCACCACTCTGTGATGGCGCCGTCGGATGTTGCGCTGCAGATCGAGCGGAAGCCTGAGGTGTTCCAGGCGGTGGGGGCGTTTACGGGCGCTCGCAGTGGTGGTCTCGTGATTCTTGACGTTGACCGCAATCTCAGCCGTCTCAAAAAGAAGTGGGGCGAGTCGCTGGAGGGTGCTCCAGTCGTTACCTCGACCAAGGCCAACGCGGCGAAGTACCTGTTCCGTGTGCCTGAGGCCCTGTGGGGCTCGGTGAAGGGCTTTGGGTTGTCGGATACCGGGGCTGGCTACGAGGTGCTCTGGGGCCGTCAGGGGCTCCTCTACGGGGCTTATCCGGGCTCCAGTGATGGGAAGGCTCCAGCAGGGCAGTACGGCTTTGAGGGCGACCTGGAGGCGATTCCTGAGGCTCCTGAGTGGCTGCTGGCTGAGATGCGGGATGCCAGTGGCAAGGATGTGCAGGATGGCGGCTTCATCAAGAACCGCAAGGCGCTCGACTTCTCGGATCGAGACCCAGCTGAGGTGGCTGAAATCATCCAGTCGGCGTTGCGGGTGATTCCTGGGCAAGGCAGCGGCAGCCGGGATCACTGGGTCAAGGTGGGAATGGCGATCCACTCGGAGTTGCCGACTGACCTTGGTTTGACGCTTTGGTCGGCTTGGTCTGCAGAAGACCCCGAATTTTCACAGGATTGGACGGACGGCAATCCCTGTGAGGAAGTCTGGAAGTCCTTTCGGAAGGGGCCGGTAAGCCTCGGGACGCTGTTCTGGATGGCGGACCAACAGATGCCTGGGCGGCTGTGGCTCTCGGAGGATCTGCGGAAGGTTGTGGAGGATGCCGAGACCGATAACGTCACCCGGATTCGGCAGGTTGTCATCACCTACGCCGAGGTGATCCGCCGGGCCAAGGAGATCCAGGAGATCCAGAACCCGGCTGAGGCGGCACACGCCATGAACGTGCTGGCGTTGGAGGCTGGATACCGTGACGCTGGGGCGCTGGAGCGGTTGCTGATCGCCCAGATGCAGTTCGAGCAGCAGGACGATGAGATGGCGCTAAACCGGCTGCTTGAGAAGGATCTGAAGTTTGAGTACCTGATCCCGGATCTGCTGCCTTGCCCAGGCACCGTGATGATCCATGGCGCTGGTGGTGACGGCAAGTCGATGTCGGCTTGGACGCTTGCCAAGCATGTGGCGCGGGGGATCCCGTTCTCGGTGAGGGGGGATCTGGTCCCAGTAGAAGCCGGGCCGGTGTTGATCCTGAATGGCGATCAAAGCGAGGTGCAGGTTCAGCAGCAGCTGCGGGATCTGGAGTTCCAGTCGTCGGATCCGGTGACGGTGGTGATGGGGTGGGACCTGAACTGGTACTACCGCTTCACCAAGCTGATCGAGAAGCACCGCCCCAAGCTGGTGATCATTGACTCGATCACCGGCTGCAGCAGGGGTTCGGCGTTCGATGAGAACAAGAAGGAGTTTGCGAGCCCGATCTACTGGCTGGCCAACAACAACGGGCGGACCTTCCCGGCTTGCACGATCCTGCTGATCCACCACGCCAACAAGACCGGGGGGTTCCGGGGCTCTACGGCCATCAGGGACGCCGTGGACGAGGTGTGGGGACTTAGGCGGCCCGACAAGAAACAGGTGGAGCAGACCGGCTACAACGCCCGCCTGATCACCGTGGAGAAGTCCAGGGCCGGCAGGGACGGTTCCAAGCTGCTGATGAAGCTGGAGAGCGACCTGACGTTCTCGCTGGCGGACTACGTGGAGCTGGACACGGAGAGTGCTGGACCGGCTTCCATCGTGGATCGGGTGCTCCAGCGCTTGAGGGCTGCGTACCCCCGCGCTCTGAGCCGCGCTGACCTGGCTGCAGATCCCCTTTGCGGTGGCAGCGTGACAGCTATCCGCAAGTCGCTCCAAAGGCTTGTGTCACGGGGTCTCGTGGAGGTTGCCGGGACTGCTCCAGGTAAGGGTGGGGCGGCCAGTCTGTTCCAAGCTGTTTCTTCCTCGCGTGATATGTGTGTGAATATGTGTCCCACCTTGGAAAAACCCAGTCAGGGACTGGAAAGTCAGGTGGGACAAGGTGGGACAGGCAAAAAGGGTGTCCCACCTTCGGCGGACGAGGGTGGGACAAGCTGGGACACCCCTACTACCTGTCCCACCTCAGATTCCAGTGATACCAAGGGATCTGCCCAGGTGGGACAGGTTTTGGAGGTATCCCCAAGGGAGGAACGCACACCGGAAGAGCTGGATCGGCTGATGCAGGAAGCCGCACGCATGTGGGAGTGAGGTTGATGTTCAGCCCCCCTAACTTTTTTCTATGGCCGGTGCGTATTGCTGCCTGGCTGCTCTGGAGGGATCCCGTGGCAAAACCGCAACCGCCCCAGCCGAAGCGCCCCAGGAAGCCCACACTGGGCTACACCGTCGGCGACATCCCCTACGAGCTGCTGGCGGTGGTGCGCGTCGCTTGGTACCGCAAGGGCATGGCGGACGAGGTCGAGGAGTACCAGATCGAAGAATCCGACGACGCTTCGGACCAGTTCCGCTACATCGTTGGGACGGCGCTGCGGCAGGGCGCTGACGTCTGTGTGCTGACCTCGTACCAGCCAGAGGCGCTGGGCGTGCCAACATAAGTACGTTCCCGCTCTGCCTCATTTGAGGCATCGGGCCGCTAGAGCCCAAGCCTCTGTCCGGTCCTCGAGGCCGGTCACGCTTGGGCCATCGAGAGCGAAGCCAAAGGGAAAGGCACGCGGACAACGCGCTCAGTAGCTGGTTCGAGTCCAGCCGCTCTCTTCAATAGGGTGGCCGGTTTTTCCGTCCACGCTTGCGATTGTGAACAAATACGGCAGCCCGGCTCGCAGCTGGGCTGTTTTTGTGTCACACTAAGAGCACGCCCGGACAGCCGGGCGCCTCTGTTACTGAATTACAAATGGACAGACTGCACACAAAGTTCGAGAACACCAAGCTCAGCCCGTGGTGTTTCGCCGTCAACTGGGGCATCATCACGCTCCAGCAGAAGATCACCGAGATGGAAAAGCTGGGCCTTAACCCGACCTACGATCTGCGCCAGCTGGAGCAGCTGCAGGACCTGGAGCGTTTTTTGCAGACCAGCTGGGAGACGTGGATGTCTCGCATGGAGACTGGTGAGACTGCACAGGAGGTCAAGTGACGGTACTCAGTATTGAGGAGTTGCGTTTTGAGGGCGATCACCTTGTTGTCGATGCCGTTGTTGATGACGCTGTTGTGGTCGTCTCGCAGACTCCGTACAACCCGCCCGAGTGGGGGCCTGCCTTGTGCCGAGGCTCCATGTACTTTTCTGAGGAGGACTTGATCCCGGCTACTGATGCCGAACTACGAGCCATGCTCACGGAGCGAGTGGATGACTGGGCACCAATCGACACGTCTGATTGGGACGTCTGAAGCTCGTGACCTGCGTAACCAGGACGACTACGACGACTGGGAAGTTGGCCTAGAGCCCATACCGGGGGATACGTGCTGGGTGAGGGTAAAAACTCTTACCCAGCTTTACCGCCACCTGATTTACGTGTTCGCCACAAGCGACACGATCTCGTCTACTACACTGGCGAAGCTGGCGATCCACGAGATTCTCAAGTTGAGACTCACGGATCTCACCCGGTTACGTCAACAGGATCCAAAATTTTTCGCATGACTGAAACCGCAATGGTGCCGTTCTACCGTTCCTATCTGCTGAACGGTAAAACTATTTACCTCGATAAGATTTCGGAGTTGTCGGATTCTGAGCTGAACATGCTCAACATCGAAACGCTGGCAGCGCTAAATGAAGCGCGGCATGAGTACGACGCCTTGGACAACAAGAGCACCGAGGAAGCTGGCCCGATCTTCCGCAAGTTGAAGATCGCTGGTTACTTCCAGGCTGCAATCAAGCTTGAGCTGGAGCAGAACTAGATCTACACACTTCTTCCCATGACTGACATCCTCGACCCCGATTACGAAAGCGACCTCACCGAAGAGGAGCACAATCAGCTAGTGCTGATGAGTGAGCACGCCATTTTGCTGCCTCTCTCACCCGCTGCGAAATCAGTTTTAATTGCCGAAGCAAAGTCACGTTGCTTACGCGAAAATCGCGGTTGTTATTCAGACGACGATGATTGGAATGGATGTTGGGTCTGTGTTCACCGCCGTGGCCTTGCCGCCGCCCTGCGTGCTGCTGTAGCCCATACGCAAGAACATCATGGGCACGGTGTATGGAAGTGCGATGCTGATGAACTCCTCAGCATCGCCGCCGAACTCGAAGCCCAGTAGTCCGATCAAATAGTGTGCCCGCTGGGCAAGGCTCACGCACCTTGCCCTTTCCGCTGGCGGGCGCAGCGGTTACGCGATGGCCCAGAAAAGGGTCAACGCCAAAAATTGTATCTCAACACCGATGCCATTTGAGGCTCCAGTTCTTCCGACTTGTCCGGCGTGCCAGCAGCCTGGGATTCGTGTCCGCGAGTCACGTCCCAATGCGCATGGCACGCGCCGCCGCAAAGCCTGCGACCACTGCGGGCACCGCTTCACCACCTACGAGGTTTCGGCGGAGTTCTACCGCCAAGCCGAGGACAACATAAAAAAGATTATGTTGTTGCGCCAGACGCTTGGTGCCCCAATGGGTGAGCATGCTGTGCAGGGGCAAAACCCTTGCGGCAACTGCGTTTTCAACGTCCAAGATGGGCAAGCATGTGCGTACGGTCTGCCGGAGTACGACTCGGTAGAAGCGGCGGACTGCAACTACTTCACAGCCGGTTGACATAACCGGCGTCTTCCCTACTACACTGCACTCGTTCCAACCCCTGAACATGCACATCCTTTCTGACCTTCAATTTGCTGCGCTCCAGCAGAATCTGGACGCCGTGGCTGAACTGCTCAAGACGTGCCAGCACGTAGAGCTGGATCTGACCAAGCCCAAGCAGACGGTGCCTCTGCCCACTGGTGAGCGGGTTGTACGTACAACTGCCGTACAAAATCCGCAGTCTCAAAGTAAGACCCGTAAGTCCCGCCGCAAGGGACGGCGCGGGGTGTCCGTGCTGACGGAACCCAAGGTGCTGGAGATCAAGCGCCAGTTGGCTGCCGGCGGTAAGTCGGTGGGCAAGATTGCTCAGGAGTTTGGCGTGCATCCCACCACGATCAACTGCATCAAGTTCGGCAAGACCTGGAAGCACGTACAGCTCCAGCAGCAACAGGAAGTTGTGGTGACCGCCTGATGCCGATTTTGTGTGATCATGAGATCCACAATCTTGCTGTGCGGCGGCTTCTTGTGGAGCCGTTCCACAGTGAGATGGTGAATCCAGCGAGTCTTGATGTGAGACTCGGCGAGAACCTGTTGGTTGAGCACGAGGAGGTTGCGGCGTTACAGCCGTTCTCGATTGCTGGGGCAACGAAGGAGAAACCGTTCCTGCTCTATCCGCAGCAGTTCGTGCTGGCGGAGACGTTCGAGGAGTTCCGGTTCCCGGATTGCGTTGCTGGGCAGCTGGCGCTCAAGTCCAGCCGTGCCAGGGAAGGGCTTGAGCATCTTCTGGCTGGGTACATCGACCCCGGGTACTGTGGGAGACTAACGCTGGAGCTGCAGAATGCGCGGATGATGCACCCGGTTTCGCTGTGGCCTGGGATGCGGATTGCGCAGATTGTGTTCCACAAGATGTCCATGCTTCCTGGTAAGGACTACTCCCAAACTGGGAGGTACCAAGGTGACACTGCTGTTCAGGGATCTAAAGGATGAGCGACAACGTTAATCACCCCAGTCATTACACGGCTGGGAAGCTTGAGGTTATCAACATCATTGAGGATTGTGTTAAGCACGCTCCAGATGCTGTGGTTGGTGGGCTGCAGTGGCAGGTCATTAAGTACGTCAGCCGGGCGTGGCTTAAGAACGATGCTTACGAGGATTTCTGTAAGGCTCGGTGGTATCTCAACCGGCTTATCGACAAACTTGCTGCGCAACCTTATCAGGACAAATGATCAAAACCGTCAGTTTGGTGCATTGCACCCCGGACGCTGAAAAGTTGATTGTGGAGATGGCGCGAGTCAGTAATCCGCAGAACCAGCAGAACTGGGACACGGGGCCGAAACTGCTGAAGTACTTGATTAAGCACAAGCATTGGAGTCCGTTTGAGATGGCTTCGATGTGCGTGAAAATTGAGACGGAGCGGGATATTGCGGCGCAGATTTTGCGGCATCGCAGTTTTTCGTTCCAGGAGTTTAGTCAGCGGTATGCGAAGACGAGTCCTGCGGAGTGTCCGTACCAGCGGCTGCAGGACAAGAAGAATCGGCAGAACAGTCGGGATGAGTTGGATGAGGAGATGCAGTCGTTTTGGGCGGATAAGAGTGCGCGGGTGATTACGCAGGCGTACCAGTTGTACGAGGAGATGTTGGGGGAGGGGATTGCAAAGGAGACGGCGCGGCGGATCTTGCCGTTGTGTACGCCGACGACGATGTACATGCACGGCACGCTGCGGTCGTGGCTGCACTACATCGAGGTGCGGACTGCGGTTGGGACACAGCAGGAGCACCGGGAGATCGCGTTCCAATGTAAGGAAATTTTCGCTCGGGAGTTTCCGGTTATTGCAGAGGCGGCTTTTGGGGATGGCTATTGCTCTTAACAGCAGGCCGTGCCAAGCGTGCGGCAAACAAACTACAAATTCAGTTCTGTGTATGAAGTGTTATCGGACCAGTCCGGCTGGACGGGAAGAGGAAAAGCTGGAGCGGGTGCGCCAGAGTTACAAGCCCCAAGCAGATGGGGGGCCATGCAGAAACTGCATACATTGGGGAAGGCGGTGTTTGCTAGGGCTTCCCGAGGGTGGGACACTCGCGGCGGCGGTGCTGTGCTCGGCGCGGGAGGTTGACAGCCTGCTAGAGTAGTAGGGTACAAGTTGCCCTACCAGGCGTGGACTTCCTCCAAGGGATCGAGCACCTCCACACGCTCGACGATGCGACGTTGGTTGCGTTTGATTGTGAGACGACGCAGCTCCAGCCAAAGATGGGCGGGATGCGGTTACTGCAGTTGGGTGCTCCAGGCAAGTTGCCTGTGGTGCTCGACTGCTTTTTGTTGGATGACAACGACTGGATTGAGGTTGAGGAGTTTTTCAGCGTGGAGCGCACATGGGTGGCGCACAATGCTGTTTTTGATTTGGGTTGGCTGCAGGAGCACGAGATTTATCCCGAGGGACGAGTGCTTTGCACCATGCTGGCAAGTCGGATCTTGACCAACGGGATGCCCAACGTGAAGCACGGGCTCCAGCATCTGGTGAAGCGTTATCTAAAGCAGGAGATCTCAAAGGAGGAGCAAAAGAGTGACTGGTCGGAGGATTTGACTGAGAGCCAGCTGGAGTATGCGGCTAAGGATGTACTGGTGTTGCTGGAGCTGTACGAGCAGGTTCAGCAGCGGATGGCGATGGGCAGGCTGTTTTCTGCGTGGTACTTGGAGTGCAGTGCGCTCCAGTCGATGGCGCAGCTGTGGAGAACGGGGCTGCCGTTCAACAAGCGGGCCCTGGAGAAATTGATCGAAGATTTGGATATTGAGCATTATGAGGTGGGTGAGAAGTTTATTGAGGACTTTGACGCTGCATTGCCGGAAGGTCACAAGCTGTGCAGGGGGCTTGATGGGAAGTTGCTGTACCAGACAAAACCTGGGGCGAAAGGTAAGAAGCCTGATCCCAATGTTTTTAATCTCAACAGCCCCGCTCAATTGCTGAAGAAATTTACGGCGTTGCTGGGTGAACCGCCGATGGACGCTAAGAACGGTAAGCCGAGTGCGAGTAAGCTTGCGCTCCAAGAGTATGTGGGTGATCACAAAGTTATTGCTGATTATTTGCGGTGGAAGCGTGTAGAGAAAAGGCGGCAAATGGCGGAGACACTGTTAAAGAACTGGGCGAGTGATGGTTTTATTCGTGCCAGCTATATGCAGATGGGGGCTGATACGGGACGTATGAGTTGTATGGGCCCCAATCTCCAGCAGGTTCCCAGGGATCAGCGGTTTAGGGCTTGTGTGCAGGCGCCAGAGGGGTACAAGCTTGTGGTGGCGGACTATGGGCAGATGGAGTTGAGGCTTGCGGCGGCGGAAGCTGAGGATTCTCTTATGACTGAGGTGTTCCAGCAGGGGAAAGACCTGCATACGATTACGGCGACGCAGATTTACGGGGTTGCGGAGGATGAGGTTACGAAGGAGCAGCGCCAGGTCAGCAAGTCAGCCAACTTCGGCTTGCTCTATGGATCTGGTGCGAAAGGGCTCAGAAACTATGCGGCGACAATGGGCATCCAGATGGATCTTGATCAGGCTGCGGAGGTCAAGGAAAAGTTCCATGCTGCATATAAAGGCATCTCCGCATGGCAGCGCAAAAATGCTGCAGCTGCTGATGCGGCTAAGGACAATCCATCTATCCGCATACGCATCTCGGGCTTGCGGAGGTTTTTACCGGGCGAGAACAACAAACTCACCACGCGCTGTAATACACCAATTCAGGGGGCAGGTGCAGCAGTCCTCAAACTTACGCTTGGCAAGTTGTGGCCGCTCCTTAGAGCAGGCGGGGAGGACGTGGTGCGTTTGGCCGGCGTGGTGCATGACGAGATCATCCTGCTCGTCGCAGAAGAACACGCTGAAACCTGGGCGCTCCAGCTGCAAACCGTGATGGAAGAGTGTGAGGCGAAGTGGTTGGGGGATATTCCGCCGCTTGCTGAGGCTAAGGTCGGGGATAGCTGGGACCAAGCCAAATGACCGTTGAGCAGGTCGTGGAGGAATTTGAGTATCGCGTGCGGATGCACCCGCGTCACGGTGGTACGCACGATCTGTTCATTGTTGCTCCAGATGCTTTCTCCGCGAGGATGAAGGCTCTGGAGCTTTGTCCTGAGCACCAGCCGCAGTCGATCATGCGAGTCTCAGAGTTAGACGCATGAGTCGCGCCCGTACTGGTCGTGAGTTAGTGATGGAGTGGTTGATGAGGGAGATTCGTGCGGCCAAAACGAGCGATTTGCACAGAATGGCTGCATTCTTGGAGTTTGCGCGGGGGGTGCGGAAGGGCTCCAAGCAGCAGAGGACAAGGGCGCGACTGGGGCAGGCGAACTCTTGGCGGAAGGCGGTGGATGAGGATGTGCGGTGGCGGGTCTAATGTGTCGCAGTATGCTACTGTGTAGCAGAGGAGACGTTTACTATGCCGCTCAACCACGGGAACAAGTTTTACTGCCAGCTTCTGCTGGATCCCAGCCGGTACAGGTTGGCGGAAAAACTTGCGCAAAAGGAATCCAAGAAAGTGACTGCGTACCTTAGGGAGCTGGTGTACGCCGGACTTGCTATGCGCTCGGAGGATTACGCCAAGGCAGAGCAGGAGGATTTGAAGCTGTGGGAAGAATCGGTGCAGCGGCGGGTGCAGGGAAGAATGCGTTCCAGGCGAAAAGGCAAAGTGTCAGAAACTGACGCATGAGACGCAGTTGTGTTTCGATACATACCGCTGCAGGCTAGGGGCTGGTTGTAAGCTTACACAGTAGTCACTTAAGAGCAATGACGCGCTATGTCGTCATGGTCGAGGATCGCTGGGTTACGGCGGTTTATGGACCTGGTAAAGGAATCGGTCTCACCGCATCCAAGGAGGATGCATCCTCGTGGGTCACATACGAGCGGGCTGTCGCTGCGGCGCGAGCTGTTGCTGAGTCTTTCAACAGCTTTGCTTGTGTTCATAGCGTTGACGAACCTGCATACCCCAAATCATGGAAGTAGTTCCGTTCCAGAATCAGTTGGATCCCGAACTGAGGCTCGGTGAAGGTCGCTCGCGTACCAGCTCGGAGAAGGCGATGCTGTTTGAGTTGAAAATCTGGTTGCCTGGGCAGGGTGCCATGCGGGATTTGGTGCGGGCGGAATCGTTGAAGCAGGCGATTACGTTTGCCACGAATCGTTACCCAAACTGCAAGGTGGAGGTGCCCGAGACGACGCCGAAAAAGCCTAGGCTGGTGCGCTCCAAGAACGGGCCGAAGGAATCGGCACGGCGCAGACTCAAACTCGTGGAGGACAAACGTGAACAAAACTGATGTGCCCGAGTGGGCTCACCACAACTGGGGGCGGGTGATCGTTGACCAGAGTCGTGCGGACCTGCTCGACAAGTTGTACAGCTGGGACGGGCGGGATACTCCCGAGCATCCGTACCATCACACCTACACCGGGCTGTACCAGAAGTTCACCGCTGTTTAGGCGGAGTCGCGGTCCAGTCCAAATTGATCGGCCAGGTTGTCTGCGGCTTCGCGGATGGCCCAGGCCGATTTTGTGCGTTCCAGCTGGTGGAGAGTGTTGAGGACAAGGGCGGCTTCGAGGAGACCGCGATAGTCCTGTTTGTTGAAAAGCTCCACCAGCCATTTGTCTTGGGCGGCTTTGTGGAACTGGGACTCGGTGCTGTGTTCGATGGGGCGCATAGTCACCTGGGGCGGATTTTCATAAACCAGCCGGTGTCGTTGCCTTCGATGAGCCAGCGAGGCAGCCAGTTTTTGCGGGAGTACGCGATTCCCGCGCCCCCCTTGTTACTGACGTAGCCGCCAGCAGCAAGGTTTGCCTCCCCGAACGGATCGTTGTGGATGATGTGGGTGGGGGTGTAGCCGATGACGACGCTCCAGTGGCCGGTGCCGGAGGGTTTGGAGGCGGGGCCTTTGTGGAGCCAGCCGACTGGTACGGGGCGGCCGTTGCTGATTTCGTTTTCCAGGTCTTCGACTGTGCCGTCCATCTCAAAGCTGGCGCTTAGTCCCAATGCTTTGAGGGCAGCGATTTGGGCTTTGGGGTCGGTGGTGTCACCGAAGCGGGCGCGAAGTTTGTTGTACTCGTAATCCCCTGAGATTTTTCCGTAGTAGCGGGCGACCATCGCACAGCTGGAGCTAAAGCATTGGCGCCAGCCGTGGGCTCCGTCGTCAGGTCCCAGCTGGTATTCGTACGCAACTTTGAGGAGTTTCTTTTCGGGCTTGATAACAGGATGGGTGCCCGAGTGTTGATTCATCAGCTCGATCAGCTTGCCGGGATAGTTGGGGTCGGTGGCGTAACCCTCTTTATGTAGCCATTTGGCTGCTTCTTCGCGGGTTGCAGCGTTGTTGCAGCCTTTGTAGTTCTTATAGTTTTTGTACCAGTGGTCTACGAGGTACATCACACAGGACAGCAGATCGGGGAAGTCGATGAAGCTGTCGGTGATTGTGATCCACTGGTTGTTAATAAATTCTTGTGTTTTCTTGTCGCTGCCTTCGCCTTTGAGGCCGAAGAAATTGTTGCGGCCGGAAACGAATTTGCCGTAGCCGGATTCCAGTGCCCACTGGGCAGATACGAGTTCGGGAAACTTGGCGCCAGCGACACGGGCCGCTTCGAGGATGCCTTCCCAGCTGTTGGAATAGTTAGTTTGTTTACCTGCAACGGACCAGGTTTTAAACCAGCCTTGGTCGCGGCCCAGAATATGGGGATTGGCCTTGTTGATCGCCTGCTCCAGCTCAGTGATTGCCGCCATCTGATGGGGCAACCCTTTGTAGAAGCGGAACAGATCAATCAGGCGGATCTTGTTGCTGGGCATCGGACCAAGGGGAGTGGATGGTCATGGCGCCACCCAGGAGGCGGCTTTCGCCGGTTTGGAGTTCATTGTCGATTTTGTGCCGCACGATTACAGGATGCGGATCGGCGGGTTGGGTTGCGTGCCAGTCGGCTTCGGCGCGGTTTAGTTTTGCGGGAAGCGTGGCATGGAACTTGTAGCTCTGTGCCCACTGCCGCAGGTGATCGCGCCAGTCCTTGTCGCCGAAGCGGATCAACCAAGCTTTTTTGGGAAGACGACCTTCAGTGCTTTGACGATCAGTTGCACCCAAGCGTTTTCCTTGATGGGTAGAAGTGCGATGACTTCGGAGCCGGCGGCAACGAGGATGGCAACGACAGCAACGGTGGTTGGATCCATGAGAGGGGGGATTCTGCCCAAAGTGTAGCTGTACTAGAAAAGAACACCAGGGCAGCACAAGGTTTCTACCGCTACATTTTGGGGAGCCACTGCCGGGTATGGACCATCGCATCGAGGATGGCGAATACTTAAACAAAAAGCAGGCAAAAGCCCGATTCAGACAATCAATTCTTAAGCATTGGCGGAACAGGTGCGCTTACTGTGATACTGACTTGGGGCGGTCTGCAACACTGGATCACGTACATCCCAAGATTCGAGGAGGGCACACGCACGAGCGGAATCTGATCGCTTGCTGCTTCGGTTGCAACATCTCCAAGTCAGCGCAAGATTGGCTGGAGTGGTACAGGAACCAGCCTTTCTGGGAGCCCCACCGCGAAGACGCGATTGTCAGCTGGATAACGGAAGGTTTTCTATAGGGTTCCAGCCCATGCCTTCCAAGTACATGCGGGCGATGTATTCGTCCTCTGCGTATCGGCAGGTACTGCCATTACAGGCGCGGTAGTAGATCTCGCCGCGCTCATTTTCGAGCTGTTCCAGGCGGAAGCCCTTACCAAAATCGGTGGAGTGGACGACGCTCATTAAGACTTGGCTTCTAGTTTGGTGACGCGTTGTTCGACGTGGCTTAGCCGGCCGAACGTCTCTTTGCGGTCTTCTTTGATGTCCGTGTGGAGCACCTCCAGTTGGGAGGCGATGTGTTCCACTGCACTGGTAAGGCGGATCACAGCATCGCGGGCTTCGTCTGACTTGCGACTGAAGCCCATTGCTCCCATCGCCGCAACGGAAATAGACGCGCCGGCCACTGCGGCAATGATTTCAATCATGGCAGCAATGGTTACTTGACCAGTTTAGCGATGCACACGGACACACTCAAACGTCAGCGGTGTTAGTCGATGGGAAAGCGCGGCCTGCGCCCCAGATGATGCGGACGGCGCCATCGGCTCCGTTGTAGGCGGCGCCGGACTG
>Ga0070754_10001529_pt1 | contig 18437 bp, 24 predicted proteins | sample VirMetDEL_Sep_01_FD_75181 | JGI IMG/M metagenome (GOLD analysis project Ga0070754, IMG submission 75181) | Aqueous microbial communities from the Delaware River and Bay under freshwater to marine salinity gradient to study organic matter... | ecosystem: Environmental > Aquatic > Marine >... | reverse complement strand
CCGAAGAAAAAGAAGATATTATGTATTTTATTGAAGAATATATGGTATCTCCTCAATTTTGGTCTAGACTTCCTTTTGAAAATAAAGTAAAAGATTATGATTTTATTTTCAAAAGCTTAATAAAAGCATTCACCGATCATAATGATGAAGTTGACTGGCATGGTGTTTATTTCGATCTTAAAAAACTTTATCCAAAAGATAAAGCTCCTGAAGATATTCTTGCAAACTTAGAAGAAACCAAATCAAAAGCAATAAAAACCATTGAAGATGATATCGAATTTTTTACCAATAGAAAAAATAGTGTTGCTGATGAAAATGAGAAATATTCTATTGATAGAGAACTTACCATGCTGCAAGACAAGCTGCAACAATTGAGAAACGAAGAACAGTGAAATTATCAACCAACCAACTCCGGATAATCATTAAAGAAGAGCTATCTCAACTCGAAAGAGACGCGCGAGACCTTGGGTTTAGTGCTTGGTCGGATAAACTAAGCGAAAAACAATTTCAAAGCTTAATGGCTTTGGTTGCTGATTCTTATTATTCTATGCAACCAAAGCAAGAACCCATTCCTCAAATGACAAGAGACCAATTTAATCAAATGATTAAAGAAGAATTGAGTAATTTTTTGGAAGAAATGTCTAAAGAAGAGGAACAATTTTTTGGCGAGGAAATCAAGGCTCTGGTTGATAATCCTGACGAGCTTTATTATGTCAAGACTGTAAAGCCTCGCAATCCTTATGTTGATCTGGAGGAGCGTCAATTCCTGAACCGTCGATGGCTCGAACAAAATGTTGGTAGATATTTGGGAGGAGGCTCTTTTCGTGACGCTTATCAAATTAAATCCCATCCAGACAAAATTCTAAAAATTTCAAATCGCTATCTGCAATATGATCCACCTGATGGACACGAATATTCAACCGTTGCAGAAGAAACCAACATCCTCGAAATTGAGTTATTCAATAAATATCCGGGCTACTTTCCAAAGGTTTATATCTCCGATCAAGAGATTCAAGGAATTCCTCGATGGCTTGTTATCGAGAAGGTTGAGGTCATTGAATATCATAGCGAGTTCATCCGTCAGCTTGTTCGATCATTCAAATCAATTCCAAAATCTTACAATCTCATCAATGAGCTTATTGCCGAGTATTTCCCCAGCACCTCAGCAGATTTTCCTCCGGCTTCTGGATCTGGTCGTGAAATCGACCCAGAACAATGGGCTTATGTTGCTTGGGAATCGGTCGGTTATAATGAACCCGAAAGATTGAAAAATGTTCTTAAAGATCTTCCTGTATGGGATGAAAAATATGGTGATCCTGCTCAACATTCAGCCGAGCGCGTTGGTGACGAAGAGATTCTCTTGGACATGGCCGTTGAAAAGGCATGGAAGGTTCTTACATCTGATCAGTATCTTGTTAAGTTCTGGGATATGGTTAATGATCTTCATATTGAATATAATGAACTTCGTTCTGGAAATGTTGGAACAGATATCGAAACTCGAACCAAGTTCCTAATTATTGATATATCAATATTTGAAGATTAATCATGATTAAAGTAAGAATAAATAAATCTCTTATGGAAGGCGGTAATGTCTTTGCTGGCAAAACAGCTTCAATTCCAATTGATTTTATTCGTCCAACAATAAAAGAATATTATAAAGAGTTGTCTCGGCTATTCCCTCAGCACGCAGATAAATTTCCAAATTTTCAAGCTCTTGGATCTGTCGGCAAAAAAGACATGTCCGGAGATATCGATCTGGCTGTGGATGTCAATGTTATGTTTCCTGACGGTGAAGTTAATCCCGAAGACGTCGAGACTTGGAATATTCCGGCCGAGCTTTGGACAGCAAAGGTTTCTGCTTTGGCCAAACGAGCAAAAACAGCATCAGCAACTGAATTGGGTTGGAAGGCCTTTCTTCAGTTGCTTGCAGATTATATAAACAAGAACTCCGATCTTATCGAAACCGATCTTAAGAAAATCCAATCTGGTCAAATGTTCTCGTTATTTCCTCAATTCAACGCACAAGGACAACAACAAGATATCGGAGTTCAAATCGACTGGATGATTGGCAATCTTGATTGGCTTACCTTTTCTTATTTCTCCGATGTTCCCTCCGAAGAAGAGCCTTTGCTTAAAGGGCTTCACAGAACACAGCTAATTCACGCTTTAATTCTTGCCAAGGATCATTCATTTTCTCATACAAAAGGTGTAAAGGATAAAAGCACCGGCGAAGTGGTTGCCTTCACAAAAGATGAGATCCTTAGCCTTCTTTCTGGTCTTTATGGCGTTCCTTTAAGTCTCGAGGACACAAATAATTTTTCTTCTTTGTTCTCGTGGCTTCAACAAGCAAACGATAGAGATCGCAAACGAGCAATATTTGCTTATCTTAAGATCCTCGACACAACGCGTGGTAACAAAGACCTCAATGGAGAGCGTTGTGGCTATATTCCCAAGGCCCTTGAGCAAACATACCTTTCTTTGCTAAATTCTGGCCAAATGACTGGAAAGTTTTTATGTCAAGAAGCTAACCCTACCCTATGGGCTGCCAAGAATAATTCTCTTAAAGAATCGCTAAATAACGAAGAAAAAATTACCGTTGTGATTCCGGGTGGTTTTAAGCCTCCACATCGGGGACATGTCGAGATGATAAATCATTTTGCAAATCTTCCTAATGTTGAGCAAGTTATTGTGTTTACTGGTTCAACGCCACGACAATCGGCTGATGGTTCTGTTATTGTAACGGCGGAGAAAGCAAAAAAATTATTTGATTTATTTGATCTCGCACCAAATGTTATATTTGGCGATGTTAGCCAAAGATTTAAAAAAGACGGAAGCACATACGAGAATCCTTTTATGGATGCTGTAATGGTCTTATTTGATGAAAATTTCCGTGGAAAAAATGTTGCGATTGGTCATCCGACCAAAGATCCAAGCTATGCTGGGAGATTTAGAAAGATATCTTCTTATCTTAAACAAGAAATGCAAGCTAATCTTGTCGAAGTTCCGCCGGCTGATACAACAGATGGTCTTTCTGCAACAGATTTAAGAAACGCAGTTCAAAATAATGACCTTGAAAAACTGAAAGAATTCGTTCCGCCCGAAATAGCTGAAAAATATTTTCAAATATTAACAAAAAAATAAACTTTTTTGCTTGACAAATGGCTTTAAACATGTTATATTATATATATAATATGATTTGGTGTTGCGATCTCCTTAATCGCTGTGTTTGTTTGTGTTGACCTCCTTGCCCTCCTGCAACTATTTATTGCAGGAGGGTTTTTTATTATGTTATTTTTTATAATATTTATTCTTTCTTGTGTTCAAGACAATTATTTAACACATGAAGTTGAGAAAATTCAATACGAGGTCATAACTGAGACCGAATATGTTTATGTTCAAGACACTTCAACACCTCCTCCGCAAGACACATCATTAGATTTACTACCAATTTGGGTCGATTCTTTCCTTCAACCTAACTCTGTCAATGGGATTGACATTCTTTGGGTGATTGATCGCTCTGGTTCAATGACTGACGATGCAAATACTATTGTTACAGGCATTGAAACGATGATTGCGGCCCTCCCAGAGACAGATTGGCGTCTAGTTATGATTAATATTAGCTCAAATTACGCTGCAATGAGTCAAATCTTTCCTTTAATACCCGGTGATGGCTCAACAGAAGCGTGGATTATGTACAACTCTCTTGGCAATTCCAATAGAGAAGAAGGTTTTAACGCTGTTTATGAATATATTATGGACAATCCGTACTCTCAAACATGGATGAGACAAGATGCTTCCCTTTTAATTGTGTTTGTCTCGGACGAAGAAGAACAAAGTTTTACTCAATTTCCTGCTCCTGTTAATTTTACCAACTGGTTAGGCGGTTATAGACAAGATTATCACATAACTTCCATAGTTCACGTTGAAGTACCTATCTCATTATGCAATAATGTTGTGTCTAACGTTGGCACAAGGTATCTAGATGCGGCAGATTCGACCGGAGGAACAAGAATTGACATATGTTCTACTGATTGGACTGCTGGAATTGCAGAGGCTCTTGATCAAGTTGAGCCATTTGAGCATTTTGATTTAACAAAACGAGTGAAATATCCTCAATATTTACAAGTTTTTTATAATGGAATACCGGAGGACCCCACAACTTTCCGTTATGAACCTACTGAGAATCGTGTTTATTTTAATCCCCTTCCAGATGGTGGTGTTTTAGTTGAAATTGCTTATTATTACCAGCCGCTTCACTAATTAAAATGATTAAAAAACGATTATTGTCATCTAAAATTATTACAAAGGAACTAAAATGATTAAAATTCGTATACTGAATGAGAATATTATTACAGAACAAGAGAAAATCACTCTTAGCCAGATCGTTGGAGAGAATTCTGTTATATCTTTTGACTTTGATAATACATTAATCAAGTCATATCCTGATTTTGACGATGACGGTGAGCTAATTTATGTAAATGGTGGCTCAAATGCGACAATGATTAATCTTATGAAGCATCTCATTGATGATTCAAGTAAAAAAGTTTATGTTGTAACCTCGAGAAGAGAAGAATTGGAACAAAAAACACCCGATCAAGCGGTAAAAAGCCAGCTTGACAAGCTTGGATTGCGTCCAGATGGTGTTTTTTACACAAATGAGCAACCAAAAGTCACAAAATTGAAGGAATTAGGTGTCGAAATCCACTTCGATGACGACAGAATGGAACATGGAGACATCCAAGGCAGCGGAATTCAGTCATTTTATCCCGATGATTTCCTCGAAGATACCAATCAAGTGTCAAAAGTAGTCGCTGTGACGCTCGATAATAAGGTTTTAATCTTAAAAAGAGCTGATACAGGCGAAATGGACCTTCCCGGAGGGCACTCAAAGAGCGGAGAAAGTAATGAATACGCCGCAACTAGAGAATTTTTAGAGGAAACGGGCTTAAATATTTATGGAATTAAGCCAATTACAACTAAAAATATAACATTTAAAGGCAGAAATGAAGATATTCATTATTTTTATGCCAAATTAAACAACACAGCAGAGCTCCTAATGGACGATGTTGATTTAGATGTCAATGAAAACACCGAATTTTACTTTGTAGACCCTCAAAACATCGATGAATACATGGGAAATGCTACAAATAACTTAAAAAATATGTCAAATGACATAAAATCTATGACAATTAACGAACATACAGAGCCATTTCAGCGAAAAATGGCTGCAAAACACCGAAAATTAAAGAAAAGAGTCATTGGAATGGGCGGAAATCGTAAAAAAGTAGGCCCATATACCCAAAATCCGCCTATGGAACGGTCAAAATCGGCTCCTCCGCTCGGAGAATCAGTAGATTTAGAGAAAAAACGACGAATTAAAGTCAAAATTATGCAAAATATCGATGAAAAACGCAAAAAACGACGAAAAAAGCGTAAAAAAACAGCAAAATATGGCGGATATTACCCTTATTTTGATCTTTATGATGGCTCAGGAGGTGATTCCGGTGGAGATGGAGGGGGCGGTGAGTAAAAAACCATGCCGTTTTTAATCAAAAATAGCCTCTATTTAGTAGTTTTTGGACTTCTTTGGCTACTTATCTATGTAACCCTAGGCTTTGAAACAACCTTAATTTTATTGCTTATTATGGCAAATTTTACCCTTATTTGGAGAAATCAATGAAAATTGGTAAAAAAGAACTAAAAAAAATCATAAAACAAGAGTTAAGAGCGGTCCTTAATGAAGGAACTGGTCCTTTTGGTTTGCCTCCATTGCCTCCGGGATTAAATAGAGACGCGGCTTTGCAAAAACTCCCAATGATAGCGATGAAAATGTTGAAAAGTCATCCTAATGAAATGATAAGAACTCTGGCTAATAGCGATGATAGCCAGAATTTCAATATGGCTTTTGAGTTAGCAAGTACGATGGGGTATTTCGACGAAGAATTAGAAAAATTAGGACTTGATCCTGATGATGCAGAATTAGATAAATATTTCGATTTATTAGATCAAAAAGTAGATGATAATTTTGATAATGATGTTCTTGATCTGGCTCCTGAACAACCTGCCGATTTTGATTTTGACGGATATTAACAACGAGGTTTAAACAATGAAAATCACTAAACAAAGAATTTTAGAAATTATTAAAGAAGAGTGCGGAAGCGTGGAAATGATGGATTATGGTCCTCATCATGACCAATATTTCGATCATCCGGATGAAGAAGGTGGAATGGCCAAGTCGGAGCTTTATAAAATTGCAAAATATGCAATGATGTTGCATGATTCGCTGCAAGACGACACACAATTGGAAGCTTGGGTTCAATCAAAGATAACAAAAGCTGCTGATTATATGGGAACGGTCGCTCACTATCTTGAATACGAAATGGGAATGTCAATGCACGATCCTGAAATGGAAAGTGATGAATATTATCACGATGATTATGAAGAAGAAAGTGAATTTGAGGTTATGGACGGCCAAATGATTCCAATGTATGAAGAAGACGACGATTATTGACCAGAAAGAGGATATTAGCAGGTTGCTATGATTATTGATCACATTGCGCTACGAGCAGACGACATTCATAAGGTTGCTAAATGGTATCAAGACACGATTGGTGCCGAGGTGACTCATGAAGATAAATATTACATTCGATTAACTACTAAAAACACAACAATTGCCATAATTGACAAGAATAGGTACCCAAAAAATCATATTGGTATCCTCGTTGACTCTTTGGATGATTTACCAGACGATGGAACTCGTGTTGAGCATCGTGATGGTACCGTTGGGGTTTACTGCGAAGATCCCGAGGGCAATTTCATTGAATTTATTTATTATACCGAGGAGCTACGTCCTCAATTTGTGACTTATGCCGACCCAACAGCAGATAGCAAATAAAAAGATTGTTTTTTGGAAAAAACATTGGAATTATTATGTTTATTTTCACCAAAATGACAAAGTATCAAGAACAGGACCATGGTCGGAACAAATTGCATTATCCTTGCGCAATGACTTACTAATTAATAATATATGCGCTTGGATTTCAAAATTGGATGACACATAACAATAAAGCTTTCGGTGATTCTTTTAAAAGCATCTTTAAAATTGGTGATCTCGTGACTTGGAGGTTATATACCAATGATGTTACAACTGGTGAGATTGTTCCAAGACAAATGACAGGCGTTATTATTGACATTTACACAAGCGCTATGTCTGGTCGGGACGTTTGGTATGCAAAAGTTTTCGAGGCGGCCACTGGCCAGTTTTATAATATGAGTCTATTGACTTTAAGTCTAATAAAAGACTAATTATAGCATGCCGTGCAAAATTATTAATAACTCTGGTCTCGAAATATCTGGTTTCGAAGATATGATTCAATCTCTTGTGAATTTCTCACAAAATAGATTTGGTTTCGAAAAGCCTCCGTCAATTTTTCTTAATTCCGATTCTGATAATGCTGCCAATCCTTTGGGCAAAACAGCATATTACGATCCTCAACAAGTTGAGATTCATGTTTATACTGATGGTCGCCATCCGAAAGATATAATGAGATCAATATCGCATGAGTTAATTCATCATAAACAGAACGGTGAAGGGAACCTGCAAGGTAATCATTATTCCGGTGAAGGTTATGCTCAAAAAGACCCTCATATGAGAAAAATGGAGAAAGAAGCATATTTACAAGGAAACATGTGCTTTCGTGACTGGGAAGACGGTTACAAACAAAAACAACAAGTTTACAACGAATGGAGAACTAATACAATGTCTTTAAAAGAATGGAAAAATAAAGAGCTTTTCGGACTTCTATCTGAGAAATGGGGCTTTGGCAAAAATATTGTCACCGAAGGTGCAAAGCCTGATTATCTTGATTTAGATAAAGATGGCGACAAAGAAGAGCCAATGAAAGACGCTGCTAAAGACGCCAAAGATGATAAAGAAGAATTGGACGAAGCACAACTTGACGAAGAAGAAGTTGAAGAGTCTGTACGTGGTTATAGACGGGAGAATGCTCCACAACATGCTTCTCAAGGTGAGAACCGTGTAGCAGATCGTATTCGTGAATCAAAGCTCAGAAAAGTTATTCGTAAACAAATCCGAGAAATTATTAAAAATGGCAAATAAAATAATTGAAATAACAACATTAAAACAATTGTATGAAATGTCCTCGATGGGAGGAGGTGCCGTACAAGGTTATGCTGCGACCAAGGATGATAAAATGAAAAGAGAAGAACTTGTTGTTGAGCAAAAGTTGCGTAGTTATATTCGCGGCAAAATCAACGAATCTTATAAAAGACAAAAAAGACAACAACTAAATGAAGAAGCAAAACTTCGTGAAGTTATTCGATCCATTCTAAAAGAGTCTGATATTTCTGATATTCACCCTCATCGATCAACTGGTATTAATGTTCTTGAAGATCTTCTTAAGAAAATGATCCCAACTCTTCGAACCGATTATAAGCGACTTACAACCTCACAAGATCAGCGTGATTCTTTCAGAGCGCATATCGTAAATGCAATTAAAAAGTCTTTATTGCCCTCGCTTGTTAACGATAAATATGTTCAAGGCGATGATATTGATCCAGGAATGCTGATGGCAGAACCGGGTGGTGATACTGAAACTGACATCCCACCAGAACCAGAATTTGAAGCCGGTGCTGACGATGATGGTGATGCTGAATTAGACGACGAACTTCTCGAGGCTGACATTGATGTCGAGATCGATTCAGAACCAGATCCTGATAAAAAAGTTGATGCAGGACTTGGTGATGAAGAACCAGACGAAGAAGAAGAATTTGCTTCAGGTATCGAAGATCAAGGTTTTGACGAGACTGGAAGAAATATGTCTTTCACCTGTTTCAAGAAAGTTCAGCAATATATTTTAGATTCATATGACCTCCTACGTGATCCAAAGGATAAAAAAGTGTTTGTTGATTACTTGATTACTAATACCAAGTTATATCTGGATAAATTTGAAGATGAACTTCAAAATACAGTTGAGGAACCAACTACTCCAGAATATGAAAAGACTAAGGGTGTTTAATAATATAACATATTAAGAATACTTTGTCAAGTAAAAATATATAAATAATATTAATAAGATTATATTATAATATATTATATATAAATAATAAGATAATAAAATGATATGGAAAAAGAAATTAAGAGAATATAAAGGAACCAATTATTATTATTCTTTAAGAAATAAATTAAAGAGAGATAATAAAATAGATGATCACTTTGAAATGCTCTTAAATCGTTTAACCATGGAAGAATTAATTGGTCTGAAATTAGAATTAGCCTCATCTCATCTTAACAATAGATTATATGGTTTCCCAATTCTTTCAGCAATGAGATCAATTTGTGAAGAAGCTTGTATTCGTTATGCAGCCTCAGCTTGTAAAACTACAGTTGAAGCTGCTTTGTTTCTTGGTATCGATAGAGCCAGATATCTTAATAAAATTAAAAAGTTCAATATCAGAAAAGACTTAATTGATGAACAACCTCCTAATTATGACAAGGAGAATTCAAATGTCTTAGGAAACAATTGAAGAAAAAAAGAAGAAGAAATCATCTGGCAAGAAAGATGCTTGCTATCATAAAGTTCGCTCTAGATATGATGTATGGCCCTCAGCTTATGCCTCTGGTGCTCTTGTAAAGTGCCGAAAGGTCGGAGCCAAGAATTGGGGGAATAAAAGTGAACAACTTGAACTCGAAGAAGTTGATTTGATCCCCGGCGGTCTCACAGCAGATCTCAAAGGTTCAATGGAAGAGAAACATCGAACTCTGGCTGATAGACACAACATTTCTGTAAAAGAAATAAATGATCAAGTTGCCAAAGGCATTAAAATCGAATTAGAACATACATCAGATGAAGCAATTGCGCATGAGATTGCTATGGATCATGTTTTCGAAGATCCAAAATATTATGATAAACTTGCGAAAGTTGAAGGAGGATCCGATGAAAAGAAAAAAGAGACAACAGTTGATGAGGCAAAGCGAAAGAAAGCCGGAACAGAATCTTCCAAAGAATCCAATCTTCGAGACTGGTTCAAACGAAAGGGTGCAAAAGGCTCTAAAGGAGGCTGGGTTGATTGCAACTCTCCCGACGGTAAAGGAGGATATAAGTCCTGCGGCCGAGGAGAAGGCGAAAAAAGAAAGAAATACCCCGCCTGTCGTCCCACACCTTCGGCTTGTAAGGAACGAGGACGAGGAAAATCTTGGGGAAAGAAAGGATCAAAGAAAATGCGAAAAGAACAATTACAACAACTGGTCAGAGAAGAAGCAGAAAAAACAATCTTCGGAAAGACCCTCTCAGAAGGTCTCCGGTTTCACATCCATAATGATATTAACATCTCTGATAACATTTATCGTGCTGGGTCTGCTAAGTACTTTGCTCTTGTAAACGAAACAAGAGATCTTTGGAAAGCTGGTAAACTTAATTTAATTCAAGAAGACATTGATTTACTCGAAACTGATCTCGGAGAATTCGCAACTTTTGGTGGTGAACGAGTTCCTCTCGATTTCCCGATGTATATTGATGACACTCTTGACGAAGCCAAAAAGAAAAAGAAGAAAGATCCTCCAATCGGAAAGCCAATGAAGAACACTGGCGGAGGAAAGAAATACAAAGTTTATGTTCGAGGACCTTCTGGTCGAATTAAAAAAATTACATACGGTGACTCCAAAGGCGGCCTCAAGGGCAATTGGAATAATGCTGAAGCCCGCAAGAATTTTGCAAGCCGTCACAACTGTGCTGACAAAAAAGACAGAACTAAAGCAGGTTACTGGGCTTGTCGAGCACACAAAGATTTTGGAACGAACGTTCCGGGGAGATTTTGGTAATGGCTACAATTACAAAAGATGATATTTGGAAAGTGTTTTCCTTGATTATGTCGGCATTGGTTTTGCCGCTTGCTGGCTGGGTTTGGAATACAAACCTTAAGGTCGCTGAACTTCAAAATGATCTCGGAGATGCTGAAAAAGAAATCGCTGAATTAAAAGAACGTGGCCTTGAGGGCAGAATTATCGGAATGGAACGAGATATCGAATGGATGAAAGGAACTCTTGGTCGTATTGAGAAGGTCGTTACACAATGATTTTATTTTTTCTTGCCTGTGCCGCTCAAGCTGATGAACCTGCTCCTATCGAGACACCAGAAGAAGTTGTCGTTGAAACCGAACCTGCACCGGCTCCAACAGAAATGCCCAAATCATCTGATCCGATGACCGAACAACTAATGACCGATATGGTCTCGCTTGAGTTGTATTTGATGGACAAGACACAATACAAAGAATTCTGTGCTGGAATCGTTTGGGATCAGCCTATAATTGACATCTATAAACAAACTATGATCTCGCATCTTCCGGAAGAATGCAAAGCAAAGATTCCTGTTCCTGAACCAGCCGAGCCGCCAAGTGAGTGATTTTCCATTCGAGGAGAAACAAATAGCAGAAAATGTTTTTCTTCGTTATTTTGATCATAATGTTTTATCCGAGGAACTTGTCTGGCATCGAGACAGAGAAGACCGAGTTATCGAAGTCATACAATCAGACAATTGGTATTTCCAAAAGGATGATCAGGTACCTTTTAAACTAGAAGAAGGTATGAAGTTCTCGATTGAGAAAATGCAATATCATCGCTTGCTTCGAGGAAAGAATAATTTAATAATAAAAATTACAAAATATACTTGACAAATATGACTCACCGTGATACAATATAAGCATCACAAGGAGTCACAAATGAATTACAATCTCGGTTATGCCTGCATCAACATGGCACTTTCTTATCCAGAAAAAGGTAAGGAGCGAATTACCACAAATCGAAGCATGATAAAGCGAACTTTTCAAGAGAAAGGTCTTCCCTATGCTTCTACCCTAACTTTACAAAACGCCAAGGATTTATTGCAAATATTGCAATGGAATGAGCAGCATGGCATCAAATTTTATCGTATGTCCTCGGACCTTATCCCTTGGGCTTCGGAGTATGATATCAAGGATCTTCCTGATTTCGAAGCAATCGAAGAGGCTTTGTACGAAGCCGGTCTCTATGCTGCCGAACACAACATGCGAATCACAACGCATCCCGGTCCTTTCAACAAGTTGACCTCACCCAAAGAGGATGTTATTAAGCGAACCATTCGTGATCTTGAAGTACACGGCGAGATCTTTGATCTTATGTGTCTTCCGAGAACACATTTTGCAAAGATAAATATCCATGTCGGTGCTACTTACAACGATCGTCGGATGGCCCTCGATAATTTCTGCAAGAACTTCGAGCGACTACCAGAATCTGTCCGTTCTCGCTTAACTGTTGAGAATGATGACAAAGCATCGCTTTATTCAACAAAGGAGTTGTATGATGAAGTTTTTACTCGTATTGGTGTGCCTATTGTCTTTGATTATCACCATCATAAGTTCTGCACCGGAGATCAAAGTGAAAGCGAAGCCGTTCACTTGGCTGCATCAACTTGGGGCGACATTCGGCCTGTTGTTCATTATTCTGAATCTCGGGCTGATGAGCATAATGATGCTTCTATAAGACCTCAAGCACATTCAGATTCCTATGTGAATCCAATTGATTTTCATGGGCTTGACCTCGATGTTATGCTTGAGGCCAAGCACAAAGAAATTGCTTTATTTAAAATGCGAGAATTATTAAAAAATAACTTGACAATGGCCGCATAACATGTTATAATATATAAACTAAGGGTTAATACAAACAAATATAGGAGATTAAATGAACCAAAAGAAATTACAACAAATTGCTGAACGCTGGAAAGGTAAAGCTGGTGGTCCCGAAGCGGAGACCACAATTGCCGATTCTAAATTAGACAAAGATTGCGTTCATGTCTGGTCTTGCACATCTGATGTTGCAAAGATAATTGATCGCTGTGGAACAGCGATTAAGAAAGTGCGAGAAAACGAAGATGGAGTCGCATTTGAAATTCATCGTTCTGCTTTTCGCGGAGCTCCTTATGCATTTAAGGTGCTCAAATGAAGAATATTGTCCTGTACGATATGGACGGAACTTTGACTCCTCCTCGTGAATCGCTGGATGAGTCTTTGGTTCCTGTTCTGGAGAATCTATCTGAGATAGCTGAAATCGGAATTGTAACTGGTTCTGATTTTAATTACCTCAAGCAACAGATTTCGTTGTTAATCGATAATCCCAAAATAAGAAAGAAATTACATCTTCTTCCTTGTAATGGAACAAAGCACTATTGTCCTCCTAAAAGCAATGAAGATCATCAACTCGTATCATCCAATGATATGCTAAAAGAACTTGGACGGCACCAATTTCAACAGTTGATGTTAATTTTGATTGAACAACAGAACTCTTTTGCTTCAGACAGATTCCCTCTTACAGGACATTTTATCAACTATCGTGGCTCTATGATCAATTGGTGTCCTATTGGTCGCAATGCAACCGGTGATGATCGCCAGTTTTTCGTAGACTACGATAGTTCCTTTGCGCCAACTCTACGAGAAAGATATTTAGACAGACTCCGACATTATATAAATCTTAAAAGAATTCTAAATGTTGAAGTTAAACTTGGAGGAGATACTTCTTTTGATATCTTTCCAACTGGTTGGGACAAGACTTATTGTCTCAATCATTTTCCTTTTTATAATCATTGGTTTGTCGGTGATCGTTGTGGACCAAATGGAAACGACAAAGAGATATATGACTTTTTAAAACCACAGAAAAGATCTCACGAAACAACTTGTCCACAACATACCGTTACAATCACCGAAGGAATCATAAATGAAATACAAAACCTTTTCTAGAGATGAATTAACCGATCTTTTGACGAATGGTATACCATTACCAGACTCAGCTAAAACAGACGAGAACACGATTGATTTTTATTTTGAAGAATTAGAATCTTTTATAAACCTCGCAGAGAACAGATTCTCCGCTAAATCAACCGATTATCTCGAAATAACAATTGAAGTTGATTTCGTGGATTTTGTTATTCTTCGTTATATATCCGGATCAGTTTTTCTTTATCTCGTCAATTCGAGACCCAATATCATCACCGATATGACAACTGACGAAGCAACAGATATTATCGGAATTGTTTATGGTGTTACAATTTACAATGAAAAATGGGTTCAAATTAATGAATTGGTCGATGAGTTTACAGATGAATTAGCCAATAAATTTGAATACAATGCTACGAAAGAAAAGATCAATATCGATCCTAAATTATTAGCAAAGCATAGTAAATCTCCAAACCGAAGTTCAAAAAAAATCATTGATATAAAAGACTTCGAAAAATATGTTAAAAAGGATACAAAGAAATATACTAAATAAGCACCCATGGTGAAAGGGATATCACTAGGGACTTCTAATCCCTCGTTCTAGGTTCGAATCCTAGTGGGTGTACTTTTTTGCGGTTAATGCGGTTTGGTCGCATTAAGAAATACTCGCCAGTCTAGATACTCATTTTCTAGTAAGAGTTCCGCCTTCTAAGCCGTAGATTGCAGGTTCGAGTCCTGCTGGGTGTACCATTTGATTTCGTACTATTTATACCGTGCGAGGATAAAATTATGAAAGTTTTTTATTTAAACAGAGTTGAAGATGAATCTGGGATCTCGGGCACTGGTCGAGTCGCTCAAGGATTCATTTTTGATAATGGCAAAGTTGCCGTAACTTGGTTGTCAGAACATCCTTCTGTTACGGTTTACGATAATATCGGCGAAGTTCATGCAATCCATGGCCACGGCGGAAAGACCGAGGTTATTATGGAACCAGATTATAAAAGAGCATTTGGCGAATTAAAATCTTTTATCGACAACTTTACTTTAGAAGATATTGTTACTTCAAAAATAGGAGCGGACTCCGCAGCAGGCAAACTGCTTAATAAAAACTAATTAAAATATGAAATTATATTCTCTGAAACTCGACGCATCATGGAGACCAATTGAAGTTATCGATTGTTACAAAGCGTTCAGCATGTGTCGAAATGGAAGAGCAAAAGCCGTTGAGGACTATAATGTCAAGGCGCATGGTAGTAGCATGTTCCCTGCTGTTATAGTCCTCAATTCGTATGTGCGCAAACATGAATTCGTGATGAAATGCAATAGACGCAATGTTTATGCGAGAGATCAATATACGTGTCAATATTGCTCATATAAGGCAAAAAATAAGAGCGAACTTACTTTAGACCATGTAGTACCTAAATCACGCGGGGGACCAAAAACTTGGGATAATATCGTAAGTTCTTGCCACAAATGCAATCTTTCAAAGGGTGCTCGAACACCCGAAGAAGCAAAAATGAAACTACTTAAGGAACCTCGGAGACCAAGAGCAACCTTTATTGATTATTATGCTCTAAGTACGGTTCCAAAAGAATGGTCTCCATACGTTTACTTATCGAGGAGCTAAAATGAGTGAAAAAAGAAAACTAATCGCCGTATCAGGTGGATTTGATCCTGTTCATATTGGTCATGTTCAAATGATCGAAGCAGCAGCCGAGCATGGTGATGTTATGGTTATTGTCAATTCAGATGATTGGTTGTTGCGAAAGAAAGGTTATGTCTTTATGCCATGGGAAGAGAAGGCTTATATTATGTCTCAATTCAAAGGCGTTGTCAAGGTTGTTTCGGTTGATGATACAGATGGTTCTGTTTGCGAAGCTCTCCGAACACACCGCCCTGATGCTTTTGCAAATGGCGGAGACAGAAAGAATACAAACACTCCTGAGATGGATGTTTGCGAAGAGCTTGGAATCGAAATGTTGTGGAATATTGGAGGCGAAAAGATCCAATCCTCATCCACACTTGTTAATAAGGCAAAATGGGGAAAGATGGTTATTAACGGTGTTGAAATCTAATTAATGCATCCAGGAGTTGTGTCATGAAAATAACAAAACAAAGAATTCTTGAAATTATCAAAGAAGAACTATCCGATCAAGCATCTAGCGTCGGAGGCTCTAACGTTAAGAAACTTCTTCAACAAAATCCTCAAATTGAAAGAATGGCTGCTGCTGTTGCCGAAAAGGTTCAAAAACTTCCTGCTCAATCTAAAGCATTGGTCGCAGCAGCAATCTTGCAAAAGATGGGATTTTCCGAGGAAGACATGGAAAGAATTAAATCAATTATTCCAAAACTTATGTCACAAGAGCCCGAGGAACAATAGATGGCCGATATAGATCCAAAAGATTATCAAGGAATTGACGCAACAATTAAAAATGTTGTAAGATCTATACGAAATCAGCTTGCCATGTTTATATTTTCGTACCAAGAGGTTCTTCTTCTTATCAAAGATCTTAAGGCCAAGAGTATAATAACAGAAAGAATTGAAAACCTTGAAATGGACGATGGTTATTTAGATTTTATTAGAGATATTCGTAAAGATCCAAATTTTGAAAGGGTAGATTGGACCAACCTTCTTCAATTAATGAAAAATGATATGAACACGATTGACACCGCCGAAGTCACTGCGCTAAATGCAGTCGCTGAGGAAGATCTTAATGATCGTAGAGTAAAAAATATTATTGGTCAATATCTGAAAATTTTTCTAGATAGTTTAGATCTTTATGGTATTGAAAAATCTCATTTCGAGCAGAGAGCTGATAAAACTAAAGTTTTGATTTTAAAAAACATTTTTGATGAGTTCACGCCTGATGCTATTATTGACGAATTTGAATTGATTATAAAAGATATGCAAGATCCTTCTTTTGATCCGAAGCCTGAACCGGAAGAAAAAGACAAGGAAGAAGCAGACGAAGAAGAAAAAGACAAGGAAGAAGCAGACGAAGAAGGCGAGGAAGAAGTATCTCCAGAAACCGCAGATCCAAATTACAATAATGACGAAATTTTGAAGGCCATTGAGCCATTAGTTAAAAAGTTTAGAGGTTTAAAAGAATCAAAATTAATTTTTGAAGAAAGCAGTGATCTAAAAACGCTAACAAAAAATGCTTTTGAAAGATGGACAAATTCATTATTGACAACAAAATATGTTGAGCTTTTTGATTTTCTTAATAGATTTATAAAAATGATACGTCTGATCAATGTACCATTATCTAATGAATCAGAAAGAAAAGATGTATATAAATGGCTACAATATGTTATGGGACGATCAACTGAGAAATTAGAAATAAATGGTGTTCAATCTGAAGACTTTAAAACATTTTATAATGCTTTTAAGAAATACAATAAAGAACTTCAAGACCGATACAATGAGTTTAAAAGAACAAAGCCAAAATTAGACAATCCGGAAGATATTATTATACCAGAAGGTCGTATTATAAGAGAAAAGGTTTTAAAAGAAATGAAAATAAGAATAAAAGAATCCGCAAGAATGCGTAACCTTCCACAAGGACCATTATCACAAGATTTGGTAGCTAGACTTGCTTCTATTGATAACGAGTTTCTCGATTATTATAGAAGATTTCTGACCATTTATAATAAAATGAGAGAGTTGCCCGATAATGTAAAAACAGACAGCAACACAGATCAATTAGCTATTGACTTTGTGACAAATTTATTTGCAGATTTAAATCAGCCGTTAAGTGAAGAAGATATGCCAATTCCAAAATGGCGAGATATTGACGATAGATACAAAATGCTTTATGCAGAATTACAAAATTTAATTGATCTCGAAGATAACTTTGACGAAACAAAAGCAAAAGAAAATATCAATTTCTTCAAAAGAGAATATCAAAAGTTTTTAACAATGCTCTCGAGCATTGCGCAATCCGGCAAGATCGGAGACCAAACTCTTAAATTAAATGAAGTTAAGAGACTAATTATACAAGAATTGAAGGTGCTTAATGGCAAAAAAATGGTTCGTAATTGATACCTCTGTGTATCTCTCAGACTCTGATTGTCTTACAAGATTTGGAAACAACGATATTATTGTTCCTCTCAAAGTATTAGAGGAAATTGACAAACACAAGAAGCGTCAAGATTCTGTTGGCTTCCATGCGAGACAAATCATCAAAACATTTGATTGTCTCCGACAAAAGGGTAATCTAAAGAAAGGTGTTCGTGTTCAACAAGGACTTGGCTTGGTCAAGTTCGTCGGTCTTGATGAAATCGACATGAAAGCTCTTCCAAAAGATCTTGATCCAAAGAATTCCGATCATATCATTCTTGCGACAGCATTAACGATAAAAGCCCAGAACCCACGACGAAAGGTTATCCTTGTGTCTCGGGATATTAACCTCCGAGTTATTGCTCAAGGCGTTGATCTTCCCGCCGAAGAATACGAGAATGTTAAAGTTGTCGAGGCCAAAGACAAAATTTACACCGGCTTTGAAGAAATCGTTGTTGATGACGAGATTATTGATCGCTTCTATGCGGACAAGTCAATCTTTCTTGACGAGGAAGATAATCCAAATCTTTATCCAAATCAATTTTTAATGCTTGTTTCCTCGAGTAATCCAAAGAAGACTTGCTTATCTCGCTTTTGGAATTATGGAACAAGACTT
>Ga0070754_10001528_pt1 | contig 18442 bp, 19 predicted proteins | sample VirMetDEL_Sep_01_FD_75181 | JGI IMG/M metagenome (GOLD analysis project Ga0070754, IMG submission 75181) | Aqueous microbial communities from the Delaware River and Bay under freshwater to marine salinity gradient to study organic matter... | ecosystem: Environmental > Aquatic > Marine >... | reverse complement strand
AGCGCAAAGCAACAACACGGACACGTAGGATTCTGCCAGGATGGCGGAGTGAAATGGATGTCAGGGAAACAGTCTGCAAAGCCCCGCTTCGGCGGGGTTTTCTTTTGCCCGCGAAAAAGTCAGGCGCCGAATTTCACGGCAGTGCCTGCGGCGCATTCATCACGTCTTCCAGCAAGGTGCGCAGCAGCGCCATGGTTGCCTGCTGGCGCTGTACATCGCGACACACCAAACCTACCTTTAGTGGCACCCTGGGTTCACTCAAGGGCTTCCAGAGCAGCGACTGGCTGTTGTGTTCGTCCTGGGAGCGTCCCGGCAGCACCGTGGCCAATTTGGTGTTAGGCAAGCTGTCGAGAATCCCCACCATGGTATTCAACTCCGCCTGTACCTGCGGCCGGCGTCCGAGGTTGGATAACTGACCCTGCCAGATCTGTCGAACCTGGAACTCTTCCCCCAGCAACAACATCGGCAGTTCGGCGGCCTGTTTCAGCGAGACTTTCTTGAATTCGCGCAGGGGATGGTCCTCGGGGATGACCACCTTCAGCTCATCCTCATACAACAACACGCCGTGCAGCCCCGGCTGGCGTGGCGGCAGATAGCTGATGCCGATGTCCAGCGAGCCGTTAAGCAACCGCCGTTCAATCTCGATCCCGGTCAATTCGTAGATCTGCACCACCAGGTGCGGCTGGGCCTTGCGCACGCGCTCGAGCATTTGCGGGACCAGGCTGGTGTGCACGGTTTGCAGCACGCCGATGGCCAGGGTGCGCATGGCCTGGCCCTTGAAGTTACGCAAGGCTTCGACGGCTTGCTGCATGCCATCGATCAGCGGCAAGGCATGGTTGTACAGCGTATGGGCGGCCAGGGTGGGCAGGCGTTTGCTGCTGCGTTCGAACAGGCTCACATCGAGGTTGCGCTCCAACTGGCGGATCTGTTGTGAGAGCGCCGGCTGGGAGATCGACAGGCGTTCAGCGGCACGGCCCACATGGCCTTCTTCATACACCGCGACGAAATAACGCAGTTGCTTGAAATCCATAAGACTTACTTATTGAAAAAGCTGGAAAAACGAAATGGCCGGTGGCCCCCGAGGCGCCTAGTCTAGCGCCTATTCGCAGGGCTTACAGGGCCGGATCGGGCAATGAACAGCGTTTATGTTGATGGCGTTTACATAGGCAAGGCAACACACCCGCAGACAGTGATTGCAGGGAAAACCGACCAAGGTCCGGTTGCCACCGGGGGCAAGCTGTGAATCTCTTCAATATGCGTCGCCCCGTACCCAGCCTGGACGACCTGGTGCTGGAGGCTTCACCCGATACGCTGTCCAGCGAGGCGCTGATGCCCACCGTGGCGAGGCCGCCGCAGGTTTTCGTCCGTGGCCAGGGCTCCTGGCTGTGGGACAGCGACGAGCGTGCCTACCTGGATTTCAGCCAGGGCAGCGCTGGCAACAGCCTCGGCCACAGCCCGCAGGTCTTGATCAAAGCCCTTGCCGACCAGACCCAGGCCCTGATCAATCCAGGCATGGGGCTGCATAACCGCGCTCAACTCAATCTTGTCGACCGCCTGTGCCATCGAACCGGCAGCGACCAGGCCTACCTGCTCAACAGTGGCGCCGAGGCCTGCGAAGCGGCGATCAAGCTGGCGCGCAAGTGGGGCCAACTGCATCGCGGCGGGGCCTACCGCATTATCAGCGCGAGCAATGGTTGCCATGGGCGCAGTTTCGCCGCACTGGCGGCGTCGGCCGGCAATCTGGAAAACCGCTTTGAACCGCAATTGCCCGGCTTCAGCCATGTGCCGTTCAACGATCTGCCGGCCCTGCATGCAGCGGTCGATGCACAGACAGTCGCCATCCTGCTGGAGCCGGTCCAGAGCGAAGCCGGTGTGATCCCCGCGACGGAGCATTACCTCAAGGGGGTTGAACGGCTGTGCCGCGAACTGGGGATCCTGCTGATCCTCGACGAAGTACAAACCGGCCTTGGCCGTTGCGGCACCTTGCTTGCCGAACAGCAATACGGCGTGCGAGCCGACATCATCACCCTCGGCAAAGGTCTGTGCGGCGGCGTGCCATTGGCTGCGCTGCTGGCGCGCGGCAACGCCTGTTGCTTCGACGTGGGTGAGCTGGAAGGTACCCATCATGGCAACGCATTGATGGCATCGGCCGGGCTGGCGGTACTCGATACGGTGCTGGAGCATGGCTTCCTGGAACACGTACGTGAATCCGGCCTTTACCTGGGCGAAGGCCTTGCCCGGCTGGCCTACCGCTACGACCAGGGCCAATTGCGCGGCCACGGCCTGATGTGGGGCCTGACGTTGTCGGATGATTCTGCAGATGCAGTGGTAAAAGCCGCCCTGCACGAAGGCCTGATCCTCAACGCCCCGCAACCTGACTGCCTGCGCTTCACCCCGGCGCTTACGGTGAGCAAAAGCAACATCGACGAAATGCTCCTGCGCCTGGCCCGCGCTTTTTCCCGGGTGCGCACCGCCCAGTTGCAATGCCGCAAGGGCATCGCCGTCTGACCCACATTCCTGAACCGTCTCGCGGTATACGCGGCGCCTCCAGCCTGATTTTTTCGGCTGGGGGCGTTTTTTTGCGTGTGAAATTTTTGGATTGAAAGCGTTGATTGATCGCCTGTGAAAACAATGGCTTTTTAGCGTGCGTCGATAAGGACTGTCGACGGAGCACGGGTTGCTCCACTTCTAATCTATACCACTGGGTGGTATGTTTGTGGGAAGGGATATCCATGAGGCTTAGGTTATTTAAAACACGGCAGTTTGCTGATGCGGCCAGCAAGTCCTGGATCTACGATTCGGAGTTGAGGGAGGCATTTGGCCAATTGCTGAGGGGGCAGGCAGATAATCTGGGAGGCGGTGTTTGGAAAAAGCGCCTCAACCAGAATAGGCATCGCTCCATAGTGTTGGCCAAGGGCAGGCAATACTGGGTTTATCAGTTGCTGTTCGCCAAGCAAGACCAAAGCAATATCAGTCAGAAAGATTTGGCTTGGTTTCGGGCGATGGCAAAAGTTTATGAAGGCTTAAACGAAACGCAGATCCAGCAGCTCTTGGATCTCAGGGAGTTTGTGGAGATACATCATGACCAAAAAATATGAAAGTGAAGCGCTGGAGTCCATTCACCAATCCGCCAAAGCGCTTTATGCCATCGGTGCTATTAGTAAAACTACCCTTCGTGAATACGACGAAGCGTGCTTCTCTGCCGTCCCGGAACAAATACCTGCTGAACAGATCAAGCAGCTACGTGAAAGTAGCCATGTCAGCCAACCGGTGTTTGCTCGTTACCTGAATACCAGCGCCTCCACGGTGAAGAAATGGGAATCTGGCGAGAAGCAACCCAGCGGCATGGCGCTCAAACTTCTTAGTATCGTGCAAAAGCATGGGTTAGAAATTCTGGCCTGAAGGATGGCCCGGTGCCAGATCCCACTGAACCCTCACGAACGCTCAAGGTCGATTAGCTACACGGTTCACACGAGCCGATTTTCTGGAGCTGACCCATGGACTTCATTCGTATCATCATCGCCATTCTGCTGCCGCCACTGGGTGTGTTCCTGCAAGTGGGTTTCGCTGGCGCGTTCTGGCTGAATATTCTGCTGACCTTGTGCGGTTACTTCCCAGGCATCATTCACGCCGTGTACATCATCGCCAAGCGCTGAGCCCGTCAGCCTTTTGCGATGAGCCGTGAATTGCGCTCATTGCGAAAGGCCAGTTGCTCGATGGTCTGGGTAGCGTGCTCGGCTTCTTCCCGCGCCTTGAGGATAATGCCGTGCTGCTCGGACTTGCTGCACACCGGGTCGGCATTGCTCGCATCCCCCGTGAGCATGAAGGCCTGGCAACGGCAGCCACCGAAATCCTTTTCCTTTTCATCGCACGAACGACACGGCTCGGGCATCCAGTCGTAGCCGCGAAAGCGGTTGAACCCGAAAGAGTCGTACCAGATGTGCTGCATGCTGTGGTCGCGCACATTGGGAAACTGCACCGGCATCTGTCGGGCGCCGTGGCAGGGCAGGGCGGTGCCGTCTGGCGTCACGGTCAGAAAGATACTGCCCCAGCCGTTCATACAGGCCTTCGGGCGCTCCTCGTAGTAGTCCGGTGTCACGAAGATCAGCTTGCATGGATGGCCTTCGACTTCGAGCTTGGCACGGTATTCGTTGGTGATGCGTTCGGCACGCACCAGTTGTTCCTTCGTCGGCAATAAACCCACGCGATTGAGCTGCGCCCAGCCATAGAACTGGCAGGTGGCAAGCTCGACAAAATCCGCTTCCAGCGCAATACACAGCTCGATGATACGGTCGATCTTGTCGATATTGTGCCGATGGGTGACGAAGTTCAGCACCATCGGGTAGCCATGCGCCTTCACTGCGCGGGCCATTTCCAGCTTTTGCGCGAAGGCTTTTTTCGAACCCGCCAGCAGGTTGTTCACCTGTTCGTCGCTGGCCTGGAAGCTAATCTGGATATGGTCCAGGCCGGCTTTCTTGAAATCGCTGATCTTCTGCTCGGTCAGGCCGATGCCCGAGGTGATCAGGTTGGTGTAGAACCCCAGCTTGCGCGCCTCGGCGATCAACTCGGCGAGGTCCTGGCGCACCAGCGGCTCACCGCCGGAAAACCCCAGTTGCGCCGCGCCCATCTCGCGGGCCTCGCGAAATACCTTGACCCACTGCTCGGTGCTCAGCTCCTTGCCCTGCTCGGCAAAGTCCAGCGGGTTGGAGCAATACGGGCATTGCAGCGGGCAGCGGTAGGTCAACTCGGCGAGCAACCACAGCGGCAGGCCGATGGCGGGTTTCTCAGGCAAGGGTGATCCAGTGCTCAGCACGGGCGACCTCCATGAATTGCTCGATGTCGTCACCCAGCTCAGGTACGCCGGGGAACTGTTCTTCGAGGGCGGCAATGATCGCCGCCACGTCGCGCTCACCGTCAATCAGGCCTCCAATCAGCGCGGCGCTGTCGTTGAGCTTGATCATGCCTTCGGGGTAGAGCAACACATGGCCTTTTTGCGCGGGTTCGTACTGGTAGCGGTAGCCCTGGCGCCAGGTCGGTTTTCTGCTGCGATCGAAGCTCATAGGGTGATCCCTTTATGCCACATCCGCTGCTCGGTCACGCTGTGATACGGCGGGCGTTTCAGTTCGTAGGCCATGCTCATGGCATCCAGCATGCTCCACAGGATGTCGAGTTTGAACTGGAGGATTTCCAGCATGCGCTCCTGGCCTTCACGGGTGGTGTAGTGCTGCAAGGTGATTGCCAGCCCATGCTCCACATCGCGCCGCGCCTGGCCCAGGCGGGTGCGGAAATACTCGTATCCGGTGGGGTCGATCCACGGGTAGTGCTGCGGCCAGCTGTCGAGGCGCGACTGATGGATCTGCGGCGCGAACAGCTCGGTGAGCGAGCTGCTGGCGGCTTCCTGCCAGCTGGCGCGGCGCGCAAAGTTGACGTAGGCGTCTACCGCAAAGCGTACGCCGGGCAGCACCAGTTCCTGGGAGCGCAACTGGTCGGGGTCGAGGCCGACCGCCTGGCCCAAGCGCAACCAGGCTTCGATGCCGCCGTCCTCACCGGGTGCGCCATCGTGGTCGAGCAGGCGCTGGATCCACTCGCGACGGATCTCGCGGTCCGGGCAGTTGGCCAGGATCGCCGCGTCTTTCAGCGGGATGTTCACCTGGTAATAGAAACGGTTGGCGACCCAGCCCTGGATCTGCTCGCGGGTGGCACGGCCTTCATACATCGCCACATGGTACGGGTGATGGATATGGTAGAAGGCGCCTTTGGCCCGCAAGGCGGCTTCGAACTCGGCGGTGCTCAATGGTGTGTCAGTCATGTCGTCTGCTCCTACAATTCAATGCTCATGCCGTCGTAAGCGACTTCGACATTGCGCCGCACCAGTTCCGCGCGCTCGGGAGAATCTTCATCGAGGATCGGGTTGGTGTTGTTGATGTGGATAAGCACCTTGCGCTGCTTGGGCAACTGCTCCAGCACTTCGAGCATGCCGCCGGGGCCATTTTGCGCGAGGTGGCCCATCTCACGGCCGGTGCGGGTGCCGACGCCACGGCGCTGCATTTCATCGTCGTCCCACATCGTACCGTCCACCAGCAGGCAATCGCTGCCGGCCATGATCTCCAGCAACGGCGCGTCGACTTTGCCCAGGCCCGGGGCGTAGAAAAGTTTGCCGCCGGTGCGCAGGTCTTCGACGATCAGGCCGATGTTATCGCCAGGGTGCGGGTCGAAGCGGTGCGGTGAGTAGGGCGGGGCAGCGCTGCGCAGTGGCAGCGGGGTGAAGCGCAGGTTGGGGCAGGCCGGGATGGTGAAGCTGGCATCCAGCTCGATGCGGTTCCAGGCCAGGCCGCCGTTCCAGTGGGTGAGCATGGTGAACAGCGGGAAGCCGGTGCTCAGATCTTCATGGACCATGTCGGTGCACCACACCTGGTGCGGGCAACCTTCGCGCAGGCTCAACAGGCCGGTGGTGTGGTCGATCTGGCTGTCCATCAGGATGATGGCACTGATGCCGGTGTCGCGCAGTGCGCGGCCGGGCTGCATCGGCGCAAAACCCTGGAGTTGCGCGCGGATATCCGGTGAGGCATTGCACAGTACCCAGTTCACGCCATCGTCGGAAATGGCGATGGACGACTGGGTCCGCGCCTGCGCCCGCAGGCTGCCGTCACGAAAACCTGCGCAGTTCACGCAGTTGCAGTTCCACTGCGGGAAGCCGCCGCCAGCGGCGGAACCTAGAATCTGGACAAACATGGCCGCTCCATCAAGCAAAGCTCAAAACAAAAACGCCCCGGGCGAACCGAGGCGTTGTATTACCCAGCGGCTTAGCGGCTGGCGAAGTACATGGTGACTTCGAAGCCGATGCGCAGATCAGTGTAAGCAGGTTTGAACCAGGTCATATTCTTACTCCTACGAAGGGATGGGACGTTTACTACCAAGTAATACATATAGTCCACCTCCAGTCGGAGATGTTCAGATGTGTGCGTGGGAATGTTACGCAATTCTTCTCAAGTTAGCGCTGTCTTGGTGGAAAAAGCCTGTTGCAGGGTTGGCAATGATCAGCTCGCCGGTTGCCAGCTCTCGTCGACAGGCGGGCCGTTGGCGATGCAGCGCCAGCCGCCGGTCGCATCCTGCAGCTGTTGGGCCGCGTGTTGCAGGTCCTCCCGTGTGCGGGCCTGGATCAGTTGTTGAAGCCGGTACAGGTAATCCGACGGATGGCCCGCCAGGCGCGCGTGCCAAAGCAGTTCGGCGCTTTGGGTGATCGGTAACGTCGCAGCGCAGAACTGCTGTGCCAAGGCGTGATTGCCCACGTCATCGGTGCCGTCGATCAACAACGGTAGGTGTTTCAGGAAGGCTTGCAGGTGATCGACGATACCTGCCAGTGAAACGCTGGGTGATTGCACACCCAACAGCAGGCCGGTTTGCCCGTTGATCTGTCGGACACCGCTGAATACGGCGTAGCCCAATTGCAACTCGACCCTCAGGCGTTGGTAGAACGGCCCTTGGAGCACGTGCCCAAGCAGCCGCCATGAGGCTTCATCGGCCAGGGATTGGCTGGGTGCCGGGCTAAACAGCAGCACGGCGGCTTCGGTTGAGTCAGTTTTAACCGTATGCCACACACGTTGACCGCCGAGGTGTTGAAGAGACGGTTCGAAGTGTGCAGGTTGCCCAGGCAGGCGGGCGGCGGCGGCCTTTATCAACGTTTCACATGCGGCGGGCAGACTCAGCCCCAGGCCGTGCCAGCGGGCAGTGGCCCAGGATCCAGGCTGTTCGCTGGCGTCGGCACGGCCGGTGGCGCAGCACGTGGGCAGGGCCTGGAGCAGTTCCCGGATAGCGATCATGGGCGCAGGTGCCCGGGCAGTTTCCTGCGGCAGGTTCAGGCGCTGCGCCAACGCCTCCAGCACGGCCGGCATCGGCTCGTGCAGCCCGGTCATCTTCACCAGCCAATCATGGCCGGTGGCTTCGAGAGATAATTCGACGCCCGCCTGGCGCGCATGCTCACGCAATGGCTGCAAGGTGTTTTCCAGCCCGGCAGGCGCTGGCGCGTCGAAGCGCCACTGCACGTACAGCGCGCCTTCATCGCCGTCATCCGCCAAGGCCTGGCTGAAGGTTAGCGCCGATACGTCCCTTCGCCCCCGTGAACGATCCTGGGCAAACGTGCGCAAGCCTCGGTGAGCGCTGGTTTGGCCACGGATCAGGCCGGCGCGTTCTTCTTTGACCGGTGGGCGCAGGAACGGGTTGTTCGGCGGCAGTTGCCAACGGTGTTCGGCGGGCGGCAAGTGCAGTGAATCAAGCAGGGCCTTGAGCGCGGCGACGCCCTGTTCACTGAGGTCTTCGCTGTCGTTTCGAGCCAATGCCAGGGCGCCCTGGACCTGTTGTTGGCGAGCGTTCAGCAGGGCGAACTCTTCGCGCAGTGGCGTCCAATCGCTGTGGGCGAAAAAGCTCAGCCAGTTGTGCAGCAGCGCCTCAATAGGTGAGGTCGGTTCGTCCTTGCTGTCGAGTGTAAAGTCGATGTCCAGCACGGCTTGTCCGGCGAAGTAGTACAGCACCGATGCCTGCAGGGCGCTGGCCAAGTGTCGGGTTTTCAACTCGGCGAGCAGCCCGCCCGGCGCAGAGGCATTGAGCCAGGTGCAGAGGAAATCCAGGGCTTCACGGGGCGCGTCACAGGTGATGACGTGGTGCAGGTGGTTGTTGTCGATGTGTTGATAGCGCCGAGCCTGGCCTTGCATCAAGGCCGGTGGTGAGGCCTGCGGATGCAAGGGGCCAGCGATCAGTTGCGCGCTGAAACGCTGCGCCAGGGCTTCCAGCTCATCCAGCGTCTGCGGGCCGGCGAGGCTCAAGGTCATCTGCCCGCTTTGATAGAAATATCCGTGGAATTCCCTGAGTGCCTTTTGAAATTCCTCGTGCTCCACCGGCAGGCTGTCGCGGTTGCCCGCGTGAAAGCCGCGCAGTGGATGATCCGCTGCCAAGCCTTCTAGCAGCGCCACCTGCTGCTGTGCCTTGGCATCCTGGGACCAGGCGACGTACTCGGCGTGCAGCACTTCGCGCTCGCGCAGTTGATCTTCCAGGGTCAGGCGCGGATGGGTCAGCATGTCCGCCAGTCGCTCCAGCCCGTGGGCAAAGACTGAAACCGGTAGTTCAAAGAAGAAGTCCGTGGTGCGTTCGCGGGTGCTTGCATTCACTTGGCCGCCGTGGCGCTGCACGTAGGCCATCAGCCCTTCTCCGGCGGGAAAACGCTCGGTTCCCAGAAACAACAAATGCTCAAGAAAATGCCCCAACCCCGGCCAGGCCAACGGCACGTCGTGGCTACCGGCAGCCACCCGCAGCGCCGCCGCGCAACGTTTTAAGCGCGGTGCATGGCGCAGGGAAACCCGCAGGCCATTAGCCAGGGTCAGGTGAACGGGATAAAGGTGGGCCGGGGCGGGCATGGGCACTTCCAGAACGGGGCAAGTGCCTATGCTAACAAACCCATTCAATCAGGGCTTGTGCAGCGGGCCGTAAAGCTCGGGACGCCGGTCTTGCAGGTAATGGTTGGCGGCGCGGGCGTCGAGGATCGATTGCCGGTCCACTGTCCCGACAATCAAGGCTTCATCCAGGCCCGCCTGGGCGATTCGCTGGCCATCCGGTGCGGCAATGCTGCTTTGCCCGCAGTACTGGATATCGCCTTCGTGCCCGCAGTAATTGGCGTAGGCCACATAGCACTGGTTTTCGAAGGCCCGCGCCCGCACGGTGACATCGGCGACAAAGTCGAACGGCGCCATATTGGCGGTGGGCACCAGGATCAGCTCGGCACCGGCCAGGGCCAGGCGTCGGGTGTTTTCCGGGAACTCCAGGTCATAGCAGATCAGGAACCCCAACTTCCATCCGTTGAGTTCCACCAGCGGGAAATCATCGTCGCCGGCACTGAACATCGAGTGATCCAGATCCCCGAACAGATGGGTCTTGCGGTAGTTGCACAGGCGCTGGCCGTGGGCGTCGATCAACTGCACGGCGTTGTAGATCTGCCCGTCTTCGGCCCGCTCCGGGTAGCCGTACAGAATCGCCAGCCCGGCGCTCTGCGCGATTTCGGCAACGGCTTGGGCAGACTTCCCGTCCTGGGCTTCGGCCAAGGCACCCACGGCTTCGGCACCGATGTTGTAACCGCTGAGGAACATCTCCGGCAGCACCAGCACGTCGGCGCCGGACGCTTCATGCGCCAGTTGGTGCAGACGCTTGAGGTTGCCTGCGACATCCAGCGGCAGCGGTGGGCATTGGTACAGGGCGACGCGCATGTTCAACTCCTTAGTCAGCCAGGGCAATCGGCCCGATCTCATCGAACACATCACCCGGCCCCGGGTTCTCGGGGTGAGTGCTGCCGCCAAAGTGGGTCATGATGCCCCACACCGCGTTAATGAGGTTTGTACCGCGCCCTCCACCCATGCTGGAGTCCAGGACACGTCGTCACCGGCGATAAAAATCCCACGTTGTTCAGCGGGCATGTCCTTCTGCATGAAGTGCGCATACATGCGCTGGTTGTAGCGGTAGTGACCTGGCAGCGCGCCTTTGAAGGCCCCGAGGAAATGCGGGTCGGCCTCCCAGGACACAGTGATCGGGTCGCCGATGATGCGCGCCTTGATGTCGACTTTCGGGTAGATCTTGTTCAAGGCGTCCAGCGCCAGTTTCACCCGCTTGTCGATGGGCTGCGGGAGCATTTTCAGCGCGTCGCTCATCCACGAGTACGACAGGCAGATCACCCCTGGTTTGTCGTCGCCGTTGTCGAAAAGGTAAGTGCCGCGAGTGAGGCGATCGGTGAGGGTCATGCTCATCAGGTCGCGGCCGGTCTCCGGGTCTTTGTCTTTCCAGAATGGGCGGTCGACCATCACGAAGGTCTTTGACGATTGCATGTAGCGGGTACGGTCCAGGGCCATCCACTTCTTTTGCGAGAACAGGGTTTCATCGCACTCGATCTGGGTGGTCAGCAGCCAGCTTTGGCAGGTGGTGAGCACGGCCGCGTATTCGCGGGTATCGCCGTAGTTGTCGGTCACCGCGAAACGGCCATCGGCAGCATGGGCGATGCGTTTTACCCCGGCCCGTGGTGCACCGCGGTGCAGCGAGCTCAGGCTGGTACCGGCGGGCCAGTGGGCGCATCGTTCCGGCACATGGCGCCAGATGCCCAGCGGCACCTGGGCTACGCCGCCGACCACCAGGTGCTGGTGATCGTCACAGTTGGTCATGACCACGCGGAATATTTCTAGCATGGAGTTGGGGAAATCCGAGTCCCAGCCGCCGGTGCCGAAACCTACCTGGCCAAACACCTCGCGGTGGTGGAACGACAACTTGGCGAAGGCCTTGGAGGTGGCTACGAAGTCGTAGAAGGTGCGGTCGTCCCACAAGGGCACCAGCTTGTTCCACAACGCTTTGAGGCGCGGCACATCACGATCGCGGATGGCTTGCTGGATATCGCCGAACTGCGAGCCGGCTTCCAGGGCGTCGGCCCAGGCGTCAGCCACTTCCTGGAACAGCGCGGGTAAATCGGACAGCTTTTGTGCGTAGTGGGTCTGGCCTTCCAGATCGATCACCGTACTGCCGGAAGCTGGCGTCAGCGGGTTGGGGAAGGGTTTGGTTTCCAGGCCCAGCTTGTCGACGTAGTGATAGAACGCGGTGGACGACACCGGAAAGCGCATGCCGCCCAGCTCGGCGATGATGCCTTCGGCGCCTTCGAAGGCCTGGGAACGCAAACGGCCGCCCATCTTCGAGGCCTCATACACCACGGGCTTGAGGCCCAGCTTCATCAGCTCGTAGGCGGCGACCAACCCGGCGATACCGGCGCCGACGATGGCCACTTCGGCGCCATGGTTGGCGGCGGGGATACTGCCGAGTCCGGCGGGGTGTTCGATCCAGTCATCGAAGGCGAACGGGAAATCCGGGCCAAAGATGGTGATGGGTTTTTTACCGTCGGCAGGGTGGCGATGGGTCTTGCTGATGGTGCTGGACGGAATGCTCATGGCGGGCCCTTGCTGACGACTCGGCGGGAAGTGACCCGCTGAGTATAGGAAAAGATGGCAGCCAGTTTAGGGAGCGTTACGTTCGTTAATAAGACGCAAAGTGTCGTCGGAATGAATTGTTTTTAGTCATAGTGACGAATTAGGTGGTCAGATGGGTTGGCCGCGATCCAATTTGTTACTGAGGATGATCGATGTGGTGGTTTTCTCCACGCCATCGACACTGCCGATCTGGTCCAGTAATTGATCGAGCTGTTCCGGCGAATCGGTGCGCAACCAGGCCACGTAATCGAACTCGCCGCTGACCGCACACAATTGTTGAACCTGGGCCATGGCGCTCAGCCTGCGCAGCACTTCTTTGCCCGAGCGCGGTTGCACGGTGATTCCCACGTAGGCCTGCAAGCCGCCATCTGCCACGCGTTGACCCAGGCGCACACCATAACCGGTGATCACCTGGGTTTTCTCCAGGCGCGCAAGGCGCGACGTCACCGTGGTGCGCGCAATGCCCAACTGCCGGGCGAGCATGGCCACGCTTTCGCGGGCGTTGATCTGCAGGGCGGCGATCAACTGGCGATCGATTTCATCTAGAACAGGCACGTGAGGCTCCGTGACGGGCGGCAATGGGAACGCATGTTACAGGCTTGGATCGGCCAGCAGGCAGCGGGCAAACAGTTGTGGCACCGGCAGGTGACGTTGGCTGTAGCGGCCCAGCAGGATGATCTCGCGGAAAAAAGTCAGCTTGCCCAGCGGGATTATTCTTACTTGGGGCGAGCGCTCCAGCCACAAGCCTGCCTTTGGAATCAACGATACGCCCAGGCCACACTCCACCATCCTGACGATGGCTTCGAGTTCATCCAGCTCCAGCGCCACTTGCATCTCAAGCTTCTGCTCGCGCAGAAACCGGCTCACGAGTCGGCCGCCAAACGAAGCACGGTCATAGCGCACATGGGGCTGGGTGTTGAGTAGGTGCAAAGGGTCGTCGCCCACCAATGTGTTCGGCACGACCAACACGAACGGCTCCTTGCGCAGCACCTGCACATACAACTCCTTGGGCAGGTCGAAGGGCGGTCGAATGATGATTGCCGAATCCAACTCTCCAGCGTCGACCTGGTTCAACAGCTCCAGGGAGACACCAGGCACCAACTTGCACTCAACCGTTGGTGCGGCCTGGCGCAAGCGCACCAACGCCTGGGGCAGCAAACCGGTTTTAGCCGTAGTGATAGCACCGACTTTCAACTCACCCCGGTATTCATTGGTATTCACCGGCACCGCCATGCGGTTGAAGGTCTCCAGAATCTCCTTGGCCAAGGGTAATGCGCGCAAACCGGCGGCATTCAGGGTGGCCTGGCGGCCGGTGCGGTCGAACAACTGCACGCCCAGCGCTTGCTCCAACTGACGAATCTGGGCACTCACCGCTGACTGCGTCAGCCCGATATGCATGCCCGCTGCCGCAAACGTCCCGTGGCGCGTTACCGCAATAAAGGTCTTCAATTCACGCAACATGGGGGTCTCGATTCATCAAAATTTTTTGAGCTCGACGCAAAAACTATCGTCTTTTCATCGTTGGGAGCAAGGCTAAACTCGGCTAACTAACGCCCATAGAGGTTTGAACTGATGACACTCGCGCCCTTTCACCTGGCAATTCCGGTATTCGATCTCGCCGCTGCACGGCACTTCTACGGCGACGTCTTTGGGTTGGAGGAGGGCCGCTCCAGCGAACACTGGGTCGACTTCAACTTCTTCGGCCATCAACTGGTGATTCACGAACACCCGAAAACCGCCTCCCAGGAAGCCGCCCACACTAACGCTGTCGACGGCCACGACGTGCCCGTGCCGCATTTTGGCGTGGTGCTGGGCTGGGAAGATTGGCACGCCCTGGCAGACCGTTTACAGGCGCGGCAGACGACGTTTGTGTTGGAACCGCATATTCGGTTCAAGGGGCAGGTGGGGGAGCAGGCGACCTTGTTCCTGTTCGACCCGTGCGGCAATGCGTTGGAGTTCAAGGCATTCAGGGATATTGGGCAGTTGTTTGCGAAGTAAGGTTGTAGGCCGCCCCCCACGCAAAATGTCTGTGCCAGACACACAAAAGCCGCGCAATGCGCGGCTTTGGAGTTGGTGGGCCCACACGGACTTGAACCGTGGACCAAAGGATTATGAGTCCTCTGCTCTGACCAACTGAGCTATAGGCCCTCAGTAGGTCGCGGATTATAACGATGGTTTCTCTACTGTGCTATCCGAAAAATCCTCAATGCTCCTGCGAAGGAAGGTCGCCGCAAAAAGCTCGGGCGGTAGCGGCAGGCTGACGATGTAGCCCTGCATCTGTTCGCAGCCTTCAGCAGCCAGGAAGGCTTGCTGCGCGGGGTTCTCCACGCCTTCTGCGATGATGGTGAATTGCATGCTGTGGCCCAGCGCGATGATGGCGCGCACGATGGCTGCGTCGTGGGGGTCGTCAGGCAGGCCGCGGACGAAGGACTGGTCGATCTTCAGGAAATCCAGTGGCAGGCGCTTGAGATAGCTGAGGGACGAATAGCCGGTGCCGAAATCGTCGATCGCCAGCTATACGCCCAGGCGCTTGAGTTGGTGCAGGACTGCCAGCGCTTCTTCGGCCTGGCTCATGATGAAGTTTTCAGTGATCTCCAATTGCAGGCAGCCCGGTTCGAGGCTGTAGTCGCGCAGTAGCTGTTCGATACGAGCCAGTAAACCAGGGTGGCGCAGTTGCGCGCCGGCGAGGTTGACCGATAGTGGGCCAAAGTCATCGAAAGTGCTTTGCCAGGTGTGCATTTGCCGACAGGCGTGCTCCAGCACCCAGTCGCCAATCTGCAGGATCATGCCGTTCTCTTCGGCCAGGGCAATGAAGTGTTCGGGCGAGACGTCGCCAAAGGTGGGGTGGTGCCAGCGGATCAAGGCTTCGGCGCCGATCAATTCTTGTGTCAGCAGGCTCAGTTTTGGCTGGTAATACAGGACCAACTCATCACGTTCGATGGCTCGCCGCAGTTCGTGCTCCAGTGCCACGCGCTCGTTGGCCTGGGCTGTCAGGTCGCGGGTGTAACTTTCGACCCGGTTACGGCCCTTGGCCTTGGAGCGGTACATCGCGGCGTCGGCGTTCTTGACCAGGGTGGCCACGTCGGTACCGTCCTGGGGGTACAGGCTGGTGCCGATGCTGGCGCTGATGAAGAACTCGTGTTTGCCGGCCTGGAACGGTGGGGTGAAGCAGGCCAGCAGCTTATTGGCCAGTTGCTCGGCGTCGCTGGCGTGTTGCAGGCCGGGTAGAAGGATGATGAATTCATCGCCGCCCAGGCGCGCGACGGTGTCGATGTCACGCAGTTGCTCCTTGAGGCGTACGGCGATGTCTTTGAGCAGCAGGTCGCCGATCGGGTGGCCGAGGCTGTCATTGATGTGTTTGAAACGATCCAGGTCGAGAAACAGCACCGCGCCTTGTTTGCCGGTTTCCTGATGGCCGTTGAGGGCCGCCTGCAGCCGACTTTCAAACAGCGTGCGGTTCGGCAGGCCGGTCAGTGGGTCGTGGTGCGCCTGATAGTCGAGGCGCGCCTGGGCCAGCTTGAGGCTGGAGATGTCGGCAAACACCGCGACAAAATGCGTGATCAACTGGTCGCGGTTGCGCACGGCGCTGATGGTCAGCCAGCTGGGGTACAACTCGCCGTTCTTGCGGCGGTTGGAGATTTCGCCCTGCCAATGACCTTGGGCCGTCAACTGGTGCCACATGGCGGCGTAGAAGGCGCTGTCATGCAGGCCGGAGGCGAGCAGGCGCGGTGTCTGGCCCAGGGCTTCGGCTTCACTGTAGCCGGTGATCTCGCTGAAGGCGCGGTTGACGGCGCTGATGTTCTGGCGCGTGTCGGTGATCAATACGCCCTCGGCGGTACTCTCGAATACCGTGGCGGCCTGTTGCAGTTTTTCCTGCATCAGCTGGCGCTCGGTGATGTCCCGGGCGATGGTGAGCATGCAGTCTTCACCGGCAATTGGCAGTGGGCGGCTGGAGACTTCGCACAGCCGGATCTGCCCGTCGCTGCGGCGTATATGGCAGATGAAGTCACGCACGTATCCATCTCGATGCATCAACTCCAGCATGTGCTTGCGTTCGTTAAGATCAACCCAGATGCCCAGGTCAAGGGTCGATTGGTCGAGGGATGTCGTACTGTTGAAGCCGGTGATGCGACTGAAACCATCGTTCACTTCAATCAGCAGGCCATCCCGCTGGCGGCTCAGCAGCAAGCCATCGGGAGAGGCGTGGAAGGCCTTGGCGAATTTCTCTTCGGAGATTTGCAGTTGTTGCTGGGTTTCCTTGAGTTGGGTGATGTCGCGGACCACCACCACAATGGCTTCGGTGGTGTCGAGTTGAAACGGTTCGGCGGAGATCAGCCCGATAAAGGCCTGGCCATTGCTGCGCAGAAAGGGCATTTCCAGGTTGCGAATGCTGGTGGTTTGCACGCGTTTCAACAGATCGGGGCCGATACCGGGGATGCCCCAGATATTCAGGGCGGTCGCGGTTTTTCCGATCACCTCTGCGGCTTTCAGGCCCACCTGGTCCTCAAATGCTTTGTTGACCTCAAGCAGGCAGCCATCGGACAGTCGCGCGATCACCAGGATGTCCGGGCATTGCTGAAATACGGAAGCAAACTTTTGCTCGGAAAGCTGCAGCGCCTCTTCAGTACGTTTGGCTTCGCTGATGTCGATCATCAAGCCCCGCAACACTGGTTCATGGCCGTGTTCGATCAGGCTCACAATGTCACGCACCCAAAGGCAGCGGCCGTCCGCCGTGATCACCCGATAGTCGATGCTGTGGTCGCGGTTGGCGCGGGTTTCCCGGTAGCAATAGGCTTCGGCGCGGATGAGGTCGGCGGGGTGAATGATGTTGCGCCAGAAGCCCGGAATCAGCCAATGGGCGCGCGGGTAACCGAGCAGGTCCTCGGCGTGGGGTGACACATAGCTGTAGGTGAAATCGGTAACGCTGGCTTCCCAGGCGATGGCGGACAGGCTCTCCACCAGGCCGCGATAATGGTATTCGCTGCTGCGCAGTTCCTGTTCGAGGGCGACGCGGCGGGAAATTTCCGAACTCAGCCGGCGATTGATCCGAATGACGATGGCCAAAACGGTGCTCAACAACAGCACCGCGGGCAGGCCGTACATCAGCAGGTCGGTCCAGAACGTACGATGGTCGGTGAGGCTGCCCACCCAGTGTTGCTGGATGGCTTCTGTTTCAGCAGGGCTGAGGTCGGCGAGAACCTTGTCCAGGATACCCACCAGTATTTTGTTGTCCCGTGGTACGCCCATCGCCAATTGATAGCGGTACGGCGTTTCGCCACTTACGTACAGGCCATCGAGCTTGAGCTGGCGCAGACTCCAGACGCTCGACGCGAGGTCGCCCACCACGGCGTCGACTTCGTCGGTGGCCAAGGCCTGCAGCGTCGAACTGACATTGGGCAGGGCCACCAGGTTGAGGTCTGGATGGTGGGTGCGTAGCAGTTCATGGGGGGCATAGTTTTCCACCACGGCAATCTTCAGCCCATAAAGGTCATTGAGGTTGCGTGGTCGGGCGCCGCCTTCATGGGCGAGGATGACAATGGGAAAGTCCAGGTAAGGGCGTGTGAATGCCATGAAGTCCTGGCGCTCGGGGGTAGACATGATGCCCGGCAGCAGGTCGAGTTGGCTGTGGCGTGCCTGCTCCAGCAAGGCACTCCAATTGACCGGCTCAATCAGTTTGATCCTGACCCCCAGGCGTTCCTGGATCAGGCGTACGTAGTCCGCCGCCAAGCCTTGGTAGCGGCCCTCTTCATCACGGTATTCGAAGGGTGGCCAGGAGGCGTCCACCCCCACGCGCAACTCCTGATGGTCCGCCAGCCAGCCACGCTCATCATCGCTAAGAGTCAACGCGCCAGCCGTTGCGGTCCAGGTCAGCAGCGACAGCAGTAACACAGTCGGCAATCTGGGCATAACGGTCTCGTTATGGCACGGGGAATGTTTCGAGTGTAGACGGGCATTGCGGGGGAGGGGATTTGCGCAGGATTTTATCTGTACAAAGCAAAACCGCCGGCCTGGGCCGGGGGTTCTGGTGTCACTCGTCGAGGAAGGAGCGCAGATGCTCGCTTCGCGTCGGGTGGCGCAACTTGCGCAACGCCTTGGCTTCGATCTGGCGGATCCGCTCGCGGGTCACGTCAAACTGCTTACCGACTTCCTCAAGGGTGTGGTCGGTATTCATGTCGATGCCGAAACGCATGCGCAGTACCTTGGCTTCACGGGCAGTGAGGCCGGACAGTACGTCGCGGGTCGCTTCCTTAAGGCTCTCAACAGTGGCGACATCGATTGGCGACTGCATGGTCGAGTCTTCGATGAAGTCACCCAGGTGGGAGTCTTCGTCATCACCGATCGGGGTTTCCATGGAGATCGGCTCTTTAGCGATCTTCAATACCTTGCGGATTTTATCCTCAGGCATTTCCATGCGTTCGCCCAGCTCTTCCGGGGTCGGT
>Ga0070754_10001524_pt1 | contig 18467 bp, 5 predicted proteins | sample VirMetDEL_Sep_01_FD_75181 | JGI IMG/M metagenome (GOLD analysis project Ga0070754, IMG submission 75181) | Aqueous microbial communities from the Delaware River and Bay under freshwater to marine salinity gradient to study organic matter... | ecosystem: Environmental > Aquatic > Marine > Coastal... | reverse complement strand
GCGGATCCGCAATTTACGCTTTAGATACCGAAAAGCTTACTCTTTCAAATTGCAGAATATTTCAACTCTCTAAACCTTACGAGCCAGACGTTCCGCCAATTAAAGTCCGAGAGACAGAAAAAATTGTGGCCCAGGGCAACTTGTTTGAAAATTGTAGTGGTGCAGTTGAGCTAATTGGCATTGATGTCTCTGTTGTAAATAACAACATTATTAATAATTGTGGCGAGACTGGACTCCAGCTCCTAGCTTCTGACAATTGGAACGCTCAAGGTAACATTACATATAACTCTTCTGGTAGTATTGTACAAAGCGTTGATTTATATCAGAACGAATATAGTAGGGCTTCTCTTAGTGTTAAGAGAGGGGTCAACATGGCTCAGACATATTTCACTGTTACTGATGGTAATCTTCCGGTTGAGATTGCTCCTGAAACTATTGATGCAAAAGTTTATAAGCTTAACTCTGACTACGTAATTCCCACTGGTGCTTCACCAGAAGGATATTTACAAGTTATTGAATCTTATGAGCAATTAGAAGCGGGCATTTTTGGAGTTACGGCTCCTACAAACACAATTAGTTCTGGAGTTGGCGGATCAAACCAAGGAAACAAAATTCTTGGCACTAGTAGCTATAAGCTTATTGACGTAGACAACGCTACTACCGCAAATAGACACTACGGATATGCGTATAAAATCACAGCAACCGGCCGCTTAGGCTCTTTCCCAATTTCTAAGATTACAAGTAATGGCTCTGATACAACAAAGGTAAGAATCTTCCTTGCCAATAAGTCTGACTTTTTGCAGCTTTCGTTCTTTGGTAATGGAAACTTGAGTAATGATAAAATTACCACGAGTGGTATTAGCCTCGCCAACACGCCTTTAGAAGATTGGGAAGATGGAGTATCTGCATCAATTACATCTGTCGATGCAGAAAACGGATATGTTGTCATCGCAACTCCAACAAGTGTAACTTCTAAGTTTACGGACGCTAATAGCTCATATAATACTCGCTCTGGTGAATTAAAACTGGTTAAGAATAATTATTTCATTGCCGACGGAAACATTTACGTATCCGACTGATTAGATTAAAGATAGTAATAGAATAGGATTTTCCGTTACTACACCGAAGAAATATGGCTTCAAAAGTTTCCGTAGGAAAGACCGCCCCAGTGCCTTTGGGGCAACAACCAGCGGCTAATTCGCTGCCGGTTGTATTTGCTGAGGATCAACAGCCGATCCCTGTAGAAGAACAAAATAAGATTCAATCAGAAGTCGCGCTATCACTCCTTGGTATTCCTCGGGCTGAAGTTGCGTTAGGTATTTTTGCAGACGTTAACACTTATGACGTCAATCCAACAGAGTGGGCACAAGCTCCTCTTGAAAACACTCCTGATACTGTTGCTGGGACTGGGATTGTAGATGGTGTTGAGCACGTACCTGACGAAGCAGGCGCAAGACTTGTTGCTTCTGATGGTAACACCACAATTCTCACCTCTAAGAGGTTCTTCCGTTACCAACCAGGTAGAGTTTCAGCTTCCACTATGGGTGTGAAGATGAACGTTACTGAAGACCCTAAAGACATTACAAATGTCGCCACTAAGAACGCAATGAAGGGCGCACCTTCACTAAAGAAGTGGGGTATCTTTGATAAGTTTGACGGATACTATTTTGAAATTGCTAACGCAGGTGTTGGTAATGACTTCCGTTGTGTAAGAAGAACTCAAGCAATTATCTCTAATGAGCCATCTGGTTATTCTGGAAATCTGAGCTGGGCCCTTAACGGCGGAGATAAGCTATTTAATACCTCGACCAATTTTGGCGTAGCCGGTGTCGATCCAGTCATCATTAGAGACGGACTTGTATATACCGCAGCGGCAATTTACGATCCTTCTTTGTGCTATAGTCCTCAAGACGTAGTTTCTATTGGCGAAGGATCTAGCGCTGGTCAAAATTTAAAAAATTATTCTTTTGATTCTGGATACGCCGTAAGATTAGCCGCAAGAAACAGTGGCAATACAGCGTGGATTGAGAAGATGAATAATCGTCAGTATCAGTTCCCATTCGACCAGTCTACTACCCTTGATTTAGATACAATAGGAGAAGAAAACTCTCTCAAAGATAAGTATATTCGTCTTGATGCTCATTGCAACTTCTTCCAAACTATTTCTAACCTAAATAGAAAGGGTACCTACGCTAATTGGCCTACTGATAAAAATGGGTATTCTGCTACTCAAGCCGACGCAGATAACTGGGACTTAACAGTTGGAACAACACCATCCGAGTACGACGATTTAGATACTTGGGATGGCACCCCCAGTGAGGATAATAACGATGCTAAAGTTTGGCATTTACTGGTTAATACTCAAGGTTACGAGGATGGCAAAAAAGTAGTAACTGCTAATTTGACCAGCTCTACAGTAACTCCTAGCAGAACAGTTACTAACGGTAACATTACTCTAAAAGAATGGTTTAATCTTTGCGTTCCTAAACCCTACCGAATGGTTTATGAATGGAGACCTGTTAGAGCAATGTTCTCTGGTGATAAGCTTGACGGTGCGGAATCTGTAGTTCGCTGGAGTGATATTAACACTGCTGCTAACGACACTATTGCTGGAAATGCCGCCGGTGGTGCTATTAACCGTCCTGGTGATCCCGTACTTACCGCCGACGGCGAGCAACTAAAAGCTCAGTCAGTATATGATATTGACTTCACCAAGGTTACTATGTGGAAAACAGAGTTCTCCTGGTATGGCGCTGTTGGTGCGGTATTCCTCTGCTATGTACCGGTTGCTAATGGCGAGGCAAGGTGGGTAAGAGTACATCACATTAGAGCCTCAAACCAACACGCAGTTGCTTCTCTTGGTAACGCAACCCTACCTATTACTTATTTAACTCACAACTCTGGTAAGGGTAGTCAGCCCTCTGAGGGTAATACGCTGGTTAAGTATGGCGCATCGTACTATATTGATGGTGGCGATAAGGGTACTGTAAGACTTCTTTCTAAAGCTTCTGACTATCGTAGAGACGTTCCTCCAGGCTTTGTTCAGTTCCCTCCTGCTGGTGCTGGAGGTGACATCTCAACTGGTGGATGGAATTTAGTTAGTGGTCAAACAAACGTTGCAGAATTTTCTCCAACTTACAGCGGAACTAACAGACCTTCTATTTCATACGCAGAAGCAATTGGTCTGATAGGAGCTTACATTGAAGGAGATACCACAAACAAAATCAAATGGGTTGGTCAGGCATCTGCAAGTAGCAATATTAAGCTTTACTTTACTTCTGCCCTCCCAACTGCCTCTAACGCACTTAAAATCATCGTGCCAAGAGCCCAAAAATCTCTTCTAAGCTTTAGAGCAAAAGACTTTATTCTTAATAGAAATGGAGATGAGGTAAGAAACAGACTTCAGATCTATCCTATTAAGCTCGGTGTTGGTGTTTCTGGAGGCGTTACTGGTGATTTAATTACTGTTAAAACAATTAAAAACCCTCTTAAAATTGTTACTAACGGGGAAATCACAAACACCACGTCGGTTTTTGGTATAGCCACACCAGGTACGGTTAGAACCAACTCCACTACTCCTTATGTAAATACCAAAAACTCTACCCTTCCTGTAGAAGTTGAGTTTACTGGAAGTGCCCCTAGCTTTATTAGCAATAGTCAATATCGTTATGGATATTTCTTAGGAACCACGGACTCTGGAAACGCTAATAACTTTAGCGCAGGTACTGATACAAATATTGTTAACGGAACATTCTTCCCTGTATTAGGCAGATTAAGCAGAGACTCATCTGGAGATTACACCTTTGCCAAGTTATTCTCTTATCCAGATCCTATTTTTATCGTCGGTAATTTCCTTCCAGAAAGACACTTAGAACTTGGCGAACATAGCTCTTCTTCAGGATATAACTTGTTTGAGGAAGTTGATGTTACCGCTGACATTCATAGTGGATCTTTTGACCAAACAAAGTGGGATAAACTCGGGGACGATGGCATTGTTACTTGGGAAGAGATCACCCGCCTTTCTGGTGCAAGAGTTGGTCAAGACATGAAACTGACTCCAATTGCAGATACTGGTAACGAGATCCTTGCTTATTACTCTGCAACAGGCGGCGCTCAGTTTGACCTTCAAGATTACTTTGCGTATAACAAAGAGTATCTTTCTTTCCCGCTAACAGACGAAGTAGATATTATCAACATCTACGGTCATTACGACATCAACCAAAGTCCCAGCCCTGCTCCATTCTATGTAAACACTGCGCTTACCTGGGAGGAGCAGTGATCTATGGCAGACTACAGAATTAAAGCTCAAAAAACAGGACCAAGAAAATTTCCTAAAGAGCTTCAGATGATTAGTTATAGGGGGTCCGCCCTCTATAACGAGTCTGGATCGCCTCTTATCGCTGAGCAAGATGTTTATTATCCGCCCGACTATTTGGCAGATAACGCAACTGCAGTTGTAGTCGATCCAGATTCCTATGAGCAATATGGCTTATCAACAGGAAATAATTTTAGAAAAGGTAGACCGGCCGCTCTTCCTATTGAAGAGCAATTTTCTGAGCAAAGCGCTGTTAGCCGAAGCTTACTCGGTATAGATAGGGCAGAGACTCAACAAGGCATTTTCGGCAATGTGTCTTCTTATGGCCTAGATAGAAAAGATTGGATTATTTATAAAGGCTATCCAGATAGTAGCCAAGGAAACAACTGGGAATTTAAAAATTCTCCTGCAGGACGACATAACCCTACGTTTGACTACGATGACTCTAAAGGATCGTCAGTAGTACTTTCCTCGTATCCTGTTCCATTTAGAAACCCATGGAACGATCCTGTGTCTAGGGCAATTAACGGAAATCTTGCTCAGTCTGTTGGCACTAACTGGACAAAGTACATCCAAAACTTAGTTGCGATGTACATTATCGAATATATGGTAAATAATTTTACCGCCTCTGAAAAACTAAAATTTCAATTAAGCTATATTGAAAATAACTATCCTAAAACCTCAGAAGGTAAATTTAATAGGCTTTATTGGGATAGAATTTGGACCGACATTGATCAGAGTAGAGTAGGTAGTGATGCGGACATTCCTATTATCCCCTTTGGCGAATTTGTAAATTTTGGAAGTAAAAACTCAGAAGAGTCGGAGACTGTAGACATTGTAGATCTTTACGGCTCTAACGTAAGCAGTGACGAAAAAGACCAAGACATTTACTTCGGAAACTTATTTTTTGCAACCACACGATACACTTGGGAAGAACCAGATCAAGGACATTTTCGCATTAAGACTAACTCTAATAGTGATCTTTGGTCAGAATACTGGGGCATTAACTACGACGATGATGTACCTCAGGATGTAAAAGATTGGGAATTTCAAGTATTTGACGATCCCGATGATATTCCTAAATACGTAAAAGATCATAAGCTTCCTTATTATCTTATCAAAGATAAAACTAATACATTTAATTCTTTACTCTTTGGAGAGAGTTGGCCTAAAAACTATTCGGATGAAAGAATTAAGCAAGTTACTACAAAGCTTACCGAAGGTAATCAACCTGGTAATAGTCCAAGCGAATATGCGGTGGTAACTTTGCAATCAACTCGCGCATTTAGGTATCAACCTGGTAGGATTAGCGGATTTACCTATGGTGTAAGAGTTTCGGAAGAAGGCGCTGGCCCCGGCTCAATTCTAGAGTTTGGTGTAGAAAACTTTTCTGATGGGTACTTTTTTAGACTAAAAGACGGAACTGACTTTTCTATTGTCAGAAGATCAACTGTTTCTCTCGGTGTGTCTGATGTGTTTATTGCGGCAGGATACCAAGAACGTGAGGCTTTTGTAAACAGACTAACCGGCGTAATTCGTTACAAAGACTTACTTACGGCCACGGAAATTTCTGCTCAAGAAGAAAGAGTACGAAATGAAGAGTCATACGTAATCTACGAAACCGTAATCGAGCAAAACCAAATGAACGGCGATGGGCTTAATAACCAGGGCCCAAGCGGTTATATTTATAACCCTGATACCGTCACTATGTACAAAATTGAGTTTGGTTGGTATGGTGCAATTGGTGCTAGGTTCTATGCTTACATTCCGCAGGATAAAGGCGAGGCAAGATGGGTAACTCTTCACACACTTGTAATTGAAAATCAAATTGGTCAGCCTTGCTTAGAAGACCCGTATTTCTTCTTTAAGTACAGATGTTATGTGGGTGAACCCGCCGCTCTTCGCTTACCTCAATTTATTGAGAAGTATGGCGCATCATATTACATTGACGGCGGAGATGAAGGATCTGTTCAAATTGGTAATGGAAGCGCACTTAACAGACCACTAATTGACGTAAGTCAAAGTGACTTTACGTCTACGTTCCCTATTTCTAAATGGTCAACAGTACTAGGTATTAAACCGAAGAAGCAGATTATTAACTCTCAGGGTAACGAGTTTTATAATAAAAAAGAAATTTTCCCTGTAAGTATGTCTGTTATTTCTAATAGACCCGCAGAGCTAAGACTTGTTAATCAGTTTGGTTGCCAAGAGCACGCTCACACCTTCCAAGAAGGGTTTAGGTGTTTGCTACCAGAAAGCCAAAGACTACGTGGTAAATTTACAATTAAACGTTTAGAGTCTGATGATACTGCGCTAGACAGTTTAAATAGAACCGACCAACCAACTCCCACTATTTCTTATGATGGACCCGTATCTAGTACTGATTACCCAGACTCTTACGCAAACCTTGGAAATAGTTCTTTTATTGGTTGGAATGGTCTTGCTGGAGGACTGCTTGGTTCTAAGATTATTTCGAACGGAATTTATTCTTCCTATGCAAATCCAGAACAAAATACAAACTATATCAGCAATCAAACTACCGTTTTATCTAGGCTCACTCGTGGCGTAAAATTTGATGGTAGACCAAAGTTTGCTCCTTGGAGCTATGAAGCACTACTTAAGAGATTTCCAGATCCAGTTGAGGTAAAGCTTTCTCAATATAGAAGAGATACTACTCTTATCTCTACTGTAGACATTGACACGGAGGAGTTTTATCTGTTCTATACCCATAGAAGTGGTAGAGTTGGATATGACTCGTATGAAAATGCTTCTGAAGTAGAAAATTTAGAAACCGTTTGCGAACAAGGAGGCGGTTGTGATAATAAGCATACTGGAGATTTTCAGATAGGACTAATCTGGCCAACTAACGCCACTAATGTTGCTCCTTCGACTAGCTTTAGTTATCCGAAGTCTTTGATCCATACTGAAAGAGTCGGAAAAGATTTTGCGGTGCTTCGTCCTAGTGATACTGATGCTCAAGGATATACTAATTGGAGCTCTGAAAAAGTCGAGTTAGTTCAGAACACGTTTGGAGACTGGTACGTAAGAGACAAGCAAATTCCTAACTCTGATAGCTTTAGATACTACGAGGGCCTTCCTATTGACATTGAAGATCCTTCACTTAGTGCTAATGTTCTTATTGCAAATCAACAAGGAGATCTTAGAGTTAGCGCAGACGGACTAGAAGTAGGCGAAGGCTTTGATAGAATGCTTGGTTATATTGACTCCCAACTACCTGGAGTTCCTAGCGAAGACGGAGGAAGATGCAGAGCGTTATATTGCAGAGCCGGCCAGTTATCAGAATCTGGTAAATATATTTCTGATGGAGGTACTTTCTTATCAAAATCTTCTTCGTGGGATAGTTCTCTTCAAGTATCTGGACAACAGATCTATGCAGAAAATACTTCAAGTCTAACACAGATACTTGTTCAAGTAACAGGATCACAAGAGGAATATATAGTTCCAGGTACAAGTATTAGAGAATATAGACTACCTGTTTCTGTTGTTTCCGGCACTGCCTTTGCTGACGAAACTGAGATCAATATTAAATATAGAGCTATTGCTATCTATGAAACTTCTTTGATCTCTAGAACAGCAAGATTAATTGCAAGACAAGTTGTAGGAGCGACACCGTTCCCAATCAGATTCTTTATTAGAATGAGGGAAGGTGCCGAACTCGGGGGAGTTGTGGTTGGAAAAGGCACTAATAACGGTCTAGTTCAATTTCCCTTTACTCCTCACGGATCCACTCTAAGCTCAAGTGTTACTGGCTCTGCAGAATCTCACGACGGTGGAGCAAGCGATCTTACTGGAACAGCTACTAAGTCTTTAGCTATATTCTCAGAGCCTGGTGCCCTATCTAAGAGTATAAATTACTCTTACTACGATACTTCTTCATCAACTCCTTCGGACAACGCTAAGAAATGCAATAGTTTCTTAAGTAAGAATACTCTTGATGGCACAGGATTCTCTGGAACGGGTGATTACCCACTAAGGTCGCTTAAGTTTAAAGACTCTGGAGACCCGGTTGGATCATTCTATATTTCTGCTAACACTCCAACAGAAATTAGCCTAAAAGAAATTTTTAATATAGGCGGAGAATCCATTGGCCCAACTTTCTGGGGAAATAAATCCCTATTCTTGATTGCAAGAGATACCGATCTTGCTTCTGATTTAAACGGAAAGATTTCTGTAACTCTGAACTATAAGGAACAATAAACTCACATGGCCATTGAATCTACAAATTTCTTTAGCTTTTTAAAACAAACAAGATCTCCTATTGGCTTAGTAGATCTATATAATCTCAGTGAGATTTATGATTCTCAGCAAAGAGACGCTTTAAGAAATCTTTTACTAGATCCAGAAGGCTTAGATCAAATTGCTGGATTAACAAAAGAAGGACTACAAAAAGAAGACCTTAGGCTTATTGGTGGGTTAGAAAGACCCGTTATTAACTCTCTTTCACTATTTGATCTAACAGATAGTAATGTTAGTTTTGATCTAAGTACAATGATTAGAGTAGGCTATCCGCTTGGTGAGCCTAGCAAACATTCTTTTGTTTCTGATCAGTTTTCGGATAACTTAATTGTACTTCATGGCGGACTTGCGGCTAAGAACATTGAGTATGACTTTATAGACGAAAACGGTGAAATAAAAACAACTAGTGTCTCTACATCTAGAGAAAGCTTATTTAACTCTCAGAGCTCTGGAGGAAAATACGTAAACTCTTTTTACCCAGGACTTCTTAGAGTTAGAAGAAGGTCTCACCTCAATACTTTAAAGCTTAACTCAAAACTTTTTGTAGAAAAGTCTAGTATTATTGAATCCCCCGCAGCAAAAATAAAAATTCCGGTGTACATGCGTACTTCTGGAACTACGTCTCCAAGCGTAACATTACTTGAAAGTTTTGCAACAAAAAACTCTCCTTTTATTCTCCCAATTAAAGTAACAGGGTCGGGATCTTTTGCTGTCGGATCGGGGGTGCTTCAATCTAATAACTATTACTTTGGATATGAAATTAAAAGAAAGTCTGATTTGACTTCTGTTTTATCAAACGTATATTCTGGATCAAAAGAAAACACAAAAATTTCTGTTAGTTTTAATTTAAATGGAACAATTGGCAACGGAGTTGAATGCTTCTTGTATATTTATTGCGTACCAAGTATAATAAAAATATTAGATATTTCCGGCCTAGGACTACAAGAAGATGCTGGTAAAGACCTTGGGTTGGTTGGTTTTGACAATTTAGAAGAATTCGATTTTTCTAATAATAGACTATCTACAATACCAACATGGCTAAAAGTAAATTATAAAACTCTAAAAGTTTTTAGAGCTAAGGGCAATAGCTTTTGGAATAATGGCATTGTATCATACTTTGATTATCAGTCAGATCCAGGGGTTGTAGGTGGTGCTAATTTGTCAGCCCCAGTACTCACAGCGACTCAAATTATGTCTTACTCTGGCTATAGAGATAGCGGAGATACAACAACTGCAACTGATGCCACGGGCAAAGTTACAGGGTACGATGGTACTGTAAGCACCATTGCAGATTCTGACGGGACTAATACCGCCAAGTTTATAGAAGTTCGTAAAGATGAACTTGCCGGAAATACTCCTTGTGACGTTACTGAAGCAAACGGATTTAGAGTATTTACTGCATTAACCGAGTTAAATATAGGATCTTCTTTTAGACTTCATAATGCTGATTTTTCAAAAGTCTTTCCGAACATAAAAGACTTGGTGATGAACAGACCTAACTATGGCTCTTCTCCAAGAGTTGCTTTTGGTCTTCTCCCAAGACTTAAAAATAACGGCGAGTTAATGTCCTATAACGTACAATACCAAAGAACGTTAGGAGGAAATATTAAATACGTCGGTACAAAAACGCAATACGATTCCTCCGATTCCGATAACACTCAGTTTATTGGCCAATTTAAAATGAGATATTGGAACTCTCATGATGCAGGATATGGCTATGGAACTGACGGAAGAGTGCGAGGTGGTATTTGCACTAATGATAGTATGATCACTGCGGGTAAAATTCCAAGCACCCAAGACGACTCAGAAAATAGATATTCTTTAGTTAATGGTTCAGATAGCGTAGCTACGGCTTGGTCCGCTTGGCTGAATAATACTGAAGAAATTGAAATTCATAGAAACGATATCGCTTTTAACATTGCTGAAGGCGAAACATTAAACTGGAAAAAATTAAAAACGTTAAGAATTAGATATCTTGAAGAGCAGGGCCCCGACACAAAAGTTATTTATAATGCAGGCCTTGCAGCCACCGCCACTAACTCTAATGACATTGTCACTTCTAACTCTCTTAGAACAATTGATGGCTGGAGACAGGGGTGGGGAGGCAGAATGTTCTCTATTAAAAATGCCCCGAATCTTGAAACTTTGTACGTAGGAGCAGCAAACTGGGTGGGGTATGATGGTAAATACTTATTACCAGAAAACTTTGCTATTAACGCAACTAACATTGACGAGCAAAATAAACTTAGAAACTTTCAAATTCATTCTCTAAGAGACGGATATGACAAAAACTTAGAGTTTAGAAGTACTGACTTTCTAAAACTAGGCAAGTTGAGATATCTTGAAATGAGAGATTCTTACTTTGCCGGTAGAATGCCTGAATTTGTGAATGAAACAAAAAACTCTGATTCTTTAAGTATTCTCTTCAAGCTTAATAAGTTTTACGACGTTTCTTCCATAGGAACTAATTCTAATAATCGCTTATCTACTATATACGGACCACAAGGCGGATGGACAGTCGGCGGACAACTTCTTCCTAATTTTAAAGTTGTAGGTACAAACAGCAAATTATATAACGTCCAGTTTTGGAGCTCTTTATATCCAACTTATAGTACAAGCTGGTATTCATCTACTAAAAGGAAAAAACCAGTATGGAGCATGCTTTACGGCGTGACTGGCGCACCCACTGGAGTCACACAAGAGACCTATACTTCATCTGCAACATGGACATCTAAAGACGCGCCTGGTGGCACTGCCGGAAGATCTAATTTACTCGAATCGAGTACGTCTTTCACTGCTACAAACTATATACGCACCGGAGACATTGTTTTAAATTCTAGTAATGATGAAATAGGAAGAGTGCTTCAGGTTAGAAATGGTTCGCCAACTTACATTTATATCTCTGAAGAAGTAAATGTTTCTGGTGCGACTATTAAGTTTAGAAGGGCAGGCCAAGATATTTCTACATATTTTAATAACTGCACGAATCTTAGGTATCTTTATTTGCAAAATTGCTCTTTGGTTGGCACAATTCCGACCTTTACGGGTAACTACGGCAAACTAGAAAGAATTAGACTTCAATCTAACCTTTTAACAACTTATAAGTCAGGAACATTGCAAAACATTACTGGTTCTGTAATTTCTAGAACTACTAAGCCTATGTTAAGAGAATTCAATCTTTCATATAATGCTTTAACAAAAGAGTCAATTAGAAGACTTATTTCTGATGCTTACGAAGTTGCAGAATTTTATAAAAATAATTTAAATACAATAGATATTAACGTTTTGGCTACAAAAGCAAATTTAGGTGTAGATAACTACGTAAACTGGACAGAAGAAGAGATCTTTACTGAGGGCACAGCTGCGATTCCTGGAAAGGCGGGTGACCCAGATGCCGATCCTCCGGTCGCAGAGATTCCGGCCGTTCCGGCCACCCCAGACCCGTTACTGGCTAAGTACAACCAACTAGGAAGCACTTATCCTCGAATCAAATTTAAGTTAAACTAAGCATACAGGAGCAATAATAAATGGCAACAGGATTAAGTAGAAAATCTAATCTATCCGAAAAGAATTTAAATCTTAGCGAAGCTATACAAAAATTATATGCTCCTGGTATCCAGGATGACATTGAGTTATTTTCGTTATCTTCTCAGATAAAATCTTTTATTACCTCTGGTACAGAAAAAGCAGATAATTCTCAAGTTATTGGAATTAGATCCGAGGTACTAAAGCTAGCAAGTGGTACTGCCGAAAACAGATCAAAGTTTCTTACAAAAGATCTTACTTATTCTGACAACGACAAGGTTTTCTTTGAAACTTATCTCTTAGATGAGAGCGAAGATAGCTCCGCAATAAACCCAAAATATTCTAGCAATGGATCTATACCCGCAACAAAAATTATTTACTCAGGTCAAGGATATTACTTTTTAAAACCTAGCTCTTCTTCAACTCCTGAAGTTGAACAATTTAGCACGAATATAATACTTAAAAATGTAGTCTTGAAAGGTAGGATTTCTGGGTCTGAGTCAGCAAGAGCTAGCGTAACATTTACAATTGACCCTTCCACGCAGTTTACTTCAGACACTGTATCAACCTGGAAGATACAGGGCAGTTCTACGTCATATAGTGCTGGAAGCACTGCTTCGAGTGTCCTTAGTACAACTAATACTCTTACCGTTAACTCTAATGGCTCATGGACTTACACCTCGCCAAATAAAAACAATAGCACCGACGTAATAATTGATGTTACTTACTCCACTACCGGGATTGTTAGGTCTTTTTTAGTAGTTAGTTCCGCAAATACAACCGCTGGGCAAACTGGGCAACTTCCTATGGCCCCTATTAATGCAGACGCTCATTTAACAAAATGGACAGACTTCTATACACTACGTTTTTATGTATCTAACATAGACATAACTACCCAAGGTAGTGGATATATTATAGGAGAAGACCTAGATATTGTAGAAGGAACACTTGTTTCAGAGTCCGTAAACGGAACCAAATGCACTATTACTAGGCAGAAAGGAGAAGAGTATTTTGGTAGGGGTCCTATTATTAAAAGTGACTATTATTTTTATAGAGTAGTTAATTCTTCTGCAGGAGGGTTTTTCTTATATGACGATGAGAAGAAAAAGCATGTGTATATTGCCCAAGAAAAAGCAATAGATTCTTTTTCTGATGAATCAAAAGAGTTAAGAATTGTAAGAGAAGATTTTATACTTATTGATAATATTTTTCAGTTAAAGTTTGCCCAGTCTCGAGTATTCCTAGATGACTATTCGCAACCTTTTCAAACAGGGGATAGTATCACAGCAGAAATCTATGCTCTTTCTAATACGTCCCGTAGATTAAGAGACGAGTCTTATTTGGCGATCCAAAACACAAAACTACCTACTCCAGTTACATCTTCTGACAACACTCTAGGTTTTGAATATAACAAAATTACAGGAAAAAATTTAGATATTTGGCAGAGACTTATTATCAGAGACCAAGACTATATTCTTGGAACAACTGGAGTTAGCGGCACAAATTTAGCATCACGCGTTACTAATTTCAAACTAGAAAGTCCAAAAATTAGAGTTCCTGGACTATTTATTAAAGTCGGTACTAGTTATGTAAGAGCTTTCTCTTCAGTTGCCAAGCCTTACTCTGAACCAAACACAAGCGGAGATAGCTTCATAAACCCAAACATTGACGTAAGTTCTCCTGACTACGCGCTATATGCCGCAAGTAAAGATGGATCTTCTTGGTATGGATATAATACTATCTTGTCTAAATTTGCGCAGCGTATTGATCCTAACGGAACAAACGGAGCGTTCTACTTCCATCGCAGCACAGCACCAACTGTTTCAACAAAGACCTCTGGAGGAGTAACCTATTATGAGGCCCCGTTGTTTACTTTTGTACCTAGTTAATTAGGTCCAGGCAGGATTATTGGCAATGAGCAGACTGATTGGCTGCTCACCAGTTCCTGCCGTTTTATTTGCAAATAAGAAGAAGATTTCTTTAACTGGCTTATTATTAGAATACTTAAGGACGTCTTTAAAGATATTGTCATTTGCCACTCCCGTGTATCCCGAGCGCGAAAGCAAACCTCCTACATCTGGAGATAACTCAACCTTTAGTTTATGAGTATAGCTTGATGCTGTAAATTGAGGGAAAGTACCAGACTCGACAATTAAATTCGCTCTTTCACTAGCGCTAAAGTCAAACAAAAGTTGGTCAGTAACTTGCAAATACTTACTATCTAGAGTTGTTTGTGATACCTGAGGAGATCCAAAATACACATCAAAATGACCGGCTGTAGAAGCATATAAGGACGAGTCAGTTTTAATTGTGGATTGGAGTGGTAGACTTTGAGAAGAATACGGGGGATAACATAAACCTCCTAAGCCGGGGTTAGTAGGATCTGTTGGCCCATTGTCGTATCCAAATGGAGTTACAAGATTTGCAGGAGGCGCAGGGAGCTCAGTACCAAGGCCAAATGGATTAAATTCTTTTGGAGTTGACGCAGAATTAATAAATAAAGTTTCTGAAAAGTTTAGTCCGAGACCGGCATCAACCCTTGAGAAGGAATAAGAATTATTAAATACGTACTCAATTTGAAGAGACGTTGTGGAGCCAAGAGTGGGCCATGCGGTGCTTGATCCAACAACTGAGCTTGGAGGAGCGCCCGAAAGAATTAAATAGTTGTAGTAAACAGTGACGTTATACTCATCACCTTCTGTAAGGCTTGTAGTGTTATTAAGAGTAATCCTTTCATTAGTTGCGTCATATGAACTAACGTATTTTGTGGCAATAAGTGTTGTAGAACCAGACGCTCTAAACTCTACCCTACTTCCGATATAAGGCTGATTATTATTGGTAATATTTCCACCGTCATTGGAAAATAAAGTAGAGCTAGTTAGCACTCCGCCAGTACCCAATGTAAGCTGCGCAGTTTCTGATCTTTTTTCTGCGGGTATTAAAGCACGGAAATATGTATCGGGGGTGCCAGAGGTGTTTGTAGTATATGATACAATATACAGATCTTTAATATCTTTGTCTAGGGTGCTTCCATTGCCCATTGTATTATCAGCAATGGTTCCGGTTGTATCGTATACTGGAGTAGTGCCGGAGTAACTCTGGACATAAGAAAGAATTTTTTGTCCTAAAAACTCTTCATATCTTAAACTTTTTGTTCCGCCCCAGTCAGAAGTTGCGGGGAAATAACGTAATTGAATTAGAGATATGTTCTGTCTGCCAGAGTTTGAAAATGTTTGTGTATTGTCCGCAGAATTTAATGCTAATGCTTCGGTATTAACAAGAGCTTTATTGGAGTTAACAGGGCGAGCAAGAATTGTAACTTCGCCTCCGTTCCCTGCCGCGTCTTCCTCTACTGTAATAAAGGTATAGTTTTCTGCAGAATTCCTTACCTCGCCAGTTGCCAAAGCCTTAATGGAGGTGTCTTTTTTCTGTCTGCCAATAAATAGCAATTTGTTATGAGTATAGTCGTAGTCTCTATCAGTATTAGAAGACGTTATTCTATTATAAATTGTTCCATCGTACCTATCTACGCCATAAGTGCTAAGAGAGGGAAGTTGACCATACTTATACCTAAAGTACTCACTATTTCTTTCAAATGGAACTAAAGCTGGATTAGGTTCTACGTAATTGTCCCCATCTTCTAATAGATCTTTAACGTTTTTATACTCACCTAGATTATCAGGACTGTGTAAATACTTCTGAAATAATTCATCCGAGTCCGTAAAGTTATATGTATCGCTATCGTCTGTTTCAGGCGCAACAGACCATGGACGATTTTGCAACATTACATAGATTTGATCTCCATCGGACGGAGAAAGATCTGGGATTTCAATTGATAGCTTATCTGTCTTGTATGAAGATGAGCCAGAGTCATAAACTCTGCTACCAGTAACAACTGATTCAAGTGGCACTTCTAGTGATTGAACTGCACTTAACCACGCTGCATAGTTCCTTGTTGTAGAATAAGTACCTGCGGTGAGATCGTATCCTACAACTTCAAAAGTTTGATTAAATAAAGAAGCGTTGGCCTCGATTCCTGTTGTCCCTGGATTTAGAACGGTCCACTCTGAATCTGCAGCAACCCACTGTAATTTAACCACACCATAGTAATTATTGTTTGATGGCAGCAGTGCCGAGGTAAGATTATTTACTCTGACATCTAAGGCAAAACTAGGCGTAAACTTTTGTATTTCTGCTAAAGTTTCATCTAATGGCACGGTGCTATTATCAATAGTATCTTGACCATACCAGTATCTAATAACCACCGGAAGATAGTTATCATCAAATACTTTTTGGCTATTGCTTTCTCGGTCCGTATATGTGGTGCTTAAGTCATTGCTCTTTGAAGCAGCAACTGTAGAGGCGTAGTTTGGTCCACCTTGAAGATAATAAGTTCTATACCCTAGGGTATTATCTGCCGGTTCTTCTTTTGTTACCTGAGTATTAAAGGTGTCGGGATCAGTGGTATCTAGTACTTTTTTCCATGTGCCAGATACAGCACCGGTGCTAGGGTCGATCGAAGTTTTTTCATACTGATCAATTCTAATATGCCCGTTAACCTGAGCCGCCCACTTCATAAAAGTGCGATCGGTATCAAAATTTTTCTTAAACCAAAAATCGTACCTAACACCAAAGTTTCTATCTTGCGAAAATGATTTCTTAGAATACTCAAAGCTAATATTTCCATCTTTTACAATGGGAAACTTAGGATCTTCGTCTGGAGTGTTTGTTGCTCCGCCATATTGAGACCGCTCTCTGAAATCTTGATTATATCCACCAGCCCACCATTCCTCATTTTCTTTATAAGGAGAAAATTTACCGTCTAAAACAAAGCCTTGCCTATGGCTTTTACTAATATCGGATACAGCAGGAATATGATCTGGTGCGTTAAAATCTGTTGAGGTAAGATTTTTTGTGTAAAACGGAGGAGGGTTTGAGTGGCTATATCTTTTTTTAAACCTTGCAGAAGAAATTGCGGCCGTTGGAACTGGCGAAACAGTGATTGCAGTATTGCTTGTTACTGCCGTTACTTTATATACTGCTTGATCACTCTTAGATAATCTTTTAACTTTTTCGTCATCTGCATTGATCAGAGTAACGTAATCGCCAATTGCTAAATCTGAAGAGAAAGTAGTACTGGTTCCGGTTACAGTGCCACTAGTGTTTATAGCAACAGTACCGCCTAATAAGTCACCGTTCAGTGGTACTGTATATAAAAATCTTACAGGGCCAGCACCGGAAAACGGAGTGCCCCTTCCTGCAAAGCTTTCAAACTGGGCAATTCTATCAGTTAGCCTTTGTCTAGGACTAACTAAAGCGCCGCCTTCTCCATCTTTAAGAGACGCTCCGTTTAAGATCTCAAGGTCTTCGTATTTAATGTCATAATTAACAATACCGTCGATGATTGCCAAGTCTCCGGCATTCATCTCTCCTTCAGCGGTTTTTTCTGCTGGATCTTGAACGTCTTCTAAAACTTGCTCTAAAGCATCTGTGCTTGACGCTAAGTCGTCTAGTGCCTCGTCTCTTATAAGGCCATAATACTTAACCTCAGAGGAAGAGGAGATTTTTGTTTTTGACAAAATAGAGGGGGCAGTTTGGGAAATTCTAACCTTACCCCCCGATAGCTTACCGGGCATAGTATTGCAACTATATTATATAGTTACTTTAAACTCTACGTCGCGTACAGATCTGCATACTCGCGAATAATTGATCTTACAAAACCAGATCTAACAATTTCATTAAATCCAAACTCAACATGACCAACCTCAGAAAGCTTAGAAAGTCTCTTAGCAGCGTCCGATAATCCATCTCTACCGAACTTATTGTCAAGGTCTCGCTGAACTACATCACCAAGCAAGGCAACTTTGCTATCGTTGCCAAGTCTGGTAAGGATGGTAAGCACACTATGTGGAATTGCATTTTGCATTTCGTCTGCAATAATAAAACATCTGGCCAAGCTTCTGCCTCTAAGGTGCTCAAGAGGAACAAATTCAATGATCTTTTTGTCAATGAGGTAGTCGGCTTTGCCTTTTGGCATAAATACGCTCAGGGCGTCTTTGACTGGTGCAATATGAGGAGCAGTTTTTTCGTCTACTTCCCCTGGCAAAAAGCCTAGGCCTTGCTCACCTACAACATCTACAATTGGCTTAACATAATATATCTTATCAATTTCTCTTTTTTGAAGTGCTTGGCAGGCGGAATATACTGAGAGAAGAGTCTTTGCGGTCCCTGGAGGCCCTGTGAGAATAGTAAGGGTTTTTGTCTTAAGGTAATTTAACGCATCTACTTGAGATGGGTTGCGGGGCATTACTATTCTGATTTGTTCTTGGTCTCGTGATTGTGGCATATAGGGTTGTTCGGTACGGATTTT
>Ga0070754_10001522_pt1 | contig 18495 bp, 20 predicted proteins | sample VirMetDEL_Sep_01_FD_75181 | JGI IMG/M metagenome (GOLD analysis project Ga0070754, IMG submission 75181) | Aqueous microbial communities from the Delaware River and Bay under freshwater to marine salinity gradient to study organic matter... | ecosystem: Environmental > Aquatic > Marine >... | reverse complement strand
CATGTCTTTCATTTCTCCTGTATGCATATCTTGAGTTTTATATCCGCCTCTCGCTTCGTATTCTTCATCTCCACTTATCATTGGAATATCTCTACCTCTTGAGTATTTACGGTCAAAAGATCGTCTGCTTTGTGCTTGAGGCGATTGCGGATCATTCTTCCATTCCTCTCCCTCGTTTTGTTTTTCGTAAAGGCGTGTTCCTTTTGGTTCAGCCCCCATATCTCTTGCCCGTCTAACGAAACCTGAGATGCGGGGATCATCAGGGATAGAAGATTCTCTTGCCCGTAATAATAAATCCAAACCGAAATCTGTCATCGCTCTCACCTTTCGCATAACCTTCTATTTATTGACTATTGCCCCTTGAACTCCCCAAACCTTTACGTTTTTCTGTTTCTTTGATTTGGTGATCAATGGCTTTCTCCTGTGGAGTCTTGTGTTCCCTTTTGTCCGTTTTAATCGAAGCACCAGTTGGTGCGCCTTCGACTCTACGGATCATACCAGGACTCGAACCACCGCTTTGCCGTTCATTTTTGCTTTGAGTTCTCAATGGCGGTAAATCTGTTCCCGCAGTAGTAGCGAGAGCATCTGAAAACGGAACAGAACCCCTGCTTGCATCAAAGTTGGTTCGTTTGAACATTAGAGATGGATCGAGTTCAACATCTCCTTTCTGAACAGGTTGCCCCCCTCCTTGACCGCCTTGTTGCTGTTGCTGTGCTTGAGCCTCAGCCATAGCAACCTCTTGAGGATCTGGTTGTTTGAAATCAAAGTGTAAGATCTTGTCATCAACACCATCTCACAACGTAGCATCATAACCCGCTTGCTTCATTTGCATCATATTGCGGATTGCCATTTCATCTCTACGAAGTTGCATGATTTCATCTTCTTCTTCGTGTGGGTTCAACACAAGTTCCCATTCTGTGATTTCAAAAGCCTTAGCAATTTGAGGGAATAGGATTCGATTGTAAATTGACTGTGCATATGCAACTGCCCTGTTGCTGACGACGATTTGCATACCTTCGTTATTCAGTCCACCGCCTGATACGTCATTCATGAAAACGTTTGATACGCCAAAGAATGCGGCAATACGCTGTCGAATGTCATCCTTGATCGGGATATATTGCAGTTCTTCGAGGGTGTCCATCATACGCACATACTCAAGACCTCCACGCCCTGATTCTGTTTCAACACCAATGGTTGGAATGTAAGATGGATCACGTTCAAGATGCTCTTGGATGTTTCTTGCAGTTCGCTCAACTGTTTCCATATTGGATGATTTGATAACCATAACTCCACGTGGCATACGCTTCTTCTGATATGCTGAATACACATAGTTATCCATAGCAATGAGAGTATTCACTTGCCTCCACATGGTTGCTACTGGGCTACGGCCATACAACTTTGATGGCGACCATTTGCTAAGGTGGATAACTTCACCCTCAGTATAGACTTGTCCTTTACCAACACCCGCCAGGTTCATGTAGTGAATAGGAACAACTGGCATACCTGTTGTTGGGCATTTGTCTTTAGGGTCGCTTGTTCTAAATGTTCGATCAACAAGACTGGTATATTGGCTACCGCCTCGAACACCTCTCTTATCAGCGAGCATACGCATGAAGATAGGGTCGGCACGTGTTATCTCTTTGACACGGTAAAACATCACCTTCTTTGTATCTGGATCAACAAAGTATTCTTTTGTCAAGATAATGTATGCGTCATCAACGATGTTCAGATCCATTTCAATCTCTTTCATAATCTCAACAAAGTTTTGCATCATACTGTTTTGATTTTCCAATAATGTTTCAGCATATTCAAGTTCACTTCGATCCGCTTTACGGACTTCACCATTGCACTTTTGACATACTTCTACCTCTTGGTGATAATGTTCATCACATTCTCTACACTTTACTACAAATTTTGGTTTCCAACCATACCCTTTACGGAATGTTTCGACAGCGAGATGATTGAGAATGGATCGTAGAACAACGCACTCAAATGTTGCTGCATAAAGGGCAGGGATGGTGATTCCCTGCAACAATGGAGGCTCTTGTATTCCAGATTGGAACAAAGGCATTGTTGGCATTGGCGTTGAATGCCGTTCCATGTCGATTCCGATAGCGGAGAAAAGACGTTCCATTCTTTCTCGATCAGCCATCTATGACACCTCGCTTCAATTCTTCAAGTTCCTCTTCTGAAATGTTCCAACTCTTCAAGAGGGTAACTTGTTTCTTAGGATTGGCATGAGCATAATTCAGACAAAACACAGCATCATCATCATCTTCAAGTGCTTTCTTCAAAATAATGACCTCGCCTCGCTTTTCATTGAGATGTGGCAATGAAACCTCTATGGCTTTCATTACTGAGAATTCACCCTCAATAACAAGGCCATCTCCTTCTGCGATAATACCGCCCACGCCTAATTCTGTGTTAAGTGCATTGGCGTATTCTTTACGAACCTTTGAATTGAAAGGAATGATGATTCTTGGCGTTCCACGTGGACTTATCTCAATAGATCCTCCATCATCGAACAAATTACCAATTAAAGCCCCTGCATCCTTTACAAACAAATCATTCTTCTTCAATGAGTAGTATTTTGCTTGATCGTTGTTCTTCTTACCAACGCCCAATGCAACGATGTCATATAGGAATCCATGTGATTTGATGAGCATAGCAATCTTTGTTGGGTTTCCTTGAACTCCATAAGATTGTAGAGATTGAGCGTTCATACTGCCGTTCTTCTCTAAGATTTCATACGTCTTTTCCAACATTTTTCGCTCAGGTCGGCTAAGATGTTGTTCTTTTGTGATTCGGCTTGACCATAGATCATACGCCTTTTCTTGATCTCCATCATTCCAACTCTTGACAAATCTTCTGAAAGGTATCTCCAATGATCCTGTGTTCTTTTGTAGCATCTCCCAATCAAAGTCATTGAATGGTAATGTTTCAACCAGATCGGGTGAAACAGATGGAAATGATTTGAGCAAAGCCTTTCGTTCTTCAACAATCAATGGCTCAATTATCTGAACTAACTCATCTTTACCTGATTTAATCAACAGATCTACTATCTCATTGCCTTGCATACCAAAGTTATCTACAAACCATGTTTTGGTTACTGGCACAGGCGAGGTTTGAGTATCTACTGATGTTCCTGGCTGTTTTGTTCCTCCGCCCATCTCAGGAGAATCAAATCCCTCGATCCCCGCATCATCACGTGGACCGCCTCTTGCTTTTGTTCCAGTCTTACCCATGTTTTGAGTCAAACCAAAAGTAGCAACATCAGCAAGTTTTCCAGTCAATGAACGATCTTTCATCCATGTTTTGTCTTTGCTATCTTCTTCTGTTGCGCTTTCGCCACCCAAAGATTCCGTCGAACTCGATTTGCCAGATACTTTTCGTTGTTGCTCAAGCAACTTTTTTTCTTGTTGATTTAACTTCAATTTTTGGTTAATCAACTTCTCATTAAGTAACTTCAACACATCTTCAGGCGATTCTACGCCAAAGACTCCTTCTATTCGCTGATCAAACATTAGCCCACCCTAACCTGCTTTGCCATACCTCAGCATCCAAAATGACTATGTTATCACGGTATTCTTTCGTTGCCTGAACAGACAACGCAAGTGCCATTACCATATCGTCATGGCCTCCAAGACTCTCCATTCGACCATTATCCAACATAGTGAACGTAGAGAGTTCGGTCAATAAAGTGTTCATCAATCTACGTGTGCCTCCTTCGTCTTTGTAGGGTATTAACAAGTTCCCCTGTTCAAATTGCAGTTGGAGGGTATGAATTAAAGCCTCTTTCTTCATTCGGCTCATATTGAAGGGTTTTATCGGTAGATCGCTGATTTCGTTTAGGACTTGATTAAACGCAATAGCGAAGTTATTTGTTTCGAGTTCGATGATAACTGGATTGAAACGTGCATTCAATTCGATGATTTTATCAATTTGGGCTGAAAAGTCCATTCCCTTTTCATGATGAGTATGTATGATGTGTTTCTTTCGATCCTTATCTACTGCAATTACCATCATGCAGGTATAGTCGGCTCTACGATCTGCTGAGATAGCGGGGTCCCAACCTATGTAGTAGTTGTATTCATCGCCATCATGAGGATAATAAGACAAAGATAGTTCGTCATCCTTGACTCGTTCAAGCACTTCTTCTGGAAACAGACTCGCTTCGCTGGCAATCGGTTTGCATAGATACTCACGTGTAAATGCGATTGAAGTCATGTCATTACGACGATTGTTTAGTGCTTCTAATGACCAACGTTCAGGGAATAGTGGCTCTCCTGTTTGTTCATTGATCGCAGGGTATTCTCGAACAGCATAGGATTTCAACTTCTTCAATTCAGCGTATAGATCCGTATAGGAGAACGGAGTTCCAACAATACACAACTGGGCTGTGTGGTGAAGAACAGGCAATAGTGCAGTATAGAACCATGATGAGATATGCTTGAGTTGAGTTTGTGCTTCACTTGAAAGAATATCGTCAAGAACAACAATATCAGGGTGCGCCCCACGCACAGCCTTACCAACGGACATAGCCGATATGGATGATTTGTTTGTGAACTTGAACTTCTGCTTTGCCCATCCTCGTTTTGGTTTGAGATGCTGCAATGCAGGGATTGACTCGATCAATTCATTCATTTTGCCCATGTGTTCGATGGACTGGTGTTGGCTGTGCGAGAAAAACAGAACTTCTGTGCCTGGATTGTAAGCCATTTTCCATAGCAAATACACACGGTAGAATACAGATTTGCCATGATCACGGCTCGCAATAATACAGGTTTTGTTTGTGTTTTCTGAGAGATCGAACCATTCCTGGTGGAACTTTGTCAATATCCAGGGGTTCTTTTTGTCATACTTGCCACAGACTTCTTCAAAGAAGTATTTGAAATCCTTACGACCCATTTCAAAATCCACATTTGCGGATAACTGATCGAGCATATCTGACATAATTGCACCTACTCAAACAGATCATTCATACTGGTCCAAGAATCCGCTTCGTCATCATCAAATAGAGGGGATGCAAAAAAATCAAAGTAACTCGGTTCGGCTTGATATTGCTCAAAACCTCTTCCTCTTATGTTAATAGGTCCACCCGCTTTTTCATCATAGAGTTTATTGCCCTTAGCAGGTAATTGTGTAAAGACCAATTTTTCAGTAGAGATGTCATCATCCATTCCACTTGCGATACGTTTCAAGTGTGCTAAATCATACATGGATTCTCCTATCCTTACCCTTCGGCTTTGCACCTTTCCAGATCTTGGTGCTTTTATCTCCTTGACTTTTCTTTTGTCTTTCTGAACATTCCGAATTAACTTCATAAATTCGCTTGGATTTATGCTTGCTATTTCTTTCATACCTTTGAACTGGGGGGGAGTTGGAACAAAAGTATTTGCATTAGCATTAGTGTAATCTCTTCCTCCAATTGACCTCATTCCAAGAATTTGATTGGGGGTAATGCCATCAAAAGAACGCCCTCCTTCTAAGATCGGCATCTCCCACGTGCCTGTGCTTGGAACATAGAATGGAGAACCATATTCCAACTCAGGAAGTTTTTGCTGTTTCTTTTGTCTTGGCCTTGATGCTATAATCTCTCTTCGATCAGCATCAGTCAATGACCTTGTTTTTCCTTCTAAATCGTCTAAAATTGAGAACTCATCACTCAATAAAGCCTGTTCTAAATTGGCCTTCGTAGGGCTTTTTATTCGCTTCATTGTATCTCTATAAATTGTTGGTAAATCTTTAGTCCCTGTTTTGGTGGTTACGGCAATTTCTCTATTTAACAAATCCTGATAATTAGGAACTGCGTTTGGGTTAATCTTGCCAACTTTTTGAGTAGGGAACATCAAAGTAGGTTTCATTGGAAAAGTGGTATTTGGATCTTCGGCAATTCGCATCATTGCAGTATGATCGTTATTGACGTTCATGATATTCGTTATCCGACCCAATTCATCTACTAAAACGGGGCTGAAATTATCTCTTTGCCACCCTGCTGATACGTCTAACGCTGATTGTAACAAATTCAGATCCTTCATCGGCAATGCCTTTACCAAAGCACGTGTAAATTCGTCTTTTGTAGGTTTTCGTTTGATTGTAGTTTTGAGGTCTTGTGTTTTCATCTCAGCCTTTTTTTTTGGCTTCTCATCTACTTTTTTTTTACTTTTTTCACTTGATTGTTGAAGTTCTTCTCTCATGTTTGAGTTATATTCTTCAATTGCTTCTTTAGCATCTTCAAAGTGAGGTGAATTGGTATCTTCTAAATCGCCTAACGCATTATACAGTTCCGATTGCGCTTTAGAGTTTCCATCTCGAACCATCTCAATGACTTTCAAGACATCTTCGCCATCTGGATCACCGCCCAATCGTGGAACTTTGACTTCTTCTTTTGGTGGATCGACCTCTTTTGCCTTTGGTTTCGATTCTGCTTTCTTTTCCTTTGGCGTTGGCTTCTTGTTCCCCAGTGATCGGGCAACTGCTTCATTCAGTTCATCAGCCCGACTCATTACTTGCTTCTTGCCTTCTTCACTGGCAACTGGGATCTCTTTATCGGAATTTTTTGTTGCTTGCTCATCTTGTTGAATAATTCTATCCGCCTTATCATACAAACGCTGTATTTTTTCATCAGGACTAACTTGAGTAAAATTTGTTGCTATATTGTAACGTGGTTTTCGATACGGACCAGGCATCTCTTCTATTCGTTGAGAAATGTCAAAATTTCTTGTTTCTGGAGGTTCAGTAGAAATATCACGATCAGAACCTATAACTCGAAGATTATTGAATGCTTCTTCAAACGCTGGTTTGTGTGTTTCTTCTGAGATGAGATCTTCTTCGGATGGCATTTTTGGATTGAAAAATTCGCCCATTCCTTTGTCATCTTGTTTTGGTTTTTTACGTTGCTCTTGTGAAGGAGTCTTTGGTTTATCATCTAAAACAGTTCTCAATTCATCCATGCGACCTGAACCCGCCAAAGCAGTTATTTCCTCTTGTGAAGGAGATGTTGGTTGAGGCGGAGGCAACATACGCCTCTCATCGGATATGGGTCGTTCAACCTCAGATTGCATCGGTAACATACGCCTTTCATCAGTAATTGGGGCAGGTGGAGTTGAAACCATCTCTTGTTGCATTGGTGCGCCTTCATCTATGGATGGAGTCGATTCATCATCTGGTGTCGTTACATCATCAGCAAACGAAGGAGGGGTTGCTACTGCTGATTGTGCGCCTCTCGCACGTTGAGCCATGATCGGTGCGAGCATTCGACGTGTGCGATCATAACCTCGCTGTTGTCGAATATCTCTACGTTGCTGACGGCCTTCTCGCCATCCTTTGTAGATGTAGTCCAACGCATCATCTCGATCAGTCATGAAATCACCGTCGAAGATTTATTGTTGTGTTACGCTCTTGAATTGCTCGACGGCTTGATATTACATCATTGTAAAATGCCATTGATTTGTTGAAACCTGCCGTTTGTTGTAGCCTTTGTTGGGCTTGATTGTATGCTTGAGTCTGTTGTTCAGATTGCTGATTTGCTCGGTTTCTTGCCCCCAATCCTGTTTTTCCAAGACCTGCCGTTGCACCGAATGTAGCAATATCCATCAACTTACCCATGCCAGATCTATTCTGCATCCATGTTTTCTTTTCAGCACCTTTTCCTTGTTGAATCGTTCCTAAATCTTGAGCAACCATTCCCTGTTGAGCCATCGCTTGAGCATTCGGATTTATTTGAGGTTGTTGTTGAGGTTGTTGTTGCTGCTGATTCCCTGCATTTGCATTCATCGTTGTTTCAGTAGTAATCTCGTTGGGTTGCCCACCAGGACCGTTCTGAACAGTTGTTGTTTGCTCGTCGGGAATGTTCGGATCTCCTGTATTCGATCCATCTCCTTGAGGGGGCAAATTCGCCTGTGCTAAATCAGTTCGAGTTGTTGGTTGGCCTGTTGCGGGATCTTTGACCTTTTGTTGCATCATCGGTGCTTCGGCACTGGTTGAGGGGGTTATCCCCTGTGCTTGCATTCTCCCTGCTTGTTGATTGCGAGCCTCTTGTTGTTTGGTAGCAGCAATATCTTTTATCTCCTGTTGATATTCGCCTTTACCTTTGCCTGATGCGCTCATGTATCGTTGCTTGCCACCAGGAAGGAAACGTTGTGTTAATGATGCGCCCCTATGCCCTGCGGCTCTCGATTGGTTGTATTTATCAACCAAACCTTGACCAATGTATTTCTCGATCTGGTCATCCGACCATCCAGATGAAAGTAGCCTTGCTCTCAAAATCATATCATCATTCATTGAAGATCACCTTTACCATTTGCACTTCTGTTTTGGTCATATCAAACGACTTTGCCAAATTATCCCAATCGCCTCTACTGTGAAATACAGTAATGATGTCAAAATTTGGTCTTTTCATTGTATTACCTACCCTTGTTACATCAGCAATTGAGTTGATTGACAAAGAGGACTTAACGAGGTTTTGGTGCTGATGAGGAATTACCAATTCTTTCTTAGCAATCTCCAATTGCACATTCTCAAGCATTTCAGTCAAAGCCTGTTCATCAGACATATCGGCTTTACCAAATGACGGGAACAATGTTTCGTAGGCATATCCGAGCCTCGTCATCAAATTATCCAAAAAGCCACGCCCCGTATTTTGATTGGGAGTTGGTCTTGAGGGATAAGCGTTTAGGGGAGAAAGAGGGGGTGCGGGTGGTTTTTTTGGTGCAGGTAAAGCACCCACGATTGCTTCATTTTGTTTTGGAGGTTCAGCATTGGGTCGAACAGGAAGAGGTGGCGGTCTTGAAACAGCCTCCTGTATTGGAGTCTGAGCAACTGTTGGATTGAAGAACTCCGACATCGAACCTGCATCTGGTTGTTGAGGTTGAGCCTGTTCTGTTGGAGGTGGCGATGGATCAGATGGAGGCCGTTGCTCATCAACTGGAGAAGGAATGTTGGCATCTCTTGGCATAACTGCATCTGGACTCAGATAATCAAGTGGTTTGCCACTTGCCAATAACTCATCACGCTTTGCTGCCATGAGTTTATCTCTTGAATTTTTGATGTGATCATATTTGCCCGAATATGCATTCTGATGGACTTCTCTTGATTTTTCTTCATCCCATCCAAAATGCTTTTTGTAAAATTTCAGTTGCATAGAAGATGGATCGGGTTTGTGATAATAAGAATTGCCAGTTGTTTTATACATTGAATGGTTTCTCGCTTCGGGCGGTATGAATTCCAACAAAGCATCTCTTGTATCTGCATTCGCATATCGTTGTTCAGTAACTCTTTGTTGCATCTCCCCCTCAGAAAAGTTGCCGTATTGTAATCCGCTACTATGCCGTATTCCACCGAACTTATCGAACTCAGGGAGGTTTCGCAACGCTTGTAGAGCCATTCCCTTCAATTGATCTGGAGGGGAATTGGGATATGCCATCTTAATGCTTTGAACCGCTTGACCGAACTTAGATCGAAGGTTGCCATCTCGAATGTATATAGAATCGCCATGCAAAATGCGTGGATTGATTTCGTCGCTTGCTTTTGGCATTTTGAGATCGGGATATTTTTCTTTTCTCAATGCCTGGAGTCCGATACCGTATGGTCGAGCATATGCTTCAGGTTTGCCAGTCAATGCACTAACGTATTGTGTAATCAAAGCCCCTTGTTCATTATGTGTTTGACCATTCTTTCTACCAAGAACAGGTTGCCTCCATGCTTGAACAGCAACATAATTCCCCATGTCTTTTTGAAATGCCATCGGTATATCTCTATGAGGTATGCCGTTCTCAAAATTCCTTCTTTTGTTTATTTCATTTGTTTTGGCAATGGCTTCATTGATCAATGGTGCGCCAACATTCACAGCCTTTTGGAATGCTTGATGCCACGCTTGAGGATTTGCCGCCTCGCCTTGATTTATGATTTCAATATCTTGGGGGGTCAATCCACCGATCCCTTGATTTGCCGCCAACTTTACTGCATCGGCTTCAACGCCAGCAAAGTTATCATGATTTAGATCGTGATGATTGTCTTGAAGGGCGGCATAACCTTCTTCAACGCTGTTTGCATTAAGCATAGCATCAATAAATTCGTGGATATTGAACAAACCATGCCCTTTACGGATGATGAAATCATCCAACTGAACAAGGGGCATCAAACACCCTCCAAATTGTATTTATCCCACCATGAAAGAGAATTATACCATTCCCAAAATTGATCATTCAACTCGCTATCGCTCATGGGGATCACTTTTTCCCTACTAACCCCATTTCTTGAGCCAGTGCCATATCTACAAATCTGTATGCCTTTTCCTCTTCATTGGTTTTGGTCGCACCAGTTGGTGCTGAGGATTCATGGCCGCTTACCACTGCCCCTACCTTACCTGCATTATCCAATTCAGGGGTCGCTTTTGTCAATTTGTTGAGTTGTTGAAGCAACTTCTCGATCTTACGCTTCATCGCCATAATTTCAGAACGTGAAATGTTTGGTTTGGCTTTTTCAAGATCAGATTTGGCAAATAATGGATCGTGGGTGCTGAGAGGGTCGCCAATTGCATTCCTTGAGAACTTCTTTGTCGATGTTCCCATTCGTGCTACTGATGGCAAACGTGTCGATGTTCCCTTCGTTCCACCAAGAATCATTCCTCTTGTTCCCGCCCCTCTTGTATCAGCGTGATGAGTTAAACCACGTGGCAAAGAACCAACTTGCCTTCGCATTCGCTCATACGCCTTCTTTCGTTCCCATGCGATAGGATCACGCAATCGAAGCGGGATGTTTTCAGATCTTTAACGGCCTACGCCTCGAACTGCTTCTGTATGTTTGATAGGGTGGAATGCTTGCCTACGTGAGCCTCGATCAACATCCAACTCAACGTTACCTGCTCTACGCTTTGTTACGGATTTGGTTTGGCGACCTCCACGTGTTGGCTTTCGTCTTTTGCCTTCACGCTTCTTCTTTCGCTTTCGCTTGGCTTTTCCTTTGCGCTCATCCTCATCAGATTCTTCATCATCATACATATGGCGACCTTTGTATCGTCGCTTACCTTTCACAAGGCTATCTGATTTACCAAGCATAGCGGGAACTACTGAATTGCTTTGACCATATTTGATGTTGGGTCCTTCACTACGAACCGACCCTGCATTCATGCCGTTTGACAAACCAATGCCGTTTCGATTGAGATCAAGACCAACACCCGCTTCAAGCATCATTTGTTCTTGTTCAAATTGCGGTGAACGCCCTAAGACATCATCGATCTTCTGAGGTTTGATGCTGATGTGAGGTATCTTTGCCGCCAGTTCAGCCAATGCCCTCTCCCTACGTTTCTTAGGATCTTGCTGATCACGGCTATGACCATCTTCTGGTGTTTCACGGCCATGATGAGATAAACCGTCGCTATCCTCATTTGGGTTGATGTCATGATCGAGAACTTCACGTGGATTCCAACCACCCATCATCTCTTGAGTTCTTGGAGTCCAAAGAAGTGGTTCTCTTGGATTACTACTGACCATCCTTCAACCTCCTTCGTATGGCTCGATACACTACATCTATTTCATTTGGCAGGGTCATATACCATTGAGCCAATGAGGGAACACGTGCATATGATTTTGACATAGGCAACATCTTTTGTTTGAGATCGGTGATGATTTGTGTTCCGTCAAGCAATGAGATACAATCGGCACCAGGGTTGTGTTTGAGTATTTTCAGATCATCAATCAACAAACGTGTCATGACCAAAGCACCCCATATGTTTGAAACGACTTCTTCTGGATATTCAAGATGTTCTGAAACAGCCTCAGCCCATCGCTTAACCACTTGATCAACAGAATTGGTGTAATGAAGTAAATCTTCAATAGTCCAATCCTCTTTTGGAATCTTTGTATTGAGAATGATGTCATGCTCAGGCATATCTTTGAGCATTAAGTGTCGAACCGACTTCATTCACTCATCACCCCTGATGCAACCAGTCTTTTCTTCAATTCTACCCACTCTTCTGGTGATTTTTCAGTATAGAATTGCTGTAACACGTTGAGAATTGACACGGATTGCTTATCTTCAATTGTTTCAGCCTTCTGCATCCACTTTGCTAATTCAACCAAAGTATCTCGAACCTCACGGTGAACCTTCAATGCGGTTTCCACATCACGCATCTCAATGACTTCTTCCTCATCATCGAATTGATTCTCTACATGATCGAGAACACGGCTAAGAAGCCGATCTAAACGATTCATGTTTTTCTCAACACGGCTCAATGACTCATGAACCGTTCTCATAGCATTAGGCAATGCTTCGATGTGAACGTGTTGTTGAATAATTGGTTTTGTGTGCTTCTCCATATGGTTTGAAACAAGACTACTAGCAATTCCCAATTCAATTGCGAAGTCATCAATACCTGCTCTCCCTTCGAGGATAGCGGCTTCGATGTGTGAACGATTTGGATCTGTGCATATAGGGCATTGTGTGTTACTGTTGTTGTAATACTCTCCAGAATGCCGTCGCATATGTCGGTGTGTTGTTCCCTCAGCCCATTGATTCTGATGATCGCAATCTTGAACATCCAGTGAACCTTCAAGGATCTGTTTCTCAATCAAATCTCTTTCAGGGTGTTGGCAAAACGCACAATTTTTGCGTGTCTGCCGACCAGCCATAATTTATCCCACGCTTCTTGTGTTTATTGGCTTATTCATCCTTTCTGTGCATATAACACAGGTTATTGTCATCAAGATCGGATTTCCGTTTGCATCTTTGACCACTTTTTGTTATTGCCACACATTGTTTTGTTGGTTTCTCTTTCTTGCCTAAGAGAATCTTTACATCATCCATATCAAAATCGCCATCGCCATCTTGATCAAACCTTGTTACCAATGGACTATATGGCAACGGATTAAACCGCCTCATTCCCATTGAGGCATTACCGAAAGGAAGCAAATTGTCGAACCGCTAATGCAAATGTAAAGAGCAATCCAAACGTTCCCAAAAGAATCTGAGTTGAAGATAGCGTTTGCCCTCTCCAGATCAATACAATAAACGATGCAAGCATAAAAGCGATGATAAAGATCATCGTTGCACTTTCAACAAGCATTTTGCTTGGACTCATCAATTGAATTGTCGTGTCGTAATGGCTGTATTGTTGTGTATTATCTTCTGAACTCATAGCAAAGTCGCCCCCACCCCTGCGCCCTTCGCCATCGTTTGACCGAAGCCGCCTTGTTGTTGGACTTGATTACCGAGCATACCGCCCAATAGACTACCGAAGAATCCAGGTTGTTGTTGAGGATTCATTGCCATTCCCATTGAATGGGCTTGAAGGAACATTTGACGTTGTTGTTCATTCATCGCAAGGGTTTGTTGTGCTGCCGCTTGTAATTTGGTCATTGTCAATCCTAAATTTTCTGGTGAAAGCGTATTGATCGAGGCGGGAAGAGAGGATGTATCAAGAACCATATGATCTCCTTCTGTCTTGAATTTTACTTGTGTGAAGAATTCTTTAATCGAAAGACGAACCACTTCACCCACTAAATCCATGAGAAGTCCGATGTTTTGTGTGGTAATGAACTGTGCTACTGGATCATTGAGTTGAAGCAAACGTGCAGTTGCAGTGATTGGGTCATTTGCCATTTGTTGCATCATTGGGTTTTGGCTTTGTTGCATCATCATCATAGTTGGGTCCATGCCCATACCTGTTACCCCTGCGCCCATGCCCATGCCAGTTGGAGATCCAAACTGTGTGCTTGCTTGTGTATCGTTTTTGCTAAACCAACCCATGTGTGTTCACCTTTGTATTCATGAAGAAACCTGTTGTTCTTGTTGCGTTTGCTGTTGCACCATCGCTGCATTCATAGCACTTTGCATAGCAACTCCGTTTGCCATTGCGTTTCTTTGAGCCAACAAGTTCTCCGCCTGTAATGCTCGAAGATCGAATGTAACTTGAACAATATCGACTACTCCAGATGTTGGATTTGGAAGTGTTGTCAAACTAACTCCTTTGCTGTGCTGTGCATCTTTGTGAATCATAGCAAAGAATTGTTCATACTTCAACAATGATTCAGGGGTGCTTCTGTTCTTTGCCGAACTCGATCCCATCAACGAAGATACTCCTGGTATCTTTGTGAATTTTGTTCCCTTTGATGCGATCCGTGAAAAGCCTTCCTCAGCCATCTCATGTTCTTGAACCAAAGACTTCAACGTATGGAAAATGTGAAGATGTGCAGGGCAAAGAGAACTGTTCATCTCATCGCCATGATCGCCATGTGTTCTTGCTAATGGTTTTCTTGCATTGCCTGTTTCTTCATCAAACCAATAAATGTCGGCAAGTGAAAGCGATGTTCGCTCATCAACAATGTGTGCATAGGCGTTATCTCCTTCGAGGAATCTCCTAATATCGACTCCACAGCAAGCACATTCATGTGCTGCATTGTAACGATAGATCTTGAACAATCCCAAATTGTAATTTGGAGGGCGGAGAGCCTTTCGCAACATCTTGATGTTTTGCTTACGTGCTTTTTTTGGATTCTTTGGATTCGATTTCAACTGGATCTCAACAGTCGGTATCAACTGTTCATCGCCAATATCCCCTGTTGAACCCGCACTTGCCATCTCAGCACGTTGTTGTGATTTCAACAATTCAAATGAAATGCCAGTCTGTGCCGACATTAACTTCAATTGCTCGTCGTCAAGACCATGCAATTTGACCCCCCGTTGATAGGGCATATAGGACATTGGATTCATCCACGCCATTAACCCTGCCATAACTGACAACATCATAAGGCTTTTCTCACAAAGACTCCAATAATTCGATTAAACTCTTTTCGACATTGATTCCGTGTTGTGATGACATTGCCATGATCTCAGCCCTATACCCTGCCTTTCTCAATCGTTTCAACGATTCACGGAACGGTGCAACGATAGGATGCTCTTTTTGTAGCCCTATATTCCACAGATATTGCGCTCGATCATCCCACCAAATATCCATTTTGTTGATCATCAAACAGAACAACTTTGGCTCATACTTCTTTGAGTTCTTTCTTGCTTTTCGAGTTATGTTCTTAGTGATGCTTTTCTTTGTGATGTTATCCACCAAATATGAAAGACTGGCTGATGCATCCATAGCAAATTGTGGAGATGTCATTGCCCTGTGATCGACCATGAAAATAACCAGTTCGACGTTCCGACGAAACATATCATCGACCCATAAGTTGCGAAACATCGCATCACCCGCCAAATCAGTAGTTCTGATTGGCTTTTTCTCTTTGATTAAACGGATCTGTTTTCTTGTTTCGTTTGGTTCTTTGAATCCAGTATGTGTATTTGCTTTGGGATGTGCGGTTCGCATGGCAAGCGGTATTGGGTCAATATCACCTGGAACGGTCAAGTATTGATCGAGGGTTGTTTTACCAACCATTGATGGTCCATACACGCCTATTCGATATGGCCTAAGAATTCTGTAAAGTGCGTAAAATGCTGAGGCTGAGGCCATTAACATATGCCCTGCAAGTAACGCAGAAGCCATTATTCGACCCCTTTCAATTCCAAATCCCTGATATGAAACTCCACACGTCTGAAGGAGAAATGTCGAGCATTTCTAATCCAAACAAAATTCCGAATGTCAATGCTATTCCTCCGATCAACGCAATAAAAGTCCTCACCCATCCAGCAACCCGTTCCATTTTTCGCTCATATGCGTTTTCAGCCAATATCTGCGACATGGCTTCTGTTTGTCGTTCTTGTTGCGTGGTAAAAGGTCACATGATTACGCCTCCAAAACGAATCAGTTATCTTCTTCTTTTTTATCGTTTGGAACACCAAAATGTGTATTCCCATATACTTGTTGTATTTGGTTTTGTGATTGCTGATCGGACCAATATCGTTGTTTGCTTGCCCTACGCTGTGCAAGTCGCTGTTGTTGTCGTTGCCACTTATCCACTTGATTCTCTCTTGCGAATTCGGCTCGTAGTGCCAATGAATCTCGAACACCGCCAACATGGAACAAAACCATAGAAACACAAAGGAATCCAAAACAGATCAGCCCATATTGAAGCCCCATTTCAGCAGGACCCGCATCAGGGAGATACCAACCCATGTGAGATACGGCAACTGAGATGCCAGTCAAAAGCGATTGCCATAGCAACATGGCAATAAGATTGATGTCAATTCGGTTTGAGTCCTCAGCAACATATGGCGGAGGATATAGGCTACGTCTTTCTTGATCTGGTTTATTCATCTTGTTTCACCTTATCTTTGTTAAGGAAGTAGAATGCAAGCGCATGATTGACAAATGATGATTTGGACTCACGCCCTCGTTCTCGTTCCATTTTAGCAAAAAGATTGTCTTTCATTACAACCGATACGTGCTTGCCCATTACCCCCTGCCATGCATAACAAGTATATGAACTATGACAGCATAAACAATGTCAAATAAGAGTTATACTGTGGAGATGACATGAGCGATGTCAATATGATTGAGGCTGTTCACACACTTCGATCTTACAACGTAGCATTATCTGGAATGTCGAATGACCCTCAAAGTGTTACCTCATGGATCACACGCTACGCTGAAAACGATGGCAAAGCACCGAATTTTTGTAAAGATGCAGCAATCGGTTTGCTTTGTCATTTGGGCAACCCGATCTATGTGTATGCCAATCTGACAAACGAACAACAACAATGGTCGGGAATCTTTAGTAGTGCTGAACAGGCTTTGATTCAAGAAGCGGGATGGCAAAATAGCCAGTTATCTCAATCAACACAAACCTCATTCACACGTTTGTTTGGATCTGACATCCAATGGATTCAACTGTATGCTCAATCGCTTCAATATCCAACAGACATTCCGTTCGAGTATCTTGTGAACAAGGTAATTACGGATCTACGATCTTGTCAAGGTTCGCAAGGTGCAGGGTCAATTCCACATTCGCCTCAAGTTCATGGGACAATGGGTTCAACTAACCCCCCATGAAATCGCTAAGGCTTTTCTGAGAACTTGTATCTACACCACGCATGGTGTTCCATATAGATTCAAACTTATCCGCATCCACGTTTGCTAACGCCAAAAGTTCGTCTTTATGACCACGTGTTTCAGAATCTACTCCGCTTAAGTCAAGGCGATTCAAAGGTTTAGGAGGAAACCAAAAACCTGCATCAGCCAACGGTTGGTAAATGTCGGGATGATATGAATTGAATACTATTGTTGGTATGCCTCGATCTTTCGCATCAATGATTTGGCTAATCAATTGTTCTTGTTCTTTTTGATTGAAGAAACCGTGTGCGCCTTCTTCGCCAAAATATGGCGGATCAAAAGTAAGCAATGACTTACTTGGATCGAGTTCATCCTTTACGTCATCATAGAAGTCGAAGGCATTGCCAGTTCTCCATTCCCAATCTTTCATTGCTTCATGCCAGGGGGTAAAGTCATGCATACCGCCTCCGCCTCTAAACGGTGTAAATCGAGCGAGGTTTCCTCCTGGTTGAAGCCGACCTTTGAATTTGCCTGTTTCTTCATTGTAAAGACCTTCTTCTCGCAACCGATCCATTACTACGTTTTCAATTTCAGTATCAACTGGAAGTAATCTTGAATCACGTGTAACTCCTGGTGAAACAGAATAGGGGTTATCCCATGAAGGCAATTGTCTTGAGTTCCCATATCTGACCAGTCCGTTCATTGTTGTCAATTGGATCATGTAGAACAATTCAGACATCAAATCATAGTCCTCTTGAGTTGCAGTTCCTTGTGCTGCTTTTTGCCTAAGAGCGTTGTATCGATCTCTCATTTGGTAGAAGTGTGCGGGAAGCCATACTGGTTTTCCTTGACCGAATTGATCCATGCGTTCTTGAGTCATTGTCCCTAAATTCATTTGACCCAATTCTGGAAAATTAGGGTGTTGAAACATGATCGGGTCGCCTACTGAAAGATTGTATTTGTCCGAATCAATTTGAAATGGCTCTCGAATGATTCTACGCATAAAATTGCCAATGTCTGGATTTATGTCATTGAGAACTGCTCGCTTTGCTTTGAATTGTTGAGAAAGACCGCCTCCGCCCCCAAATGGTTCATAGATAACTCGATCACCGATTGTTTGCTTCAACGCTTGCATAATGTCCCGATACATTGGATTGTTTTTGACTCCCTGCAATTTAAACGGGGATGGTAAGAATTGATCAGGAGTTACTGGCCTCCTTTGATTTACTTCTACGGGGTGTGGCATCTTTTGTAGCACATCATCTCGTAAGTCAAAGACCTCTAAAGATCTTCTGATTACGTCGCCTGTCAAAGCCGCATTCCACACTTCTCTACCTGCACTTGTCAAATCACGTGGATCGAAATACAAGCCGTGTGTTCCTGTCGCAATACCTCTCGAAACAGCAGGTAAATCATAATCGCCAGTCAAACTCAATGGAACAGGAACGCCTTCATAGCGATAGCCCGTTTCTGGATGTTCCCATTCAACATATCGGCCTCCTTTGCTTTGACGTGCGAGTTCGGGTGCTTGCTGACCTGCAAAGTGCAAAGGAATTCTT
>Ga0070754_10001520_pt1 | contig 18496 bp, 22 predicted proteins | sample VirMetDEL_Sep_01_FD_75181 | JGI IMG/M metagenome (GOLD analysis project Ga0070754, IMG submission 75181) | Aqueous microbial communities from the Delaware River and Bay under freshwater to marine salinity gradient to study organic matter... | ecosystem: Environmental > Aquatic > Marine >... | reverse complement strand
GAATAGTATTCCTTGATCGGCTATCGCATTTTCAGAAAAAGTAGTAGCACCTAACATTAATCAGCTTCCTCTATTGTGTTGCCTTCAGCTACCCATTCTTGGATTGCTTGGTAGTGTCTGTTGGCAGGGTCTGTTGGCACACTATAAACAGTTTCATTATATATTACTTTTAATGCTTTGGTTGAATTGCTACCATCATCTTCTTTGTAATATTTTACAGTTATTTTGTCATAATCCATATTTTAATCCTTAAAGTTCAGCATCAGCAAGATATTGTGTTGGATAATGAGTGCCAGTAGAGGTAGTTCCCATCTGTGCAACAAATCCAAAAGGTGTGCTTGTTTGTCTATTAAGAGTACCACCACTAATAGTAGTAGCCATCGTTGGCGATGCTCTCATAGTTACTGGAAATGTCATTGGACAAATTGCAGAACTGTTTGGTAAACCAGCACTTACTTGAGCAGGACTGTACGGCGAATAAAAATTAAAGTTATCATCTAGTCCAGTGTTTATCCATTTGTAAAAATATCTTTGACATAAATTTTGTTCTTCCCCAAATGACCTATGCTCAAATGGTGTGGCTTGTTCGCCTACTTCCATCTGTATGCCAGTAATGAAGAATGTTCTGTCTGTACTGTCAAAGAAAGATGATTGACTATCAGATAATCTATTAGCATTTGTAGTGTGCCAAGTGTTACTAGCAAATGTACCACCTGCAAACGTTGAACCACCATGTAGCCAAAGATGCAAACTTAAACTACTAGCATTGTCATTATCTAAAGCATTAGATGTTTCATTATTAAATGTTAAAACTACTCTAGTCCAAGAGGCAGTAACAGAAAATTCTTGAGCTATACTTCTGCTATTATCATTATCATAAAGTTCACAAGTGTATGTAGCATTTGCATTGCCCTTAACATAAAAAGACACAGTGATTTTTTCAGCATCTGATGTACCCTTTTTAAATTGTTGTAAATCTTGTCCTTCAAAGTTTTGACCTAAAATAAGAATTTCACCTGCTCCAACAGATGTGTCGGCAGTCGTACAATCTAATTTTAAACAATTAGCAAATCCACTAGGACCATCAGCAGTTTGTGTCATAGTTAATCTACCTGCTGTACCACTAAAAGTTAATCTGTTCCTATCTAAAGTGTAATATCCACTAGTAGCACCTAGTCCAGTAGAACTTGTTCCTCTCTGTGCCACTTGCATAGCACCATTAATAACAATATTACGTCTGCCATGAATAGTATTGTCTGCCATTGAGGAGACTTGAATTTTACTTAATGCCATTCTATGCTCCTAATCTTATAAAGGTGAAGGTTGTAAGATTAACAGAAGTTGCACCTCTTGTAATTACTGTTCCCCCTGGTGGAACTAAACAAAATCTTACTTTTACATTTGAGGTGTCAGATACATTTACAAAAGTTTCTGTAGAATGTTGAACATATGTAGTTGTAGTAATATGTTTTAAAGATGGTGTTGATTCAGCAAAAGAATTGTAAGAAGAATTATTTGTAGTTACTTGAATTTGCCCAGTAATGTATCTTGAATCAGTGCTTCCATCTGCATTAGCAAAAGTTGCTCTTACCAAATAAATACCAGTTGTTGGAAAAGTAAAAATACCAGAAGAAACAGACATTGCTGTTCCTATAGTTCCTTGCCCAGTAGTATCTATTCTTTCGACATCAGTAATTGGAGTAAGATTTCCAGTTGTATCACCAGTTTTTCTCCATTGGTCTGCCATAGCAGTAGACATACCAGTACCACCATTAGCTACTGGCAATACACCAGTAACCTTTGATGTAAGGTCTACTGCACTATCAGCTATCTTTGCTGTGCCGACTGCACTATCAGCTATCTTTGCTGTGCTTACAGAACCATCAGGGGGAACTACAGTTTGAATAGCTTTGCCTAAGTAGATAATGTAAAAGTCATCTGAAGTTTCAACATCACCAGTCATAGTCAATCCAGTACCATTAACTGTATAAGATTCTGTTGGCTCTTGTCTTACGTTGTTAACAAAGACTTCAATCTCATTGGCATTGGCTACTGCATGAGTTAGGGTATATCCTCTTTTAGCAGGGCTACCAGTAACACCAGTTAAGTCTTGCTTTGCAAAGCTTGTGAAGTTTACGTCAGGTGTGTTTCCAATAAAAGGCATATCAAATCCTATGTACTAATGTTTTCTACATAACTTGCAATAACGTCTAATGATGTTGCTGTATCACTTACAAAGAACAACCTATCGCCACTTAACAAAACAATCTTTGAATCATGTGTAAAAGCTGATCCACTTGGAATTGTCATATTTTTAATTATGTAATAATTATTTGTGTTCGTTATATATACAGAAACTGTTATGGCGTTGGCTGTTGTGTTAGCTAAGTTTAAGCCTATCAGAGTATGGAAACCACTAGGAAAGTTTGCTCCATCAGGAATGTCTGTGGCACTAGTACCAATGTTCCTCATTTTTATTTGTTTAAAATTTTGTGCCATATTCTACTCCTATAAAGCTATAGCCATTGCCACTGCAAATCCATTACTTGCAAAAGAACTTGTATCTGTAGCTTCTATGTTTGCCCAACTTGAGCCATTGTAATATTTCAGTTTTGTTGTGCTTGTATTAAAATATAAATCGCCTGCTGATACAGTTCCCCCTGATGGATCAGAAGATAATGCTCCTTGGTATACGTTAGAGAACTCTGTCTTTGAAGCTTGTGCTTGTTCGGCATAATACTTAGCTGAATATAATCCACCTGATACAGCCGTTGATGTTGTAAACCCTGATCCACCACCTAACGCCCATTGTTTTGCAGATCCTGCTGATATTGCACTACCACTTATAGCGTATGATTTTGCTGAATGTTCTGTGCCATCTACTGCATCTGCTTCAACTGCCCAAGACTTTGCTGAACCTGACCCTGCTGTATCTGTTACACCAGTACCACCAATCGCCCATGCTTTAGATGAATACTTTGAGGACTCAACTGCACCATCAACCTTGACTGCATAATTCTCTGCAAGTGTAGCATTGGCACTAGCATTTTGTACGGCTGATAAATTGTTAGTAATGTTAGTCATGTTAGTAACTTGACCAGCTACTGTAGTAATATCGCCTGCCTTAGTAGCTAGTGTACTAATAGCATTTGTTGCCGTTGTACCATCTTGTAGATGAGCAACTGTTGTAACGTCAGCTTGTATACTTGCTACTGTAGTAATATTAGCTGATATTGTTGCAACTGTACCCGTATCAGCTACACTACCTCCAACTTCAGCATCACCAGTTGAAGCATTAAAAGCCAAATACTTACCTCTACGAGATGTGTTTGTTGGTAATGTTATTGACGTTAACGTATCAGTAGTTGGCAGACTTAATGCTCTTGCATTGTTAGTTTCAAGTTGTTGCATGACTGCATAGATTTTATCTAAATCAGTATTTAAACTTGATATGTTAAAAGGTCCCGATGTAGCAAAGTCACTTGTTCGTGATATTTCTATATCTCTAGATATTGTAACTGTGGAACTAGTATATTGAGTATTTAATATTACATTACCACCAGAGAAACCATCATCTACGGCAGTGCCTGATACAGAAAAAGTGTTTGCTCCTGTTCCTCTAGATATAACAGTATCAACACCTGAACTATTTGTAATGGTTACATCAATATCATCAAGATTAAAAAATGGAAAATCAATAGGGAAGGGTGTAACTCCAGCAGTGTTACCACTAGAGCCTATATCGTGTTGTATTCGTGCATCGTTGTCTGCAATAGAAATAGTAGCCATAATATATACCTTTACTCATATTGCACCTTCTTGTTAATTCACATCACTATTAAAAATCCCGTCCATTATAGGGTCTGCCCAAAACAAGTTTCCCCCAGGAGTTATAAAACGTGCAGACTTTGCCGTGTTATGATCTGCTTCCATTCTTATAATGTCACTTGCAACTGCTCCACCAGTAGACAAATTGCTTGCAGTAGGACCAAAAATAGCACCAAACTTTGCTCCACTAGGTATTGGCTTTTCTGTTGCACTACCAAACATTGGTCTCATGCCTAATTTATAATCTGATATTTTTTCTAAACTGTTGTTAACATCTGTAAACCAACCAAGCATACCACTTCGATCTACTGCATTTATTAGTTTATCATTGTAAGTATCTTTACTGTCATCAATACCATACTGAACATTTTTAATTTCATTAACTATTGCAGCTAATCCTACAAGCATTAATGCACCTTGCCAAAAAGCAGCATCTTTTTCTTGCATACCAGCAGTTAGCAAACGTACCATTGAGCCTTGACCATAACCTTTAAACTGAGTCATCATTGACCCAAGTTCTGTAGATGTCCATAAAGCTCTGTCACCAGCTCCTGGGGTTATAATAGTTCTTTCAACTGTTTGATTAAGAGCATTTCTAAAACTTAATCTAGCATTACCATCTGTCCATAAATCGGTTTCAGGTAACCATTCGCCATCTTCTTGTTTTGCGTGTTGGTTCATTTGCAATCTCATTCGTGAATGCATTTGCTGATCTATACCATTTGCTAGAAACTTTTCTTGGTCTCTTGTAGATATAGCATTCCAATCTTTCATAATATTTTCTGTCATGCGAAGCATACTTACATTACCAGCAAACTCTTTCATAAACTGATTCCAATAGTTAAGACCATTCAGCATAAAGAAAACACCTACACTTTGGTTCATGTTTCTTTCCCAAGCAAATCGACTGCCAAACATATCTCCAACATCAGTAAACTGTGCAGATCGTAATCCTAAATAGGCATCTGCTGATATACCAGCTTGATTTAATTCTTTTTTAGATAATTGTTTTATTGTTGTTCGTGCATTTTTAAAAAAATGTTTTAAACCTTTATCATTAACTTGCTTAAAACCTTCAACCATTACCGATCTTGCTACATCAGGAACAGAACTAACTACGGCACTTCCCATGCCTACTAATATATTAAATGACTTAAATGTTCTGATAGCACGGCTAGATAAAGCATGTGGGTCTTTAGAAGCTCCATAAGTTCCTCTCAACCTATCTCTTAAACCTCTTATATCTCGTAAATCATCTTGTAATTGTTTAGCTAATGTTTGCCTCTCAGCAGTAGTGGGGGCTTGTTTTATTAGCAATTCATATTCATCTGTGACTTGTTTAATGACATTTGCCATTGATACGTCACCAAAAGCTCTTGTCAGCTCAATGTCCATACCCATTGTCGTTGTATGATGTCTTAAAATAGATTCAACATCATTTTCTAAAAACTCTACAACTAGTCTGTCTGGTATCTCAAATGTTCTTGCTTTTGTAGATGATGCTTGTGTTATCCAATCAACACTGTCTAAACCTTCATCTAAGTTATAATAAGGTTTACTTCTTGTAACTTGATCTATCATTTCATTTGCAAATTTATTGGCTTGTGCTTCTGTCAAACCATATTGGTTTCTTGACCAATTTTTAACTATACCAATAAATGCTTCAGAGTTTTCCATGATTTTATCAACACGCCATATCCTGGGTAAAAACCCATCAGCCGTATTAACATTGACACCATTAGCTTGTATCTTAGCTAGATTTCTTTGAGCATTTACTAACTGTGCTTGCAAGGCAACTTTAGTTTCACCTTTGGCTTTGGCTATTTTAATCTCAAGACTTTTAATTTGTTTTTGTAAACCTCTTTCAAACAACTTTACTTCTGTAGCTTGCTTTTTAATGACGTCTAAATGTTCTCTAGCCTTAGAAGCTGCACTATTAACATATGTAGTAGCACCATCTATTATTTCGTCTCCATTGTTTCTTAATGCATTAGAAACTCTTTCTCTAAACTGATATTCCGTTAACCCATTGGTTTTATTAAGAAAATCTTTACCTTTTAGTTTGAGCATTTGCAATGATCTGCCAATATCTCCGTCTTTAGCTAAAATGTTTCTGTAACCTAGATATTGTTCGTCCATCATTCTCATAACATTTACAAGACTAGGTGTGTATGTAGTTCTGAAAGTAGTTTCTAATGATTGTGTCATAGCTTCATTGTCAGCTACTTTCTTTTGTATCATTCCACCAAAATCAACCATTTGGCTTACTACTTTACGAACTATAGGATTAGGACTTTGTGTTAATCTTGTTACTGGATTCCAAGGTAATTTCTCTAACCCAACACCAGTTTCTTTTAAAGCATCTCCGTCCATTGATTGCCACATAGATTGTCTTTGTCTTTCAGGACTTACGTTAGCTCCAACTGGTTTCCATGTGTTTGTAGTTACATCTTTAACTGGATTAAAAGGTTTTGACTTGGTTTGTGTTTTAACAGTTTTTGCTGGGTCAACAGACTCACTCCACAATACGCCACCTTTACCACTATCATAATAAATACGATTACTATATTTGCCTAATATACCTGTTAATGCTCCACCAATTAAACCAGCTCCAGTTAAAACAACGGCTGACTGACCTAGTGTTCTATTTTCTATTTCATTAGCCATCATTAATTCTTCAGGTGCTATTAGTGCTGATGTAAATAATGCATCACCAGTAAATCGTTTACCTAATCTAGATGACCTTAATACTTTTAATGGTGCTAATGGAGCCAAAATAGTAGGAGTAGTTAAAGAAGAAACTACTTGTGGAACCCATTGTTCTGTTTTTGCTAAAGTATTTTGATCTTCTAAATCTACATCTAAATTTTTAATTCTTTGTGCAGTTTCTGCACGACTACCACTATTTAAAAAACGCCAAGCACTACCTTCATAATTTTTAAGTTGTGGATCAGTTGTATAATCATAACCTTCTTCTTCTTCATATTCAGGGTCAAACATAGCTCTTTTAAAAGATTCATAAGGTGCATATTGCCTAAATGATGCTCCCCAAACTTCTTGACTAGTTGGTATATGAGGACTATGTGCTTCTGGAAATAATAATTCTTCTGCAAAAGGCATTACGTTTTTGTTAGACGTTGGCTCATTCATGTCTTTTATAAAGTCAGATTTTAAATAGTCTTTCATTATTTTTCTAACCATAAGCTAAAGTCTAATCCTAAGGTTTTAAGAAAAGCATTTTTCTTTGCAGCATCATATTGAGTAAGGTTAATTGGAGTTTGTTTATCTAAAGGAAGTATAGCTTGTGCTTGATTATATAAAGTTTGTAAGTCCATAATAATAGAGTCAGGACTCATATTAGAATTCCATCTATTATAAATAGCTCTAACTTGTTGAGCCTTCATTCCTGGTAAACCATAGACCCATTTTCTAAAATCATTATCTTCTATTGTATTAATAGCATTTTTGTAAGCTTCGTTTTGTGGAGATGTTGCCCAGTCAAATCTAAAATTATTGTAAACTTCTTGCTTACCACCATATCCATTTCTTATATAAATTGTATATGAAGGTGTTTTGCCATAGTTCTCATTAGGTACAATTTCATAATCCATTTTTTCATGACCTTCTTTAAAGCCATCATTTCTATTCCACATATTAGGCTGACCATTAATGCTATAATGAATATATTTATATAAATCTTCACTTTTAAGCTGTATGGGTAAACCTTCTGAAACACCATCATCTGTTTGTGTTGTAGGCATTGTGCTTTCAAATTGTTTTAAAGGAGGATTAAATGTCCATCTTTTAACTGTACTACCATTTTCACTTTTGCTTTCCATAATACCAATTTGTGAAAATAATTTTGTTAAAACTTTACCCATAGCATAGTTCATGCCTTTATTATCAGGAGTGACTTCTCCACTAGATGCGTATGCCCAAAACATATCGTTCATCATAGTCATCATTCTTGGGTCGTCCATGATGACATCTGTCAGATTATCCATACCATTTTGTTTTTGGTAATCATTAATTAACTGTCTCATTTCAGATGTTTTTTCATAGTTAAGTTTTATGCTGGGATCAATTACTGAAAATAAATTACCCAGTTGAGTGTTAGCTAAAATTAAATCTGTGATATAATCTTGATTTGTAAATGATTTAAAGGCCTTTTCAAATACTTGATATTCAGTTTCACCATTAGGTGCAAACTTAGATATAATCCTTTGTTTTGATTCAGGTTTTGGTATAGCTATTTTGTTTGTCAAATCCATACCAAATGATCTAGCATTACTAATGGCATAATCATTTATATTAGAAGCTTCTAATACTAAACCAATTTTACCATCAACCTTGTTATTAACTCTAAAACTTTCTGACAACATTGCATAAGCCATTGTAACCTTAGTAAACATTTCATCATCGTTGATGTTTCCTATTTGATTAAAAACCTCTACTAAAGAAGGGTGCAAAGTATTATAGTCAGTTGTAAATCTAACGGCTTTAACTAGGCTTGCATTTGCTACATCTTTATCATTAGATAAAATATTTATAGGCTGATTTACACCATTAATTCTTATAGTTTTAGGAACGCTTTTAGTAAGCTCTAATTGTTTTATTACGTCTTGACCACCAACAAAGCCACCTTTTGTGTGGTTGTCTTTTATCTCTATAGCTTTGTATCTATTCTCAGTTTCAACATTATATCTTCTAGCATAAGCATCTACTTTATTAATATATTGCTGAACTGTCATTTTGGGTTTAGCCGTACCACCTGGCATTTTTACACCAATAACATTAAGTTTTTTTAACTTATCTATATTATTATAAAAATAACTTGGTGGGTTAGCATAACTTGATGAGATTTCTAACTCAGCAAAATAAGGTGCAAAGTTAGTGTCTATTCTGTCTGTTTCTTCAAGGCTATATCGTGCTTGCCATACTTTTCTAAAAGCAATAAGTTCTGCCGTTCCTACTTTACCTTCTTTGATTCTTTGCATAAGTTGTGCAGTAGCAATTTCTTTTTGATTTGGAGTTGAGTTAGCTATTTCATCTAACAATAATAAATTAGTATCTTTATTGGCTTTATTAACTTTGTTGGTTAAATTAACTGTTCTTCCATTAAGAACTTGTATTGCGTTTGTTTCATGATTTTTATCCATACCAAGTGCTTGTATTTCTAATAACGTAGGCATATTTGTTAAATCACCAGTCACTATTTTATTTAGTACGTCTTCATATAAATCTAATGAAGCTTCTCTATCTTCTTGCTTTTTCTTAATAACAATATTGAAAAGCTCTTTAGCCTTTTGTTCACCAGCTTGCCTAATAGCATCAGAGTTAATTGTAGGGTCATCATTGTTGTCTGCTATATCATTAATCATTGATAATATTTCACTATGAGGAACTTTAGCAATGTGAGCTGACGTTACTGATTTTTCTACTACATTTACTTGAAGTGAATTTTTATATGCACTAATTGTTTTTTCAGCATCAGTAGCTGTATTTGAGTTAGCTCTAATTATGTCAAAGATTTTCTTTTCTTCTTTTGCAAACAACTCATTAGTTGATGCACCATCTCCAGCATCGTCGTCTATATTTGATTCAACTATAAAACTACTTCTTCTGTCTGCTAAACCAATAAGACCTTTATTTGCTGAAACTAATGCTTGTGTTTTAAGATTTTGTATATGTATTGCAGAAGCTTTTCTTGTCGCACTACCTACAATCCTATTTACTGATGGTTGTAGTTCATTCCATACTTCAGGTGCAACTTTGCTTTTCCAGTCATTTACATATGAAGTTAAAGTAGATTCAACTATAGTTTTCCCATTTTCATATGATCCTCTGTGTTGCTCTAAAGTATCATTTGCATAATCTCCAATATGATTTTGTACGTTTAAGCCAAAAGCATTTATAGCATGTTGTTTAAATCTTTCTTTTGCCTTTCTTTGATTAGACTTATTAAACATATCAGGATTAAAAGATGAGTTAAGTGTCATCAAATCCAATGGTTTTGGACTACCGTCTTCATTAGAAACGCTCCCAACATGTAGTCCTTGCTTTTCAGCTTCTAATAATGCCGTATCTAATTGGTTTTTATCTACTGTTTCAGTAATGTTTGTAATAGCATTGGCTATGTTTTGACTAGCTTGTGCCATAGCTTGTCCACCACTATCAACGGCAATACCAGTTGGTTGGACAAATTTACTTCTACCTATGGTTCTTTTTATAGCCATTTAACTTCCTTATGTTGCGTAGTAAGCTTTAGTGCCTGATGAAGCTGCATTTGCATAACCTGAATACATTGCAGCTTTACCTTGTTTCTTTTTACCATCGCCTTGTAACTTAAATTGTCTTTGCTTTGATGTACCCATGTACTTAATGGCACTAACATCATTATTTGCCACTCTAGTTTCACGTCGTCTGATATTAGCCATTGAACCACCAGCACCGACAGAAACACCACCTCCAGCACTTGATGCTGATATAGAGGCAAGTTGTTCTCTTAACTGTGCCGTTCTGTTTATAGCTTCCTGATCGGCTTGTATTGCAGCATTTTGAGCTTGTTCATAAGATGCTTGAGCATCATTTGCATATGCACCTTGTTGTTGTCTTGCTGCAGCTAAAGACATAGCACCAGCCATTAAATATCCACCTGCACCCATTAGACTTCTACCTCTAATAATATACCGTTTAACGTCATCGGTAATGGCTCCTCTTGTGTTATCGTTACTCTGCCTTCCTTGGACCAACCCAGCAGATACACCTCTTTTCTTTGTGTCAAAGCAGTTGGTTCTTGTGAAAAATCATCTGTTACATTTCTTAACAGAATTCTTGTACCTCCAGCTTTCACATTAAGTGTCGATACTAAATCAAGGACGGCTCTTACTATTCTACGTTTCTGACCTACACTTACACCATCTGGTAATTGCATCTCAGGGGGTAGGGTGGTTATCTCAGGCGTATAAGCCAAACCTATTTCAACTGAAGTAACGGCTTGATCTAATGTAAGCTGACCACTGCCATTTGTAGTAAATGTTCCCAGGGAATAATTACCTGATCTAACTTGGACTTGTGTATTTGGTAAATGAGCAACAGTCCATGTAGCCGTTGCACTTGCAGTTTGCTGAGATGCCATATCGGTGTAATAGCTATTCTGGAACAACTCTAGACTAGTAACTGTAGCACTATTAATTGTACGTTCTACAACTGCATATATCTGTCTGTTTACATTGGTTATATTCTTAAAGTTACCAGTGGTATCGTATCTAACCCAGCCTTGTACTTTCTCTTTTCTAATAGACATAAATACGGGCATATGACCATCTGAGTTCAGTAAGTATAGATAACCTTCCATTTGGTCTGAAGATTCACGTTGAGCTTCAATAGCTATTGGTGTGCCGATAATATGTTCTGATAATAGTGTTATTGAATCCGAGTTGTAAGCTTGTGATATATCAGAAAATATAAACTCACGAATAGCACCCTTTGACTTTGTTAAGAATACAACTGCACCATCAAACTCTTGTGGCTGAACTGTACCTGATCCAAAGCTAGTTTGCTTTTTTACTGTTATAGTAGAAGGGGTTAAAGGCTTATTCTCAGATGTAGGAATATATAATTCTTGCTCTGAAGTATATATAGTTAAGAATCTAAATGATTTCATAGCCTTGATTTCAGATACCTGTGCTTCAGCTATTTGTATCTGAATAGAGTTATCATCAGCACCAGTGCCTACATCAAAGTTTGTAAACTCTCCGATCTTTGACATAAATAAAAAGTTAGGCAGATCACGACTACCACCAAATATTAATCTTTGGTCGTGAAATGTAACTGTTCTTGCATATCCACGTATACTTGAAAATACTGGCTCTTGCCAATCTGTTATAGCACTTGTATTTGATAATGCACTTGATAATGTAGCCGTTACTGTTGTCGCATTTGTATAAGCCGTAATCTTAGCATGACGTACTAATGAAGCTGAATCTACAAGACGTATATAAAAACCTACATAAGCTGATGTAAATGCATCGGCACTTGCTGTTAATGTGACCGATCCACTTGTTGCACTTGGTGTTATGGTCGTGGCACTTGATGCAAACTTATAATAAGGTTGAAAGCCAAGACCAGCAGATTCATCAAAGGCATAAGCAGATATAGCAAAGTTTGTCGAACTGGTTCTGGTTATCTTTTGCATAGCCATATTAGGGTGTGTCACAAACATTGTATCACCACTTTGGCTTACAACTAACGATCCAATCTGAGCCGTTGCCCACGGACAACTTGTTATTGTCTGCAATATTACTGTTGGATTAGTAATATCTACAATTCTTAGTTTTGTATTGCTAAATAGAAGTAAATAAGCTTCATCTTCGTCATACACGTAAGCTTCTGTCTGATAAGACTCATTTGCAAGGGTCTGAAGGTATCTAAGCCCTGGTCGCCTAGTGCAACCACCCTGAGCCTTTAACCTTACGTTACGGAGTCTATATGCTCCATTACGATAAGCATCGGCATCAACCCTAGATGACAAAAGAGGGGATAACTCCCCTGATGAAAAATTTGTAGTAAATTGTCTTAATAACGCCATTCCATCAACTTTCAGCAGTTCCTTCAATCTGTGCAAAAATTCCAGAACCTAATCTAATTCTATGGTATCTACTTAATGCAACTTGTTGCGTTGTAACTTGCTGAGCATCTCTAGCCTTGGCTCTACGAAATTGTAGGTCTGCCATTTCTCTATATGATTTGGCAATATCTGCTTTTCGTGTAACTGACAAAGCCAAAACTGATGCAAGTCGATATATAACCCAAAGGGTAAAAGCTGGTGTCCAATATTGAGTATCAACTCTGTATATGTAATTTAATACAACTTCATCGTTTTCACTGGCATTAATGTATATGTATTTCTCATAGATATCATAAGTCTGTACTGCTCCACCTATTGTAATAGTTTGTACTTGGATAACGGCAGGGTCTGTCGGTAGTGCATAAGCTGAATCCCATCGATCAACTGGAGTATCAGCTAGTCGTGATAAAACAATCTGACCAGTTGCAAAGTTCCAGCTATTCTGTGCTAGGCAATCTTCAACAATATCTTCATAGCTTGTATTCATAACCAATGCTTCATCTGTTGCATCGGTAAATGATGATAGGGGCTCCATGCCTACTAAAACCATTGCCCTTTGTGCTACTTCAATATCGGTCTTGGCTGTATTTGGCATTTATTAGTAAAAACCCTTCTTTTTATCGTACATAATTTCATTAGGTTTTGGTTTGGTCTTGTAAAGATTTTTACCCATTGTTTTAATATTTTTAGATTGCATAATCTTTTTGGTTAAACCATGACCTACACCTATAATCATATTGGCAACTCTTTCAGGAGCTGACATATCATTATAAGGGTGAGTTCTTCTGTTTTTAGCATTGGCTTTTCTAAAATAGTTCATGTCATTTTTTTTGCTATCTTGAGACTCTTGAGCATCATTAGCGTATGATTTGCCACTTACATTATTTTTCTTTCTCATTTTAGCGTACATATTAACCTCTATGTGTTAGGTGCGTTGTCAGAACGTAACTTGTTATAAGGACTTTCTGTTCTGTCCTTGCCCATAGTTTGGTTATTACGTTTTAAGGAAGCTTCATACTTCTTGTATTTAGCTATGCCGTCTTTTGTGTATGGGAAATATTTGCCGTCACTTGCTTTGGGCATTGACCTTGTCTCCTAGTTTAACTTTTGAACCGAAGGTTTTTGTGTAACCTTTAGAAGAAGTAGAGGTAGCTTTTACAGCCACCTCCACCTTAGTTTTTGTGGGCTTCTTAGCCATTATCTACTATCCGTAGTCATGCTAACTATATCGCCAGTATCAATGGCAGAACCATCGTTACTTAAGACAGTACACATTCCAAAACCATTAGATGCATAGATAAAAACAACATCGCCAACATTCATTTCGTTAACCATGCTATTAAAATACCCAGCAGTATCAACAGTGTTGAGTGCATCGCCAGCAGTTTTATAATGCCAGATATGGAAACCATTACCTGAATAGGAAACCAAACTTAAATTTGCTTGTACAAACGCCATGTCTACCTCCTAATTCTTAAGTTCTAGTTCAAATACACCTTCAGCATCGATCAAGACTGAGTTCTGTTGCATTTTATTTAATACAAAGTAACTGTCCTTATCGTTGTGATATTGCATATTTGAGGTTATATCAGCACCGATTGCATGAGCAATGGCATCACTATGGTATGCGTAACACTCTTTATGAGTTGTTCCTGCAGCACCTGATCCGTTTTTGCCTAGTAGACCTGAGTGTGGAAACCACATAAAGCCTAACCATCTTTTGGCAGTCATTCCACTAGGATAAGGTAGATCGTTTTCTCCAACATATTCTGCTCTAGAGAATTGATCTAATGCCATAAGCTGAGACCATTGTTCCCAACCAACAACACAGAATCTTTTACCATCATCAGGAACTTCATTATTGCCGAACTTTTCCATTAATTCTAAAGCCCAAGCTAATGTTATTCCATTAGTTGTTTCATCGTGTGCAGATGTTGTTGTTGTCAACTGATTAATAATTAACTCATCAGTTTTACGTCCTAGTGCATAAGCACCAGACTGTTGAGCAACCATCATTTCATCATGGTTAATTCTTAACTGGTCTAGATCATCGACCCATTCTCCAGCAAAGTAATCTTCCAATGTGACGTTTACGTTAGTGTGTGCAAGGTTCATGGGTGCGATTGATCCATGAGTTGCTTTTGTTGTCGCAAAACCTTTACCGATTTTTTGAAATGTAGTTTTGTTCTTAACTCCATTTCTTGAACGAACTGTATTTCTAAGCTTAGAACCCATTCTTTGGTAAGCCATATGAACGCCAGATTCAAATTCTTCAATAAAGGAAGTGCTAATGCTTGGTGTAGCCATTAAAGCCTCCGTATTAAAAGTTAAAATTTACTACTATTCTGGTTGTTCGCTTACCTACTATCTTGAAGTTGTTCCATAAATGGGCTTCTAAGTAAGTTGTACGAGCCTTCTAGCAATTCTAATCTTTCAGAAAACAGAAACTTTGTTAATTCACATTACTAATTGTTATTTAAGTTTACGAATAGCTCTTTTTAATGCATTTATCCTTTCAGCATTGCCAACACCACCAACACCTTGTTCTTCTTCTGCCATTAATTGCTGTAAATCTAACTCAAGTTCTTTCACAGATTTTTTTTGACTAACTTTTTTTACACCCATAGTCTTAGGTTTTTTTATTGTTCTCATGCACGTTTCCTTGCTAGTTGTTCTGCCATAGCTCTAACTTTAGCAACATAAGTAGGATCACCACCATTCTGCCAATATTTAGGGTCTTGTTGTGCAGATTGTAAATCAGCCTTAGTAACAGTTTCTTGGAACTCAGTAGGTGAGGTCATGTTAAACTTAGGCTGACCATTTAACTGCATGATTTCCTCAAAGGCTTTTACCATAGATGCAGAAGCTGGTATTGCAGCAAATGTCTTGTAAGCTTCTTCAGACAATGATGAATTAGCCCATGTATCTACACGTTCCAATCTTCTATCTGCATGTTCACCTAAATGTTGGCTTTCTTCATTCCAATCAGGACCTGATGTGGCTTGCATATTTGTATACTCAGTTACAAATTCGCCAAACTCATCATTTGTCATACCAATGCTATGTGCTTTATCACGAAACCAACCAAGCATAGGATCATCTTGATTCATCTCAATAGGATTGCCGTCTTCATCTTCAAGTTCTACAGAATAATCACCAGGACTTAACGGGACATCTGCTTGAGCTTCTTCATTAAGCTCTCCCACAAGTTCGTTTTTAATCTCATCACGTCTTGTATGAAATTTGTTTTCCAAGTTTTTATACGATTGAGCCAGTTGCTCAGGCGTTTCAAACTTAGGGGGCAACCAGTCTGGTCGTTCAACTTCGTTCTGCTCCCCAGAGTCTTGGGATATGGTGCTTTCGATATTGACTTCTTCCGTATTGGTGCTTTCATTGCTTTGTTCAGTTGTTTGTTCATCAGACATAGTTTCTCCTTATTATGTTATACTTCCACAGTCCCACTTTTTTAATGCTAAATTAATACGGCTATTTGGATCATTTGCCGTTTTTTTACTTGTTAATTTATTTTTCATACCACTCATTCTTTTACAAAAGCTTTCCCTTCTTGCTTGTTTTTTAGGGCTTTTTTTAGCTTCTTTCGCAGAAACAGGAGGCTTGATATTTTGCCCTTTGGCTTTAAGGGAAGCTCTACCTTTTGCGTTAAGTCCACCTTCAGGATTCTGTCCTTCTTTTTTTTGCCAAGTTTCACTCATGTCTTCTTCGCAGTTTTTTCAGAATCTTTAAAAGCTTGATTAGTCGGTGCATTTTTTGAATTCTTTTTATTCATCTTCTCACCACTACCATTTTCAATACGTTTACGTTTGGCATGAATATTGGCATATAGACCCATCTTCTTAGCTACCATTCTTTCGCCCCATTTCTGTTCTGTGTTTTAATAATGCTACGATCCATCTTTGACCTTCAAAGTGAGCAAGATGTTCAATTCCCAATCCCGAACTGTGTATGTTGTTTGTTGTAATATTTTCCAAATACTGAAGGAAAGATTTGCCAACACCCGAACCAAATAAAGCATGGGCTTTACTATTAAGATCAGCTTCAACTTCAGCAGTGTATGACCTACCATCGACTGACGCATTTATTTTCTCCTTTGTCATTCTCCAAGTGTCCCTTGTTGTTGCTGTTGCATTAACTGCATAGCCATATCAATGTTCCCTTGTACTTCTTGCCGTGAAGCAAGTAGTTCTTCTTTGACACCAAACTTAGATGCCAAATACTTAATAACCTTTTCCTGATTATATAATGCTGGTGTTATCTCAGGACCAAATGTACCTGCGACTGTTTGCTGAAACCTTACAAAGTCAGCTACGTCTTGCTGATCTTGAGCCCTCAATAATGGCGATACGGGTACTATCCTTATTTCTCTACCATCTACTTTAGGTATATCTAGTAAACCTTGTTCCTTATAGATAGCCACAACTCTTTCAACCAATGGGTGAAGGAATTCCTTTTGCATTCTGCCTGCGACTGCTCCCATATCTCTTGCCACGTCAGCAAGCCTTTCTGAAACTTCCGTTGCTGACAATGGTGTTTTTGCATTTGGTCTTGAATCGAGTTCATCAATAAACAGAGCCTTCCTGACATTTCTTCTCATATCCTCCAAAATTAATTGTCCTACATCAAATCTGGCAGGACTCTGTAAAGACTCAAGAGAACTCCCAGGACTTCTAGGAATAAAAGTTCCAGGCTGTATAGTAATATTATCAGGGTTAAACACACCATCGTCATCATAGACATATGCACCACCTATAGCCATTTCAGCATTTTCAAGTATTAACTGCACTGTGAGGTTCAAAGTTTTAATGGCTGGCATGGCTTGTAATATTGGACCTCGTCCCCAAACTTCCATTCCACTTTTAGACCATCTAGTCGTCAACCACGGAAGACTGCCACGACCAACAAGCTTCTTCTTAAACAATACGTGCTTATCTGTTTCTGATATTAAGTAATACGTAAACTCATCTTTAAACTGATCGTCACTATCATACATAGTAGCTTCAATTAATTTAGTCTTACGTCTAGGATCACGTTTTTGTGCATTAATCATTTCACTTGAATAATTAGCTTGTGGGTATCTAAGCTTTATATCTGTAATATCACATTCATTGTTCCATCTAAACCAGTCAGTTACCATATCCATAGCACCTGATAATAATGCAACATTAGTTGGTGGTACGGCAGTAAAATGGAGATCGCCAACAAAACGACCAGACTCTACAAGCATATTCATAGTACCAATACCTAAGTCTTGTAATCCTTCATGAAACTCAGAGTTAAAGTTGCTGTTACGCAATCCCTCATGCAATAACTCTGTGATGTCATCAAGTTCTTTAAGGAGCTGATTCGAGATTAAATCAGAGGGGTACTCAGGACCTGGTGCTAGTTTAAATGCTCTGCCATTTGGAGGAAAAAAGCCAAGTTGGAGTCTTGAAGCAAATCTAGGGAGACCAGTTACTGCCGTTTCGTCATATATGTTTTCTGTACGTCTTTGCCCAGCGAATTCTCCAAAGAAACTTTCTCTGTGAGGCAAAACGTAGTCATAAATTTCTTCCCATATGTCAGACCAATTTTGCCATTTACCTTTGGCTTTCTTGTATCTGTCCATAACCTTTTTATAGTCAGCTTGTTCAGGGCTTGCACCACTAGCTGGGACTGGACTAGCATCACCACCTACATCATCACGCATTGTAATTACCCATTTTTTTAGATGTTAATAATGTTCTATGCCCACCAAAACCTTGCATATCTTCATCTTGAAGGGATTTATTGCCATACAAATTTCCAGCAATCTTTCTGTTCTTTTCAGAGGTTTCAAAAGCCTGACGTTCAGCTTCTTGCTTATTTATTTTTGCTTGTTCAGCTTTTTGTTTTTCTAACTCAGGATTAGGTGCTGGTTTAGGTGTTTTGAACATTCCCATTAATAGGCTCCTCTAGGTCTTTTGACTCAAAAATGATTGATCCTTTTCGTTTTAGCAATTCACAATACAACTGATAGGGGGTTAAAAGCCAAAATTTGTTGAT
>Ga0070754_10001513_pt1 | contig 18538 bp, 9 predicted proteins | sample VirMetDEL_Sep_01_FD_75181 | JGI IMG/M metagenome (GOLD analysis project Ga0070754, IMG submission 75181) | Aqueous microbial communities from the Delaware River and Bay under freshwater to marine salinity gradient to study organic matter... | ecosystem: Environmental > Aquatic > Marine > Coastal... | reverse complement strand
TGAAAAGTATGATACCAGCGCAAGGTATGAAAAGGCTGGAGTATCTTTTCCTCAAGGTTTCAAGCAAAATACTACCAAGTATGTTGTGAGTTTTTGGACGAGGGTGGGCGGTGGCTAAAATAATCATAGTAGAATCTAATTCAGATATTCAGAAAAAGATTAATAAAGCATTAGCTAAAGAAGTTAATAAATCTTTAGCTTTTACTGCTAGATTATTGAAAAGCAGAATCGACCCTATAATCAAGACAGCCCTTGCAAGTAGTCCAGAAATTACTTCACTCAGAGGTGGGATATTAAAAGCTGAGTTTGGACTTACAAACGATCCAACATCAACAATCATCAACGCAATTGTTGCTAGTCTAACTGTAGACTATATAAAAGTAGATGAAAAATTTAATGGCGGTCTGCAAATCGTTATGCAGCCTGACACTTTCTCTAATTTATTTTCATTAGGTGTGGCAGAACAACCGTTAGATGATTATGGTAGCTTGCCTTGGTTGAGATGGTTATTAACTTTGGGAGACGCAATTATTATCACTGATTTTGGGGTGGAGTTCGGCAATCTTCCCGGAAGTAGAACGGGTCTTGCTGTTATGAGGAGAAAAAACGCGCCCTACAAGGTTAATAGTGCTTTTTCTGGAACCCCTGATAACAACTTCATTACACGGGCGGTTCAGAGAGTTCGTTCTCAAATAGAAACAGCCATACAAGGAGTTATGAAAAATGGTAGGTGATGGAAAAACAAAACTAAGACAATTTTCAGGCAAGGCTACAGATGCCACCACATCTGAGATTTTGTTGGATAATTTTGTCAATTTTTATGACTGGGGCCTTTTAGACGCCGGGGGATTTTACACCATTAACATGCCCCAATCAGGTATTTATGGTGGAGATCGTCACCGACTTAGATTGGTAGATTCGCCCAACTACACAGCCGGTCAGGTTTGGGAAGGCTACAGACAAAACTGGGTTTGGGAAGGTAGTGGCAATATTGACGGCACAACACAACAGCCCATTGATATTTCGGGCGTATATGTGGACGGCACATTTTATCCCACAGGAAACTTGACCAAGCCATTTTATGTAGATTACAAGCTTGGCAGAGTAGTTTTTGATTCTGCCCAAACTACCACAAGCAATGTTCAATTAGAGTATAGCCACAAAAGAGTGCAGGTTGTGCCAGCAGAAGGCATATCTTGGATACGTCAACTTCAGCAAAATTCCTTTAGAAATGAAGCGGATTTTCAGGTGCAAGGCTCTGGCGGATGGGCGCAGTTAGGGCAAACCCGAGTGCAGTTGCCAGCGATTGCTGTGGAGGTTGTGCCTGCGGTAAATACCAAGCCATATCAGCTTGGGGGTGGTCAATGGGTCCACAGTGATATCGTTTTCTATATTATGACAGAAAATCACTGGGAATGTGTGAATTTGATTGATACTATTGTAAACCAAAATGACCGTACTATAGAACTATTCAATCCTACAGAAGTGGCAATGTCTGGGGCCAATCCGTTTACTTTTGAAAATGGACGGCAAAGAGAATTAAGAGAATATGCCAATCCTAGTGGACTGTACCCCAATTTAGTTGAGCATTACCCTTGGAGTAAGTGTTGGATATTTGACACTCGGGGCAATGATATTACTCAACTTTCTACAGAATTATATATGGGAGTAACTCGCTGTACTACCGAAGTTAAGCCTGTATAATTCATTTTTGTGTATATAATAATGTCTTTTACCAGAGGACAAGTCCATTATAAGGAGAAAACTTAAATGGCATATGCTAATAATAGAATTTTCTACGCTTGCCAAGCTGTGATTATTGTTCCCACTATGGGGGAAGATATGGCCACCAAAGGTGTGCCTGTGCGCGGTTTGCAGAGTGTGGGAATGAGTTCGACCTTTAATCTTGAGCAGGTGTTCGAGATGGGGCAAATCGAAATTTACGAAAATATCGAAGAAGTTGCCGATGTCGAAGTTACCTTGGAAAAGGTTATCGACGGGCGAGCTTTGATTTATCAGCTTGCATCTAATGGAGCTTGTGCGACCAATATTACCGATGCAGCTAAAAATCGTTGCGATGTTTATCTTGCTATCTTTACTGATACCGTGGACTCTGTTGGTCAAGCTGGAGCTACAAAAACTAATGTTTGTTATAACTCTGGAATGTACACATCTAGTGTTTCTTACAACTACAGTATTGATGGAAGTGCTACCGAGTCTGTAACCTTGGTTGGTAATGATAGGTTCTGGAACGATCAAACAATCGAAGGAACTAGTGTTACCGCAAGTAGCTTGTTTAGCTCTGCTGCTGTAAACGGTATTATCGACAACACAGATACTCCGCTTTCTGGTGTTCAGCGTCGTGTGGATGTTGATTTAAGAGAACCCGGAGCCGGTGGATCTACACTGCCTCGTGAAGTGAAGTTCCAACAAGTTGCATCTAATGCCGGAACAAATGCTGGAGCGCACATTCAGAGTATCAGTGTTAGTACTGACTTTGCTCAGGACAACATTCTGGAGCTGGGTCGATTTGGTCCTTATGCTCGTTACGCTACGTTCCCGGTTGAAGTTACTTCAGAATTTGAAGTTATCGCAACTTCTGGTGACTTGGTTAGTGTTTCTGGCAGTACGCGAAACCTCGGTGCTGGTCAGCCAATTATCATCAAAGATAGTGCAGGTACGGTCATCAACTTGGGGAGCAATAACAAGTTGACTTCGGTTTCTTACTCTGGTGGTGACACCGGTGGTGGAAACGCAACGATCACGTATTCTTACAATACGTACAACTCGTTGTTTGTTGACGGTGGTGACGCTACTGATGATGGCAAGGGCACTAATACAGGCTCCGGCACTACACCGGGGGCACGTTAAAATTTTCATATCTAGGATTTTTGGATGGAAGATATTTATTATGAAAAGGTTTTAAATAGAATTATTCAGGGTCGCCTACGCCTACGGCTGGGCGATCTTGTTTTATTTATTGACGAACCTTCAAAGGAAATAATAGAAGAGTCTTTTGATATTTACGAAGACACACATAAAAAAGCTTTTTTCTCTGGCGTTTATGTCGAGCAAGAAGTGTTAGAAATTTTACTAATGAACGATATGTGGTCGCCGCTAGATGATAAGCAAGCTAAAGATATTGAAAAAGAAATAGAAGATTTGAAAGTGAAAGCATTCAAGTCATTTTTCAATAAACAGAAATTGGCCGCATTTAAAAGACAGATAAGGCACAAGGAACGAGAAATTATAAAACTCAAAACTAAAAAACATCAATTTGATCATTTGACTTGTGACGGCGTTGCTAACTTTGCTAGAAAGTGTTGGCTTACACAAAGAATGACAAAAACAAAATCTGGCGAACCATATAATTTTAAAGAAGTTTCTATTTCTTCGGTTCTTGATATGGTGGCGCAAAATGAGATTCTGCCTGAAACGTTTAGAAAGCTGGCGAGAAGTCATCCATTTAGAGGTATGTGGAATCTATCTAAAAAAACTGGCGACTTGTTTGGTGGCTCTGCTATAGATATTGACAAGAATAAACTAGCTTTAATTTCATATGCACAAATGTACGATAATGTATATGAAAATCCAGAAAGCCCTAAAGATGAAATTATTGAAGATGATGATTGTTTAGATGGTTGGTTTATTGTACAACGAAGAAAACAAGAAAAAGAAAAGAAGAAAGCAGAAGCTGACGCGCTAATATCCAATGAAAAAATCGCTAATTCTAGCGAAATATTCTTGATGGCTCAGACGCAAGAAGAAGTTAACAATATATACGATCTAAATGATCCTGTGAGTCGAGGTAAGATTAAGCAAAGAGAACATCAGATTGCATCAGAAGGAAATGTAAACTTTTCCGACTTGCAGGATGTTCGTCAAGACATTCTTATAGAATCAAGACAACAAGGCATGGAACAGATTAGATCGAGAGCAGGAGGAGGAAGAAGGTAATATGAAAAATAATAAAGAATATAAAAACTTCTTGAAAGAATCTTTAAATCTCCAGAAGATACGAGATGACCGCTCTAAAGAAGTTAATCAGCAGGCGCTTTATAAGTTTGCTGAGAAATGCATTCGCACAACCATGATTGGTTCTTTGGATGCTATAGAGAAGAATTTTGGATTTTTATGGAATTTTGATTCACAAGAAGAAATGACCGAAGAGCAAAAGATTTTAAAAAATATCTATGAAGAGGCTAGAGCTTTTATATTAGATAAAGGAAATAATCAGATTAGATTTCTTAAAAATGAATTTGCTGATTATGAAATTACTAGGAAGAAATATCACATAAATCTGCCCGTCGCAGATTCAAATAATTCTAAAGAAGGAGAAAAAAACGATGGATAATTACACAACTCTTACTAGCGTGGACAACGATGGCAACGAAGTTAAGGTAAACTTGAAAAATCCCGGAGCAGAAGAGTACAAAGATTCTCAAGTAGAGTACAATAAAGCCTTTCGTAAGGCTTTAGACTCTGGGGCATTGCTGCGACAAAAGCTAGAAGATTATATGATCGAGCAAGATATCTGGGATGATGCAAAGCAGAAAAGAAGTGAAGAGCTTCTTGAAGAAATTAGTGCGAAAGAAAAAGCTTTGAATAGTGGTGGCATCAAGCTGTCAGAAGCCAAGGAAATCGCCCTGAGTATGCGCGTCCTTCGTGCAGAATTTAGAGAGTTGCTTTCAGAGCGAAATCAATTAGATCAAAACTCTGTAGAGGGCCAAGCTGATAATGCTAGATTTTCTGAGTTGGTTAGATTGTGCATGATCAATCCCAATACTAATAAACCATACTTTCCAACTCAGCAAGACTATGATAGTGCAGCCGCACAGCCTTGGGTTGCTGAAGCCGCTAGTAAGTTGGCTAATATTATTTATGGACTAGATCCAAATTATGATAACAAACTAGTAGAGAATAAATTCTTAAAGGAGTTTAAGTTTGTTAATGATGATTTGAGATTGGTTAATGATGACGGTCACTTGATTGATATTGATGGTCGTCTCATTAATGAAGAAGGTCAGTATATTGCATATCGTACCAAGAAGGCTGAGATTGAGCAGGACGCAGATAAGTCATACTTTGTTAATATTCAGGGCGAAGAAGTCGTCAAGGTTGTTGATGAAGATGGGGATGAAAGATGGGTAACCCCAGATCTGGCCGAAAGAAAGCCATTTTTGGACGACGAGGGCAATCCCATCATTTCTGCCAAAAAAGAAGATGCTCAAAAAGAAGAAGATTTGGTTTCTGATTCTGCTCCAGCTAAACCCGCTAGAAAAAAGCGCACTACAAAGGCTGAAAAGGACGTAGAAACCAAGTAATTTGTGTATGAATATTTTAAGGAGCGGGGCTTCGTGCCCCGTTTATTTTAAATAATAAGAAGGCAAGAGAGCGAATAAGATGGCCGAGCGATTTAATTTAACAGCACAGATACAGTTACAAGCCCCCACCAATGTAAATCAAGTAGCTAATCAGATCAAGAAGCAGCTATCTAATGTTGGAAAGGTGGATGTTCAGGTTCAAGCTGATACTCGTGCATTACGTAGTGCTAATGATCAGTTAAATAAATTTAACAGGTCTGCCAGAGACTCTACTAAATCTGTTAGTGAATTAAATAGAACAATTGCCGAGTCGGCCAGACGCTTTAGCGTGATTACAGTTGCTACTGGAACCTTGCTAGGTTTAGTGAACGCTTTCAAAAATTCGGTCAAAGGTGCGATTGAGTTTGAGCGAGAAATTGTAAAAATTCAACAGGTTACTGGCAAAACAGCGAACCAGCTTAAAGGGTTGACAGACGAGGTAACTAAATTATCTACTAGTTTAGGAGCTAGTTCTGCTGACTTACTTAATGTTTCTAGGATTTTGCTCCAGACTGGTCTTAGCGCTGAAAAAACTCGTAAAGCTTTGGATGTTTTAGCGAGGACTAGTTTAGGCGCTACTTTTGACAGCATTCAAGATACCACAGAAGGTGCTATTGCTTTGCTGCGTCAGTTTGGAGGAGTGGCTAGAAAAACTGGCACAGAAATTCAATTTCTAGAAAAAAGCTTAGATGCTATTAACTCTGTGTCTAAAAGTTTTGCAGTTGAGTCTGGTGACCTTGTTACAGCTATTCGTCGTGTTGGTGGTGTATTTGCTTCCGCTGGCGGTAGTGTAAATGAGCTAATCGCATTGTTCACAAGTGTGCGAGCCACAACTCGTGAAAGCGCAGAAACCATTGCTACTGGTTTACGAACTATTTTTACTCGAATTCAAAGAGCTGAAACGGTCAGCCAGCTTAAAGAGTTAGGTATCGAGCTGCAAGATGCGCAAGGTAATTTTGTTGGAGCTTTTGAAGCATTTAAAAGGCTTTCAGCTGGTTTATCTAGTTTAGATCCTAGAAGTTTTAGATTTTCTGAAATTGTAGAACAGCTTGGTGGGTTTAGACAAATTGGTAAAGTTATTCCTCTTATTCAACAATTTACCACGGCACAACAAGCATTGAATGTTGCGCAGAATGCAAGTGGATCTGTTGCTAAAGATGCTCAGACAGCTCAACAATCATTAGCTGTACAAATTCAGAAAACAAAAGAACAGTTTGATGCTCTTATTCGTAGTTTTGCTGATAGCACCACATTTAGAAGTGTAATTGATGGCGCGTTAAAGTTGGCACAAGCTCTGATCAGAATAGGCGATGCTCTTGGTCCTGTTCTACCACTGCTCGCCAATTTGTTTGCCTTAAAAGTTGGTGCTGGTTTGGGCAAAGGCTTGGCTGCGTTCGCCGGATTCTCTAAGGGTGGGACTGGCAGCTTTGGTCCTGTTTCTAGATTTAATCGAGGTGGTGTGGTTCCGGGCACTGGCAATACCGATAGCGTTCCGGCCATGCTTACTCCGGGCGAGTTTGTGATTCGCAAAAGCAGTGTCAAGAAGTTAGGAGCTTCAACTCTGCAACAGATGAATCAAAATAGATTCAGTAATGGTGGAAAGACCAAACTCCAGCGAGTTCGGGAAGGCGAAGAGGTTGCATTAGCTCCAAAAAAACTAGGAGCGTTTAAAAAGGCGTTGTTGGAAAAAGCTGGAGATAAAGATGGAGATGCTGAATTAGACATTGGCGGTGCTTTTTTACAACCTCAAGGAGTTATAAAAAATCTCAGGTCTACTATTGTCGGTAGTGAAATATTAGCTGAAGTAACTAAGTCTCTTGGAACAAATCAGGAAGAGGCGAGATCTTTTTTTAAAAATTCTAGGGGACAGTCCTCAAAATTTAAGGTTCCTGTAAATATTCAATCGGGATCTTTGAGTGAAGAAGTATCGACTAAATTTAGGGCGCGGCTTCAGAGTTCTTTATCTGAGTTTGGGAAAGAGTTTGCATCAACAGAACTAAGTGGGCTTCCATTTAGGGGCGGGAAGTTTAGAAGATCTTTTCAAAGTGTGAACCGTGAGCAGATAGAGGGAGGAATATTTGAAGCGTTTTTAAACGGCGTATCGAACAAGCCTTTTGATGACACTAAGATCAACCCAAATGATACATTCGATTTCCGTTCCGGTTTAGGCTCTGCGGCGAGTAAATTTGGCCTGCCTCCTGACTTAATTTCAGACGCAAAACGAACATTTGATACTGACTCTTTGGCCAGCCTCACCAAAAAAGCAGGAAATACAATAGTCGAAAATATTAGGGGAGATTTAGCAAATTCACTACTTGAAAGAAATATAAAAGGCAGCAAATCAGAAATCGCCGCCAGAAAGAAGGCAGTAGCACGAAAAGCTTCTGGCGGTGGAATTTCTGGTTCCGACACTGTTCCTGCCCTACTAACCCCCGGCGAGTTTGTTTTAAATAAAAAAGCAGCAGCTAATATTGGAGCGGCTAATCTAGACAGAATGAACAAGCGAGGCGTTCAGGGTTTTGCCAGAGGTGGCTTTGTTGGGTTTAAACGCATGGCATCAGGTGGTAGTCCGGGAGATACCGCCGCTTTTGATGCTAATTTATTTGAAGGAATTTCTATCGCGGGAGGTGCGGATCGCAGTGCTATCAAAGCTTTAGTTGAGGCCGCTAAGAAAGAAGAGAAAGCTAGACAAGATTTAATAAAGCTCCAAAAAGAAGAAGCCAATGTTTTGGCTAGAATGATTAAAGAAGTAGACAGCTCAGCTACTAGTGAACAAGCGTTAAAAAGAGCTAGAGACTACTTACGAATTGAGTACGGTGAGCTTGGTATAGAAATACAGGTAGCTGCTCAAGAATCAAAAAAATTATCAAGCACAATGAGGAATACAGCAAGCTTTGTTGGGAATGCTTTTAGAAATGTTGCTGCTGGAACTGTTGGTAAGTTGGTTCCTGAAGGTTTAAAAGGAAAAGAAAATCGACAGGACTTTGCCAGCCAGTCAGACAAAATCGCAGGTGCTGCTCAGCAGTTCGTGTTCTTAGGAGCTTCAGTAGCTGCGGTTACATCGCAACTAGGGTTTTTGAAGCAGACCACTGCCGATGCGGTAACTGAAACTGCTGGTTTTGTAGGAGGTATTGTTGGTATTGGCGGCACACTTGCTCAAATTGGCACATCTTTTTTGGCTGCTAATAGTGCATCAGTTTCTAACACTTTATCAGAAAATGGAAACACCACCGCTGTTCTTACTAATACCGGCGCTGTGGATGCTAATACCGCATCTCAAATTAAAAACAATTCAGCTGGAACCCAACTAGCAAATAAATTTGGAGGATTGGCAATTTCAGTACTAGCTGTTGTTACTGTTGCTAAATTTTTCGAAGCTAGAGCAAGAGCAGCTGCCAAGTCTTTAGAAAAACTTAGACAAAGCTCTTTAGATGCTATTGCTGCTGGTGAAGCTGTCAACACTACTGATGTTATAATTAGATTTCAGCAAGAATTAGATGCTGTTTCTTCCGCATCTGCGAACTTTAGAGGAGGGATTATTGGAGCGGGGACTGCTGTAGCAGCGTTTGCAATTCTTGTGGGGACTTTAAGCCTTCCTGTTACTATAGTTGTTGCCGCTCTTGCTGGATTAGCAGCATGGCTTGGCATCGCGGAAGTCAACTTCAATGCAGAGTCTGATGCTAGGAAGCGAACAGCCGAAAGCTTGAAGACAAACATTCAAAATTTGCAGCAAATGGCGTCATCGACTAAAAAGCTAAAAGATAAATTTGATCAATTGTCTGAAACTAATCTTGAAGGACGAGAGCGCGTAAAAGCAAGGCTTGACGCGCAGGCAAGTGGATTGTTTACTAGTGACCAATTTGATGCTGCTGGGAAAAGATCTGACGAGACGGCTAATAGATTAGGAGTATCAAGGGCGGAATTACTTTCAATGACGCCAGATGAAGTTGAAAAAACTGCCGGCAGGAAAGGTATAGGCGCAATTGAAGCAAGAGAGATGAGTTCAAATTTGGAAGTTGACAAGAGAATATTAAAACTCGGTGATGAACAGCTGTCAACATCTGTAAGAGGCACGCGAGAAACTACTCGGCTCGCGAGAGAACAGCTTAGATTTGGAGATCAACAAAGTATTGATGATTACAATCAAGCTGTGAAGGATGAGTTTATAGCTCGTAGAGAAGAGCTTAGAAGACAGGTTGAGGCAACTCCTGTAAACGAACGAGCGAAATTTGAAAAAGAGCAAACAAAAATATTAGATCGAGAAGAGCAGGCCGAAAGAGAAAAAGGTGCTAAATTTCTTGAAAACGATAAATTACTAGGACAAGAAATAAATCTAAGAAAACAGCTTTTGATTGCTCTTATAAAAGAACAGCAGCAGTTATCTAGAGCTAGAGTTGCAACTGAAAAACTTGAGCAAGAATTGAACCTCATCAATGCAGAGGCGATAATTGATGCTGGTGGTGTGCCAGATATTAATGTTGAGGTTCCAGATCTTGAAGGCGGAGATGCTGAAGTATTTCAGGATATTCAGAAGCTTAGAAATTCTATTCAATCTTTACCAGCAGCCGCCCGAAAACAAGCAGAAGATGCTATAAATAAAGTAGAAGCTACTCAGTCTACAGTTTCTAGCAGCAGATTGAAATTGGCAGAGGTAGACACTACTGGTTTAGGCATAGGTGCTAGTGGTCAAAAAATTGCCGAGGAAGCAGGACTCGATTTGAACGCTATACAATCGTTATTGCCAGATCAACAGTCGTTTGATTTATTTTTAGCCAATTTACAAAAAGCTAATTCAGATCAAAGACTGACTGTGGAGGAAATAAATGACTTACTCCAACCTATTGAACAAGCTGCTGAAGTTTCAAAAAACACAGCTATTGAAGGCGGCAAACAGGCGGCCATTTTAGCCAAAAAGCAACAGGCAATTCTTAAAGCGGAGCAAGCTGCTAGACAAAGAAATATTGATAGGCTTAATGAATTAAACAATGTTTTGACGGAAGGTGCGGCTCTTTTGGCAGAAGCTACCGGAGGCTCTGGAGCTGAAGCTCGCGATGCTATGTCTGATCAGGCTGCGCAACAACGGCTAAATTTAACTCAGGGCGCTCGTGGAGGGGTGGGTTTACAGGCTGGAGACATAGCTCAGTTAAGACAAGCTAAACAAGCTGCAAAAGCCTCACTTATATTACAAACTAGGCTTTTAAAAGCTGCTGAAGCAGCGGGTAAGTTTGAAAAAGCTGCCGAGCTACAACGAGACATTGACGAGTTACAACAAACTGTAACAGATGCTGAGGCAGAGTTGACAAGACTTGCTAGTGGCGCTGGTAAACTTGCAGTAATTCAAGAAAGACTAGCAAATGCTCAAAAGGCAAGAGAGCAAGGGTTTGCTATACTTGAAGAATTTGTTGTTGGAGGTAGTAAAGATAGAGATGCTTTAACACGCGCCGCCTCTGGGATAGTCGCCGCTGTACGTACTGGCACAGTGCAGAATCAGGGCGAGGAGCAGCGAAAAGCTACTTTCGGGCTACTTGATAAATTATCTGATGTGCTTATTGGAAATACTGGACTTACTGGCAAAGAGATTAAACAAGAGCTAGTATTTAGAGATGCTATTAGATTAGGATTTCCTCCAGAGCTTGCTAGAGAGCTGGCAACTTCTACCAGCATAGAAGAGCAACAGCTTGCAGAGTTGAAAAAGCTAAATCAGCAAAGGGCTGATGCTCAAGCTGCTAGATTTAGTACTGGTGGCATTGTATATAGAGCTGATGGCGGTAGTATTTTTCAACCCCGAGGCACTGATACAGTCCCAGCCATGCTTACTCCGGGCGAGTTTGTTATTAGAAAATCTGCTGTTGACAAAATAGGCGCTAATAATTTACAAGCCTTAAACAATGGCGGTGGGGTAGTTTATCGTCAGCAGGGCGGCCCTATCGGAGCTGTCAATCAGCAGGCCGGGGGTAATATAAATATTACCGGAGCCAATGTATTTAGCAATTTATTGCTAAGAGCTTTTGGTAGTGCTGAAACTTCAGATCTCAAAAAGGCGCTAAACACTACAACTTTTAGCGAAGACGACATAAAAAAAGCTTTGCAAGCTCATAATAAAGCTAAAAAGTCTGGCTCTTTAGGAAAACTATTTTTAGAAAGTGGTCTTGGCAACGTGGCTGCTTTTACTGAAAGCGCATTAAGTCAAACTCGCGGTTTAGCTCCGTCTATATTTAGTCAATTAGACGGCTCTAGAATTCAATTCTCGGTCAATCCAAATGCTCAAGCTAAACAAACGTTATCTCAACTTGTCGCTAATTATACCGCCGGCGTAAAAAACGACCCGAATAAAATGTTTGCAAATAATTTAGTTAGAGCTTTTAGTGGATTGGATGTGTTAGCGCAGTATGAACGTCTTATTGATCCTTTAAATGCGCCAATCGCTGAGGCCATTGACGCAGGACAAGTAAATGCTGCTGCTAATCCTCCCCCAAATGCGCCCCAAGTAGGTTCTAATCAACAAAAACGTGAAAATAAAAAACGCGCAAAGGCCAAAAATCTCAGAACCATGAGTCCTAGAGATTTGCAATTGTTATACTTTCAGTTAAAGCAATCTGACCCTAGAATGGACTCAACTGCTAGGAACAGAAGGGTTGCCAAATTATATAAATTGCAAGAGCAAAAAAGAGAAAACGAAGAGATCTATGGTGATCGAGCTGAAGGTAAAGTATTTAGTCCCGGAGCTAGAGACAGAAGAAACAAGAGAGTTGAAGCTTTTCAAGAAAAGCAAAGAAAAGAAGAAGAAGAACGACTAAAAGAAGAACGTCTACAGGCAAAATTTGCTGGAACAAGAGCTATTATAGATGAGAATAAGCGCAAAAGCCAAGAGTATAGGAAAATGAATACACCTATACCCGGAGTTGGCGCAACACTTCAGGAATTAGAAAATATCAAAGAAGACGTAGCAATAAAGAAAAGAGTCGAAGAAGAGGTGGCAGGTTCTGCTGCCGCAAAAAGATTAGCCGAACTTCAGTCTGAGAACAAAAGAATAAAGCAAAAAGTTTATGACGAAAAAGTAGCAAGAAAAGATAAAGCTGATAAAGAAGCGTTTGACAAACGTCAAGCGAAATTTCTAGCAGAGCAACAAAAAAAGGTCGAAGATGCTCGCAAACTTTACGCAAAAGACGCTGCTAAGTATGGTATGGAGATTAATAGTACTCAGGATTTGGACAAGTATCTTCAGTTAAGAACGGCGAATTTAAACAGAGTCAGGCAGCAAGACGAGTTTAGAAAAGCGCAAGGTTTAGGGCCTAATTTAGACCCAGATGTAGAATTGACAGATGCGGACATTTTTAAGAATGATACTGAAAACCGAGCTAGTTTTTGGAGGGGTTATTTAGCATATAGGTCTACCACCGGTTTTGGAGGTATTCAGGGTAACGCTCCTGCTGATCTTCTTAGCAAGGAAGAGGAAGCTGCTGAAACTTTTAGGCTTGCTTTAGATGCTGTTAGCTTGGTTCCGATAACTAAGCCCGGAACTGCGATTGTTGGTGCGGTTGGTAAAAGGGTGATTCCTAAAGCCGTTCAACAGAGCGCGAAGAAAACTGTGGCCAAAGCTGCAAATTCAAAACTCGCTCAGAATATTAAAAATAGCGATACTGTTGAAATGCTGGATGATATTAATAATTTTAGATTTCCGGGAGGTAAAAAACCACCTACCGGCCCAGCTGGAAATAAGTTTAATGTTCAAAGACAAACTACTTATGATGAAAAAGTTAAACAAGCGGAAGAGATTTACTATAAATCTCAACAATTTCAGGATGACGCTACTAATGCTGCTAGGAGTATGCTAAATAAAGGTCCAAACAAACTTGATAGTGTTAATCAACTTAGTCCAGAAAATATAACAAAAATTGGCCAGCAACAGGCAAAAATTGGACAGACGCAAGTTGCTAAAGACACTGTTGAGAATGCGTATTCGCCTAATAATATAATAAAGATTTCTAACACCCCAGAAAATACAGCGGGCCGTGGAGTTCCTACCAACCAACAGCCTCTAATCGCCACCAGACCATCTCCACAAACCCTTGGACCGTCGCCGCAAAGGCTCAGAGCCCAAGAATTGAGAAAGAATACAGATATGGGTGTATCTTTTCGAGATTCATTTATAAAAAATGGGTTGCCTGAAGACATAGCAAACAAATATACTGACGCACAGCTTGGAGTAGTAGCAAAACGACTTATGAGCGTAACAAGAAAAGAAGGTCAACGAAAAGCGGCTATGCTGGAAGAGTTCCAGAACTTAAAAGACGATGTGCTTTTTCCTATTGGTCGCGCAAACGGCGGCGGTGTGCCCGGAGGCAACGACCGTGTGCCAGCCATGTTAACTCCCGGCGAGTTTGTGATGAGTCCCGAAGCTGTTAATAAATACGGTGTGGGTTATATGAAAAGTCTCAATCGCGGACGTGTTCCCGGATTCCGTCGTGGTGGTATTGTGGGGCGAGGCAACATACAATACAGACAAAACGGTGGCGGCATCGCAGACTCTGGCGCTATGATGTCTCTGGATGCAAGCAACATTCAATCCGTACTGGAAACATTCAATCAACAGTTCCAAGCCACACTAGACACTGTTGTAAATCAATTCTCTTCTTTGTCAAATGCAATGAACAATCTTGCAGGAGTATTTGGAAGTGGACTTACTATGACACACACATTTACTGGCGATATGTCTATGGCATTTAAGATAGATAATTTACCAGAACTACAACAAAGTATTGCCAAAGCAATTACTCCAACCATTGTAGAGCAAGTCAAGAAAGTTATTGATGATCAAGGAAAAGGATTCAAGGCAGGATAATGGCATTTATAAATCGCAGAAGAAGTTTATTTATACGTGGGGCTCCAGACGCATTCAAAACAATGACGTTGTATACTGGGCCGTCAGGAGACGAAGGCGACTCGACCGACAAGCCAAAAATACCTTTGGTGATGGCTGGGCAGCCCGGAGGCGTTATACCTCTGACTATAGGTCCAAATGGTATAAGCGCCAGTGGCGCACAGCCTTTGTATATCAATGGCGGATATGGAGTTGGTGGCGGTGGCGCAGATTGGCAGGGCTATGGAAATCTTGTTACATTTGGAACAACAGGCATTAATCATACAGACACCGCAACATTATTTGTTAACTCCACAACCACAGAAGGCATGAAGGCAGATGCTGATCTTTTTATATCGGCCAGTCCTCAACCGGCTGCATCTGGAGTATCGCCCCTATTTATCAGTTCTACCCAAATCAACGCAAGTGGCGATGGAAGCTATAATTCAGTCGCCCCACTTTACATTAGATCAAATCCCGCGCCCAACATAAACATGACACTAAAAGTCAAAACTGATTTTGACACCAATGTCACTGCCCCACTTTACATTGCTAATACAGTAGAAGATAATAACATTACTACAGTTATAGATGGTAAAGGACAGCCATCTGGAGTTATGAATTTGACCATGAAAGCTCCAGATGCTTCAAACATTAGTTTACACATCAAATCATATTTGGAGTAACAAATGGCTATAGAATTTAAATCTCTTGATTATGAAAATACAGTAACTATTGGTGGTACGATTGCTACTGGTACTAATGATATTATTAGCGGTCCATTTCCTAGATATAGTATTTCTAAAGAAGTAGTGGTTAAAGATACTTTATATATTGGAGATAGTTATACTATCAATGTTACCGGAACAGCTTTGATTACGGGCAGTGGTGTTGATATGCTAACGCCCGGAGCCAGACAAAACGCATTACACGAAATAATGCAGCGATTATTAGAAATTAGGGGTCAGCGCGGAGTTTTGATTATCGAGCCTTATGGCGGACTGGCGAACAAGCTAAAGTTCGATAATGCAAAGCTAGTTAGTGTCGAACTGCCAGAACAAACTGATACCAGTCAAGGCACACAGTCTCAAGAGTATGCTTTTGTATTTGAAGCTACCATTTTGTCAAATGGCGATACCCCTGATGTAACCAATTTAAAAGATGTTAGCGAAACATGGGAATTTGGACTGCTTGAAGGCGAAGCAACTTATTTAAGCGGTGATGTTTACAGGAATTTCACAATTACTCATACATTATCCGCAACTGGCAATCCAACTGTGGATGGAGCTAATGCGACTGCTGGATATGTTGCAGCTAAAAACTATGTTAACGCTAGATTGGCTACGTTGGGAGATGACCCGTTTGGAAGCGAAGTAAAAGACTTTGGAAAAGGCACAGGTCAGCAAAGAATATTTCTTAGAACGGGAAACAACCCGCCTCAAAAACCATCAGGGGCTTATAATGCCTACAATCAAGTTAATTCATACACTCAAGATGTGCTTGAGGGAACTTTTAGTGCAACCAGAACATGGTTAGCAAGCAGGCATTCTGCAACAGTTACGGTAGATGTTACTGACAATAAAGACAGTACAGCAGAATTTAATACTGTGGAAGTTAGTGTTAATATTCAGGGTCATGAAACGGCTGGGCCAAATGATCCTGAATCCACCAAATACGCAAACGCTCTAGCTGCTTCGTCGATTGGTTTGTATAGCTTGGCTTTGGGGGTTTATTCAGGAGCAGGTAGTCTAAGAGGAACCCCAAGATCTCAAAGTACCGTACACAGCGAAACTGCGGGCACGATTGCTCTGTCTGCTACATTTGATGATGCTGTAGTATTGCTTGATGGTACTATTTCTAGCAATATTACCATAACAGACAATAATCATGACGGAGGAAACAATACGGTAGCAATTCTTGCTGTAATTGCACGAGCTGCTGGCCCAATTATCCAAGGTATGGGCACAACTAATGAGAGAACTAAAACTGTGGCTTTGGAAGCTCAGTCGGCAAGAGTTGCAGGCGTATATAACGAACCAACAGGCGGTGAAGCTTTGGTATTAGGATATGCGCCAGACAATGGCTACCGTCAAAATTTTACGAAAAGTTGGAACCCGCAGACTGGAAGATATTCCGTAACAGCAGATTGGGTATATACAGGATAGATGTTGGATCATAGGAGTATAAGATGGTAAATTTTGAAAACCCGCTAATAGCATTTAATGCTTATGTATCTTCTTTGAGTGTCAGCTTGGGATGGGGCGGTCAGGGTGGAAGTATGCAGATTAAATTGGTTGAAGATCCTGATGATGGATATATTATTGATTTGCCTCCTGTGGGCACTGCTGTCTATTTCAAATACGAAGGTTTTTATTTTGGTGGAATTTTACAGCGATGGGTTTATAATGAAAGTCTTAGTGGTCGTATATACGATGTAGTTATTGAGTCTCCATCTAAATTAATGGACGGTGTGCAGCTTATTATTGAAAACTTTAACGGCGCTACCGATAGGTGGGCCTATACACTATCTTGTGGAACAGACGAATTCGCTACTAATGCAACATCTGACACTTTAGTATACGGCGAGCCTGTTTGTAATGTATATAATGTTTTTGCTTATTACGAAAATCCATCAAATGGTATAAACGGACCATTTAGTAATTATGGAGCTAGTGGTTTTAACTCAGCGGGACTTCAAGTCAGTAAGATTCTAGATGCTATTGCTGTTTTAGGTAAAAGAGATACGAAAAATCCTTTTGGGGGCGCGCTTCGATTTGGAGCTGATGAAGATACTGCAAGTGAGTATGAATTAGATCTTTCAGAATTAAGCGAACTAACAGCCGCTGAAAATTTTAGTGAATATAGATTAAAAGGTCCAGTCAAAAATCTAAATACCATAATAGGAGAAATGGCTGATTTGTTTCAGTTTGATTATTATTATACTGTGCAGCCTGAAAATATGCCGAGTGAAAATGGGGCAGCTTCTATACCGTTGCCTATAATAAAATTGAAAATTTTAGATAGATCTACACCTCCTGAAGCTGGTAAAGTTGCTGAGTTTGTAGCCGAACAAAAAGAATCAGGCAAGTTGATTAGTTCTCAGGTTGGTCAAGAGTTTGGGGATACAATTACTCAAAAAATTGTATGGGGCGGAAATAGAAGTAGATATTTGCAACTACAAAATACTGGAGCTGGAACTCCTCACTATGCTGTTATTGGTAGGACTCTTGGAGGTGGAGGGTATAATACAGTTGGTACGATTTATGAAACATATGATCAAGACCCTATATCCAGATCGTTTACTATCTTTTTGCCGGGAATGCCGGGAAGAAACGGAAATGGCAGTGCCTTATCAATATACAAAACTACAGCTTTTGAGCTTCGGATGGCTTTAGGCGGTAAGGAAACTTGGGAAATATTTAAAACTTTTGAAACATTAGCTAAAGTAGAACGCAATGGATTTAATAATATTTACGATTGTCCTTGGACTGGAGCATTTGATAATACAAATAATGTTATAGAACTACTAGCCGGTGGAGGCGCTGCCGCTGCTTATGATTTGGTGCAATCTAATCTGGAAGTGGCGGCCAAAGGCGACGATGAAGAAAGAAATCACTTATTAAATCAATTATATAATCATATAAATGACGTTGCTCAAACATCATACGGTCAAGAGTTTTTACTTGTTTTACCTAATGAAGTCCCAAATGCAGCATATAATTATTATATACCTCAAAATGATTATAGTTGGCTAAAAACTTGGGATGTAGCCAGCTCGGCTTATACTAGCAGCCCTCCAATAGCCGATATAGCAAACTTTGATTCTGGAGGTAGATTAACTAGTCTGGCGGGTTGGCCCTTAGTTGATCAAAATTATATTGCTAAGTCACTTTCATTTGCAGGTAGACCCTCTATTGCCAATCCTGATTTTAGTGTTCTTGGTAGTGATTATGCAATAGGTGGATTTTATCCGGGGACCAGTTGTGACTTTAGCGGTACTATGTTTTCTAAAAAAGGTAGTCCAGAACAGGAAACTTACTGGTTTGAAGCTGCTGGTACTTGGGCGGTAATATTTAGAACAGGTGCGCAGGTAAGATTATATGATCCAATTACTACGCCAGCTTTTGGATTAACATATCTGGCAAAAATATTTTTTGATGTGGATATTCCGCCCGCAAGGTATATTAGTATGGGTAAAACTTCTTTACAATTTGCTATTCCTCCAGATGTTCAGGTTCTACGGTATTTTGGCATTCCTCAAGAAAGTACTAGATTTAGATGGGGACCGTGGGTTACTAATCCCGGAGGCGGGTTT
>Ga0070754_10001512_pt1 | contig 18540 bp, 5 predicted proteins | sample VirMetDEL_Sep_01_FD_75181 | JGI IMG/M metagenome (GOLD analysis project Ga0070754, IMG submission 75181) | Aqueous microbial communities from the Delaware River and Bay under freshwater to marine salinity gradient to study organic matter... | ecosystem: Environmental > Aquatic > Marine > Coastal... | reverse complement strand
TGATCAACGAATGAATAGAAGTCACTTAAATCTGATCCATTTTCATCTCTATGATCAAGGTATATTTCTGTACTATTCTCAATTGTACTATTATCAAATCTTATAAATCCTTGTCCAGGATCTGCGGCTGTAGTGCTTGTTGAATAGAAGTATTCAAAAGTATCTCCAGAACTTACACCATCTGGACCTTGAAGACCTTGTAAACCTTGAACACCTTGGACACCAGATCTTGTAAAGTTAAATACTAACTTTTCAGAGTTGGTTGGTAAAGATCCAGATACATATGCAACAGGAACTCTGTAATAACCAGTCTCTGCTGTAACTGCTCCTACAACATTAAAGATATTTACATTAGTATCTGCACTATCTGCAGATGTTATTACAAGATTACCACGACTTAAACCTGCATTTAGTTGAGTATCATCCCAAACATCATACCAAGCGGTCTGATCATTACCTAGGTCATCTAAGTTATCAATATAAATTTCGGTTACAGAACCAATGGTTGCATTATTATATCTAAAATTACCATTACCAGGATCTCCATTCTGTGTAGTTGTAGAGAAGATATAAGGAACCCCACCACGGTTGCCGTAGTTACCCTGTAGACCTTGATTGCCTTGATTACCCTGGTTACCTTGATTACCTTGGTTGCCCTGGTTACCTTGGTTACCCTGCAATCCTTGATTACCTTGGTTACCCTGGTTACCTTGATTACCTTGGTTGCCCTGGTTACCTTGGTTACCCTGCAATCCTTGATTACCTTGGTTACCCTGGTTACCTTGGTTACCCTGGAGACCTTGCAGACCTTGGAGACCTTGGAGACCTTGGTTGCCCTGGTTTCCTTGATTACCTTGATTACCCTGGTTACCTTGATTACCCTGGTTACCTTGGAGACCTTGGTTGCCCTGGTTACCTTGATTACCTTGGTTACCTTGGAGTCCTTGGAGACCTTGGTTACCTTGAACACCTTGAGGTCCTATAAACGAGAAGCTAATGAATACTGTATCGTTATTAGAGAAGTTTCCAGAAGATGCATAGAATTGGGTAATGTCAAATGAGAACCATCCAGTAGCACCACCAGTTTGTAATTGAGTATTACCAACAACAAACAAATGATATTGGGATGCATCAACAGGATCTACAATCTTAACAAGAGCTTGTCTCTCTAGAATTCCATAGTTCTCAATATCTGCAAGGAAGTCTGACAGATCAGTTCCACCACTATCAGTGTTGGCAATGTACAACTCAGTTGCACTAGACTGAGTTGAGAAATTATCAAATCTTAATCTTCCAGATCCAGGATTTGCTGCACCTGTTGAAGAACTGAATGTATAAACATAAGTAGTTTCAGCATTTCTACCACTAAGACCTTGGTTACCTTGTAAACCTTGTGTACCTGTTTTAGTGAAGAATACTGTTAATTCTTGTCCATTAGAAGGAAGAGATCCAGTTAAATAGTTTACTGGAATACTATAATAAGAACCATTATCAGATACAGAACCATCTACTTCAAAGATAATACTTGTGTTTGTAGAAGAATCTGAGGTAGTAATATAAATGTATCCACGATTCTCTCCAACATTAACTTGAGTATCGTCCCAAGTATCATACCAAGCGGTTTGATCTATTCCAAATAGATCTGTATCATCAAAATAAAGTGTAGTTGCGTTTGCAATAGCTGGACTATCAAATCTTAATACCCCTTGACCACCAGAACCTGCTGCGGTAGTAGTATCAAACTCATAAGGAATACCACCACGGTCTCCAAGCATACCCTGCAGACCTTGGTTTCCTTGAAGTCCCTGATTACCTTGATTACCCTGGTTACCTTGATTACCTTGGTTGCCCTGGTTACCTTGGTTACCCTGCAATCCTTGATTACCTTGGTTACCCTGGTTGCCTTGGTTACCTTGAAGACCTTGGAGACCTTGGAGACCCTGTAATCCTTGGTTGCCCTGGTTACCCTGGTTACCCTGGTTTCCTTGGTTGCCTTGATTACCCTGGTTACCCTGGTTACCTTGTAGACCTTGAATACCTGTCTTTGTAAAGAAGATGGTTATATCTTGTGCATTAGAAGGAATATTACCACTCAAATAAGTAACAGGTATTTCCTGATAATCAGTTTGGTCTGTTATTGCCCCAGTTACTTCAAATATTGCACTAACATTAGTTGCAGAATCTGCTGAGGTAATATAAATGTATCCCCTACCTTCTCCAGCAATAACTTGAGTATCATCCCAATTTGCAACCCAATCAGAGTGATCTACTCCAAAGATATCATTATCATCAACATATATTTGAGTTACACTACCAATGGTACTATTATTAAATCTAAAATCTCCATCACCTGAAGATCCAGATCCAGTAGCAGTATTAAATCTATAAGGAATACCACCACGGTCTCCAAGCATACCCTGGTTACCTTGTAAACCTTGATTACCCTGGTTTCCTTGGTTGCCTTGATTACCCTGGTTGCCCTGGTTACCTTGGTTGCCTTGATTACCCTGTAGACCTTGGAGACCTTGGAGACCTTGTAAACCTTGATTACCCTGGTTGCCCTGATTACCTTGGTTACCTTGATTACCTTGGTTACCCTGATTACCTTGGTTGCCTTGAAGTCCCTGGTTACCTTGGTTACCTTGGTTACCCTGATTACCTTGGTTGCCTTGGTTGCCCTGGTTACCTTGGACACCCTGAGTTCCACTCTTAGTGAATAGTACCGTTACTTCTTGATCATTTGAAGGAATATCACCACTTACATAAGTTACAGGAACAGTCCAATAAGTAGTGTTATCTATTACAGCATCATCAACATAGAATATAGAAGTTACATTACCACCAGAATCTGCCGAGGTTACATAGAGGTATCCACGATTTAGTCCAGCATTTAACTGAGTATCGTCAAATGTATCGTACCAACCAGTTTGATCAGATCCAAAAGAATCTGTATCATCAAAATATAATTCTGTAATATTTGCTGCGGTAGCATTGTTATACCTTAATGATCCTTGTCCACCCGTACCTGCTGTGGTAGTAGAATCAAAGTCATAACGAATACCACCACGGTCTCCAAGCATACCCTGGTTACCTTGGTTACCCTGATTACCTTGATTGCCCTGGTTACCCTGGTTACCCTGATTACCTTGGTTGCCTTGGTTACCTTGAAGACCTTGGAGACCTTGGAGACCCTGGTTGCCTTGATTACCTTGGTTGCCTTGGTTACCTTGATTACCTTGGTTGCCCTGGTTTCCTTGTAAACCTTGAATACCAGTTCTACTATGGAACAGTGTTAAAATGTCACCATTAGAAGGTAATGTACCAGTTACATACTCTACTGAAATTTTATAGTATACAGATGCAACTTGATTAACACCATTAATTCTAAAAATGTTTACTGTAGTTCCAGATAAAATATCCGCAGAGATAAAGTATAAGTATCCTCTATCTGGATTCTCAGTATCATCCCAAACATCATACCAAGCAGTCTGATTATTACCAAGGTCATCTAAGTTATCAATATAAATTTGAGTAACTGAGTTTATTGCCGAGTTGTTATATGCAACATTACCATTTCCAGGATCTTGATCTGTTGTACTCTGAACCCATTCATAACGAATACCTCCTCTATCACCAATACCACCCTGAAGACCTTGAAGTCCTTGGTTACCTTGGTTACCTTGGAGACCCTGGTTACCTTGGTTGCCTTGACGACCTTGGTTACCCTGGAGACCTTGAGCACCTACACCCTGTAATCCCTGGTTACCTTGTAGACCCTGTAAACCTTGTAGACCCTGTACACCTTGAGAACCTACACCTTGAAGTCCCTGGTTACCTTGATTGCCCTGATTGCCCTGATTACCTTGGTTGCCCTGGTTACCCTGATTACCTTGTAGACCTTGTAAACCTTGGTTGCCCTGATTTCCTTGGTTACCTTGGTTACCTTGGTTACCCTGGTTGCCCTGGTTACCTTGATTGCCCTGATTACCTTGACGACCTTGTGTTCCTTGGACACCTTGAATAGATACGTCAGTAATCGTTGCTTTCTTTAAGCTAGAATCACTAATATCATATAAAAGAAGTAGATCTGACTGTTGAATATCTCCAGTTAATTGTGGTTTTTGGAATATAAGATTTGGAGATACATTAGTAAGATAAGAATTTGTAACTCCTGTACCAAGAGTTGTTTCTTCTAATACAGTATTTCCATTAATTTTATAAACTTTTCCACTTGGAACGTTTACATTTTCTGTAATGTAAATAGATGCTGTTCCAGATTGCCAAACAATATCTTTTCTAATTGATGTTGAACCGATACCAATACCAGCACCATCTAGGAGAGCATTATCTCCTACCGATTTTGCAATTCCAATCTTGAAGTCTGGAATATCCAGAGTACCAGTACTAATTGTGATTGTTTCACCATCAACAACTAGGTTGCCTTTAATTCTAACAATACCTGTGTTATCACCAACACCTGCTGGGTCAAGGGTAATTGTTGATGGACCAGTGATAGAATCACTATTTACAATAATTGCTTGTCCAAGTGCTCCAGTCTTAAATGATGTACCAGTAACAATACCAGCAACATAAAGATTACTGTTGGCATCAAATCTTAGATCATCAGAACCTTGTGGGAGATTAGATGCATTTTTGAAGATTACCTGATATGGATCACCTTCTACTGGACCAGCAACACCCTGAAGACCTTGGTTGCCCTGAAGACCTTGCAGACCTTGATTGCCTTGAAGACCCTGAAGACCTTGTAAACCCTGTAAACCTTGTAGACCTTGGTTGCCTTGAAGACCTTGATTACCCTGATTACCTTGGTTGCCCTGGTTACCTTGAAGACCCTGAAGACCTTGCAGACCTTGAGCACCTTGTAAAGCAGCACTCAAAATTGTATCTTTCTTTAATAAACCATCAGTCTGATCATAGAAGAGAATAAAATCCTCTGGTTGTGCCTGAGTTTGTACCCTATCATTAATAAATCCAGGATTTGCAGATCTAAGATTTGAATTTGTAATTCCTAATCCAAGCGTAGTTGCATTTAATACTTCATTTTCAGCAACATAGTATGCTCCATCTGGTTCATGAACACCAAAGTCCACACTAGATTGCCAAGCATCAATACTGAATTTGTATTTTATTGATTTTCTTACTGATGTAGAACCAATACCAATAACAGATCCGTCAAGATTAGATTCTAATGTCTCATTAGCATTAAAGATAATAGAATCTGTTCCAAGAACAACATCATTATCGAAGAATGTAATTTGACTACTACTAAATCCAATCGGAGTTCCTTTGATTTGAAGGTCACCCTCAATGAATACAACACCATCTTGGAATGGTACAATACTAATTGATGCTGGACCTAAAATTTTATCAACAGTAAGTGCTAATGAACTATTTGTATCAAATCCAGTATAGAATGCATCTGCAGTTAGAATACCAGAAATAATATTATCAAAAGATGGAGATGATCCTTGGGTAACAACACCCTTTGGTCCCTTGTACCTATAAGCAACAAGGTAAACATTTCCAGAGTTTACTCCAGAAGGGACTACAGTTCCATTGAAGTTAAGTACACCTGCAGCATAATCAAAGAACCAAGTATCATTTGATCCAGCACCAGCTGCAGATAGCTGCACACCACCAGAAGCAGGATCACCTCTATAAACTTTAACAATGTAATCTGGACCAAAGCTAGGATCAATCCAATCACCCAGAAGTGTTGAACTGTTATTATTATACGTTGCTCTACATAAAAATGCTCTATTACCACTAACAGTGGGGTCTGCCGTTAATCTTAAAGCACTTGCTGTTCCATATACCTGTACAATAGAACTAGTTGCTGAAGGTGGAGTTCCTGGAATATCTCCACTCTCTGACCAAATAAGATCAGAACGAATTACCAGTGGCGAAGGAATAGCTTCCGCAAATGGTGCTTTTTTGGTGCCTGATAAAGTAGAGTCCTCAGCTATACCAGTTTTGGATGCGGTATAACCTATCTTCTTTAATAGAAAATCTGGCTTTTGTTCTTGAGATGCTGCCACAGATCTTACTTCCCCTTACCTTATGTAGACGTGAATGACATGGCAGTAATTGACTGCCCAGAGTTCAATCTCCAACGAATCAAAATGCGATTGTTTGAGTCATTAGATGAAGATTCTGTACCAAATACACATGTAAATGTTCCGCCAGAACCATTCATTGCACCACCCGAAGAACATCCTGGTTCTGCTGATGTTGGTACACCAGCACCTCTATATGCTTGGAACATGTCTGCCCAACCATTAGTACCAGATAAAGATGAAGTCCATGTTGAATTGTCGGGCATACATACCCAACATCCTGCATACGATCCACTAACTGCTATTCTAAATTCAGATACCTGAGATCTTATAAATTGCAATTGGAAATATTGTGCTCCAGTTCTACCAGAAGAATAATCTGGTCCTACTGGTAACCAAGATCCACTAGAATAATCTGTTTGATCATGCCTCAAAGCACCTCCTCTAACAATAGATTCATATGCTGCTGCAGTAGTAGAAGCACTAAATGATGTGTAAACTGGTGTGGGATTATCTGCACTAGATCCAGCGTTCACTCTAACAGCATTTCCAGAACCAGTTCCTAAACTATTAACTGCAATGTTATCTTCATCAATAATATTAGTCCTTGCAGTTGTTCCCATCATATTGACTGCAGGAGTTATAGTTGCTCTTACTGTATCTGACCCATAAGGAGTTGTTGCAGTGTAGGTAGAGAATCTAGTAGCATCAGTATTAACTGTTTGATGAAGATCTCTAGGTGTTTGAGAAACTAAACATGTTACGCCAGTACCTACACCATAATTCTGAACTGGTGGATTAACACCTCCATCAAAATTAGTATAACTTTTACTTCCACCATTTTGAAATCCAGTAGTTTGACCACTAGATGTCAGAAAGGTATTCTGAGTGTACATATCACCCGTAGCATTCTCACAAGTTATTACATAAGTAAATGCATTGCTAGAATCTTGTGTGTAATGTGGTACACCAGAAGAATAATTCAAAGTTGGTGAAGGTGGTGTTACTGGAGTAGTAACACTTAAAACAGGTGCAGTGACTGTACTTCCATCCTCATACCAATATGCCTGCTGGGTAGTATATGCAAACTGTTGAATGAATGCTTTATTAAATCCATCAGGACATGGAGCATTAATCAATCTGGCATCATAAACTTCATAAAATTCAGAGTTAATCCCTGGATTTCTTGATGAGAAGAATGCATCTTTATTGTTTGCAATTTGCAAGGAACCATAGATGCCATCATTAGATCCAATGGATAAATCTGTAGTACCAACTCCAACAGCATTTACAAATCCAGTAACTGTTCCAGCATCTCCTGGACCATATTCTGTAATATAATTTGAAGTAACGGTATTATCAGTATTTCTACTATATTGTGTACCTGCTGATGGCGTCAAATCACCATCAGTATTGTTAGTAGGATTAAATCCTGAACACAATCTTCCAACACCAGTCAACCCAGTCAAAGAGAATGGTTCATTTAAAATAGTTGCTGGTGGTTTTGGAACCAATTTCCCTAGAATAAAATTAATTTCATTCACAGAGTCTTTGGTATAATCTCCAGTCTCAATTCCAACTGCTCCAGGTAAGAAACCAGCAGATGGGGTTCCAATAACTTGATCACCAAAAAATTCCGATGCAGTTACAAATCCAGTAACTCTAACATCACCATCTACGGTTAATTTCTTATCTGCATCTGGATTGGTTAAACCAATACCAACACTCTTTGTTTGAGGAACGAATACAAAATCTTCATTAGAAGCAAATGATGTAACAACGCCTGTTGTTGCAGTTACAAATCCAATAAATTGTGGTGCAGTTCCTTGAGGATCTGATAATTTATCGGTAATTAGATTTTTTAATTTTGATCCATCACCATAATATTCGGTTGCAGTAACTACTCCAACTACTTCAAGATCATTAGATACAACAATATCTGAGGCGGTTAGGACCCCAGATATTGTCGCATCTCCTTGTACAGATAACTCCGCTGATGCATAGGTTGTGCCAATTCCGACCCGTCCAGTTACTTCAAGTACTGTTGAGTCGTCGGTATAAGAAGCTATACCTATTCTAAGATTTTTCTTGCGTTCGCTTAAAAATTTTGACATTTATCAACCTGATGCATGAGTGGTATATACCGTAGATTCTGTTATATAACAGAACTTTATATAGTATTTATTCAATTAAAAGTTTCTTCATCTCCATATTCTCCAGCATCTTCAATAATTTCTTCTTCTTGAACTTTTGCTTTTTTGCTGGATCTTCTAGAACTTCTTGCTGCCTTTTCTTGCTGCTGTTTTGATAATTCAGTTAAGTCTTGAACCGTATTTTTTAAAGATTCTACTAATGAATTTAAAGTTGCTACCTTAGCTTCAAGAGAGATATTCTCATTAAAAAGTTTAAATGTTTTTTGTTGATATACAGTTATCAACGTTTTATAGTCGTCTTCAGAGATATATGAAAATTCATCTCCCTTTTGCCTAGCCATAAAAAAATAGGTGTAGTATATACACCTATTTATTATTGATTTAATTGTATTATTTTTAAATCAGTTGAGTGTTTCTAGAACAGATACAATAAATTTTAGATCTGTATTTGTACTTCCTTTTACCATAAGTGTATCGCCTTGTTCCATAACCAACTTACCTGCAAGCAGGTTAGCGGAATCATTACCAGGAATTGGGAACTGATTAAACAGTTCTGTTGTCACTGCAATACCTGCTTTTGTTCTTCTGTGGGATACGCTAATGTCTTGACTAGACGCTCCGATATTTGATGCTTGTGCCAGGAGGAGAACCCCCGTGTATCCCACGGGAGCTGTATAGATTCCTACTGGAGACTGAGATACAACGTTCGTAATCGTTTTGAATACGTTAAGGGCTAGTGCCATGGATTACTCTCCTCCGAGTGCGAGAATGAATGGGGTTAGGGTGGAGAACAACGACTTAGAATATGACGTTCCAGAGATTGTTCCTGTGTTTTGGTTAATAATCAGTCCATCACCAATCTTGAAGTTACCTGACTGGTCAGTACTGGTGAAGACCACCAGACCACCATTCAGATTCACGGTTTCATTTTCTGGGATTGTAACTCCTCCATTTTGTGGTAATGCTGTCTTGACATTGATTCCAGAACCAATGTATTCAAATGCGTGTGATGAAGCAAGAACTCTGGACTGCTTATAGAAGTAAACATCCATTCCAACTCCAACATCATATGGAACCTGGGTGTCAAATGTGACGGTAGAGATTCCAGTTACCTTATCGGGTAATGTTGCCTTCGATACTGTGAAGTATGAAGGATAGATAGAAGGAACAATTCTTGCCTGGACACCACCAGCTCCTTGTGGAGCAGCGATGCTTACTGCAGGAGGAACAACGAATCCTCTACCACTGGATACAACCTCAACAGAGATGACTGAACCGTTTTCAACGGTTGCAATCGCCTGCGCGGGAACACCCCACTCAGTTGTTGGATCCGCAATTGTTACCTCAGGAGTCTCGGTATAACCGCTACCACCGTTGGTAACTTGGATCTTATCAAGTTGATAATATAACTTATCAAAGACTGCTACCTGACCGTCAAATGGTCTCTGGGCATTGATTTGAACAGTACCACCAGAACCTGGAGTATAGTAGTGAGCGAATGGTCCCTTACCAACGTTAGCGGTAAAGAATGTAGACGCTGCAGAGATTCTAACTGGTGATGGTTCACCCTTCAGGATCGCGTCAGTAGCAATTCCTATCAGGTTATCAATTGTATCCTGAACATTCTGACATGCCTCAGGAGTATTGTTTGAACCGTATGCTGCGTCATCAAGGAGATCGAAGTTCTTATTGTTGAGTTGGTTATTGATTGCCAACTGCATGTAGTCTGCAGATGCGCGGAACGCAGTTACAGTTTCAACTTCTTCACCAAGTAGACCCTTAGCAAGTGGTTCACCTTCTTCATCGAAGTAGTAATTAACCGCAGCGATTGTATTCGCGTTAGTTGAATTTTCTAGGTCATCGCGAACAGATGTTACAAAGTATCCGATATCTCTTCTGCACTTATTCTCTTGATCAAGGAACGATCCTGGATTATCTACGTAGTTGTCTAGAGTTGTAAGAGTACCAATTCCAATAGACTCGGTAATGATTCCGATTCTGTTAGAGATGAAGTCTTGTACATCTTGACATGCATCAGGATTACCCGATCTTGTATAAACAACTGTGTAACCACCAGATCCGTAAACTTCAGGTCCGAATGTTAGTGTTAGATCCTTCGCGTAGAGTTGGTTAGATACTGCCTTCGCCATTAGATCGCCAGCAGCGATAAATGCCGTTACAGATTCTGTCTTCTCTGCGTTTAGACCAGGAGTAATTGGTCTTCCGTTTCCATCGAAGTATTGTCTTGCGAAGTCCTTGGAGTAAGTGTTACCACCAACGAATACGTCAGTTGCAACAGCATCAACAAGGTATCCAATATCTCTTGCACACTTGTAACCACCTGGGGAAGAAGTAGTTCCGAGTCCGACCAGATCACCTGCGGTTGTTCCGAATCCAACAGTTTGTCCAAACTCACCGAGGTTGAGTGTGAAGTAACCTTCAGTAACTCCGATTGTTCCATCGTACAGGTCAGAGGTGTTACCAGCTCCGATGACTGTTGTGATGATTCCAACCAAGTTATCAATGTTACCTTGGACATCCTGACAGGTATTTTCGTTACCAGAAGCAGTGTAGGTAACGATTCCAACGCCACCATAGTTTGCAGGACCAGTTGATAATGTCAGATCCTTACGATAGAGTTGGTTAGTGATAGCATCCTTCATGAACTCACCAGAGTATCTGAATGCTGTCAGTGAAGGTACTTCTTCACCTTCTAGACCACCTCTGATCTTGGTTCCGTCTGCGTAGTAATACTGCTCAGAGAATCCTCTGGAGTAGATATTACCGCCACTGAATACGTCAGTTGCAACTGCGTCGATGAGGAATCCAAGGTCTCTTGCACACTTGTAACCACCTGGGTTCTCAGTGCTTCCGATTCCACTTGCTCTATCAAAGATACCAGTGTTGTATGTGAGACCCGAGAGCGAAGCAGTTGTTCCAGCGCCAAGTGCGACTGTTACAATGCCAACCAGAGTATCAACGTTATCCTGAACATCCTGACATGCGAGAGCGTTACCAGAGATGAATACGGTATGTGCAACTCCAGGTCCACCATAAGTAGCAGGACCAGAAGAGATTCCAACATCCTTTCTATAGAGTTGGTTAGTGAGAGCATCCTTCATGAACTCACCAGCACCGCCAAGACCAACAACAGTTGGAGCAACTTCTCCACCGTCGATGTAAACTGCTCCAGACTCATTGAAGTATTGGAGAGTAAACTCTTGAGAGTACTTGTTACCAGCGATGAATACGTCAGTTGAGACCGCATCAACGAAGAATCCAATGTCTCTTGCACACTTATAACCACCTGGGGTTGTAGCGCCAGCAGAGACGCTCTGATCAAAGATACCGCCAGTGATAGTTGGAAGACCAGTGGTATTTCCTGCAGCAACAGTTGCTGTAACAATGCCAGTCAATGTATCAACTTGGTCTTGAATGTCAAGACATGCGGTAGGATCAGTGTTAGTTACATCAGATCCAACTCCGAAGTATGTTCCACCTGCGGAGACGGTAAGATCAGAGTATGCTGCACCAACCAAGTTGTTGGTAAGTGCGTTCTTCATGTACTTAGCTGCTGCTTGGAAGACGAAGATTGACTCATCTTCTTCACCAACTAATCCACCAGTGATTGGGTTACCAGCACCATCAAAGTATTGGAGAGTAAACTCTGTAGCATACTTGTTAGCACCAATAAGTACGTCAAGGGAGATAGCATCGATGAAGAATCCTGTGTCTCTCTTACACTTATCTTCGACTGCACTGAAGTTGAATGCATTGAAGTTTGGATTGTTTACAGCATCTGTAAATGCAAGTCCAACAATTACATCCTTATTCAGTTGGATCATTCTGTATGCATCATAGAATCTAGATCTTGCATTTTCTTCCAGATCACCTGGGAAGAAGAATGTATCATATGCATCATATCCTTGAGCGATAGAACCGATAGATCTATCAATTACTTCCTGTCTGTTCTGTTGAATCAGGCGGTAAGAATCGAAGTATCTATACTGCTCATCATCTCTTTCATCAAATCCCTTATTAACAACTGGGAGTGAAGTTGTTGTTCCAAGTCCGACAGCGACAGTTGCGATGCCTACAAGGTTCTCAATGAAGTTTTGTACATCTGCACAAGAATCAGGATTTCTGTTGTCTCCAGTTACCCAATCAGGCGAGAGTGTCAAATCTTGAGCATTAAGTTGGTTTGTAACTGCTGCTCTTGAGAGATCTCCGAATGCAGTGAATGCAGTTACAGATTCAGATTCTTCACCAAGGAGTCCGTTGGTGATTGGGTTACCTGCTCCATCGAAGTAGGAGAGGGCGAATCCAACAATGTTCTTGTTACCACCAGTGTAAAGGTCTCCAGCAACCGCGTCAGCAAGGTAACCAAGGTCTCTAGCACACTTGAATCCACCTGGGGATGAAGTTGTTCCGATACCTGCCTGATTGAAGTAACCTTCATTCAGAGTTGGTAATCCAGTTGTAGCACCTGCACCGATCGCGACTGTAACAATACCAACGATAGTGTCGATATTATCCTGAACATCTTGACATGCATTTGCATTTCCAGAAGGAAGAACTGCTTCTGAAGTACCACAACCAACGTAGGTAGCAGGACCAGAGGAGATTCCAACATCCTTACGGTTGAGTTGGTTAGTAACTGCCTTCTTAGCGAGATCTGCAACAAAGTCAAATGCAACGATAGAAGGAGCTTCTTCACCAAGTAAACCATTTGTAGTTGGGTTACCAGCACCATCGAAGTAGAACAGTGTGAAGTCTCTGGAGTAGCTGTTGCCACCTGTGAATACGTCGATCGCGAGCGCGTCAACAAGGTATCCAACGTCTCTAGCACACTTAACACCACCTGGAGTTGTATTACCAAATCCAGCAGTATTTTGAATAGTTAACTTAGTGAATGGATCAGTGTTGATAAGGAAGTTACCCTTAGTTTCAGCAGGAAGTGAAGTGGTTGTTCCAAGTCCAACTGCAACGGTTGCAATACCTACAAGGTTCTCAATTGCTGCCTGTACATCAGTACAAGCCTCAGCATTACCTGAGAGGAGAACAGGAATATTACCGCCAGGACCATTAAATGCTGCCTTACCAGAGGAGATTCAAACATCCTTAGCATTCAGTTGGTTGGTAATTGCCTGCTTCATGTATCCAGAGGCAGATTCGAAGGCAATCAGTGATTGTGCTTCTTCGCCTACAAGACCATTGGAGATTGGGTTACCAGCACCATCGAAGTAAAGGAGTGAGAAGTCTCTAGTATATGTGTTACCACCTGCGTGAATATCAGTTGAGACTGCATCAACAAGGAATCCGAGGTCTCTAGCACACTTGAATCCACCTGGGGATGAAGTTGTTCCGATACCTGCGGTTACATCATAGTAACCAGAGTTGATTGATGTTGGAGCATCTGCAAATGTTGCGGTTGTTCCAAGTCCAACTACAGCAGTAACGATTCCAACCAGGGTATCAACGTTATCCTGAACATCTTGACAGGAGTTGATATTTCCAGAAGGAAGAACAGGGATGTCTCCACCTGCGCCACCATAAGTAGCAGCACCAGAAGAGATTCCAACATCCTTTCTATAGAGTTGGTTGGTCAATGCCTTCTTAATAAGTCCACCAGCAGCGATAAATGCACTGTTCGAAGGAGCTTCTTCGCCAGCAAGTCCACTTGTAATCCATCCACGATATGCTGGTTCGTAAGACTTGACTGAATCAGTAGTTGCTCTTACAAATGTGTGAGCGGACTGAGGAAGATGCTTAACAGCACCTGCATCTGCACTTACGAATTGATGTGTTGTTTGTGGCTCGTGACGGATAGCGTTACCCTCTGCGTAAACAAAGGTGTGAACAGATCCAGCAGCGATTCCTGCATCACCAACATTAATTGTAAATGTTCCTGTCTGCTTCTTAAGTCCATTAGCAGTTGCACTTACGAAGGTGTGAGCACCAGTGTAAGAAGATGCGCCAATGTTGATCTTAAATGTATTTGGAGTTACTTCAGAGATTTCTAACCAACGACCAGATGCATAATCATATCCAGCGCGAGGATATGCTTTAGATACTGTATTATCATCAAGTACACATGTGAAGGTCAAAGAAGCATCGTCAAGTTTGATATAATCTCCTTTAGTGAATCCATGAGATGCAACTGTAAGTACTACATCACCAGATGCAGCATCATATGTTGCGTTAGTTACTGTGTGGGTAGACATTCCAACAGCAGTAATTGATGTAGATACTCCAGAGATTGGATCAGTTGAACGTGGATATGAATGCTGAGTAGCATTACCATCTTGGTCGCAAGTAAAGACGAATGAATTATCCTCAAGGATAACTCCACGTCCAACTCCAAGACCATGCTGACCAACAGTAACTGTTAAATCACCAGTCGCTGCATTATAATCAGCAGCAGTTGGAGTAAAGTACTTGTTAGGACCAGAAGCACCAACGTTAACTGTTAAAGTATCCGAAGTTACTGAAGTAATCTTAACTGATCTACCTGCAAATGGATCAATTCCAGGACGTGGATAAGTCTTCTGTGCTTGGAATCCATCCATTGCACAACTAAATGTGAAGGAATTATCCTCGATGATAACACCCTCTCCAACACTCAGTGAGTGCTCACCAACAGTAACTGTAAAGTCACCTGTTGCTGGATCATAAGTAGCAGCAGTTGGGTTGAATGACCAGTCAGTACCAGAAGCACCAACATTAACTGTGAATGAAGTTGCGCTTGTTCCAGTGATTGTTAATCCATTGGTGTAAGCTAATTGACCAATGGTTGGCAGAGAGTGCTCTGTCTTATTACCATCCATTGCACAAGTGAAGGTGAATCCTTCCTTGTCAAGATAGATAACATCATTGGTTTGGAGTGGGTGACCAGCTCCGATGATTGCAGTGAAGTCTCCAGTTGCTGGATCATAAGTAGCATCGGTTGGTTTCCAACCTGCAGCAGCCTTGAACTGGTTACGTAAGAATCCTGCAGCGTATGCATTACCACCAGTGAACAGGTCAGTGGAGATTGCATCAACAAGGAATCTAATGTCTCTACCACAAGTAAATCCACCTGGGGAGAATGTGCTGATTCCTAAAGATTGATTAAACTCTCCAAGATCAAGAGCACCTGTAGTAGTTGGAAGTTGACCTGTTGTTCCAAGACCTACAGCAACAGTGACGATACCGACCAAGGAATCGATGTTATCTTGTACATCTAGACATGCATTTTCATTACCAGATCTTAGTACAGGAATGTTTGTTGAACCAACACCAAAGTATGCAGTACCAGAAGAGATTCCAACATCCTTATTAAAGAGTTGGTTGGTGATTGCATCCTTCATGTACTCACCAGCAGCTTCAAACGCTACGATTGATGGACCTTCCTCACCGAGGAGACCATTAATGATTGGAGCAGCGTTATCGAAGTATTGGAGTGCAAATCCATCAGAGTAGTAGTTACCTGCGGTAAAGAGGTCAATCGAGATAGCATCGATAAAGAATCCAGTATCTCTAGCACACTTGAATCCACCTGGGGATGAAGTTGTTCCGAATCCAACAACTGGAGTACCAGCATCAGAAGCAACAAAGTATCCTTGGTTAATGGTTGCGGTTACATCACCAGCGGTTGCAGTAGTTCCGAGACCAACAACAGAAGTAACAATTCCTACGAGAGTGTCGATTGTATCCTGAACATCTTGACATGCATCAGCATTACCAGATTGGTATACAGTATATGCAATACCAGGACCATTGTAAACAGCAGGACCAGAGGAGATTCCAAGGTTCTTTGTATACAGTTGGTTGGTGATCGCATCCTTCATGAACTCACCAGCGCCGATGAATCCATACAGTGACAGAAGCTCTTCTTCATAGAGACCTTCACCAATTGGTTGACCAGTTCCGTCATCAAAATACTCAAGGATAAACTCTCTAGAGTAAACGTTACCTCCAGTGAATACGTCAGTTGAGACAGAATCGATAAAGTATCCAATGTCTCTTGCACACTTGAATCCACCAGGGGTGCTGGTAGTTCCAATTCCTGCTTGAGCAAAGTAACCTACGTTTCTTGTTGCTGCAAACGAACCTGTTTGCTCATTAGCAATTGCCTCAGTAATGATTAATACCAGAGTTGCAATTGTGTCTTGAACATCTTGACATGCAGCAGAGTCGCTATTTGAAGAAGCGCCAGGTGCTGTAGTGATTCCAGCATCAGTATATGAGAGGTTATTTGTGATTGCCTCATACATCTTATCACGCGCTTGATTGAAGGCGTAGATAGATTGTACTTCCTCACCATCAATACCATTTGTAATCAGCTGATTATTTGCGAAGTATTGAAGTGTGAAGTCTTGTGAGTATGAGTTACCACCAGTTAAAACGTCGAGTGATACTGCATCAACGAAGTATCCAAGGTCTCTCTTACACTTAGTCTCAGTTGAGAGAATTGCAGGATACTGGTTTCTTGTTGCAAGCCAAGCAGCGTTAACAATATCAGTCTTATTCTTTTGAATCAGACGATATGAATCATAATATCTGGATCTTGCATTAGTTACATCGTCACCAGGGAATACCCAATCAGTTGGATATTGATCATAGTTAACAACAATGTTACCAATTGATCTATCAATCAGTTCTCTTCTATTTGTCTGGATCAGACGATAGGAGTCAAAGAATCTTGATCTTGCGTTGGTGTACTCATCACCTGGGGATGCAAATGTCTTACCGACACCAGCACTGACGTGATAATCAAGTGCAATTGCTGCCAGGGACTTATCAACAATTTCCTGTCTGTTCTGCTGAATCAGACGATATGAATCATAGAATCTTGATCTACCTGTTGTCTGGTCATCACCAGGGAAGTAGAAGTCTGGGTGATCAATAGCAATAGCACCGAGAGACTTATCAATGATCTCCTGCTTGTTCTGTTGAATCAGACGATAAGAATCAGCGAATCTTGAACGTGCATTGGTTTCAAGATCTCCTGGGAAGTAGAACTGATCATAGTTTAATGCTACAGAAGCAAGAGACTTATCAACGATTTCTTGCTTGTTCTGCTGGATTAAACGATAAGAATCATAGAATCTTGATCTTGATGTGGTCTCAGTATCTCCTGGGAAGAGGAAATAATCGAACATATCATACTTGAAGGAGATTCCTGCAAGTGCCTTATCAACAATTTCCTGCTTGTTATCGAGAATCAAACGATATGAATCAAAGAATCTTGATCTTTCGTTTGTTTCTGGATCATCTGGGAAGAAGAAGTCTGGGTGATACAGAGAAATAGTAGCAAGAGACTTATCAATAAGTTCGTCTCTATTAGCATTAACAAGATTATATGAATCTTTAAATCTATTTCTGCTAGAATCTGGGAAGTAGAAGTCAGGATTCTCTAATGAGATAGAAGCAAGTGATCTATCAATGATTTCCTGCTTGTTCTGTTGGATCAGACGATAAGAATCAAAGAATCTTGATCTTGCATTTGTCTGAAGATCATTAGGGAAGTAGAAGTCTGGATGATTTACAGAGATCTCAGCAAGTGATCTATCAACAATTTCCTGCTTGTTCTGTTGAATCAGACGATATGAATCGTAGAATCTTGAGGAAGCATTAGTTTGTGCTTCACCTGGGAAGTAGAAATCAGGGTGCTTGAATGCAATAGAAGCAAGAGACTTATCAAGAATCTCAGTTCTATTTGCTTCAATCGACTCGCTAGCATCTACATATCTACCAGGAGCAACTGTTCTTGTCTCAAAAATGTATCCATAGTTACCAGTTGGATACTCAAGTTGAGTAGCTCCACCATCAGAATCACATGTGAATCCAAGACCAGCGATGGTAACTCCCATACCAACGCTTAACTTATGCTCTCTATCGAGAACAAATGTACCAATACCTGTTCTAAAGTCGTACTTAGCATCAACGACATTCATTACAGGAGCGTTTGCATCAACTTTAATCTTAAAGACAGATGCATCAACTCCAGCTGCAGTGGTTACAATACCAGTATACTTGAGAGGTCCAACGCCATCAGCGACAAGACCGAAGTTACCGAATGATGAGTTAGAGTTGGTAAGGTCGCAAGCACCACCTGACTGACAAAGGATTGCGGTATCTGAACAGATGGTGAACATGGACACCAACTGAGCGAATGCTTCGTTGAAGATCTTAGCGCCTAAACCACCTGGGTTAATCTGGGTATAGGAGTCAAGAACCATGGACTTAATAGGTCCAATAGCATATTCACCATCAATATTCAGACCAATTGTGCCTGGAATAAAGTTGGTGCAGTTTTGAATATATGG
>Ga0070754_10001509_pt1 | contig 18566 bp, 22 predicted proteins | sample VirMetDEL_Sep_01_FD_75181 | JGI IMG/M metagenome (GOLD analysis project Ga0070754, IMG submission 75181) | Aqueous microbial communities from the Delaware River and Bay under freshwater to marine salinity gradient to study organic matter... | ecosystem: Environmental > Aquatic > Marine >... | reverse complement strand
ATCTATGTTCACATGAAAATCAGGAAGACAACCAAGAAGACCAGAGAACAGAAGGGAATCACATTCTTTGTGATAGATGAATCCGTCTGAATCTCTGTGTTCTTGAATTAGATGTTTGTATAGATCTGATTTCATTTAGTTCCTGTCAAGGCTTAGTCATCTAGCACTACTGTTAAATTTATCCAATCTCCGTCGGCATCTACTCCTAATCCTGAGTCGGCTCCGTCTCCCACCCCAAAATTAGCCGTAGTATGAGAAGAGAATATTTGCATTCTTCCATTAAACCTTAAATAAGCATTTGTTGCTGTTTTTCCTGTAGCTCCTCCAGTTCTCAAGTGAGTAAAGGTGGGACAGGTATAATCCAACGAAGGTAGGAATTGTGTAGGTATTCCTCTTATTTCTAAACTTCCAGTCGAAGTGGCTTTCACTAGTCGGTATCTAACTCTCCAATGACATACACTTCCGATTTTTACAATTTTAATAGCAGCGAATCCAGTAGTGTTGTTAAGTGTCAAACTTCCGTTAGTGTCATCTTCAAATACTTCATAACTCTCAACGGTTCCCGCCTCATCCGCGGTAGCGGCAGGCAGTCCAAGTGCGCCTGCTGCGATGTTGTCTACTAGTTGTATTACCGGCGTTGAATCTGTAGTATTAACATCAGCGTCTGTAGTGTGATAGTAAAACATGAAACAATAAGGCTGATCCGTGTTTACCGTAGCAGTTCCTCTAAAGTTTATAGTTGTTGAAGCCGCACTAGGAGCTATGTCTCCGGTGTTTGTAGTTGTAGGATTGGTAGTCCTAACAAAAGCTCCGGTTACTCTGTGATCTTCTAAAGCAAAAGGCAGGTCTGAAGTAGGACAATTAAATGAAAAAGATCCAGTACTTGTGAGGTCAACATTTACAGTTCCAGATACAGTAACCAATCTTCCAGCTTTAACTACATCTACAACGGAACTAGAATCTATTGAACCTACGTTCGTTCCAGCGGTCCAATTGAGGGTTGCAGTAGTTTCGATGTTTTCTGCATTGCCTTGAGAAGGAATTACAAGGTCACTACCACTTCTCCAAGCTGTAGGAGCATTAGCCCATAGATCTGGATAGTTAGTGTCACAATCAGTTATTGTGGTACTAGCATCCGTAGCTAAAGCCATGAAGTTACCTTCTACTTTGTTGTCGTCATGATCTCCTGACCAGCCTGTCGTATCTTGAACAGTGCTTGTTAAAAAGCCTGCCCTGTCTGAGGCTACCGGTTTGGTAGTCTTGATCGTATTTTGTTTAGATGATTGTTTCATTCTTTATCCTAAGGAGTAGTAGATAGATCACTTCCTCGATCTACGTTTTCAACATTTTCAAGTTTTCTTAGTTGGCACCATGTAGATTTATTTCCTGATGCCGTATCTGCTACAAGTATAACAGAGCCCGTGATAGACATTCCAAAAGTAACATTTGTTGCCGTGGCAATGAAATCAACGACTGAAGTGGATTGATTTATTCTCCTATCAGTAGATCCAGCATCATCCCTATGGTAATTTTCTAAAATACTAATCCCATTTTGTTGGGCATACATGAGACCTACTTCTGTAGAACTATTACCCTCTATTTGTATTTCAGCGTTCATCTTTAGTTGATACATTTCACCTATAACCAATCCAGTAAAAGTAAATCCTTCATTTCCTGCCGTGGTATCTGTGGCAATATTAGTAACTCCTGAAGATACATCGTCAACTAAATTTATTTGCCCCCAAACATCTTTCTTCACAGTACCAGCCTGATCCGCAGTAGCCTCTCCTCCGTTGATAACTCCGCTCACAGTGACATCACCTGAGACATTCAGGTTCTTGGTGGAGATCACGTTGGCGTTGTTGTTGTTGAGTGCGACTATTGGGTAGGACTCAAGATTTGCGTCTGCCCATGTCGGTTTGGATTCTAAGGCTACGTCGAATTGAACTGACAACCTATTGGTTCCGCCACTAGTAAATATTATCTGTATTTGATTGGTGTTTTCTACAGCCCGTTGTCTAGATATCTTATCTGACCAAGAATTTCCAGACTGGGTTGTGGCATCAGCCAAAACAGCCTGCTCACCACTTGAAGAGCCATTAGCAAAAAACACAACACCTGCAACTTCTAAAGTTACTCTAGTACCTGTGTCAGTTGCAGAGGACATTCTAATATTTGCCTTTAGTCTCCAGTTGCCTTCACTATCTGTATATGCTATAGCTTTAGTAAATGCATTGGTCAATGAGGAATTTGTATTTGTTACAGTGCAAACTGAATTATCAACTTCCTTAGTCCGGAACGGTCCATTTGGTAATACCAAATCACCCTTGGCTGCAAGGTAATCATTGTACGCTCCGCTGCTATTATCCAATGTAGAGCCATCCGCGTACGCATACCCCTTGGACTGCTTCGCACCGTCTAATAAAACCCATGCACTAGCATCCTCTAGGGTTTGGCTAATCGTGCCGGCCTTCTGAGCACTTTGTGGGTTCGACGTTACAGTGGTGCTTCCCAATTTATCTGATAGCTTATTTGCCATGTTATTTCCTATTCGTTAATCCCGATTATCCTACGCTTAGGTTATGGGGTGAATTTAGTTGTTTCTGTGTGTTGTGGTAGTTCTTCTAGTTGAGCCCAAGTTTCTATGTTGTTATCATTTCCTCTAAGGGTATTAGTTCCAGTAATAGCACAATCTATAATTACCGTAGAGGCTGTGGCTGTGAATATTTCTGAGGAAGTTAAAGCAATTTCATTTGCATCGTTAGATCCATCATTTCTGATCTTCCAATAAGCTAGACTTGTTTGAGCTCCATTGGTTCCCGATATTCTAACGATCTCTGTGGCAGTGTCTCCTTGAATTAGCCCTAATCCGTGAATAGTAAGTCTATACTTTTTACCTATAGTTAGATTTTCAAATTTAAGATCTGTAATATCTGCCGTAGTTGTTGTTATGTCAGCTGTAAGGTATCGTGTCTGGTACAAAGTCTCACCAGCGTCTTGTGCAGTTGCCCAGTAAGAGTCTAATGTCTCCCAAGTACTGTCATTTACATTAGCAACAAAGGTAGAACTACCAACGTCTAACACATACTCAGTATCAAGTCCTAGGTCAGGATCATTGAACTGATCCGTACTACCCCTCGTAAGAGTCACAGTACATCCACCTGCATCATTAATAGGCGTAACCTTAATACTCCCAGCGTCTGCAATTGCGGGCATCGTAGCAGAGGCATTCAAACTAGAGCCTCCACCAAAGTCAACTAGATAATGAACGTCTAGTTCCAGAGTTGCTGGTAATGCGTTGTATGCGTATTCTTCAATTGAGAGACCTCCGCCTCCGCCGCCACCAGCGCCGCTAAGATTCAATGCCCAATGACTTAGATCATCGTCCCAACTCAGTTCTAACCAAGAACCCCTAACATCGAGCACAAAACTTTCATCAACAGCAAAGCCGTCAATCTTCTCGCCAGAACTCGGCACTAACGTCACATTGTTATCCGTCCAAGTCTCTGAACTATCAGTAATCCGTATGCTTGCAGTCTTCTTCTTAGTAGCACTCAACGCACTTGCGTCAGGAAGGTTAATCGTGATTGCTCCTGATGTGCTATCCGTCAAGTAGTGTTTGCTTATCTCTGCTGTCACAGGACTAGCTGTGTCGTTGATATAGACTAATTCAAGGCCGCCAGCTCCACCGCCGCCAGATCCGCCAACTACGTTACTAAGTGTTCCATCGTAATACAGCATTAGCACTGCATCAACAGCTAGTTCTAAGTCACCATCAGTACCGTTATTAACTGTAGCACTATTAGGAATTACCAAGACTGCGCCAGTATTGTTTTCTATCATGTACTGTCTGTCTTCTGTCAACCCTGTGATTTCATTTAAAGGTCCAGTTCCAGTAACAGTAATATAAGTTGCATCAGCTGGAATGGCTAAACTATTAGCTGCTATCGCTGCTGTTCCCCTGTCTAAGTATAGTTCAGGAAATGATCCTGTGATCTTAGAAGCTTCTACATCACTGACTTTAGCATCAGTTACTGCACTGTCTGCTAACTCATCAGTACCGATACCACCATCAGCAACATCAATAGTTCTATCAGCAGAAAGATCACCACCTCCTGTTAGGGAACCTGTACCAGTTACAGTTGTAGTCTTATCTGCTTTAGTAGAATAAAGATCAGCAATGTCAGTATCATTTCCACCAATAGCTGATTCAGCAGAATCAAGTCTGCCTTCAACTTCATCGATAGCTGCTTGAGCATCAGTAGCTACTAGACCACTTGCTGCGTTGTCATATGTAGCTTTGTTTGAGTTGACTGAATCTATTTTAGCATCTGTAACTGCTGCATCTAGGATCTTGTCAGTCACTACTGCATCATTAAGGATGTTCTCTGTCTGTACTGCATCATCAGCCAGTTTAGTGTTATCGATAGCATCAGGTGCGATCTTAGAAGTTGTTACGTTTTCATTTACGATGTTTTCTGTTTGAACTGCATCATCTGCAAGTTCTGCATTAGTCACAGCATCAGGTGCTAGTTCTGAAGTACCAACACTGTCTGCTATGATTTCATCTGTACCAACACTATCAGTTGCCATCTTTTCTAAAGTGATAGCATCATCAGCAATATCAATGGTAGCAACTCCACCATCTTTAATGTTGTCAGAATCGATATTTGTTACAGTAGCGATATCGGCATCAACCGTCAATGTATTATTCGCACTGTCAATAGTTTTATTTGTGAGTGTGTCTGTTGAATCTCTAGACACTAGGTGGTCATTAGCTGTCCTTAAAGGAAGCTTCAATTCAATGTCATTAGCTTGAGCATTGTCAGGCTTTATTGTGACCGTATTGTTAGTAAGGGTTCTTATAACTAGCCCTACTAATCTTGAAATTTCGCCTAAGACTTTCATCTATGCTCCGAGAGTTTGAAATGGATGAGAGGGCATTGCGCCCTCTCTAAGGTACTAAACTGAGTATGCTGTCCAATCTGAGCCATCAGATCTTAATAGAGTAAGACCTACTGGACAAGATTTGCCTGCTACATTAACTGCACCTGCTGTAGTGTTAACTACAGTAACTACTAAGTCCTTGTTAGCATGAGAAGCTGAAGGACAAGTAACATCTGCAACTGAACCTGCAAGTATTATAACTGCTGGAATTAGGTGAGATCTAGAATATTCTTTATCTGCACTTACCACTTCAGAATCAGTCTTGACTTTATCCATAACGAGAGCATCTGCTTTACCTACGTGCTTAGAAGCACCTTGAGCAAGCTCTGCTGGTTTTTTGTATTTTGCCATTTTATCTAATCCTTTGTTAGGGTTAGGAGAAGGGCCGAAGCCCTAATCCTTAAACTGCACCAATAGTAAATTTGTCGATTACAAGAGCAGCCGCTGGGTGTCTTGAAAGAAGAGTTACACGACCAACCATGTACTTCTGGATTACACCGATTCTGTCGCCATCACCATCTCTTGCTAGGAAAGTGTCTTGGCTACCAGCTTTAACATTGTAGATGTCAGTTCCGTAGAATTCACATACTGCTTTTTGCTTAGCTGATTCAGGAAGAAGTAACATTCTGTCAGACTTAGCGAACTCTGAGTCTTGTAGTTTGATAGTATCAGATCCGTGAACGTATCCGAAACCAGTTGCACCACGCTCTTGCTTAGCAATGTCAACAAGTCTTCTGTCAGCTTCGTTTGATTCGATTAGGTAATCGATTGCTTCGAAAGAAGATAGAGCTTGCTTGTAACTGTACTTGTCAGAACCAACTCTGTTCTTAACTTTAGATACTGCTCTTTGGAATGTTGAGATGTCTAATGCACCGTTAACACTGTGAACAGTTGCAGAAGTAGAACCTTTCATTTTGATTCCGTGAACAGTTCTTCCGTCGTTAGAGTAAAGAGTGTCGAAACCAACCATAGCTTCAGTAGATGAGTTCAAGTCAGCAGCTTTAACTGTAGCGTCATCAGAAAGATCCGCCTTAGTTCTTTGACCAGCTCTGTAGATTAGAACCTCACCTGCTGGAACTGCTGCTGGAGAACCAACTTTAGCACCATTTGCGTCGTAAACTTCACAAACAACTGAGTCACTCTCTCTGTCTTTTTCTACAACTTTGTAGATTTGAGCATTTGCAGATGAGCCGTCAACTGCTGCAGTAACAAGAAGGTCACCATACTGACACCATCTTTCGCCACCGTAAGAGTTAGCGTTAACAAATGAAGTACCTGAAGTGATTGCATTATCAAATTCGATAGTAACTAGGTCTGCATCAATAGAAGATGATGCTTTACCAAGTACACCTGTACCGTCACCATGAAGTGCGATAGAAAGCATTCTCTTTTGAGAGATAACTTTTGAGTTGATTTCGTGTGCTAGAGGATCAACATACTTTTCAGACTTAGCTGCTCTATCGATAAGGTCCATCTCAATTTCAACAGTAGTTGAGATTTGCTTCATCTTAGCATCGTATTCGTCTTGCTTTGTTTGTTGTCCCTTAGGGAACTTAAGACCGTAGCCTTGACCAACGAACTGAGAAGCTGCTGCACCTAGTTCAGTTTGTAACATGAACGCTTGTGTTCTAGCTTGTCTGTCGCTTACTTTGTTTTTAGTGATCATATCCCAATCAGAGAAGTTCTCTGAGTTTTGGTATACAATACCGTCAGTGAAAGCAATCTGTAGAAGATTACCTAAGTTTGTGTTGTCCTTGGATTGTGGGACATACTGATCTGGAGTAACTGCCATTTCATTAATTCCTTTTGAGTTTCAATTTGAGGTAGGGCCACAATTAAGTGGCTCCCATCTCCTGTTTATTTGTTTCCATGTAGAGCTTGTCTAAGTGCTGCAGACATATCAGTTCTCACTGTTTCTCTGAAATCAGGAGCTTCTTGATTCTGTTCTACTGCTTTTGTCATTTCCTTGGCAGCCATAGCTTTCTGCTTAGCTTTCTTAGTCTTGACCTTAGTGCTCTTGCCAATATTGAGATCACCTCTGATATTTTTGAATGATTGGTCCATAACCTTATGAATCAATTCTTCAGTTATCTGATCTGTCTCATAACCGGATATAGCTTCGTTGAATTCTCTGAAAGCCATTCTGTTTAGACGATGAGCTTTCTTCTCGTCTCCAACTTCGCTTCCGAACCTATATTCATAAAATGCTGCGTTAACATCTGTTTGTACTTGCTTTTGAAGTGTACTCTTCTCAGAAGCTTGAACTTCTTCTTTCTTAGATTCAGTGTCTGCTTCATAAGCAGCCAACTTCTTTTCTAATTCTCGAAGTCTTCTCTTCTCCTTCAGATTAGCTTCATAGGCACTACGTTCGTCATCAGTAAGACCACTTAGGTATTCATTCTTAGCAATGTACTCTTCAATGATAGTATCTACTGATACGTCGTTTCCAATTACATTTTGAATAAATCCTACCCAATCACCAGACTCTGATGCTTCTGTGTGCATCTCATCTAGTTTCTCGAAGCCTGCTTTGTATTTCTCAACATCGGGCCTCAGTGTCTCAAGCTCTGCTTTTAGAGAGTCTCTCTCTTTGAAAGCTTGATTCATACCCTTCTGAAGATTAACAGCTTTAGTAGCAACCTTCTTGATCCAATCACGATCATTGTACTTTACAGTTAGAGTCTTTCCTTCGATGTCTAGCTTCTCGGTATCTTCCTCATTTGGCTTGGCATCGCCTTCTGATTCAGAAGCTTGAAGTTCTTCCGAGGATTCTTCCTCCACTTGAGCATCAGCACTCTGCTCAACTTCTCCATTTGGTGTCATTGTTTCCATAGCTTCAGAGTTTGCCGACTCATCTTCCACTTTTACAACCGGTTCACTTGACACTTCTTCAACTGGTTCTGAGGACTCATGTCCAAAGCCTTGCTTCAGTAAGTTGGATACGGATTGAAAACCTGCTTTTTCTACCTGATCTGACATTTTGTCTTAGCCTTTCTGCGACATCCGAGGGTAGTCACTTGCTTATAAATTGCTCGTCCGAAGATAGAGCGGTATGAAAATATCATAGGTATCTCTAGTTTACCATAAAACCAGAGAATTGTCAACTGTTAAATGGGTGCTGGACCTGCTGGAGCCATGCTTGCATCCATTGGAGGAGCACCTTCAGCTTGTGGACCTGCCGCTCCCGGAACTGCTGGGCCGCCACCGCCGCCTGCACCGCCGCCTGATGGAGCTTGTCCTGCTGCCATATCTGCCTGCATCTTCATTCTTTCTTCTTTATGACGAATGATCATGTCTTGAATGTCTTCTTCAAGTCTATCGAATTCAGCAGTCTCCATGAACCTAATAAGATAAGGTAGTCTGAGTTCATGATTCTCCCACTCTCTAGGAGCTACGTATTCTTCTGTGTCAATAATAGTCTTTATGATCTCATCCATTCTCTTTTCAGAATGAGTTCCTACATCGTCCATACCTTCTAGGTCATTGAACTTGATGTGCTTAGTCAGCTCTTTAGGATCCTTGCCAGCCTTTTCCCATAATGGCATAAGCTGCATGATCTCTTGTCTTCTAGCCATAGGATCAAGTGAGAATGAGGTGCCGTATTCTACACGTAGATCGAATCCACCTGCAATATCTGCGCCTTCGTATTCCTTAATATCAAATGCTCCCTCTTGTCCACTTATCTTAATCTTTCTAGGAGTATCCCAGTGTTTCTTAATTATGTCTAGAATGTCTTTATAGACTCCTTAAGTAGTACCTACATACTTATTGAATAGCCTTCTTCTTATTAGATTACCTTGATTAGTTGCATATTGCATTGAGAAACCTGAAGTCTCTCTTGACTGTTGACCAAACATACTTTCATTAGTACCAGCTAGATCATTGAAGCCTTGAAGAATATCAGCTCTCATCTTAGCAACATCTGGCATAGTTCCCGGAGTGTTTACAAATGAAGGTCTTTGATTACCTGCACCTTTAACTTCAACTACATCCCATGTAGAGTTATCGATACCTACAGCTTCCGCACCTTCTGGTAGTACCATCTTAGTTTGACCATGGGCTCTGATATTCTCAAGAGTTTGAAGATCAAGTCTATTCATTGTATCTTGAATCTTAGTTAGGTATGTGATGAATGTGTTTCCATAAACTTGGTTAGTCACATCTATATCTGTCATTATGTGGTATGGAAGTCTTGCTTTAGGAAGTGTATCCTTAGTACCGAATCTATGTGGATTAGGAACTGGATCTGTAAGACATGTACCATCCTGTAGTATAGCTTCTACATAACGTCCTTGGAATCCATTCTCAGGAAGTCCTTTTTCCCAATACTCGTATATAGCGTACTGTCTCTCTTTCTTGTCTTCACCTTGTCTGAATCTATCAGCAAAAGATCTAGACTCTCTGAATGCTTGTCCTGAATCAGTAGATTCTTCTATGATGTGATCTGCATAATCTGGATAACATGCTCTGATCTCAGCTTCTGTAAGCAATTTTCTTTCAAATATAAATCTGACTTCATCCCACTTCTTTGCAAGGGGATCTATGTAGACAGCCCATGTGTCACAAGATTTGACATGAATGTCTCCTTCCATCTCTGTGATTTCAAGAGTTTCAGGATCAAACTTTAGTGGATCTCCTGCCCATCTATCCCAACATGACTTGATGAATGATGTTCCATACATAACAAGTTGAGCATTGTTTAGATCAAATTCTTCTTGTAGTTTGTATTGTCTTAGGGCATATCTTACGATGTCATCAGCAGCTCTTGCTCTCCTAACATCTTCTTGATCTGGAGTTAGTGGACTAGGGGTAACACTAGGTGGGTTAGCACTAAGTTGTGCCTGAATCAATCTGTAGTATCGTACTGTATAGTTCATACCAAATGAATCAAATCCATTAGACTCATCTTCAGAAGCCTTGTTCATGTCAACTCCAACAGCTCTAGATAGAGAATTGTTCTTATCTCCCATAACTCCTTCAGGATCATATACAGTCTGTTCATTAAGAAGCCATACATCCTCTTGAGTCTTAGCTCTATAGTCCATAGCATCGGATAGACGGCCACCAAGAAGTTCTTTACCTTTCTCTTTATTGAGGGGTATGAATTTCAAAACTCTACTCATTATCTTCTCCATTCCATCCAGATCTTCCTAGAAGCTTCTCTGCGACCTTCTGTTCGACGTTTAGAAGTTCTGCAGTCTCTTCACTAGCAAGAGGTTGTTCTTTGTGAAAATTGCCGTCTTCTTCCTTCTCAGGGCATTCATCTTCTGTCTTATGAAGTGTTTCACATTTTGGACACATTCTTTTAGGTCCTTCTTCTGGCATACATAATTTAATGCCTAAATCTATAAATAGTTTGCTCACCAGATTTTCCTACTCTTTCTCATTAACATCGTATACTTGCCTTTATTGCCCTTGCGCTTTGCAGCTCTAGCTTCCTCTTCCAACTCACTAGCCATAAATAGTCTAGCATCTCTGGTCATATGTTGAGGAACCACATCAACTTTAGGAAGATGAAAGATTCCGTACTGTAGAGCATCACATAGGTGATATTTCGTAGAGTTCTTTATATGTCCAAATTTAGCTGGATTAGGATCCCACTCGGCATCATTAAGCTCGGTAAGCAGTTCTACTAATTCAGAGTCTATATCTATTTTATCACTTTCTAGCTCTTTTTGCAAGTGCATAATTAGTGCGGTCTTATCTGTCTTATCTGCCTGCATCCAGCCATATATTTTGTTTCTTATCATTTCGTTCTGGAACCAAGTCTCAGAAGGGTCATATACTTTTCTTACTATATTGTGAGTGTTTAGAATCCTTGAGATCTTAGACACATAAGTAGTCAGGTCACCTTCTACCTTCAGATAGAAAGCATCAGCAATGTAAGGTCTTCCAGTATGAGGATTCTGAGCTATGAGAATGAATCCACCTTTCCCACCTTCTGCAGGATCTGCTGCCAAAGTATGTGGCCATTGTTTGTCATAATTGTCAGGAGTGTTGATTATGTTATGATCTCCAAACCTAAACACGGCATCAGAAGAATCTAACCAATCACCATAAAGAATACAATTACGTTCTGCTTCTGGAAGATTAGCTACTTTAGCAATCTCTTTCTCTTTTACATTTCTGTATATAGGATTGTCAAGTTTACCAAATTTGAATTTCTTACCAATAAGTGGATCAACATTGTCAACCATCTGTCTAATCACTGGATTAGGACTCTTAGGTGTGAATGTAGATATGAACTGTCCACGCCTAGCATCAACCCTTCGCTGAAGTTCTTCAACGTACTTGTGAGAGCTTGGCATCTCATCTAGCCATACGTGATGAGCCGTAAATGATTGAGCTTTCTCTCTAGCATGATCTGCTTTATCGTGAGTTAGGAATATGATCTTGTTTCCATTTTTCAAATTTAACACATGATCTAGTGAACCACCAGCTTTTACTACTTTGAAATCTACACCTTCTTTACCTAGATATGGACGAATCTTCTTGTCCCAAAGTTCTGTAATCTGTTTCATCACACGCCCAGCTAGGATAAGAGTTAGAGGTTCTTGCGCCCAATCAATCCAAGTGTTACCACATTCTTTACATCTGTATTCGTCTAGGTCTGAATCTACTAGTTCAATATTGTGAGATCCACATCTCTTATCGTAACAGACTTGAGAGTTTGGTCTTTCCCAGTATGGATGATTCTCTTCAAATTTCCATGCAAGAATTCTCGCACCTATTTGAGATTTACCAAATTGATTACCAGCTACTAGATATACGAAGTCAAGACTGCATTCCATAAGAACTTCTAGCTGTTGAGGAGAAGGTCTTGAAGCAGGTTTGAAAGGATCCATACAATGAAGCTTCTGTTCATCGACTCTTTTCTTAAGTGCATCTAATTGTTTCTGTGTATACATTAGTTACCTTTGTAAAGTAATGCCAACTTGTAAACAGCGAATACAGCTCCACTGATTCCACCTACCCATAATATAAGTTTGGTAAGTACTCTTATGAAAGTCAAGTGTTCATCAAGAGGTTCTAGCTTCCTAAGAAGTTCTTCTCTCTCTGCTTTGCCTTGCTTTCTAATCTCTTGTATCATATCTTCATTACGAGCTGATCTAGCCATATGAGCTTCTAGATCTTTGTTCATATAAGCTTGCTTGATATCAATAGAATCTAATCTATGTTCAAACTTTTCTAGTTTATGTAAAATTCTATCAACATCCTTATTCATTAGAACCTAGCTCCTATACCTAAAGCTACTTCACCTGTTAAGGTTTCAAAGTATCCTGTCACTCCGAATGGTCCCCACATGTCATATTGGAATGAGACAAATGAACTTAGACCTGTAGTATATCCAGCTCCCACACTAAGCGATCGTTTAGTTTGATGTTTCTCATTTTCAATTCGTTTAATTTCCTGTTTCAGTTCTCTCACTTGGTATTGATATTCTAGTCTAATTTTCTGTTCTCTTACGGTATCTTCTTCTTTGCTTAGATCTTTAGTCTTCTTAGTTATACGAGTTCCATCTGGTTTAACTGTCTCTTCAAATGATTCACTCAGTTGACTTTTAAGTTTACGGTTCTCACTTATTTGCATTTCGAGAGTTGCTTTGTGAGTCTTGATCTCTTCTTTAAGTTCAATAACTTCTTCTTTTCTAATCTCAATTATGTCACCTTGAAGGCTATAAGTTAGAAAATTAGTAAGGCCCATCAGCATCATCACTAGAGCAAGGAGTGCTAACTTTGGGTATTTCTTTATTGTATCAAGCATCTTCACCTACAACCTCATCAAGGAATCTCTTTATGTCTTTAGGACTTAGTATGTCTATGTCCTTATCTATGTAGTATCCCATTACGTTCATCAAAAAGATGGCAACAAACTCAGAACATATCTGATGTTCTCTACCTCTATTTAGAGGATTCCATTTCAACTTCCACTTTCTCTGTAAGAGAATTCCGATCAGTTGTTTATATCCATATTCTAGTCCAGCGAATTCTAAAAGTACTGGAAACTCTTTCTCTTGCTCTTCAGATAGACTCAATGTGTATGAATGTAAAACTTCTACTGGATTCATCTTCATCTTCATCTGTCCGAGCAATCTTACATTTGTGTCGTTTGCTTCGTAAACGTAAGAGTGATCTTCCATAACAACTCTTAGCCTGACATGTCCGTAGTCAGTACCTTCTACTTTTCTAACTAACCAGTTTACCCATGAGAACTTAACTGGGTTTGTAAATTCAACAATAACTTTCATATCTAACTCGGCGGTTGATGTAGTAGTCCATTAAAAAATGCTGACACTGCACCTGTATTACCTTCTCCCTTTTTGAATATTATATGTATCTGAAGTCCTGCTGGTAATTTAGCCGCATAGACATTCTCTTTATGATACCCATCACAAACTCCCCAACTAGGAACGAATGCCTCTAATAGTCCTGCAAGAGGGTGATGTATTTCAAATGAGATAGTATCGCCAATTTCAGATCCTTCAAAATAGAATCTGAGTCCATTGATCAGTCTGTCTTCTGGCAGATCATATACTAGTGTAATATCTTCTGTTCTGTTTTTGAATGAGCCTAAGAATTCAAATCTCGTTCTTGCTCCTTCAGGATCGTCCCATACAGATTTCTTATCACTTCTTTTAAGTGTAGTACTTACGGACTTACCATTTCTTATCTCTTCTAGAATAGGATCTAGTTCTTCTTTTGTGTAACGTATGTAGCCTGCAAGAGGTGTTGCAAATTCATTAGTGAATGGAAGTAGACAATATTCAAGCTCTGTCAAAGATCCATCTTCTTCTTCTCTAGTTATAGGTACAGGTTTAGTTTTGTCATATCCTGATGTTTGCAGCATAGCTTCTGATATATCTGATTTTCTTATGATGACAAATTTTTTCATTATACACCTACAAAATTAGTTTGATCCATGTTGATCATAGTCATCTCATTGATACCTAATTCGTCTTGAATAGTTGGCGCAGTTGCATTCTCGCCCATCTTCCACCAACTTACTAGTCTATTAGAAAACACCTGAGCTTGTAGATTAACTCCATCTCCGTCATTATATATTGCATTTATTTCTGAAGGTGATAAAGCTGTATCCCAATAAGAAACTTCATCTATTGTATTGTCCCAAAAAAATCCTGAAGCTGTTCCTACTTTTAAGCTCTTAGTTGTAAGCCTCCTTCCAGAAGGAAAAGGATCATTAGCAGTCTGAGTACCCGAAGCTATAGCTCCGTTAGCGTACATTATCATAGTATCTGTAAATTCATCATAAGTCATTACAATGTTTGTTCTATTTCCTCTATAGGAAGGATCTATTCTAAAATCCTTAAAAGCTGTAGCAGTTCTTAATCTACAAAACAATTGTCCATTAGAAAACATCCTAAAAGAATATTCATCACCTACTTCTAAAATACCTCCACTGTCTTGCTGTGCTGGCATATCTACCCAAAAACTTAAAGAGAATGATTGAGTTTTGAAAGATGGATCACTTAACACTTCTGTGTATTCAGAAACTCCATCGAAAGTTGTTTGTATTGTGGATGTGTATGGTGCTGGTATGACAAAGGCTCCAAATCCTTTAGTGTATTCATTATCTACTGCATCTGTTGAGATTATATCAAATACATAAAAAGGGTGATTTAGAGAACTAGGTTCAGCAAGTTGGACTTCATTCCCTACTATCTGTAACTTAGAAGCATCTTGTCCACTTAGACTATATACATAAGGAGATATTCCTCCTGTTGTAGATAGAGTTCCTATCACAGTTCCAGTAGGACTTCCTTCAACTATAGAGTTGTTACTCAGTTCTATATTTGTAATAGGTTGCGGAGTGATATTGATAGTTAGAATCTGATCATATGTTGCACCATTAGAGTCAGTAGTTCTTATCAATATATTGAAAGGAGAATCAGTTGAATCTGCTAGATAATCTATGACTAGATTAGAATTAGATGCTCCGTTGAGAATTACCTTATCTGTCTCTCCTCCTATTATAGAGTATGTGAAAGGTCCTACTCCACTGATAGTAGTTAGTATACCAATCAATGTTCCCGGCTGTGAACCTTCTAGAATAGTATCATTACTCAGTTCTACACCTAGTGGTACAGGAGTTGAAGGAGTTCCCCCTTCTACAACAAGACTCAAAGGTTCTAGCCAGCCTTGAGGAATATTAACTTGATAGTTCCTATATTCGATCCCATCTATTGTTGGATATCCTTCGGCACTATAAGTGATTGTCACAGTTTCTTTCTTCTGAGCACTTACATTGTATGTAACAGAAGTTGGAAGAGTTGGATGAAGTGGATCATCATACGCAACAGCATGGACACTATTTATAATGGAAATAGGTCTTTCTGTAAGTCTCTTGTATGTGATATTAGTCGCCACTGTTATCCGCCTTCTCTTTTCCTAGTTCAACCATTTTGAAATCTGAATAGATTCCACTAGTAAGTGAAACCTGAGAAGCCATAGAATTCTCTATAGCTCTAATGATTCCTTCTTCTTTATCTGAGTCTGCAATGACTGAAGCCATTCCAGTTTCATATAATACTGCATGTAGTGTCTCATGAAAGATTGTAGCAAACAAGTCATCCTTCTTATAGTGATTAGCAGTAGAGATCTTTATGATCTTCTTTTCAAGTAGAGCTTCTCCGTGAAGATCTGCCCAATTCTCTTGGTACTGAATGTGGTAGTATTTCCCACAAACATTAACTAATGTAGGAACTTTTACCTTACTCACTTGGACCCTCTATCTTTTTAACATAACCTAACTGTTCAATCAACTTCTCAAGTTGTTCTTTATCTACTTGGTCATTAGCTTTCTCTTCTTTTTGAGCAGCTTTGATTTCAGATCTAACTTCTTTTAAGAACTTCATAGCGGCTAGAGAATCAGAATCTCTGTCTGCTCCTGCCATAAGTTCAGCAGCTCTTTCTATCGCTGATTCAAACAAGTAGTCAATTCTATCAGTTATGTGTTGTCTATCACGAAACCAATTCTCAAATACAGGAGTCCACCAAGAAGCAAGAGTGTCGGGATCCATACCTGCCAGTTCCTGAATCTCTCCAAGCTCTGCTAACTCTGGTGAAGCAACTCCTAAGAGTTCTGCTTTGTTGTAATATTTAATTTTAAATTTCTTCTGAGCTGGATTAGGATGAAAAGAAATCAAGTCTGCTTGTTTCACTATATTCCTAATACTCTCACCATTAACTATTCTGTTTGCCATGTGTCCTCCTTAGGAGGCCCTTGTTGGTATAGCAGTAGGGCCGTAGCTGCTTTTAAGGAGGATTGAGGCCCCACGAGAGGCCCCTCCTTCCTATTTCTTCTTTTCGTTATCTCTCTTGAGCTTCTTTATGATCTCTGCATTTCGCTGATCGCGCTCTTTCTTTTTCTTATCTTTAAGATGTTTCTGAAAGTCATTTATCATTTTCCAAAGAATCCCTTCTTAAATGCTGACACTCTTCCTTTATCAAGACCTTTGCCTTTTTTAGATTTCTTCTTATCCGCTAAAGCTTCGTTCTCGTCTTCATCACCAAAACCAAAAAGATCCTTGAAACCTTTGTTTCTCTTCTTTTTGATATCTTCCATTTTGTTAACGCCTTTTTTACTGGCTGTCTTTCTTTCCATCTTAGAATGCTCCATTCACAGGAGAAGGAGGAGTCAGCTCAGTATCTTCTTCGCCCATCTCTGGATCTAGTGCAGCTACTTCTGGTTTCTTCTTCTTCAGTTTGTACTTCTTATTCTTCTTAGTCTCTTCTACTTTTTTAGCAGATACTTCTTCAGGAGTCATTGACTCGTCTTTCTCTTCCGTAGTTTCAGGAATGCCAAGCTGTTCCTTTAGACGTTTCATTGATTCTGTTTTCATTACTGGTCCCTTGAGTATTGCTAGTAGTATTAGAGCACCGTAGGCATTATGCCGTCTGTGCCGTTTCATTCGTCTTCCTTTTGATTCCAACAGGAGGAGCGATAGTCAGGTAGATAGTCTTGTAGTCTATACGAAGATCTTCTAACAGGCCAGAGCCTTCCATGAATCTGAGATATTCGACTATGTCTGGTTGGGAATATTGTAGGTGCTTTGAAAAGCTACTGAGGTTGATCACTCTGGTCAGTCCTTTAGCATCATCAAATTTGTTTCCGTACAGAATTTCCGTAAGGATCCTACCGACACGATTCTTGTATCTCTCTTGTTTTCTACCAACTGCCATTGTGTGTACTCCTATTATATCATAAATTGGCTGATTAGTCAATCTGATTTTTCTGGTTTTAATTATCCGACTTTTCTTTGAATGTCGTATGCTCTATAGATCGCGCCAAGAAGCTCATCCATATTTGGGTGTGTCAATAATACCTCACTGATGACCCCATCATTGATTATTTTGATTCTGAAGAATCCTTCCTTCATTGCTTGAATGCTTAAGATCTTGCCACCTACTGTATTGATTTCTTCGTAAGCTGTTTCTAGTCTAATCATGGGTTCCTCCTGTTATGAGATCTAGACATATAATAAATACTATTCCGATAAATAATATGACGGCGTTAGGTACTTCAATCATTGTGCCTCCCTCAAGGGATGTTTTTAGAGTAAGTTAGTCAATTCCATAGATAGTTATCCCTACTGGGAGATCTTCAGTCCTCAGAATCCTCCGCTTTGAATGTAGATAGAAATCTACCTCTTACCCTATCTTCTAATTCTTTTCGATCGTCTTCATTTATAGAGACTTCGTCTACCCACATAGTTTCTAATTTAGGCATAGGTATCTTCTTAAAAGGTACTACCTTACCTTCTTTGGGTATTTTCACCCATTCACTCTTCTTAGGAGCCTTGACTTCTAGAGCGTCAAATTTGGTGGCACTCTTTATATCAAATAACATCTGTGCATAAAGCTCAGCTCTCTTGCTCTGAGTCTTAGCTCTGCTCATAAGGTCTACATAATAGTAGACTGTCTTCTGAATTCTTGTCTCTTTCATTCCAATATCCTCCTAGTCCTCAACATGAACAGTAAAAACAATAGTAGTAGTTTCTTCATAAGGAAGACCTACGTTATCAAGATGCTCTATCAAAGACTTAGATGCAGATTCCTTAGTTTTGTAATACCCAATGGTCGTATAATCCATAGCTCTATTCTTGTATACTGCTTTATAGATCTTCATCCCATCTCCTTGTAGGTATGGCTAACGCCAGTAGACTCGTATTCTCGTCTACTTATAATTTTGTAGCTCTCAATCTTCTTTATATACTTATTATATCAATCTCCTAAAATCTTGTCAAGCATTATTTTCTACTCATTTTGGTAATTATTACTAATTGCAAATAGGTGGGATATTACTTTAGTCAGTGATTTCAAGGACTTAGCTTTTATTATCTAGATAAACCTCAATTTAATGTACCTGAATAATCACCGCTTCGCGGATCTAATCCCTTTCATCACTGACTGTCTTCAACTCTTTCTACAACTTTCCTATCAATTTGTTGTAGCAACAGCCAGTTATTCCTGTGGATTAGTAGCAGCTTACTCGCACTTTACTCACACTATCCTTATACTTATGGCGATAAAGGCCCATAAATGATACTTTAGTTGTAGTTAAAAGGCCCCAAAAACCGTCCAGAGTGTATAACGGAATCT
>Ga0070754_10001503_pt1 | contig 18594 bp, 30 predicted proteins | sample VirMetDEL_Sep_01_FD_75181 | JGI IMG/M metagenome (GOLD analysis project Ga0070754, IMG submission 75181) | Aqueous microbial communities from the Delaware River and Bay under freshwater to marine salinity gradient to study organic matter... | ecosystem: Environmental > Aquatic > Marine >... | reverse complement strand
CGTCCTGGCTATCAAACTCTGATTCTAAATGATAGAAGTCAATGGCTAACTGTTTATTGCCTGTATGTTTATACAGTATGTTTGAGAGTTCTTTGTGACTAGTCCAGGCTTCTTCTTGCAGGTTGTTTATTACTTCTCTTAATCTCATACTATTATTTAGTACAATTTAACACTCGCCACAAGCCGTCGTCTTTAACTAGGAAGGGTTCATCGTTAACAGTAACAGTATCGTTCATATGCTGGAATACTGCACCTCTAAAATTTTCTCGGAGATCTCGATAACTCCAACCTCGATCATCACTCATTATGCTGACATCTGCTTCGCGGATTTCCAAACCGTGTCGAATACCCTGTTGTTCATATATGCCGTCTATGTGTGATTGTTCCAGTTGGGGTAGGTCTTGGGGTTCTCGGCTGTACACAAAGGTCTTTACGGGTTGGGAATAACTGTGTCTTAACAGCATACGAGCTCTGCCCGGGTGTAAGTTCGCAACACCATTTGAAATACTAACACTCAGTGGGTTGGTCAGGGGTAGTGTTTGACTCATTTTTGCCAATACAAATAACAGTTTCTGTTGCCATTGCTCTGCGGAGTCTGGATCTACATGCAGTATTCTTCTACCTGCAAATGCGTTCTGTATTATTAAACTGTGATAATCTGTGGGGTCTGAGTATCCCAGGGTCTCTATCCAGTTCCAAGTATCTATTAAGGGTTGTTCAAACCAATAACAGTTGTGTACATGAGGTTCTAAAGTGTTCCAGAACTCTTCTGCAGATTCAGTATAAAACTCTGTGAGTATGGGCGGTAAATCGGGTTTGTGTAACATAGGGTGCTTGATCATACTGTTATCCTATATACGCCGTCTGAATCAATCCATAGTACAGCATCCAGCTCTGTGTTATCCAATATTCGTTTAGCAGTTGCAAAATCATTTAATATGGGTTTACCGTTATCATTAAAACTGGTATTTAACAATACTCCCCCAAACTCTGTGAGTATATCCCACAATACTTTATGAGATTCCTCTGTGACTGTTTGCAGTCTGGCTGTGCCGTCCACATGTGTTACAGCAGGAATATCGTCTCGGATCACATCAGCCACAAAACTCATAGTTTCATAACCGTTCAAACTGCTACTGGAAAACCATTGATCAGCATCTGGTCGCCTACACACTGGTGCAAAGGGTCTATACCACTCTCGGTGTTTTACTTTGCTGTTTAAGATGTCTTTCATATTGGCCAGTTCCGCATTACACAATATGGAACGATTACCCAAGGCTCTGGGACCCACTTCTGATCTTCCCTGTATAACACCTATTATTTTACCTGCTCGTAACTGTTCTGCAACTTCGCCGGGTGTGGTTTCGGAATAGTCTGTAAACACTCTGTAAAAGTTATCCAGCATATCAGCACCTGCATACTGTAAGCCTGATACTGATTGACTTTTCAATAAATTTTGTTTTACTAAACGTTCTGCTAACAGTCCCAAACTTATACCACCGTCATGTGGATTAGGTGGAACGTATACAGATATTTCCGGATATTCCTTTTTGACTCGTTCGTTTGCTAATACATTTAAAGCACAACCTCCAGACAATATTAGATTATTATCTGCGGCTCGTATATCAGATAGATTATCCTTTACTAAATCCAATAGCCTTTGTTCTATATAGAGTTGAGCCGCATAGGCCCATTCTGTTTCTTCTTGATCTTTCAAAAAGAATCTGTTGTACCTGGTATCAGAATCAAATTCATTGTAGGCATGTCCTCTTACCTTTCTGAGATTATGTATTTTTAATTTATTATCAGATTTAACTTCGTCCCAACTGGGTCCGGTATCTAAAAATCCTTCTGGATGTGCACCGTGTATGGTTTCCATAGCCATTAGTATTTCTGTAAACCAACCCATGGTGTCATCCGATATATGCTGTTGTTCTGCATCTCTAAATGTTTCCGTTAACAGATGGGTTCTCTGTGTGGGTTGACCATAACCAGCAAGTCCCATTAGTTTACCAGCAATATCAAGTATATTGTTTGTATGTCTAAGTGTATAACACATTCTGCCTACGATGTTATATATTAGTCCTATAGATTGATTATATTTTTTTATTGTGCTTTCTACATCGTCTTGTATTGATCTACATGTAATAGAACTGTCATCTCCTTTTACATCGTATGTTATTACGAATGCATTTGTATATGGTGATTGAATATATCCTGCCCATGCATGTCCAGAGTGATGATGTGCTTCTGATATATCCGGAAACAAAACTAGATCACTGTGTTCTTTTATATAATCATAACTTTTACTGCAATGATTTTCTAAAAAATCACTGGTAACATCTGCAAAATTTCCTTTGATTATAAACTCTTGAAATCTTTTTACTCCAAAATCTTTTTGTATCATGTTTAAGATCTTATACAATACGTCATCAATTAATTTAGTATGACGTCTAGGCATAAAATGTTTTATGTTTGCGATCCTTTCTGCTTCGTATATGCGAAAGGTGTTAGTATCTGAATCCCATACAGATAGACTAGCATCATGTTCTAAATATAGAACAGCATAAAGATTACTCATGCTGTTATTTATAGATCGTCTGAGATTCTAACTACTAGGTCTGATACCTTTCGAGGTTTGCGATTTGCACGGTACCAGGGTGTCTTATCCATCGCTGGTATGTTTGCTATGCGGAATGCTGTAAAGTCTTTTTCGGGCAGTTGGATTTTATCGGTATCATCAGTTTCCTGCCATGCGAGTTCTTCGTCGTTCCAAAACCATTTGGCTTCTGCTAGTTCCTGTGATGTATCTGCCGCATAACCAACTCCAACAACCATTTCCACTACATACTCTGGTAAACCAATTTGATCAGCAAGCCAATCTCTGTTGTGACATTTTCCAAAAGCAGTATTTAATCCTAATTCTTCAGCACTACAAACCAATGCCATAGAACTCATTCCAATTTCAATATCACTTACACTTCTATGGTTAACGGTGGTGTTAAGTTTTCTAGCATAACAAAACAACAAGGGTGCATTATATTGATTATTAAGACGTTTGGGTTCTGGTTGTTCCGGTAGTTCTTCTCCCAAACGTTTACCATGCTTACACCAAGTGTGATTGTCCACAAGCCATTGCTTAAATTCTTTTTGAGCATCTAATAAAACTATTTTGTAAGGATATAAATTTTGTTTACTGGGGACCAGTTTTAGATTATCTATCAGTGTCTGTATTTTATCTTCTTCTACTGGTTTGTCAGAGAATGTGTATGTTTGAAATCTATCTTCTAAAATACTCTGTATACTCATAAAAACAATTTATTTTTCATCTACTATTCTTTTACCGTCTTTATACTGTGGATGAGTTGTACGCATCAGTAACTTGTATGCGGCATCACCATCATCAAACTCATCAACTTGCATGACCTTAACAGGTACCTTATGACGTTTTAACCACTGGTTAATAAACTCTTTGTCCAGTTTGTGTATATCGCTTGCCATATACTCTTTGGGAAGTGTGTCAGTATTCTGAGTAAGTAATTTGTCTTTCAATAGCCTAAATTCAAATGCTTTTGACATATTATTTCCTATGTAACGTTGTACTATTAAAGCCAGTTCTTCGTGAGTATACCAATCCGGGTGTTTTTTGCCTTCAGCAATGTCTTCGTCTATCTCTAAATCTGCTACAAAGTTCTGATCGGGCAGTTTGATTTGTAGTTTCTGCATGATAGAGTCTATGTGTTTACCGGGTACACCTTTCATAAACAGGTGTTTTAGGGGTTTCACACCCATTGGTATACCTGTGTCATGCATAGCACCGGGTTTGATTTCTCTGTATATTGAGTACTTTAAGTCTGCTTTAGCGACTTCTTTGACAGGTTCGTCTTGTTGATTACGTTCTCCCCACTCCAAACTGACTTCGTCCTGGCCAATTGGACCGCCCTTTGCCCAAGTGTGACAGGTTCTCAGACTGTGACACTTAAAGTGATGCATCCAACAATAACCTAAACGGCCACCGTCCGCGTCATCTGATACTGAACCTGGCATACAGTCTTCCATACGTGGGGATATATCAAATGCCACACAGTTACCGCATAGGCTTTTCTTTGCGGCTTCCACAGTTGTATCCCACTCGTCAGCAACACCTTCCCAATAGTCACCGGGCTCATCTATGTTAAGTGGGCCATAGTTATACTTGTCTTGGGTAAAGTCTCGGTTTTTGGTATTGAGCTCTATGTCCTTAGTTGCTAAAGGGCAACTGCTTTCTGCGGCTTCAATGATGTTAATATACTGACGTAGTGTTCTCATACTACTATTTATCAACGGTTTTATATCAATGACCTAATAAGTCTCCCAGTTTACTGTGAGCGTTTAACACAAACCGATTGAATCTGGGTTTCTCCCATTGGCGTTCATGTGCATAATACAGAAACATTTTGGTTATGATTTCCAAACTGGCTATGCCGGCTCCCATCTTCGCGTTGCCTGTTATTAGCCACGACAGAAGAAAGGTATCAAGACTTGCTACAACTCTCCATGTGCAGGTCTTTGTAAACGAAATAATCTTTGCTCTTTTCTTATCCATACAGTTATTTACGGTATAAACAGTCGGCAGATAACTGCATATAGAACTTATAGTGGGTTATTATTTAGGCGTAGTCTTTGATATACTGTTTGATCTTACCCACAGTATCTAATTGTTCTGTGTCTTCGTCGGGAATCTCTATGTCGTATTCATTTTCAAATGCTATTATCAGTTCAACTACATGTAAACTGTCAGCACCCAAGTCGTTTATTAAGTGAGCATCATCTGTCACTTGAGATATGTCTATATCTAAATGATTTGCTATTACAGATTCAATATTCATATTATTATTTTTTGGTTTTGCGAGTAGTATTACTTACGTTCTTAGCCTTGCCCTTTCTGTTTTTATTGGGGTCTTCACGTCTTTTCTTTCTTACTGCGGCCGCTATTGCTTTCTTACCGCCCTTTGCTCTTAAACTTGCGGCTCTGCTTTTGCTCAAACATTTAGGTTTACCCTCGCCTTTCTTAGAGTCTCCGCATTTACCTATACGTTCGCCTTTGGTATTATAACGGTCCCAACCGCCACCTCCGGCTCCGCCTTTTTTGCCTTTGCCAAACCAAGCACGTAGGTTTTCTTCTATTTCCTTTTCTCTGTTTGCTAAGTCATGCTCTATACCTTGCATAAGAGCATTTAAGTCCTGTGCGGCTTCTATAGTTTCTGTTACAAATTTGTTTAAAAATCTGTTTTGCGTTTTAGCAGGTAAGTCTCTGAAATCATCAAAGGATTTTCCTTTACCCTCTTTGGAACGTAACCACAACTCAACTGCTTTTCGATATGGGGAGTTCGGACGTTTTAGATAGTCTGTGATTTCGTTTATCAGCATGTTACTTCTTTTTGCTGTTACCCCAATTCTTAGCACCTACTTTACGGCACTTGACTAAGGCTCCACTTGCGTATGCACTAGGCCATACTTTGTATCTTGATTTAACTTTGTGATAACAGGCATCTTTTTCACCTGCCGCTTCGTCAAATTGTTCTTCTGTAATTGATTCGTTTTTAGGTTTTATACCTGGGAATCGTTTTGGATCAGATAAAAATGCTTCAACATCTTGTCTGTTGGCATCATCAATATATGCAATTTTCAAATTTTGTAAAGTTCTAGCCATACCTTGATCTGCATAAAAGTCTAAATTTTTTAAATGATATGCCGCTACGGTGTCTCCTTGTTGCGCCGCCATTTGTAATTCTTTTCCTAAAGGTGATTGTTTTGCAGATGAGATATTACCTAATGCTAATAATCCAATGAGAACTGCGGTTGCACCTGCACCCGCTAAACCTTTCATGTTTTCATCGACTTTATTGATAAGATCAGTTTGATGATTCTTTAAATCTTGTAGTGAATTAAATCGTCCAGTCTCTTTATCGTGCTGTACACTTATATAATAGTCCTTTCCGTCTTTTGTATACTTATATGCTTTAAGTCCGTGTGCTTTTAAAGGATTACCGCTTTTAGTATCCTGTTTAAATGATTCTTGTAGTTCTCTTATTTTCATATTACTATTTATCTATACATTTAATTATTTCTTCTGATAAATTGTTGGTTGTGTGTTGTCGATCAAGAGTATGCCCTAACACTTGTCGTCGCCTGAGCGTAGCGATGTCGTTTAGCCCTGTCTAAACGAACTAGTGTTTGAGTTTAGCATGGATTTTAAATTTGTCAACCTTTATATATGCCACTATTGACTTTAATAAATATATAATGTATAATAATATATATGCGAAATAGACTTCCTAATTTAAATAAAGAAGAAAAAATATTCTGGGATAAGAATAAAGACTATGCAGTGGTGTATGACAAATCACAGTTAGCAAAATTACAAAACATATCATATGACAAAGTCACAACTAAAGGAACGATGTCATGGTTATACGAGCATTGTGGTATACAACCACATGAATTCTTAGCAAAGCGAGTAGATAGTTTTTCGTATGACCCCACAATAGAGATAAGATTTAATGGAGCAGACATACTGGCAATATATAGGTTAGCAATATGATACTAGATAAAATTACAGGACTTACTAATAGTGTTGCCATAGTAGGTGACAGTTGGGCATTTGGAGAATGGTATCCAATAGAAGGACACTCTGGTTCTTATATAGATACTGTTCCTGTTGTGTCACACCCTAGTCCACAGCAATACTTACACGAACATTTTAACAATTTAAAAATATATCACATGGCGCAAGTAGGTGGTGAGAATAATACTAATGCTCTTATTCTTAATGAGCATAAACAGTATTTTGATTTCGGTATAGTATATTGGACCTGTCCTAGTAGAGCATTATTAAATAAATGGGAACATGCTGGTAAGAATTTATCTAACTTAACATTAGAAGAATACAAACATAAAGTAGAGGAGTATTCTAAATCTGCATTAGAAGATTATAATAATTGTGGTATGCCGTTATTATTTGTAGGCGGGCAAGTTAGTTTACCTGATCTTAGTGATTATGATAACTGTCATGCTATAGTTGATCGTATGACTAACTTAGTTGAAGAGCCTTTTTGGTGCGAATATGAAAAAGCAAATAAGACAGGTACTGTACATAATAAAATAGATTGGGAAGGTATTTTTAGAGTATCAGAGTTAGGACATGATATAAATTTCTCAGAACAGTTTCTAAAAGATGTACATAAAATTAGAGTAGAAGAGTTTCCATCTTACAGACTCAATCCTTATTACTTTCCAGATCAAGGACACGGTGGTAGATATTTACACAAGATTGCAACTGATAAAATAATAGATTATGTTAAAACAAATAATTTGATAAATACTATTGTTAATTAATTATATGGAGTAAGAATGGCAAACAGAGTATATCCAGAAGCAGGAAATGTAGCAAATTGGTATGCAAGTAAAAGCACGGTAGTAAGCTCAGCAGACGACGTTGCTGTTGGCACACATATAGGACCAGCATCAGCAGGAGGAGTTAATCCACCCTCAAGTTTTGAGGGATACATACCTATCCACAGAATAGATAATCCTGCAGACGGTATTAACGATTCAGCAAATTATGTTGTGTACTTTCAAAAACTAGACGATGCAGAAGAGAATTTAGAAGTTTATAAAGCAACTGATTCAGATATTTCTACATTGGTTAAACTCACTAGTGGTGCAGAGTTTGATTTAGTTGACCCAATGAAAAATATTGCTTTTACTGAAACAGTATAGTACTTGACTATCTTTACTTTTAGTGTATAATACAAATTATGCTAAAGGATCTTAATGAACATTTAGAATCTATACAGGTATTAGATATAGACTATTTCTATGACCACCTGTTAGACTTATCAAAAGAACGACAACCAAAAACAACCGAGGACTTTAGACATTCAGAAAACTTTGTGGACGGTTGTCAAAGTTCCTTATGGCTATGGAGTGACAATTCTAAAGGTACATGGCAGTTTGACATTAACAGCGATGCACATATGGTGCAAGGATTAGGACAAATTGTTATTGATACTTTTAGTGGTATGACCAGTAGTGAGGTATTAGAAACTAAATTTAATACCTTTGTTCCATTAGCAAGATTATTAACTACTCAGAGACAAAGAGGTCTCCAGAGTGTTATTAATCATATACACAAAAGAGTTAAATAACAGTAACGGAGAAGTAAATGAATTTTGTACCCTATGTAATTGAAAAAACATCTAACGGCGAACGCAGTTATGATATTTACAGCAGACTTTTAAAGGAACGTATTGTGTTCTTAAACGGTGAAGTAAATGACCCAGTATCAAATAGTATTTGTGCTCAGTTACTTTTCTTAGAAGCAGAAGATCCAGATGCTGATATTAATTTTTATATTAATAGTCCAGGCGGAACCGTAACAAGTGGTATGGCAATGTATGACACTATGCAGTACATCAAACCAGACGTCTCAACTATTGTTATGGGACAAGCGGCTAGTATGGGTAGTTTCCTTGCTAACGCAGGTGCTCCTGGTAAACGTTTTATATTGCCTGGTGCTAGACATATGATACATCAACCATTAGGTGGTGCAAGTGGCCAAGCCAGTGACATACAAATTCGTGCAAATGAAATCATAAGAATTAAAAAGGAACTTACCGAAGCCTATGTAAAACATAATACCAAAGGTAAAACTTACGAAGAGTTTGAAGCGGCAATGGATAGAGATAACTTTATGACTTCACAAGAAGCCTTAGACTTTGGGTTAGTTGATGAAATAATTACAAACAGAGAGTAAATGCAAATATTTAAAAATTTACTAGATGTAGATCTTATACCTGATGTTTTGCAACTGTATAAACAAAGTGTAAATCAAGTCACTGTAAATGGAATAACATCTGAAAGATATTCTGTATCGCATAACAGGGGTTTAGTTTTATTATCTAAATATAATGATGAAGAATTTAAATTTATTTGGGACAGTATAAAGGATAAATTACCTGAAGGCACAACAGTAGCATCAAATAGAATTTTAAAATACAGAAAAGGCGGACATTTTAGGAGACATATAGATGGTCGTAAACCAGGAACACCAGAACAAAACGTTAGCCTTATAATTCAATTAACAGAACCTACTGCATACGTAGGCGGTGAAATGACTGTCAACGATGAGGAAATAAAACTTGCTCCTGGGGACGCCGTAGCATATTGGTATGGTGAACCACATGAAGTAAAGATGTTATATGAAGGCATGCGATACGTTATAAATCTTAGATTACAGATTCCTGATTCGTAAAAAACTTAATTCTTAAATGCATAAATATATGTATGGACGAATTAAAAAAATTTAAACCTCAAACGTATATACCACCTAAAAAAGTTGATAAAGAAGGCTTTGACGAGGAAGGTGTACTACATGACAAGTGCGGCACAGATGAATGTTGCAATAGTTGTGAGACGTCAGAAGAGTTTGTATCAGGCTATGACACAATGCCAGACATAGAAGACTTTGAAAGAATAGTAAACAGAGAACTTAACAAATTAAAAGATAATGGCTGAATTTAGTTTTATAGAAATAACATACGATCCATTTGTAAGTGAAAAAGAAAATGTTTATAAAACACTACAACAGATAGGATTTGTACACAGAAGTCAACATGCAATGGACTTTGTGGGATTCTGGGCATTAAGAAAATGTATAATTATGTTAAGAGAAGAAAATACAAATACTTCTCCATCAGTTACCGGGTTAGGATTTATTGGTGATGTAAATGATATAACAAATCTAGATGCTCAATTAGATCCCTCCAGTGATTTCTTTAAAGTAGAAAATCCAAATGGATTAGACACATACATTATACAAGAAAATCAAATAGGCAAAAGTCTAGAAATGTGTTATAATAACATTGATTCTTTAACTCCTTCTCAACGACATTTACAACAAATATCAGGAATAAAAATAATACATAATTCTCCTGAAATGATTGCACACTATCAAACAATAGGATTTACTGTAGAAAGCGATACTGAAAAGTATACTACACTTATAAGCCCTAGTAAAAGATTTTCTATCTTATGTGCAAAACATAAATCAGAAAAAATAACCATTGTATGTGATACGGAAGATGTTTTTCAAGCAACTGCATATTTTGTTGCTAATAATTTTGATCTCCCAGAATTCCAATTAATCGAAAACGAAAACTTTGGAACTAAATTAAATTGGAAGATACATACATATAATTGTAAAACATGGGGTAACGAAAACAGTTATACTATAGAAAACATGTTGGAGTTTACTAATGCAGATTTAATTTTTAGACAACGTAAAAATTATTTAAAAATAAAAGAACACACAGTTGATAGTTACTATGAGTCAATCTAAAACAAAATTTTATTTATGGATGGACTGGCGTCCAAACAGAATTAAATTAAAAGATTCATTTGATATTAAAACAGATGTTATATGTGATATGATTGGAATGACAGAAGATGACTTTCAAGTTAAAGGAAAGGAAATTAGATTTAGGCAAAAATCTGATATGGCTTTCTTTAGGATGAATATAGATGAGTGATTATTATTTTAAAATAGACGACATGTCTACAGACAAAATACTTACTGAGATAGAAACACTTCGTAAGAAACAATTTACAGTAAAATCAGAAACACCCATATGGTATCAAATTCAAGACATGATAGATTTTTGCTCAATGGAATACCAAGCAAGAATAATGAGAGAAAAAGTTAAGAATGAAAAATCATCTGATGTAATGAATATAGGTGAGATTGATTCTGTTGATTATACTCCTGACTATTCAGAACGAGATACTTTTGTGGAAATGGTTTCCTTTTATAGTGGTGATAAAATTTCTAAACAACAAGAAAAAATTAAAAAGGCAACTGATCGTATGACACAATCACTTGCGCCACAACCTGTACCTGTAAAGCAGGTGGAGTCTATAAATAATCCCAGTAAGATAGATATATCCATACCAAAGTTTGGAGCAACCAATGAACGAACTGATAGTAACTAAAACAATACCAGTAAGATGTACAGTAATTGATACTGACACAAAACAGATTAGGTCACACACTTATGAAATAAAGTATGGATTAAAAACAGAGGCACAAGAGGGAGAGAATTACGATACAGCATACATACATCAAAACATGAGTTTTCAAATTGCTAATACGTTCCTTTGGGATCAACTACATCAAAGTATTATATACGACTTTGAAGGTAAAGCACTAGCAGAAAAAAACTTTTGTGAGTTTGACAATAATTTTATGTTCTTACCTAGTTTAAGTGAAGCAACTTTGATATCAGCATTACATTGTAAACTAAATGCTATTATACATGAAAACAGTATGGTAGATGTGATATCCTTAAAAGATACTGTTGACGACCTAGATTATAATTTTGTAAATACAGACTTTGAATATCCTATGCTTATGGATATAAAAGATTGGTTAGGTGAATTAAGTTTCTGGGAAAAACCTTGGTGGTATAGAAGAGACTTTAGTACGTTTGATAACATAGCAGAAAGCAAAGAAGAACTTGATACTTGGAGAAAAACCAATTATGATCTATCTGCAGAAAGAATGGAAAGAGCAATTATTGAGATTGAAGAATCAGTACGTCAACAAATGACAACAACTTCTCCTGATGACAAAGGACAATTAATAGAAGTAGACTTTTCTAAGAAAACTCCTAAGCCAAGACTTGTTCCTAAGAATCCAGACAAGTGAAAATAAATGTTTGTGATGTTCCTAACGATATTACAGTTTGGGAATATATTTTAAAAAACTCTAATACTCAAGAAGCATGGGAAGATGTTTCTCATTCTTACCAGATGCCTGATATATTCAGAATGAAACATAATTGGGATTGTGAAGAATTAACAAACGATGTTGAAGAAGCAAAACAACTATATGGAGATTATGGCTGGGTCCATAAAGGACAAGGAGAAAATATTAAAAGTCCATATACAGGATTTAGTTTAGTATATAATCCAAATCATATAGATAACTTGCCCGAACATCAAAATACCTTTGGTGATCCTAATTTAGAATCAGGCAAATTTACTACACATAATTATAAACCTGTGCAAACTAAAAACAGTTATTGGGATTCACATGGTATGATTAAACGTACCAAGGCAAGTAAGTTTAAGTCTATAGGTCGACTTTTAGATTGTGGTAAAAGAACTTTAATGAGATCCAGAGTCGCTACATGCCATGGCAACACAGAATCAATGTTGGAACAAAATAGAAACTATCACAGTGACGGGCCACATCATTTTGCAATTAGAATAAACATACCCATAGAAACATCTAATACATATTTCTTTAGAATGGAAAATAGAAGCGAACCAATATTCCTAGATAAAGGCTGGGCATACACATTCAATAATACAATACCTCATAAAGTTTATACAGCAAGGTTTAGTAGTAAACCTAGAACACATTTGGTACTAGCATACTCGCCATGGTGGGATTATAATTTAGAAGAAGATACTTGGACTACTAATGAATTCTTTGGTAAGAAACATCCTATGCAAATGGTTATGGACGGAGATGTTTTATCAGGTTTAAGTAATTTAGACATTGACATTTGATTAATATTGTTATATAATGTAAGCATGGAAAAATATCTAGCAGATGAGCATATTGGTATTGAATTACTTTATCGAGGTAAGGATATTACTGATGTTCCTTTTAAAGATATAGAACAGTTCAATAAGGTTGCAACTGAATTAGAGCTTAATACTATATCAGATATTTCCAGTATAAGTAAAGAGTTTAATATACCTTTACATTATAAAGAATTAGATGTAGAGGAATTTATACATAGTAAGATGCCGGCATCAGGACAAGATGTAAAAATCAAAACCGCCAGAGTAGATATGGAACTTGCTATGTATAAAGAACGTGGCTTATACCCTATATTGCAACTGTTGATCTATATTATAGACACTATGCGTAAGCATAATTTAGTATGGGGAGTAGGAAGAGGCAGTTCAGTTTCCAGTTATGTGCTCTATTTATTGGGGGTACATAAGGTCGATAGTTATAAATATAACTTAGATATAAAGGAATTTTTAAAATAATGGTACAACGTAGAACTAACAACGGACAAATTATAGACTTAGACCAGTTGTTTGCACAACAGGGCGAAGTCCCTGCGGTAGGTAATACTGGCACTGATGCTGACGGAAATGTTAGAGATCCAAAAACCGGAGAGATAACTCAGAAAGCAGAAGAACGAGTTAGAGCATACTATGAGGATAATCCAAGAAGCAGTACAGAGCAAGTCAGTCTTAAAGGTCCTGTACCAGATGCAGGAGGCAGTTTAAAACCAGATCCTGTACAAGAACCTAAAACAGCCAAAACACAAAAAGAAAACGTAAGAACATCTAAACCAGACACACAACAACCAGAACCAAAGGCACCACAAGGTGAGAGTTTTGACGAGCAGGAGCCACTGGGCTTCAGAGAAGTTGAACTTCCTAACGGTGATATAGAAATGGTTCCATACTACACAGAGGAAGATGCATCAGATGACGAGACTAAAGGCTTATAGCGATAATATATTAGCAATCAACGGTGATTTCGGTGATCAACAAACCCAATCCGGTATTATTGTAAAATCCACAATAGGTAAAGAATCAGGTATTGTGCCAAGATGGTTTCAAGTATTTGAAGTAGGCCCAGATATAGATTGGTTAGAACCTGGACAATGGGTTTATGTTGAGTATGGCAGATGGACTGAAGGATTTAAGGCACCAGATGATAGATTAGAACCAGATCAAAAGATTTGGAAACTAGATCCAGTAGGATGTTTAGCAGTATCTGATGAGAAGCCAACTGATCAACTAAACATTAAAGATGCAAATGGTATAGAGTTCGTACAAAAGAAAACAATTTAAAATGCCTTACATAGAAAAAACAGGACCTAAAGCAATCAAAGAGCAACTGTGGCAATGGTACGGTGTAATGACTGATCCACGTATAGACGGATTTAATGGTTGGGGGTGTAAGCAAAAGATTTACGAAATCAAAATGGAATGTGAAAGACTCCTACAACAAAAAGACTGCCCTACCTATTCAGGTGAAGAAGAATGGTTACAAGAGAAAAGAGAGGAACGAGCAGTTGAAAGATTATCAGGCAAGGAACAAGGAGTTCCATTTGTACCATAATGTTAAGTTTTAGCACATTACTAAAAGTTATCAATGAAAAACAAGATAACGTTTTAATAACTGCAGGTAAGACAGCAAGTCAAGTTCTTAAGGGTTGGGAATTAGAAAATACAAAATTTTTCAAAGAGATAGAGCCGACTAGAGTTGACATAGAAACAAAATTTCAACAAGGCTTAACATTAAATTTTATAATTAGACACCCAGCACATAGGTATATATCGGGCATAAAAGAAATTGTGTTAAATCATTCTCTGATTGATTTAGGCAATTTATTGAGGCGCCAATCAAAAACAAATATAAGCGAAGTTATAGAACTAGACACTATGTTAGCATATTGGCATACTGCTGAAGCATGGGAATATGCACTGCATGAAGTTTTTGACTTTTGGCAAAGTGGATATAAAAATGGTATTACAAACATTGATTTTTCTTTCAATGAAGATTATCATGTTGGAAATTGGTTAGGTATTATAGATGAGTTTATGCAAATGGCAGACACACACAATTTAGATAATTTGCTTATAGTAGAACTCAATGACTTATCCTATTTTGGAGCAAAAGAATTTGATGTATTATTTCCAATCCACCACGTATCACCCTTGTCTAGCCACGTTGATGATATTGTATTTGATATTTTAGGAGGCAAAGAAGACTTCGATGTGTTTATAAAGCCTGAACAAGCATTGTATAAAAAATTATGTAATAGTAGATTTTTCTACAAAGTAGATAATAACCATCCTAGAAACGAGCATTCGTATTATGAGTTCTACTAATTTAAAGATAGGAATAGTTGGACACGGTTTTGTTGGCTCAGCAGTGGCTAACGGGTTTGATGTAGATACACAACAGTTTATAGTTGACCCAAATCAGAATAATAATACATTACAACAACTAGTAGAAGACTTTGACCCCTCTATAACCTTCATATGTGTGCCTACACCTCAACAAGAATCACACGAAGATGTTGATGTTAGTATAGCAAGAGACACATTAGAAAAATTATCTGTTTTAAAATATAGAGATATAATTGTAATTAAAAGTACAATCACACCCCAACATCTAACAAAATTTAAGAAAGATTTTAAATTAAAAATAGTCTATAATCCAGAGTTCCTCACAGAAGCAAATGCACATCAAGACTTTATAAATCCTCACATGCAAGTACTAGGAGGCAAGTGGCGCGATTGTGATACTGTAGAGAAAGCCTATGTAAGGCATAGTTCAGTTAAAACTGTTCCTACATTTAAAGTAGATTTAATTACAGCAAGTCTTATCAAGTATACTATTAATAGTTGGTTAGCAACTAAAGTTATTTGGTTCAATCAGTTAAAAGAACTATATGATGATAGTGGTGCTAGATCATCATGGGAACAATTTACTGATATGATAAAAAGAGATCCTAGAATGGGAGACACTCACATGCAAGTTCCTGGGCCTGATGGTCAAAAAGGTTTTGGAGGACATTGTTTCCCTAAAGATACAAAAGCATTATTATATTATAGTAAATTAAAGACGAAAAAACTAAAAGTCTTAAACGATATTATTAAATATAATAGTAACTATAGAGATGATTAATTGTATCTTCCATCAATGTTTTTCAGAAGCAAATATTACCCAAGACAAATATAAAGGTAATAATTTTAATCATACCCTATCAGCACTTAAATATATAAAGAAGTATCAATGCCCTATAGATCCAAACTATAAAATACCTATAGATTTTCAAGTTAATATTTGTGAATCATATAGTGATGTTAATATTAAATCTGGTAAATTAAATATAATTTTTGTACCTTTAAACGTTGCATTACTTAAAATGTTAGACGAAATTGAACCTAACTATTTGCAAAATCTATATAGATACAATGAACAAAAAAATGTTGCCTTAGTCTTTGACTATAACAATGAAAGTCTACTACCAGGAAGGTTTGGCCCGGAAAGTGATGTTGAATGTATTCGTAAAATAGAGTACAGGCATTTTCATTGTTCTACAATAGGTTGGGATCACAACGATAAATTTGTGGACACTATAGGTTTTAAAAGTGTCACAGGAAGTTTAGCATATCATACGTTTTGGTTTTTAAGAACATTAAGAACACATGAAAGTGATTATCTAAAAGACCCTAATGTAATCTTTACACATAAAGGTAAAAGCGGTCCTATAAGATATTTCTGTCCCAACAATGAATTCAGAGCATCACGTGCCAAAATGATAGTACATCTTTATGAACGAGGCATGTTACGAGATACAGAATGGAACATGAATAGTTTTAAAGACTGGAATAGAAAATCTCCAGTGGAACGTAATCACATGTTACGAGAGCAGGACACTAGAAAATATTTAGATTACTTTGGTTCAACTCCAAAGTATAATAGTTATCCTTGGAATTATTCTTTTAATTTTCCTAAACAAGATATAAGAACACAAAAAAATAAATTAAATTTTACACAAACTCCTCATACAAGTTTCCCACAAAGTTTATTACATAAATCTTTTATCTACATTGCTAATGAAACTTTTTCTATTATGGACCCAACCAAACCTTATGAGGTATGCTATAATGATTTTAGTGAAAAGACGTGTAAAGGATTTGTATTTGGTATGCCTATGTTTATAAATGGATTACCATTTGTACATAAAGCAAATGAAAAATTAGGTTTTGACATGTTCAGAGATTATTGGAAAGGAGCATTTGATTATCAGACAAATATAGATAGAAGAATGATAGGACTTATAGATACGTTATATAGTTTTCCTGAATCTGCTACACAAGACATAATAGATAGATTAAGGCATAATAAAAATTTATTTATTAGCAAAAAACATTTATGGGATATTCAGTCGGATTTATTTACAAAACTATTATCAGAAATGTCTTGACATTGTATGTAAATAATGTATAATAAAACACATGCATAGAGATAAAAAAACAAAAGGCGAATTTTCTAAATCAGCAAGAATCATTAGTGATTATGCTAACGATTTAATTTTTGAACAACCAAGAGAAAATTTGTTAAAACAAGAATTTATTTCATACGAATATACACAGCACGGTATTAAAAGAACTACAATTAACAGAAAATTTACTAAGGACGGAAATTATAACGATACTTCTTCTGTAGAGATATTAAGTTAATGAGTATAAAATGTTCTAGTTGTGGTAAGCAACTAATTGTGGAAAATATAAAATATTATACTGCTGATCAAGGTCATGCGTTTTGTGATGCATATTGTAGCAATGAGTGGTACAGTAAAACTTTTGAAAAACTAGATGCAAAAAAAGATCAAACAAATGACTGATGAAAAGATGATGGAAATACTAAATCGTGTAGATGTTATATTTGCTGATTATATTAAAGAAAAAGAAGACCCCGTAGTAATAGCAAGTGTAATATTTGCAGTAGCAATTAAATCATTAAAATTACATTTGACTGATGAAGATTTTCTTGCTATAATAGATGAAATAAGAAACACAGATATTGACGAGTTAATTGTTGACACTCAACAAGAAGTAGATAAAAAGAAGGTAATACATTGAAAGAACTTTGGACAGAGAAATACAGACCCTCAAACATAGGTACCTATGTGTTTCGAGATGAGGGTCAACGCCAGCAGGTAAGTGGCTGGGTACAAGAAGGGGCACTACCACACTTGCTATTTAGTGGTGCCCCTGGAACAGGTAAGACTACACTTGCAAAAGTTTTACTTAATGAGTTAGAAGTTAATGACATGGACATACTAGAAATTAATGCTAGTAACGAAAACAATGTAGATACAATTAGAAACAAGATCACAAACTTTAGTAGCACTATGCCTTTTGGTGATTTAAAATATGTATTACTAGATGAGGCAGATTATATTACTCCTAATGGTCAGGCGGCTCTACGTGGAGTTATGGAAATGTATCACACTAGTTGTAGATTTATTCTAACTTGTAACTACCCACAAAGAATTATTCCTGCACTACATAGTAGATGTCAAGGCTTCCATATTGAAAAGTTAGACATAACAGAGTTTACAGCCAGGCTGGCACAGATTTGTATAGATGAGGGTGTAGAAGTAGACTTAGAAACACTAGACACTTATGTACAAGCAAGTTATCCTGACTTGCGTAAAAGTATTAACCTCGTACAGCAGAACGTAGTAGATGGCGCCTTACAAAAGCCACAGGATGGAGATGGCTCTACAAGTGATTGGATGCTTAGTGCTATAGAATTATTCAAAGCAGGACAATATAAAGACGCAAGAACACTAATCTGCAACCAAGCAAGGCCAGAAGAGTATGATGATGTCTACAAGTTTATGTATCGTAACTTATCTCTATGGGGAGATAGTGTTATGAAACAAGATCAAGCAGTTGTAATTATCCGTAATGGTCTAGTCAAAAGTGTCTCAT
>Ga0070754_10001502_pt1 | contig 18600 bp, 14 predicted proteins | sample VirMetDEL_Sep_01_FD_75181 | JGI IMG/M metagenome (GOLD analysis project Ga0070754, IMG submission 75181) | Aqueous microbial communities from the Delaware River and Bay under freshwater to marine salinity gradient to study organic matter... | ecosystem: Environmental > Aquatic > Marine >... | reverse complement strand
CTTGCAGATAGATACAGAGAAATGTTGCAAACACCACCTAAAGATGAAATAACAGGACAGTTTTTATATGCACCTGGTGATAACTATTCAGCTACTAAATTCTTTATCGATGAGTTTGGATTTAACCCACTAGACATTGCTACACCTAAAACAGTAGTAGTAGAACCTAGACCAGTAGATGAACGTGGTGTGAAGTTCCAATTAGAAAACCCTGAAATATTTGAAAATTATACTTTTACTGCACAGTATGCAATACCACAAGGTGGAGGTGGTCCATTTGATTATGAAGCATATGTACGTACAATTGCTAATGAACAAAGAGAACCTCTTAAACCTGAAGAGTGGTTAGCTAAAAGGAATCAAAGACTAGGCGAGTTCTTTATGGAGGATAAAAGAGTCAGTACTTTACAAACATATGACATAACAGATCCATATCAAAATCAAATGCGTGAGAGAGAAATGGCATTGTCTAGGGATATTGCTAGATCTAAGTTTCCAGGATTCGATTCTACAATACCTGGATTACCACAAACTTCTACATTAGATATGCAATTTGAAGAACTTAAAAATTGGGAAAAGAGTAGAACACTATCACAAACACCAGTAGGTAAAGACTTACGTGTTGTATTAGGTTTTATAGAGACATTAGAAAAACGTGCATTAGTTGTTGGTCTATCTAAAGAAGGTTGGAAAACATCAAGGAGTATGTTAAAAGAACGTCAACAATTACGTGATACTATTGGTATGTTAATAAATAAAAACCCTGATTTCCAAATATTAGCTGAACGTGTATTGTTACCTTTATTTCAGGAACGTACAGATTTCTTAGAGGATTTGCAATATGACTATGATACACTTAATGAATATGGTGTGTACTTACCAAACCTACCTGGTACAGAGGATATTTAATGACAGAAGAATTTAAACAAGCGTTAGTACAAAGTATTATTGATCAGCGTGGTTTTACAGAAGATGATCAAATATATAAAGATCTTATTAATAATATTAAAGAATCTAATGATCAACTGTTTATTGCTAAGGTATATAACGATCTAGCAATGTACGACAAAGTACAAGCACAGATGTCTAATCAGTTAATAAGTTTTGAGTCTGCATACAGTGGCGTTATGGGACAACCTAGTGCTAGCCCTACACTTGCTACATTTAACAAAGCAGTAAATATTAATGCAGAATCTAAAACATGGAGAAATCCTAAATCACCACAAGAACAAAAATTTGCAGCAGATATATACAGAGGTTTAGATGTTGCTGCAGGAATTAAAGGTCCTGAAGGTTCAGAAAATGCTAAGAACTATTATGACTATTTGAATACAAAACTAGAACAAATAGTTGAAGAGACAGGTACATTAGGCGTTATAGTAAGACCACCACGTGGTGAAGGCGGACAGATCTATGTAACAGAAGATCTTAATGAATGGTTTATAAACAACCCACCAAGAGATATGACAGAAGGTTTTTATCCTACAGAAGGTAAAGATTATAAAAAATATCCAGGATTTGCTAAACCTACAATATTAACAAAACCAGTTATGACTTTTAATGAAGAGTCAGGATACTACGAACATACTGGAGATTATTTATATGGTGCTGAAACTTTCAATGACAGTGGTAAATTTAATACAGCATTAGATACTGGTGATACATTCCAGGTAGCTGTTGGTGTTAATAGACCTGACGGCACAAGTACTGGAGAAGTACAGACACTAAGCTATGATGAATTAGAATTGTTGAAATCAGAAGTAGAAGGTGATCCATCTAAAACTATTGTTAACGTATCAGGTGATAAAGAAGAAGTTACTGCACAATTAACACAGTGGATTGATTTTAATACACAAAAAGTTAATGCACCTGAATATGATATTTTTGGAGGGATCTCACCTGACTATGCAATATATAAACAACCTGATGTAGCAGACGCTTTTAAAGACGGAGATCCTACAGCAGCACAAATGAAGGACGCAATGTTACCGCAACAAGTATATGCAGGTAATATTCCTGAAGGTCAGTTTTATGGTGGTACAGATCACATATCAGGTCAAGGACCAGGTATGAATGGTACACAGAAAATATCATGGATTTCATTAGCGCCACAAGAAATAAAAGCTGTACAAGTAGATTTAATGCAAGCAGGTTACATAACTGCTGAAGACTTTTTTTTAGAACAAGGTGCATGGCAAGGTAAAACACAACAAGGTATGTACTCTGCTATGGTTGACGCAAACTTAAATATGATAGATATATATTCACAGCTTAATAGTGAAAAAGAACGTTACTTTAAAAAACCACCTTTAGCACCTAAAGTGTATGCAACACCATCTCCAGGATTTATTAAAGGAGAAATAGACAATGCACTAAGAGCTGCAGGAGTTACACGTAAACTTACAGACGCAGAACTTATTGCCTTTAGCGATTTCTATATACAAGCAGATAAAGATTATGAAACAGCTAGTTCAGAATATAGTAAGAATCTTGATTTAGCTAATAGGTTATTTCCTGGCGCACCTGATAGTATCTCTATACCGAGTACACCAAGCGAAGAGCTAGCAGCATTTGCAGAACAAAAGTTTGAACCTGAACTAGCAGCACAGCAGAGAGGTATACAAGAAAAGAATGATCTTAGCTTTTTGTTTAGTTCATTAGATCAATTCGACAATATGATCGGAAGATAATGGATAACGAAGATAAGGTTATGCAACTTCTTGATGATCTCAAAGAGAAGTACGGAGAATTTTTAGACGATACTGCTAGTGAAGCAGGAGATGGCAGCGGTTTACATTTTGATTTAACAAGTGGAAATATAATTAATGGTAATGAAATATATATTGAAGCATTTTATTTAAAACCTGAAGCACAAGGTCAAGGCATTGGTAGAAAAATGGTTGACGCTTTGAAACAATTATCAGACGAAATAAATGTACCTATTACTTTATTAGATAAAACTTTAGAATCAGCATACAGTTCTAGCTTTTGGAGAAATATGGGATTTGATCTTGATGATGATACAGCTTCAGCATTTTATAATTACGAAGGAGATCCTCAAAGTTCAAGATTTGCAAAAGAAAGTTTTCAATTAGACGAAGGACTATCTGATGATATAGCAGAAGTAAACAATGATTTTGTATACGAGAAATTTAAAGATCGTCAGAACACAGCAGACAATGTAATTTTTAAAGAAGCAAAAAATGGAGAAGTAGAACTTCTTGTTATCAAACGTAAACGTGGTCCACATAGAGATTTGTTTGCTTTGCCAGGAGGTATAGTTGAAGCAGACTTGCCTGATGAGAAAGTAATTAAATCAGTAGTAGATCCTAACTTTGTAAATTTACATGAGACATTATTTAGTATTGATGGTGAAATGTTACCAGTTGATTATGAAAAGTTAGAAGCGTCAAGAATATTTGGTATTGAAGCATTACGTGAAGCAGTCGAAGAAGTTGGATTGGATCCTAAATATATAGATATGACATCAATACTTCCAATAAAATACAACAGATATGATTGGGACGCTAGAGCAGCAAACGGAGTAAACGTTGGTGGTGCATTAATTATGATTAAAGATATAGAATCTATTGAAATTATTGATGGAAGAAGCACAGTAGTTGACACTGATGTTTGGTCTCCTAAAGCTGCAGATGACGCAGTTGCTTATCAATGGATAAAACTAGATGATGTAATTGATGGAACAAAAGAATTAGCATTTGGACATACAGAGTTTGTTCACGACGCACTTAAAATGTCATTAAGGTCTGGTTATTTAAATAGATCGACACGTGAAAAAATTTTTAAAGGTTCAGCTATATATGATTATGATGATTTATTTTCTATACAAGAACAAGTAGAAAATGGTATTAAACGTAACGTAAACATAATAAAAGGTAGCAACGAGGTAAGACAAAATAATGGTCAACCTCTAATTCCTATCGAAGGCAACAACATGATCGATCGTAAAAATAAAGCTATGATCGATAGTATAAGACAGGTAGGAAAAGTAAATCTAGGTGATGGTGTTAGTTTTACTGCTATTGATCAAATGAAACCTGATTTTATATTTATTGATGTGTTAAGAACGGCAGTAGAACAGGGACCTCAAGGTTTTGAGTTTACTAATGCAGATATTGAAGGAGATGTACTTCAATCAAGAGATCCTCAATATACAAAATCTTACCATAAATCAATACAATTAAACGATGACGGTAAAAAACGTATGACGGAGATAATTAAAGATTTTACATCACGTTCTTATAATAGTATTTTAAAAAAGAAAATTAACGAAGGCATGCAAATTAGTCCAGTAGTAGCTGAAATGAAAAAAAATGCAGACAAAATAATTAATAGTCCCGAATTTGAAACAATTATGTATGAAGCGTTTGATCGTCTTATAGTTGCAGATTCAGATGAAGGTGAATATTTATTTATAAAATTAGATAGTGAAGCTGCAAAATATTCATATTTAGATCCTAGAAATACAATGATTGAAAGAGAAGGATTGGAAGCAGCAACTGATGACGTTGTAGAATTTATGAAAAATAATTATCCTAAAGCAGGAAATGCGATGGAGTCAATTAGAAATACAAATAAAGTATTTTACGATAACACATTTCCTAAAGAAATATATATTCCTGCATGGGAATACTATAAGAACAATTCTAATGATATGCCACAAGCTATGCTTGATACACAGAAGCTAGTTAGAACTGCAGACGGTAATTTAAGTGGGATGGTTTATCACGGTGCTAATGGTCTAAATACTAAAGGTAGAAAAGTTTTAGACATACTACAAACATATTTACCTGCTACTAATTTTGGAACAACAGCACCTATGTTGGAATTTGAAAATACTATGAAAGGATTTTTAAATCGTATTACGTACGAAAATAATATTGATTGGTTAGATCCAACTAAATATAGAACACAACAGTTGCGTCTTAATTATATGTATACAACATCTAATCCATTTCTTGCAGCTTCCTATGCAGCAGGTGGTAATAATCCAGGTACAATTGGTGCTAGAAATCAAGAAGTATATGACGCAATATATCAGATAATAAATCACAAAGATATTTTAGATGTAGATGATACAGATTTAATAGATATGATGAATCGTGATTTACGTGAAATTGGTTTAGAAGTAGTAATAAATCCTACAGATGGAAATTATTTAAAAAGTGTAACTAATGAAAGTACATTGTTAGTTGATCCAGGTATCATGCAAATAAAATTTAATGCAGAACCTAATTCAATATTGCATACAGACATGCCAATTATAAGACAGTTAAATAATCCTAACGTACCTACTTTATTACAAAACATTATTAAAAATGCTAAACCTGAAAATATACTTACAGGAGAATCATTAGATTTTTTAATAAACGAAATATACAAACAAAGCACGAGAGATTCATTCTTTATTAAAACAGCAAGTGCTGATACAAACGTTACTGAAAAATTAAAGAATGCTTTTAAGGAGGGACCTGAACGTGAAACTATAAGAAAATATTATCAGAACCTTATGAGTAGTGACACAAGAATGTCAGAGATTATAAAAGACACATTACAAGGTAAAGGCGAAAAAACATATACCTTTAGTAACATGCAAAACCTTATGGCAGGCACTATAAGACCAAACGTAGCAATTGCACCCGATCTTTTAAATACAGCTAATGAATATGTAGCAACAACAGATATTAATATAGCTAATTCTGAAACTAAAATGGTAACACCTGAATGGTATCATACGGAACGTACTACACCAGGACATGTATTGTTTACTAAATATGCAAATGATTCTTTTGTACAAGACAGAATAACTTTTAAAGAAATGTTTGAGTTTGCTAACACAGTAGATCCTGCAACACTTGGATCATTTCAGGCAGTAGGAGAATTATTGTTTATTCAAAGTTTAAATGAATATTTATCTGACAAACCTGAACTAGCAGAACAATTTTTTAAAGATTTCCAAATAGAAATTGGTTACGATTATATACAAAAAGGAACTAGAGGTATTGCTACAACTGATGACATATTACAAGACATGTATATTTACGGTGATATAGTTAGACAAAAACACAATCAAAGATACGTTGCTAAAGGCAAGGGTGACTTTAGTGATTTTAATCCTAATGCAGACGGTCCAAAGAAAAAGACACAAGACATAGTTTTCGAATCACTTAATTTTAAAGATGGAGATAAAGATTTAATTAATTATTTAAATGAAGTTAACGGATTAACAACAAGCACTCCAATACCAGGAGGCAATCCTCAAAAATACGCTGACATTGCATTACTTAAATCTTTATCAGAAAGCGGTATAGAGATAGTTGCAGGTACAGGCGGTGGTCGTGTAAGAAATAATTTTCATGATGTGTTTGGAATAGTAGATCCAGGAGATAAATTTGGAACAGGAGTACCAAGAAAAACAACTTACGATATTAAAGCAACTGAATTAGACGAAGATACTTTACTTTTACTTGACGATATAAATATGGGTACAACAAGTCTCAATGATCTTGATGATAGAAGTATAAAACAAATTTCTAACTTTATACCTATTGAAACAATTATGCAAAATGAAGAACTTACAGATATAAAGAAACAACAGTATTTAGAATTGTATAGTGATCTAAACATTAATGATGAAAGGTTTTACAGTTTAAATGAAATAAATCCTACAGCAATTGATGGTGCTTTTTTACAAAACTTTGACGAGTTTAGAGAAGAAATTGCACAGGGATCTATATTTGGAGATGTTGATAGCGAAGCGGTAAAAAAGAAAGCAACACAAGTTGCGGAACTATTGTTTGAACAAGTACCTGCAGAAAATGTAGCACAAGTAGCAGCAAGAACTGGTTTCTTACAAACTTTAGCTAATGGGTTAGATATGTATGACGCTGTAGTATTAGCACCAGTTCTTTTAGATTTGTTGGTGTCAAAGACAACAGGTGTAGGTAAAGCTACTGAAACTATAGGTGGTGCAGTAGCAGATGTTGCACAAGACATTTATGATCCAAGCAAAACTGACACAATTTTTGAAAAGACATATGGATCTCCTGAAGATCCAAATACCTTAGCAGGTTTATTTAGTGGAACATTTGATATATATAAAGAAGCTGCTAATCCATTAGTTGAAGAAGCAAAAAATAATCCGTTACTAGCAAGTATGTTTACTTCTATAAAAGAAGGTGCTATATCAGCATTAGATACGGTCAAAGATGGATTCGGTATGAACGATTGGATATATAACGTTAAGCGTGATATGTACGTGTCTAGTAAACTAAAAGAAAAAGGATATAATGGTAAGAATAAAACTATACCTTCAGGACTTGTTTCACAACTTGAATCAGAATATGAAGCAGGTATGCCAAAACTCGAAGATAAATACGGGAGACCATTAGATGTTGCTGACAGTAATAATTTTCCTAAGTACAATCCAGGTGGGAAATAATATGTTTGACGCAAGAAGTTTTCCAGTTATAGAAGGTGGTGGTACATATCCTTCCATACAATACAGAGAAGACGGTATAGGTGTAGTTGATCCTAATAGAGTATATGAAGCTATGATAAATTACAGAAACTCTAATGCTAGAGATTTAAATAAACGTAAAAAAGTAGCATGGTATGAAAATGGCAAAGACATGGCAGATGAATTACTAACAGTATTTGGTGTTGAGAGTGCAGATAATCGTACAAAAGATGGTGAGATTTTAAATATAAACAGAGTACCTTACAACGCACACGCTGAATATAACGTACCAGGTAGTGGTGAGAGTTACGGCATAATGCAGATAGACGTAAGTGGTGATAATAAAACTTATGTAATGATGGCAATGGATAAAAAGTATGCAGAGGAAATAGATAAAGCTACTACAGTTACTGAACGTAATGAGATAGGTGCAAGACTATTTGAAGAGAATAGAGATGAAGCTATAGGTTTCCTAAAGGATATTAATAATATAGATAAACATATGATTATTGCAGGCACAATATTTAACGACAACGGTATGGAAGGTTGGAAGGCATATACTAATTACAAAAATGGTAATGATGAAGGTTTTAAAGATCTATATGAATCAGTACAATCAGCTAATGAGCAACGTGTGTACAGTACTTGGGATCAGGATCTTATGCGTGAGAACCGTAAGAACACGTCAGACATGTTACGTATATTGGAAATGAGAGGGAAAATGCCTGTTAATATAGAAGATAGAGCAAAAACTTTAATAGACGCATATGTAACTTTAAAAAGACAGAATGCAGATATGACTGATTTTGCTGATAAAAAAATAGAAAAACTAAAACCATTTGCAGGGATATATGGCAGCTAATTTAATACCACAGTTACCAAGCGATACACAAGTTTGGCAAGAAATAAATGAGGCAGGTCAGTCAATATATTATCTTGTTTATAAATTACCACAAGAGGCAGCAGATCTATCACCAGGTTTAGAAAACTTTACATTTAGATACAAAGTAAAAGACTTAAAAGAAATAGCAGCTACAGGTAATGTAACTCCTGATGTTGTTGTAACAAAGAATGGTGAAGTCTATTCTACAGAAGGTAGTTCAAACATTACTGTTGATGACTATACAAACAGTTTTTATTTTGGTGATCATACTCAACTAGCAGCTATACATGGTGGTATGGAAGCAGGTGCAGTTGGTTATGAATATTTTATAGAAGCATTAGAGCAAGAAGCTAAATACAAACCATACATATTTAGTAAGAATGCAGCAGGACAATACGATTATCTTGCCGTTGCATTAGAAGCAGCTAAAGAAGGTAGGACAGCTAGAGAATCAGAACTAGCACAAACGACTTGGTGGAAGACACATACAGCACAAGAGAGAATACAGATGAATGCAGCACACCAAGATCCTGCTACATTTAGTGCAAATGGTATAAAAACACGTGAAGAGATTATAGGTAAGATGTTGTCAGCAGGATTAACAACATTAGATCCTGCAGTCATTGACGCTATTACACAAAAAGCACAGTATGGTATGTTTGATGACGCAGATATAACTAACACAATTAACAAACTAGCTAATCCTTTAATTAGATTTACATTAGATCCTGAAGTTAAAGCTGCATTAGAAGGCAAGACTTTAGAAACTATAGAACTTACAAGACAAATGGAGAACATAATAAACTCAATACTCGGTCCTGGTACATCAGATAACTTTAACTTAGAACAACTTACTGCAGACTATGCAGATAATCCTACAGCTTTTAACCAGGACTTTTTACCTAAATTACAAGATCAGTTTCAAGCAACATATACACAATACAAAGGTACTAACGTTAAAGCATATGAAGAAATTGCACCAAGTTTAAGAAGTGAATGGGTAAGCATAACAGGACAAAGAGCAGACGAAACCACTGCACAATGGAAACAGTTTGCTGCTACTAATGATATAGCAGAACGTAAAGATATAGCATTCGCAGCAGCAGCAGAGCTAGGTACGCAAGCATATAGAGATAAAGTAATTGCTGATTTAGAAAACAACTTTGGTAAAGCAGGTGCGCGTGCTACAGGAGGAGGATCTTTTAGATGAGTATACTTGCTAGGTTAGTAGATTTTTTACCACAATAAGATAGAGACGCAATTGCAGCTGCAAGACAAACTGGTCCAGTAGCTGTTGCAGCAGGACCTGCAACAATGGCTAATGATAGACCATCAGAAGTAGAAGTAGAAACTATTGCAGATCGATACGTAGCTGAACAAGCAGCAGCTGCAGCAGTAGTACCACCACCAGTAGAAGAACCACCAGTAGAAGAACCTCCTATAGATAATACAGGTGGTGGAGACACAGGCGAAGGTGACACAGGCAGTGGAGTTACAAGTAATAATGTTACAAGTGATGAAACTGTTGTAGAAAATGGAAGGTTACTTGTTTACTCTATTACTAGGGACGCTAATGGTAATGTAGTTAGTAGAACATTTTTAAAAGATCTTGGACCAACAGGTGGAGGAGGAAGCGGTGGTGGTGAAGTAGCACCAGTACCAGGAGATCCTGTAGAAAAATTTAATGTAAAAGAATTTGCACAAGCTAACTATGGTTTTTTAGGTCAAGAGTTATTAGATCTATTTATAGATGAATACAACGTTAATGGTGGTGACGCAGATGAAGCACTAAGAGGTATGCGTACTACACAAGCATACAAAGATAGGTTTCCTGGAATCTTTAGAGAAGATGGTACAACACTTAGAATAGAGAGTGATACACCTGAATTAGATTACATAAAAATTAAAGAGGATTACAGAACATACTTAGAAGATTACAATTTGAATCCTGATTACTTTGAGAATCAAATGACAGAATTGTTTCAAAATGACGTAGCACCTACTACGTTTGCTAATAGGTTAGAAACTGCATATACATCCTTGTTTACACAGTTTGACGCTGTTAAACAATACTACGTACAAAACTATCCTGGTGTATTTCCTACAACAGATGATCTAACTGATGAAGCTATATTCGCTTCTTTTATAAGTGAAGACATATCATCTGACATAATAGAACAAAGAGTCAAAGTATCACAAATAGGTGGTGCATTTAAAGAAGAAGATTTAACTATATCAGCAGATCAAGCACAACGTTTAGTTAGTGCAGGACTTAGCGGTACAGGTGCGCAACAGATAGCACAAAGAGCAGAAGCTAGGTTACCTAGATTACAACGACTTGCTAAAAGATTTACAGGTAGAGAAGACATTTTTGGTCTATCAGAATTTATTGAATCAGAAGTCTTTGGTGAAGGTACAGCAGCACAACTAGAAGAGAGACTAGAAGCAGAACAAGCGTCAGTCTTTACAAGAGCTGAAGGCGCAGCTGCTACACAAGCAGGTGTGACAGGATTAGTCGAGCAATAATGTTTAAATGGGTAAGAGCTAGAAATAAAAAAGGGCATTACAAGTCTGATAAGGCATGGACCTGGTGGAATGACGCTTACAAAATAATATTGACAGAACAAGGAAAAAAAGTAATTACCGTGTTTTTATGTGTTATAATAATTGTATTGGCGTGGTCAGTATCCGCCAAGTAAATAATAGATCGACACTCTAGCTTAGGGTTCCTACGTCCTAGCTACGTAATAAATTCGTAGAGGTGTTGTATGCGTATGTTGCAGCGCCAATTCAACATGTAATTAAATTTTGTAACCACTCCCAATATGTACCACACCTTATTGGAGAATAGTGTAATCGTGTGAGAAATGGAGAATATCAATGACAGACGAGCAAACAATGGACGGCATGGAAAACAATGACGGCATAAAAGGTTTAAGAGAAAAACTTAAATCAGTTGAACAAGAGAATAAAGAATTAAAGAGTGTAGTTAAGACTTCGCTTTTTAAAGATGTTGGATTAGATCCTGAATCAGGAACTGGTAAAATGGCTTTCGATCTTTATGACGGAAAACCAAACACTGGTGAACTAGGACAATGGCTTAAAGAAAACTATAACATCGATACTAATGTACAGCAGAACAACGAAGTAGCTGCTGCGAAGATCGCTGATAGTGACGATAGGTTACAGACTATACAACAAAATTCTACTGCACAAACACCTGCCGACTGGACACAAAAAATGCAAGACATAATTGCAAGTGGAGACACATCTGTAAGAGATAGTCTTAGAGCAAAAATAGCTTTACAAGAAGAAGCAAAAAAACAATAACTCGTAAGAGTAGAAAGGCAGCTAAAACATGGCAGCAATATCAGGTGCAAATCCAATAGTAGCTAGTGACGTTAATAACTTACTGGTGAACTGTTTAAGATCACACCTCATAGAACACCTTTACTTGCAGCAGCAGGTGGTTTGAATGGTGGGAATGCGATTAATTCAACATTCTTCCAATTCCAAACACAAGACAATGCAGTGATTACAGCTGTTACTCCTGATGATGAGGGTGGATCCCCAAACTATTCAGGTAGAAGCAGAGCGTCACAACAGGGTGTACTACAGATTTTCCATGAAGCAGCGCAGATATCTTATACTGCACAAGCAGCTTCAGGCGAAATCGTACCGTTTGATCTTTCAGGAAACTACAAGAACTCTGATCCTGCACTCGCACTAGCAGGAACAAATCCAATCAATGATGAGTTAGCTTATCAGATGGAATTAGTATTAGAACAAGTCGCAAAGAAAGTAGAGTGGGCAGCATTTAACGCAACTTATAATGACGGTGCTTCAGGTAACCGTCAGATGAGAGGTCTTAAAGCACACCAAGACTTATCAGGCGGCAACTCCGTCAATAACGATGACGGCGCAGGAACACCTGCAGCACAAAAACTAAACTGGTACATCATTGCTTCAGCAATGAAAACTCTTTATGACGCAGGTGCGCCAATGAGACAACCAGTACTCTTTGTTTCCCCAACAATGTTGTTGGATCTTAATAAAGAATTAGTTAAAGCTACAGTTGGAACTGTGAACTATGGCATTATACCAAGAGACAGAAATGTCGGAGGTGTTGACATTGATACAATTGTCACACCATTCGGTTCACTCGGATTAGCATTATCCGATGTCTTGCCTGCAGGTACTATAACAGGTTCTAAGCAAGCATTTATCGTTGACCTTAGTTTCGTCAAACCAGTATTCCTTAACATTCCAGGTTATGGAACTATGTTTGTTAGAGACTTAGATCAAAACGATCAAGCAAGAATTGCTAAAGCAGTATATATGGAAATGGCGTTCGATTTCGGACCTCAACAATATCACTGTGCAATTGATAACGTAATAGGTTAATCCCTATTCATTAATTACTCAAACACCGCTATTCCACCATAGCGGTGTTTTGAGTATGTTAGAATTTACAATATGGTATACGGTAGAAGTAAAAGCGAAGTAGCTTTAATAGACATTTCAGATGACGCAAGCAACAGTACATCAGTCAACGTAGATAATATGCTTTTAGCAGGGATTGTATTCCCATCTGCTATGACTGGTTCAAACATTACTTTTGATTTTTCAGTAGATGGATCATCATGGGTTGATGTAGTAGAGACTGACGGTACAGAGGTATCATACACAGTGAGTGCAGGTAATGCTACACGTGTGGATCCTAGTGGTTGGGCTTTTGCAAGCGGTGGTTTTCTTAGGATAACTTCAGACGGAACAGAAGCTGCAGACAGAAAAATTAAATTAATATTTAGAACTGCTTAGGAGGACCTTTGTCAACATTTGGTCAACTTATTGACAGGACTTACAGAGAGTATCTTAGACCTGTAGAGGAACAAGAACCTTTATCACAAGTAGCTAACCTTGACACTATTACAGGTGGTCAGGGTATAACTGCTTCAGGTACAACGCTTCAATATAAAGAAGGATTATTTACGCCTGAAGAAGAAGAACTTATTGGTGCAGGTAGTGTTTTAGAAATAGATAGTGAGTTACTCATGGTCGAAGATATTAATACTGTATCACGTGAGATCACAGTAGAACGTGGTAGGTTAGGATCTACAGCAGCAGAACATGCAGAGGATACTGACATCATCCTTAAACCTAAATATCCAAGACTTAACGTAGCTAATGCTATTGGTGATCAAGTAATTGGATTGTTTCCTGCTTTATATGCAATAAAGAAAACTACTATTACAACAGCTTCTACACAATTTGTTGAAATGCCTGCAGGTACACAAAGAATATTGCAAGCAAAGATTAACAATAGTACATCAAATACAACAGTTTACAGTGACATACCATTAGAGTTGTTAACAGACTTTGCAGGATCTACAACAGAAGCAGCAGTACAATTTCCTTCTGCACCTGGATCAGGTAAAACTGTTTACGTTGTATATGCTTCAAAGTTTACAAGACCAACAACTGAAACTACAGACTTAAATACAGTATCAGGGTTAGAGGATTTTCACGAACAGATAGTAATGGTTGGTGCTGTTGCGCAGTTATTATCAGAACTTGATGTTGACGCTTCAACACAAAACTATATAACAGAGAATTTAGAACAAAGAGGAGTACCTGTTGGATCAGGTGAACGTTTAAGAAATGCTTTACTTAGATACTATGGTGTCTTACTAGATAGAGCGAGAAGAGAACAGAGGTCAAGATTCCCACAAGGTGTGGAACTTTACGGAATAACTTTTACCTAATGCCTTTACCATCAACGTCAAACGTTTCTAACCCATTAGCTTTTGGATACCAGGCACAAATATCTGATGGTATTACTGATATACTTTTACGTCTAGCAGTAGCACCAGGTAGAGAACTAACTATAACTACAGCACCATTATCTGCGCAACAGGTTAACACAGCACAAGTACCTGAAGAATTTAGAGCAGAGTTTGGTCAATCATTTGCAAGATCTGATTTTTCAGGTGGTGCAGGTTTAGATCAAGCACACCAAAGACAACAAGGTCCTAATGACTTTAGAAGATTTTTTGACAGCAAAGGTATAGATGTATTTAAAAATGCGGATGATAGTGGTAAAGCGTACTCTATAGAATTATTAAATGAGACAACAGCAGTAACAAGTAGAGCTAGTGCAAGTGCATACCAAGAACTTATTGGACATGAAGATGTATTGTATGTTGGTCAAGGTCACGATGTACATTATTCATCAGACGGTGGAGACACCTGGACTACAACAGATCCCTATTCCGCAGGACCAAGTTTTAATGTTACAGGTATGGTTCTTGAAGGACATATACTTTACGTATCACTTAACGATGGTACTGATAGTATTGTTAGAAAACTTGACATAGATAATATAGGTGGTGGTTGGTCTAACTATATGAACTTACACTCTAGTCATATTTATACAGGTTTATTTAATGTAAAGAATTACTTACTCGCAGTAGATACAGATGGTCATTTACATGAATTAAACGGTTCAGGATCTCCAGGTACAATTAAAGATTTACCTTCAGGATCAGCGTGGACAAGTATTATAGATGGTGGATCAGTAATACTAGCAGCAGCTGATGACGGATATATATACGCTATAAAAGATGACACAACATCAGGTCTTGTATTAGCAGGTCAAACTTATATTGAAGGAGAAGACATTGTAGATATGACAGAAAGCAATGGTATTATTTTCTTTTCTACATCACAGACATCAGCAGGTGGAGGAAAAATAGGTAGAGTATATAGAGGAACTATTGCAACAGATGGTGTGCTTTATACACTCGATGACAGACAACTCATTAAAGAATTTGGAGACAACGATACAACTGTAGATAAAAGTCCTACAGCATTTTATAACGCGAGAGATCAAATATATTTTGGTATTGTTGATAGTGGTACAGAGACAGATCTATACTCTATTTACTTACCTACATTCGGTTACGCTAGAAATATTTATTACACGGGTACATCAGGTAAAGTAACAGGTATAGCTATAGCTAGTGGTAAATTATTTTTTATTGTTGCAGGTATAGGTTTAATAAAAGAAGCTGCAACATTAGTTGATGACGGTTACTTAATACTTCCTGCTGCAGATTTCTATACTTCACAAGCTAAACAATGGATAGGTGGTCGTATTTATACTAACGATATACCTGCAGGTTCTAACGTATTAGCTGAATTTAGTACAGAATTAGACGCATTAGAAAATCCTAACGCTACAAGTTATTCAACTTTAACAAGAATAGAAACATCAGAGAGTGGTAACGAAGTTCCTATGATCAATGTCATTAACAGGTGGTTAGTTGCAAAATTAACTATAAGTGCTAATTCAGGAAGAACAGCTAGTCCTGAAGTGTACTCATATAGTTATCGTGCTTTCCCTGAACCTGAAGATATTATTGCACGTATTCCTATTAACGTATCTGATCGTATAGAACGTCCAGGTAAACGTGCTAAGAACATACCTGGTATTGGTAAAAAATTATTCGACGCTGTAAAAAAATTAGAAGGTAAATCAGTAACTCTTACTCTTTTTAAACCTGATGAAATAATTAGAGGTATTGTAGAAAATGTTACTTTACCTGTACAAGAGATCACTAAGCTAGGATCTACTATGGTATTTTGTACTATACAAGTACGTGGTCAGAGACAAGCGTCTGCAACTGGAGAAGTTACTTCATTAGCTGCGCTTGGTATTGGAAGATTGGGAATACACCAATTTGGTGTGTGATATACTAAACAGGAGAAATTAACCTATGGCAAGTACAAGAAAAGCAGCAGAAACATTTACACGTAACGCGTTTGAAACTACGCTATCTAGTACATTTGGTGCTACAGATACAACAGCAACAGTAGCTTCTACATCAGGACTAACAAGTCCATGTTATTTAGTTATCGAACCTGATAGTGCAACACAGCGTGAGTATGTATTTTTTGATGGTACATTTACAGCAACACAGTTAATAACTTCTACTGCAGACAATAGATACCTAACAGGATCAGCAGCAGCTTCAGGACTATCACACCCACAAAACTCCGTAGTACGTATGGTCCCTGTACAACAAGTATACGAAGATATGTTTGACGCAATAGGTCAAGTAGTAGATGTAAGTTATGCTTCAGGTACAGCAGGTACACCTAAATTAGCTGCAGACTTAGACGCTAACAATAATAAAATTACAAACCTTACTACACCAACAGCAGCAGCAGACGCTGCAAATAAATCTTATGTTGACGCAAGTGGTATAACTTTACTAGACGAAGATGACATGACTAGCAATAGTTCAACAGCAGCAGCTTCACAACAATCTGTAAAAGCATACGTTGATGGACAGGACGCAACTAAATTATCTTTAGCAGGCGGAACTATGACAGGTGCTATCAACGCAGGAGATCAAGAAATATCAGCAGCAGTATTAAAAGATTATGCAGAAACTGATGTAGCTTTATCATCAACAGCAGGAGTTGTTGCAATAGATTTAGCTAATGGTAATACAGGTTCATTAACACTTACAGAAAATGTAACTGACATAGACTTTACAAATGTACCAACAAATGGTGTATCTTCTTTTACAGTTAAAGTAACACAAGACGCTTCGACAGCATATACAGTAGCAATTAATGCTATTACTGTTAATGGAGGTGGAGATGTAACTGCAAAAACAGCAGGTGCAGGAGGTTTTAGTATGACAGCTACACTAAGTGCAGAAGATTTATTGTTCTTTTTATTTTTTGATGCAGGAACACCTTATCTCACAGCACAACAGGAGATGAGTTAATGTCAATGCTACTGCTTCTTAAAGAAGGCGGATCTATTTCTATAGATACTATAGGCAATAAACCTATAGATGAGGATTTAAACATAACTGATTTACTTAAATTTATACTATCAGACGGAACTACAGACAATATTTCTGTAGCGAATAACTCTTTAAAATTTATTGAGAGTGACGGATCAGCAAATAATATCTCTACCTTTGGAGGAATTATAAAATTTACTGAATCAGATGGTACAATAGACAGTATAAATTTAATTAAATAGGAACAAAAATGGCAGAATTTAGACCAGTACATGTAACAAAAAACGGATCAGACACAGATGGATTAGCAGAGTATTCTAATACTGATGGATTACTTTTACCTAATTACAATGAAAAAGTACAAGCAGTATCTAGTTCATCAGGTGTATTATCAATAGATGTTTTAAGTGGTAATGTTGTTACTACTACACTTACAGAAAATATTACAGACATAGATTTTACTAATGTTCCTGCAACAGGAACTTGTGCTATAACTTGGATAGTTACACAAGATAGTTCATCATCATTCACTGTAGCTATAAATGCTATAACAGTTAATGGCGGAGGAGATTTAACAGCTAAGACTGCAGCAGCAGCAGGATATACAATGACAGCAACAGTAGATAAAACAGATGTAGTATCTGTATTATTTGTTAACGCAGGAACACCATTATTAAACGCAGTACAGGAGTTTTAAATGTCACCATTAGCTTCAGCTAGATTTGGATTTGCAGGTGGAGGATCTGCAATAGTAGAAAGTTTAGATTGGTCTGCTTCTGCTGGTGGTGGAGGTGGAGGTAATTCTCAATATGCAGCTTCACATAGACGTGCAGGTGGTGGTGCAGGTGGAGGTGGTACTTGGTATCAATCAATTATTGGTGCAGCAGAATGGCAAAAAAATACACAGTATGCTTTTAGTATAGGTTCAGGTGCAGGTGCTAATGGTAAAGGTGGTAGCTCTACTTGGAATGATGATTTGAATGGAACATTAACTTTAGAAGGTGGCGGTGCTGGTAGACAATACTATGGTAGTGGACAAAATGGTGGTTCAGGTGGAGGTGCTGGTGCAAGAGGTAATTCAGGTGGTGCTGCTACTTATTATGCTTTAGGAAATCAAGGAAACAATGGTGCTAGAAGTCCTGACGGTGCTTTTATTGCTGGTGGTGGAGGCGGTAGAGGTGGTGCTGCAGGTGGTCAAGGTGGCGGTGGTGGTGTATCAAATATTGCAGGATATATTGCTTATGGTAGAAGCGGTGGTGCTTCAGGTGGTGGAGGTAATAATGGTTCAGGTTCTGCTAACTCAGCTTCAGGTGGAGGCGGAGGAAATGGAGAATGGAACTCAGGTGGTTCAGGAGGTTCAGGAATTATAGCAATTAAAATAACTGATGGACCTACATTAACAGGAGATGGTACTT
>Ga0070754_10001498_pt1 | contig 18611 bp, 14 predicted proteins | sample VirMetDEL_Sep_01_FD_75181 | JGI IMG/M metagenome (GOLD analysis project Ga0070754, IMG submission 75181) | Aqueous microbial communities from the Delaware River and Bay under freshwater to marine salinity gradient to study organic matter... | ecosystem: Environmental > Aquatic > Marine >... | reverse complement strand
CTCATGGGCAGCGATCTTGGGCCGGTCTGGGCCGAAGGCGAGCCTCGGGTGAGCAAGATGGTGTTCATCGGCATCGACCTGCCCAAGGACATCCTGATCCAGGGCCTGGACCAGAGCCTGGCCTGAGGGCGCGACATCGCGGGTTTCGGGCGTCTTCACCAGAATCAGGGTCGATTGTGTTGTTTGTCTCGCTTCTCCAACGCCTGGGCTTCCCCTCGAGACGGGAATCCGGGCCCCCTGAAGCAGTGTCGATACAATCGCGCCCCAAGTCGGCAGGCCGGCGTTCTGCCACGATCGACCTCCACCCGCGTTCGAAGGCGCCGGGCAAAGGGGGTATAACGACGAGCTTGTCGGTCCGGCCGGCCGGTTCTGTCGGTTCTCGGGCCCCCACCCGCAGCAGTGCCCCGCCACCCGTTCCCGCATCAGGTACACACAGGAGACTCGTTGTGAAAGCCCCGGCAACCAGGAAAGCCAAAACAGGCAAACCCGCCGCATCGGGAGCCAAGGCACGCGCGCCGGTGGCCAAGAAGAGCGCGGCTGCAAAGCCTCCAGCCAGGACCAAGCCCAAGGCGACCGTGAAGGCCGTTGCCAAGGCGCCCGCGAAGAAGGCTCCCTCCAAGGGCGCCGTCAAACCAGCCGCCCGAAAAACGGCCCCCGCACCGGTGGCGAAAAAAGTGGCTGCCAGGAAACCCGCCGCGCGACCCGTGTCCAAGGCGCCCGTCGCCCGCACCGCCGCGCCCTCCAAAAAGACCTCAACCGCGGCACCAGCCGCCAGAACCAAGACACAGCCCGTTGCCAAGGCGGCTGCTCCCAAAGTGATTGCTCCGGTTACCAAGGCCGCGCCCGTCGCGGCGTCCGCTCCCAAGCCTTCCAGCGCCAAGCGCGCCGCCGCTCCCGCACCCGTGGTGGTGGAGCCCACGCCGCGCCCGCTGGGCAAGCGAGCCGCCAAGAAAGTCATGATGGAACAGATGACCCAGGCCGCGGTGGTTCCCACCCATGCCCCGGACGCTGCCAAAGCGACCTTTTCCCAAATGAACGAACGCGCCGTCATGACCCCTCCCGTGCCCTCATCCATCCAGAAAGACCCCAAGCGAGCCAACAACTGGAAGACGTTGCCGGTCGAGCAACTGACCGACCAGGACGTGCAGGCCATGCCCGACAGCGAATACATGAGCGACCTCCAGCTCGCGTTCTTCCGTCGCAAGCTTTCCCAGCTCAAGGCCGACATGCTGGCCAATGCCGGCGAAACCACCGAGCACCTGCGCGAGGACACGGTGGTCGTGCCCGACCCGGCCGACCGCGCCACCATTGAGGAAGAACACGCACTCGAGCTGCGCACCCGGGACCGCGAACGCAAGCTGCTCAAGAAGATCGAGCAGGCGATTGCCCGCATCGATTCTGGCGACTACGGCTATTGCGAGGAAACCGGTGAGCCCATCGGCGTGGGCCGTCTGATGGCCCGTCCCACCGCCAGCCTCTCGCTAGAGGCGCAGCAGCGCCGGGAACTCAAGCAGAAGATGTTCGGCGACTGAACCCGGTCTGGCGCTCTACCTCATCCGGCAACGATCACCCATGTCCAAGGACGACTCCAACGGCGGCTTCCTCTCCAAGGTGGTGAAGTTCGTTCGCCACCCGACCACGAGCTGGTCGGACCTGGACACGCGATCGGCTGACCGCGAGAGCGAGTACAGCAAGGCCGCGCTGAAGGAAATGATCGAGCGCAAGCGGCGCAACGACTTTGTGCGCAAGCGCGAGTTCGACATGCTGCGCAAGATCCGGAGCCGGGAAGGAACACCCGGTGAAGGGCAGGGCATGCGCCCATCCTTCTTCCAGAGCAGCCTGCCTTCGAAGCCGGACGATCGGGCAGAGACGCTCAAGAAGATCGACGAGATCGAAGCACAAATGTCGATGCAGTGGTGGAAGACCAAAGGGCCTGACTCTTTGGTGAGCACCGGTTCCGGGCTGAACACCGCGCCCCACGGCCCGGGTGGCCCAGCGGCCAAGAAGGACGACGCCGGCCCCGCGCCGGCGGCTGCGGACCCCAACGTGAAGCAGCGCAAGGCACAGTACGATGAAACCGAACCCGGCCCTTTGCCAAACCCGGCCTCGCCTGGCCCGAATTCGGCGAACCAGAAGCTGGACCGGGCCATGCTCGACACCCAGCCGGCCAGTGCCCCCGCACCGTTGCGCAAGTCGTGGGCACCCCCGCGCGAGCGCCAGGTGGCTGCCGCTCCGCCGCCGCCCGCCACACCCCCGGCGCGCACCGGCCTGATGGCCCCCACGTCGCAGCGACAGTCGGGCAGCCCCGCTTCCCAGTTTTCCGCCTCCCATTTCTATGCACTCGATGTGCAGGAGATTGCCCAGGACCCGGAGGTCGAAGAGGCGGCGATCCGCTTCGCCAACGGCGACGACGCCGGCGCCGAGCAGGGCTTGCTCGAAGTGCTGACCGAAGGCGGCAGCAAGGCCGACCAGCAGGAAGACTGGCTGGCGCTGTTCGACCTGTACCGCGCCACCGGGCAGCTCGCCCCGTTCGAGAGCCGCGCGGTGGATTTCGTCAACCGCTTCGACCGTTCGGCACCGCAGTGGTACGACATGCCCGACGCCGTCTCACGGATGACGGGCAAGGTCTACACGCCGTCCACCGGCCACAATCGGGCGGTCTGGGTCAGCGAACCTGAACTGGATGCGCATGCGGTGGGCACGCTGCAGAACGTCTTGCTGCGCGCGCCTCAGCCCTGGGTGCTGGACTGGACGCCCCTGGAAAGCATGGACCTCAAGGCGGCACGCGCGCTGTTGGGCATCTTCACGCTCTGGGGCGACCAGGATGTGGAACTCCGGTTCCAGGGTGCTGCGTCATTCCGCGAGTTGCTCAAGAGCCAGACGCCTTCGAGCCGCCGCGACGTCGAGCAGCTCTGGTGGGAGCTGCGCATGGCGGTGCTGCGCATCATGAACCGGCCCGACGAGTTCGAGCTCACCGCGCTCGATTTCTGCGTCACCTACGAGGTGTCCCCCCCGGGCTGGGAAAAACCGCGTTGCTACTACACCTCCGTGTCCAACCACCAGCCCGGTGAGGCAGGCCAATCGGTGCTGGGTGAATCGGTGCTGGAGCAAGTGGCCTCGGGCTACCCGGGTTCGGGCGAGTCGATGCTCGACAGCCAGGGCACGGAGACCAGCCAGCTCGGCCTGGTCGAACTCTCTGGCGAAATCCGCGGCGATCCGCAGACCACGCTGGATGCGCTGGAGCGCAAGCTCAAGGGCGCCGACGTGCTCATCATCTCCTGCCGCCATCTGATCCGGGTGGATTTTTCGGCTGCAGGGACCCTGCTCAACTGGGTCTCCAGCCACCACGCCGAAGGCCGTCTGGTGCAGTTCGTGGACGCGCACCGCCTGGTGTCGGCTTTCTTCCACGTGATCGGCATCACCGAATACGCCAAGGTGGTGGTTCGCGTCGACTGACCGGCGCGACCGCTGGCCCTGCTCAAGGCCCGGTACCATCTGTTGCAATGCGCGGCTTTCCCGGGCAGTTGCAATCCCTTCCGAAGTCCCCAACTCGATCCCATGGAATCCTTTCACGGCACCACCATCGTCTGCGTTCGCCGGCAGACCCCGCAGGGCGTTCAGGTCGCCATCGGCGGCGATGGCCAGGTCACGCTGGGCAACATCGTCGTCAAGGGCACGGCACGCAAGGTGCGCAAGCTCTACCACGACAAGGTGCTGGCCGGTTTTGCCGGTGCCACCGCAGACGCCTTTACGCTGTTCGAGCGCTTCGAAGCCAAACTGGAAAAGCACCAGGGTCACCTGGTGAGGGCTGCCATCGAACTCACGCGCGACTGGCGCACCGATCGCGTGCTGCGCCGCCTGGAGGCCATGCTCGCCGTGGCCGACCACAGTGCTTCGCTCATCATCACCGGCAACGGCGATGTGCTCGAACCCGAGCACGGCATTGTGGCCATCGGCTCCGGCGGCGCATATGCGCAGGCGGCGGCCAAGGCCCTGATCGACCATACCGAACTCAGCGCCAAAGAGGTGGTGCGCAAGTCGCTCGGCATCGCGGGCGAGCTGTGCATTTACACCAACATGAACCACACCATCGAAACGCTGGACTGAGCCCGACATATGTCTTCAATGACGCCGCAGGAAATCGTTTCCGAACTTGATCGCTTCATCATCGGCCAGAAGGGTGCCAAGCGCGCCGTGGCCATTGCGCTGCGCAACCGCTGGCGGCGCCAGCAGGTGGACGAGAAGCTGCGTCCCGAGATCACGCCCAAGAACATCCTGATGATCGGCCCGACTGGCGTCGGCAAGACCGAGATCGCGAGACGCCTCGCGCGGCTTGCCGATGCGCCTTTCATCAAGGTCGAGGCCACCAAGTTCACCGAGGTGGGCTATGTGGGCAAGGACGTGGACAGCATCATTCGCGATCTCGCCGAAATCGCCATCAAGCAGACGCGTGAAGTGGAAATTCGCAAGCAGCGCACACGTGCGGAAGACGCGGCCGAAGATCGGGTTCTCGACATCCTGATTCCACCACCTCGCAGCATGGCGGGAGAACCGGCCAGCGTGGTTGCCAGCACCGAAAGCACGGCGCGCCAGAACTTCCGCAAAAAACTGCGCGAAGGGGAACTCGATGACCGGGAAATCGAGATCGACCTGGTCGAGCAGCGACCTCCTATGGAGATCATGGGCCCTGCCGGTATGGAGGAAATGGCCGAGCAACTGCGCGGCATGTTCAGCCAGATGGGCGCAGGAAAGCGCCAGACGCGCAAGCTCCCCATCGCCGAGGCGATGAAGCTGCTCATCGAGGAAGAAGCGGGCAAGCTCGTCAACGAGGACGAGATTCGAACACGGGCATTGCACAACGCCGAGCAGAACGGCATCGTCTTCATCGACGAGATCGACAAGGTCACTTCGCGCAACGAAGGCGGCGGAAACGCCGAAGTCTCGCGCCAGGGCGTGCAGCGCGACCTGCTGCCGCTGGTGGAGGGCACGGCGGTCACCACCAAGTACGGCGTGATCAAGACCGACCACATTCTCTTCATCGCCAGCGGCGCGTTCCACCTGGCCAAGCCGAGCGACCTGATCCCCGAATTGCAGGGGCGCTTCCCGATCCGCGTGGAGCTGCAGTCGCTCTCCGTCGACGACTTCGAGGCCATCCTCACGCAGACGCACGCCTCGCTGGTGCGCCAGTACCAGGCGCTGCTCGCGACCGAGGGCGTGACCATCGAATTCAGCCCCGAGGGCATCCGACGGCTCGCGCAGATCGCGTGCGACGTGAACGAGCGCACCGAGAACATCGGCGCGCGCCGCCTGGCTACCGTCATGGAGCATCTGCTCGACGAGGTGAGCTTTGATGCGGCTCACCTGAATGGCCAGACCATCGCCATCGACGCCGCCTATGTCGACGGCCGACTGAGCGCCCTCAGTCAGAACGAGGACCTCTCTCGTTACATCCTGTGATGGGCTGGCGCGAATCCGCCGCGCCTGCAACTGATTGCCCATACAGCCCTGTCTGCCGCAGGGTTTTGAAGCATCACATGCAGTGCTTCGCCTAAGTGCTTGCTTTTAATGCACTTTTGACCCGCGACGGAGCCGCACCTTTGCATCCTAAGTGGTTGATTTCATTGAAAAAATCTGTAGCCGCGCGCTTGCTCGCACCACGTTTCCTGCTAAAGTGGAGAAAAGTGCAATTAAGTGGTGAAAAGTGTTTCTCAAGGATTGATCGCGGTGTTCCAGGGTGCGTCTCATCTCAGTCTCGATGCCAAGGGCCGGCTCTCCGTGCCGACGCGGCACCGTGACGCCCTGGGCGAGGGTTCGAGCCAGCTCACCATCACCAAACACCCGCATGGCTGTCTGATGATTTTTCCGCGCGGCGCGTGGGAAGAGTTCAGGGATCGCATTGCTTCGCTGCCCATGTCGGCTCAGTGGTGGAAACGCATTTTCCTCGGCAATGCGATGGACGTCGAGATGGACGGCACCGGTCGCGTGCTGGTTTCTCCCGAGCTGCGTGCGGCGGCCGGTATCACCAAGGACGCCGTGCTCCTGGGCATGGGCGCCTACCTCGAACTGTGGGATGCCCCAACCTACGACGCGCAGGAAGCCGAAGCCATGAAGGCCGACATGCCCGATGTCTTCAAGGACTTCTCCTTCTAAGGGCGATGGTGCAAGGCGCATGGATTCACCACACCGTCCTGTTGAACGAAGCTGTGCAGGCACTGTCGATCAACCCGGATGGGCACTATGTGGACGCCACCTTTGGGCGCGGCGGCCACGCGCGGCTGATGCTGGAGAGCCTGTCTGCGAAAGGGCGGTTGACCGCCTTCGACAAGGATCCACAGGCTGTGCTTGCGGCACAGGAACTGGCGGCCAGCGATGGCCGTTTTTCCATTCGGCACGAAGGTTTTGCGCATCTGCCGGACCTGGGCGTGGCGAGCGCAGACGGCGTGCTGATGGATCTCGGTGTGAGCTCGCCGCAGATCGACGATCCCCAGCGGGGGTTTTCCTTTCGCCACGATGGTCCTCTGGACATGCGCATGGACACCACGCGCGGCCAGAGCGTGGCGCAATGGCTGGAGACGGCCGAGATTTCCACCCTGGCGGAGGTCATTCGTGACTATGGCGAAGAACGGTTTGCTCAATCGATTGCAAAGGCGATTGATCGTCGCCGACAGGAACGGGGCCCTTTTCGAACCACCCGCGAACTGGCCGAAGTCGTGGCTGGCGCGGTCAAAACCCGCGAGCCGGGCAAGGACCCTGCAACGCGCACATTTCAGGCTCTTCGGATTTTCATCAACGCCGAGCTTGAAGAGTTGCAACAAGCGCTAGAAGCCTGTCTGACAGTGCTGCGCCCGGGAGGAAAACTGGTGGTCATCAGCTTTCATTCGCTCGAAGACCGCATGGTCAAGCAGTTCATGGCGCGCCATTCGCGCGCCGTGGTGGACCGCCGGGTGCCCTTTGCCGAGCCCGCACCCATGGCCCTGCGCGGTCTGAAGCGCGTGATGCCCTCGGAAGAAGAAGTGAAGGGCAACCCGCGTTCGCGCAGTGCGGTCATGCGCGTGGCCGAGCGGACGGAGGCGCCAGCATGATCCGTTTGAACCTGATGTTGCTGGTGGCCGTGATCGCCAGTGCTTTCTATCTCGTTCACACGCAGTACGAGTCGCGGCGGCTCTATGCGGCGGTGGATCGCGCGCAGGCGCAGTCGCGCAAGCTGGAATCGGAGCACGAGCAACTGCAGGTGCAAAAGCGCGCGCAGGCCACGCCGGCACGCGTGCAGTTGATCGCCTCGCGCCAGTTGCAGATGCGCCCGGTCACACCCGGCATCACGCAGTACGTCACCGTGTTCGAGCCGCAGCCCGCGCTCTCGCCCGTCGCACCGGAGCGCCGACCATGAGCCGCAGCATCAATTACTCCGCCAGTCCCTTGCTGGCCAGCCGCACGCCGGTCTGGCGCAGCAAGTTCATCGTGGCAGCGCTGGCCGTGGCTTTCGCCGGGCTGGGCGCTCGCGCGGCCTACGTACAGGTGTTCGGCAACGACTTCTTCCAGCGCCAGGGGGAGGTGCGCTTTGCCCGCACGCTCGAGCTTCCCGCCAACAGGGGCCGCGTGCTCGATCGCAATGGTTTGATCCTCGCTTCGAGCGTGGTAGCCCAGAGCATCTGGGCGATTCCCGAGGACGTGGACCGCGCCGACCCGAAGCTGCGCCAACTCGCCAAGCTGCTGGAAATGCCGCTGGCCGATGTGCGCAAGCGACTGGCCAACGAAGACAAGACCTTTGTGTGGGTCAAGCGCCAGGTGGACGACCCGATCGCCAAAAAGATCGCCGCGCTCGACATCAAGGGCATCTACCAGCGCCGCGAATACAAGCGCGAGTACCCCGAGGGCGAGGCCGCTGCTCACGTCGTCGGTTTCACGAATGTGGAAGACATCGGGCAGGAGGGCGTGGAGCTTGCCTTCAACCGGCAACTGGCCGGCAAGAGCGGTTCGCGCCGCGTGATCAAGGACCGTCTGGGCCGCGTGGTCGAAGACGTGCGCGACGTGGTGCCGCCGGTGGACGGACCCGACCTGCAGCTCTCCATCGACAGCAAGGTGCAGTACTTCGCCTACCAGAAGCTCAAGGACGCGGTGTTGCAGCACAAGGCGCGCGCGGGCAGCGTGGTGGTGATAGACACACTCACCGGCGAAGTGCTGGCGCTGGCCAATTACCCGAGCTACAACCCCAACCGCCGCCAGAACCTCACGGGCGAGCAATTGCGCAACCGCGTGCTCACCGACAGTTTCGAACCCGGCTCGACCATGAAGCCCTTCATCGTGGGCCTCGCACTCGACAAGGGTCTCGTGACGCCGAACACGCCCATCAACACGGCACCGGGTCGCATCATGATCGGCGGCTCCACCATCAGCGACTCGCACCCCAACGAAGTGCTCACGGTCTCGCAGGTGATCCAGAAGTCGAGCAACGTGGGCACCGTCAAGATGGCGATGCAGATGAGCCCGCGCGAAATGTGGGAAACCTATGCCCAGGCGGGCTTTGGGCAGAAGCCGCAGTTGCCATTCCCCGGAGCCGTCACCGGGAGGTTGCGTCCGTACAAGAGCTGGCGCCCGATCGAGCAGGCCACCATGAGCTATGGCTATGGCCTGTCGACCTCGCTTTTCCAGCTGGCTCAGGCCTACACCGTCTTCGCGCGCGAAGGTGAGCTGATCCCTGTGACCCTGCAGAAGTCCGAAGAGCGGGTCGCAGGTGTGCGGGTGTTCAGCGCGAAGAATGCCCTGGCGGTGCGCCAGATGCTCGGTCTGGCGGCCGGTCCGGGTGGCACGGGTTCTCGCGCGCAGACCATGGGCTATTCGGTCGGCGGCAAGAGCGGTACCGCGCGCAAGCAGGAAGGCAAGGGCTACGCCGAGAAAAAATACCGCAGCTGGTTCGTCGGGCTGGCGCCGGTTGAGTCGCCGCGCATCGTGGTGGCGGTGATGGTCGACGAGCCCAGCAATGGCGCCTTCTACGGTGGCGTGGTCGCCGCGCCGGTGTTCAGTGAAACCGTCCAGCAGACGCTGCGCATTCTCGGTGTGCAGCCCGACATGAACGTCAAACCGCAGATCGTCACCGAAGTGGTGGAAGAGTCGTTCTGACGATGCGCACCATCCTCCATCCTCATGCCGTGGCCGAATGGCTGCGCGATCGCGTGACGGGCGAGCTGCACTGCGACAGCCGCCGCCTTCGCGCGGGCGATGGATTCGTGGCCTGGCCGGGCGCTGCCACCGATGGCCGCCGCTTCGTGGCCGCTGCGCTTCGCGCGGGTGCCAGCGCGGCGCTGGTCGAGCTCGAGGGTGTGGAAAGCCACGGGTTCACCGACAAGCGCATTGCCGCCGTGCCAGGCCTCAAGGCCTCGGCCGGGGCCATTGCCAGTGCCTTTCACGGCATGCCCAGCGCAGCGCTGGACATGGTGGCCATCACGGGGACCAACGGCAAGACCTCCACCGCCTGGTGGACGGCGCAGCTGCTGTCGGCCTGCCAGAAACCCTGCGCCGTGGTGGGCACGCTCGGCATGGGCCGTCCGCCTGGGCCTTCAGGCAAAGGCGCAGCGCTGACCCCGACGGGGCTCACCACGCCCGATCCGGTGATGCTGCAGACGCAGCTGCGCCACTTCGTCGACGACGGCCTGAAGGCCTGCGCGATCGAAGCCTCGTCGATCGGGCTGGTGGAAGGGCGGCTGAATGCCACGCGCCTGCGCGTGGCCGTTTTCACCAACTTCACACAGGATCATCTCGATTACCACGGCAGCATGGAGGCTTACTGGGCCGCCAAGGCTGCCCTGTTCGACTGGCCTGCGCTGGTCAGCGCGGTGGTGAACCTCGACGATCCGCGCGGTGTGTCGCTGGCGGCAACGCTGGCGAGCCGGGGCCTCGATCTCTGGACCGTGGGCATCGACACCGAGGGCGTGGGGTCTGAACGTCTGGCGCGTTCGCGCCTGTTCGCCAGGGGCCTTCGTTTCACCGACCAGGGGATGGCCTTCCAGATCGGCGAGCGTCACACGCAAGGCCAGGTGCTGGAGACGCACGAGCTCAGCCTTCCGCTGGTGGGGCGCTACAACGTCTCCAACCTGCTGTGCGTGCTCGCCACGGCCCGCGCCCTCGGTCTTTCGCTGCGAGAGGTGGTGAACGCTTGCGCCACCCTCTCCCCCGTGCCGGGCCGGATGGAACAGGTCACGGCCGTGGCGCCTGGTCAGCCGCTGGTGCTGGTGGACTATGCACACACGCCCGATGCCCTGCAGAAAGCCTTGCAGGCCTTGAAGCCGCTGGCAGAGCAGCGCGGCGGTGTGCTCTGGGTGGTGGTGGGCTGCGGCGGTGATCGCGACGCCGGCAAGCGCCCGCTCATGGCGGCCGCTGCCGAACGCGAGGCCCGCCAGCCCGTGCTGACCAGCGACAACCCTCGCAGCGAAGACCCGCAGGTCATCCTGCACCAGATGCTGGCCGGCCTCTCCAGTCCGGCGGCGGCGCTGGTCGAACCCGATCGCGCCCGTGCCATCGATCTGGCGGTGTCGCGTGCCGACGCTCGCGACGTGGTGCTGATTGCCGGCAAGGGGCACGAGGACTACCAGGATGCGATGGGTGTCAAGCGCCCCTTCTCCGACCTGCACGAAGCCCATGACGCGCTGCATCGGCGCGCGCAACAGGGAGCCACCGCATGAAGACCATCGGCCAGTTGCTTCCGCAGCTCAGCGGCGCCCGGGTGGTGGGCCATGTGAACCTGCCGTTCACGCGCGTGCATACGGACACGCGCAGCCTCAAGTCCGGCGACCTGTTCGTGGCGCTCAAGGGCGAGCGCTTCGACGCGCACGACTTCCTGCCACAGGCGCAAGCCCAGGGCGCCCTGGCCGCCATCGCCGACCAAGGTCTGGTCGAGGCTGGTCTCGCGGGTGTGCTGGTGCCCGACACCCGGCGCGCACTGGGCGAGCTGGCGCACCTGTGGCGTGCCCAGTTCAGCCTGCCGCTGATCGCCGTGACCGGCAGCAATGGCAAGACCACCGTGACGCAGATGATCGCTTCCATTCTTCGCGCTGCAGCGGGCGATGCGGCACATGCCACGCTGGGCAATTTCAACAACGACATTGGCGTGCCGCTCACGCTGCTGCGGTTGAACGCGGACCATCGGCTCTCGGTGGTCGAACTTGGCATGAACCACCCCGGCGAGATCGCCGAACTCGCGGCCATGGCGCTGCCCACCGTGGCGCTGGTGAACAACGCGCAGCGCGAGCACCAGGAGTTCATGGCCACCGTGGAAGCGGTGGCGCTGGAGAACGGCCAGATGATCGAGGCGCTGGGTGACGATGGTGTGGCGGTGTTCCCATCCGATGACAGCTACACCCCGCTGTGGCGCAAGCTGGCCGCAGGCCGGCGCGTGATCACTTTCAGCGACACCGATCCGGATGCAGACGTCTCGGCCGTGAGCGCCGAATGGCAGGACGGCGCGTGGGCACTGCGGATCGACTCCTCGGAGGGACAGGCCGATGTTCGGCTGCGCATCGCGGGCCGCCACAACGTTCGCAATGCGCTGGCCGCTGCGGCGTGTGCGCTGGCTGCGGGTGTCCCGCTGGGGGCCATCGCGAGCGGGCTGGATGATTTCGTGCCGGTAGGGGGTCGATCTCGGGCGCTTTCGCTGCGCGTGGCCGAACGCCAGGTCACCCTGATCGACGACACCTACAACGCCAACCCCGACTCTGTGCGCGCGGCCATCGACGTGTTGGCCGAGCTGCCCGCTCCGCGCCTGCTGGCGCTGGGCGACATGGGCGAGGTCGGTGACCAGGGTCTCGCTTTCCATGAAGAGGTGCTGCGCCATGCCCACGCGCGAGGCATCGAAGCGGTGCATGTCACCGGCGAGTGGATGTCACGCGCCTGCGCCGCGCTGCGTGAAGCCGGTGTGCCCGAACCGGTCCACTGGGTCGAGGTGCCCGCCATGGCCGGCGCCATCTGCGCGGCCGTCACCGACGACCGCCCGGTGTTCCGCAGCGTGCTCGTCAAGGGCTCGCGGTTCATGCGCATGGAACGCGTGGTGCAGGCTTTGCAGGCGCTGGAACAGCCGCGCCAGCCGGACCCTCTCAAGGACAACGCCCATGCTGCCTAGCCTGGCCCTCTGGCTGCAAGGCCTCTCGCCCGAATTCGGTTCCCTGCGGGTGTTCCAGTACCTGACTTTTCGCGCCGTCATGGCCGCACTCACGGCATTGCTCGTGGGCCTGGTGGCTGGGCCCTTCTTCATCCGCCGCCTGGCCGCGCTCAAGATCGGCCAGCCGATCCGCGAGTACGCCATGCAGACCCACCTCAGCAAGGGCGGCACGCCCACCATGGGTGGCGTGCTCATCCTGTTCGCGATTGCGCTCTCTACCCTGTTGTGGTTCGACCTTTCCAACCGTTTCGTTTGGATCGTGCTGCTGGTCACGCTGGGCTTTGGCGCCATCGGGTGGGTGGACGACTGGCGCAAGGTGGTGCACAAGGACCCTGAAGGCATGCGCTCGCGCGAGAAATATTTCTGGCAATCGGTGATCGGCCTGGTGGCGGCGTTCTACCTCGTGTTCAGCGTGTCCGAAAGCAGCAACCTGCGCGTGCTGGAACTCTTCGTCGCCTGGGTGAGCTCGGGCTTCACGGTCGACCTTCCCCCCCAGGCCGGCTTGCTGGTGCCGTTCTTCAAGGAGATCAGCTACCCACTGGGCGTGTTCGGCTTCGTCGTCATGACCTATCTGGTCATCGTCGGCTCCAGCAACGCCGTGAACCTCACCGACGGTCTGGATGGCCTGGCCATCATGCCGGTGGTCATGGTCGGCTCGGCGCTCGGCGTGTTCGCGTACGTCACCGGCAACGCCGTGTTCTCGCGCTACCTGCTGCTGCCCCACATTCCGGGCGCGGGTGAACTGCTGATCTTCTGCGCCGCCATGGCCGGCGCCGGCCTGGCTTTCCTCTGGTTCAACACGCACCCGGCGCAAGTCTTCATGGGCGATGTGGGTGCGCTGGCGCTCGGTGGCGCACTGGGCACGATCGCCGTCATCGTCCGCCAGGAAATCGTGCTGGCCATCATGGGCGGCATCTTCGTGGTGGAAGCGCTGTCGGTGATGCTGCAGGTGACCTGGTTCAAGTACACCAAGCGCCGTTTCGGCACCGGTCGCCGCCTGTTCCAGATGGCGCCGCTGCACCACCACTTCGAGAAAAAAGGCTGGAAGGAGACGCAGGTCGTCGTGCGCTTCTGGATCATCACCATGCTGCTGTGCCTGGTGGGCCTGTCCACGCTCAAGCTCCGATGAAAGACCAGTCCGTCCTCATCCTCGGTCTCGGTGCATCCGGCCTGTCCATGGCACGTTGGTGCCTGCGAGAGGGTGCCCGCGTCACCGTGGCCGACACGCGCGAGGCACCGCCGCAACTCGCAGCACTTCAGGCCGAATGCCCGCAGGCATTCTTCGTGGCCGGTCCGTTCGACGACGCCTTGCTGGCGCGCAGTGACTGGCAACTGGTGGCCCGCAGCCCCGGCCTGGCGCCGGCTTCCCTGCGAGCGGCATTCGACTGGGCACAAGCCAGGGGCGTGGCCGTGGTGGGGGAACTCGATCTCTTCGCCCGCGCGCTTGGCGAACTCGCGCAGCGCGAACGCCTGCCCTACCGCCCGAAGGTGCTCGCTGTCACCGGCACCAATGGCAAGACCACCGTGACCTCGCTCACGGGCCTGCTGTTGCAGCGTGCAGGGGTGAATGTGGCGGTGGCCGGCAACATCGGCCCGGCGCTGCTCGACGTGCTGACGAAGGCGGTGGACCAGGAGCGAGTGGACCAGCAGGCCGACGACGACCGCGCCGCCGTCGAGGCGCGGGCAGAAGTTCGGCCCGAGGTGCCCGTGGTTGCTGCGCCGGTCGAAGACAGGGTGGACGCTGAGACCATCGACGAACCCATGCCGGCCATGGACGGCGACGACGACGGCCCGACCCAGCTTGTGCCGCCGCCCATCGAACCTCCCCAGCCGGCGCACCTGCCTTCGGTGTGGGTGCTCGAGCTCTCCAGTTTCCAGCTCGACGGCACGGCGGGTGGCCCGTGGGACCGTGTGCCCACGGCGGCCACCGTGTTGAACCTCACCGAAGACCACCTCGACTGGCATGGTGACATGGCCGCCTACACCGGGGCCAAGGCGGCGGTCTTTGGCGCCCAGGCGCTGATGCTGCTCAACCGCGACGACCCGCAGGTGATGGCCATGCGACCCGGCCTGGTGACCGTGAAGGTGGGCAACCGAAATCGTCAGCAAAGTGCCCGGCCCTGGGCCAGCTTCGGCTTCGATGTGCCCGCGCGCGCTGGCGATTGGGGCATTGAGACCGTGAACGGCATGGCCTGGCTGGTGCGGGCCCACGCGCTGGACGAAACCCGCAGACGCGGTCGAGGCGCCGACGAAGAGGAAGAGGTGTACCTGCAGCGCCTCATGCCCGTGGACGCGTTGCGCATCCGCGGCCGTCACAACGCCGCCAACGCGCTCGCCGCGCTGGCCCTGGCCACTTCCACCGGCGCTGCGCTGGGGCCCATGCTGCACGGCCTGCGCGAATACCGTGGCGAGCCCCACCGGGTGGAACCCGTGGCCATCGTCAAGGAAGTGGAGTACTTCGACGACAGCAAAGGCACCAATGTCGGTGCGGCGCTGGCAGCCGTGCGCGGCCTCGGCGCCGAGCGGCGGCTGGTGGTCATTCTGGGTGGCGACGGCAAGGGTCAGGACTTTGCGCCGCTGGCCGAACCTCTGGCGCGGCATGCGCGCGCGGTGGTCTACATCGGCCGCGACGCTGCGCTGTTGCGCGCCGCCGTGGGAGCGGCACTGGACGTCGCCGGCACCGTACAGCTCGACGCGGCGACATTGCCCGAAGCCGTGAGTCTGGCCGCGCAGCAGGCGCAGTCCGGCGACGCGGTGCTGATGTCACCCGCCTGCGCGAGCCTGGACATGTTTGACAACTACGTGCATCGCGCGCGCGTGTTCGTGGACGCGGTCCACACGCTGGCGCTCGAACACGGCGTGACCCTGGAGAGCAGCCCGTGAAGAAGAAACCGGCACTTGCCAAGCCCTGGCTGCAGCGCCTGCGCGAGAGCCTGCCGAGCCTGGGCGGGCGCGACCTCGCTGGCGCGCTGGCGGGTGGATCCCAGCGCGACGACCTGCCGGTTCGCCTGTCCAACCGCACCTATGCCGGCACGCGCAACGTCGCCGTGCGCGAGCTCGGCTTCGACCAGCCGCTGTTGTGGGTGGTGGTGTCGCTGCTGGCCTGGGGCCTGGTGATGGTTTATTCCGCTTCCATCGCGCTGCCCGACAACCCGCGCTTTGCCAACTACGCGCACACGCACTTCCTGCTGCGGCATGGCATCTCCATGGCCATCGGGTTGATCGTGGCCATGGTGGCCTTCCAGTTCCCCATGCGCTCCTGGGAAAAGATGGCGCCCTGGCTTTTTGCGGCAGCGCTGCTGCTGCTGGTGCTGGTGCTCATCCCCGGCATCGGCAAGGGCGTGAACGGCGCGCGGCGCTGGATCTCGCTCGGCATCATGAATTTTCAGCCCTCCGAGCTGGCGAAGCTGGCCGTGCTGCTCTACGCCGCCAGTTACATGGTGCGCAAGATGGAGGTGAAGGAGCGCTTTTTCCATGCCGTGGCGCCCATGGCCGTCGCGGTGGGCGTGGTGGGCATGCTGCTGCTGGCCGAGCCCGACATGGGCGCCTTCATGGTGATCGTGGTGATCGCCATGGGCATCCTGTTCCTGGGCGGGGTGAACGCCCGCATGTTCTTTCTCATCGCGGCGGTGGTGGTCGGCGCCTTTGCGCTGATGATCATGGCCAGCGAGTGGCGGCGCGAGCGCATCTTCGCCTACCTCGATCCCTGGAGCGAAGAACATGCGCTGGGCAAGGGCTACCAACTCTCGCATTCTCTGATTGCCTTCGGCCGGGGCGAGATTTTCGGCGTGGGCCTGGGCGGCAGCGTGGAAAAACTCCACTGGCTGCCCGAAGCCCACACCGACTTCCTGCTCGCCGTGATCGGAGAGGAGTTCGGCCTGCTTGGGGTGCTGTTGCTCATCGGCCTGTTCCTCTGGCTCACGCGCCGCATCATGCATATCGGCCGTCAGGCCATTGCGCTCGATCAGGTGTTTGCCGGGCTGGTGGCGCAGGGAGTGGGCCTGTGGGTGGGCTTCCAGGCCTTCATCAACATCGGCGTGAACCTGGGCGCGTTGCCCACCAAGGGCCTCACGTTGCCGCTCATGAGTTACGGCGGCTCGGCCATTCTGCTCAACCTCGTGGCCGTTGCCATCGTGCTGCGCGTGGACTACGAGAACCGGCAGATGATGCGGGGAGGGCGGACATGATGAGCGCAGTGCCGGGCCGCCCCAAGCAAGCGAACGCCCCCTCGGGGGGCAGCGACCCGCGTGAGCGGCGGAGCGCGGGGGCCATGCAGCCCTGTGCTCTGGTGATGGCCGGTGGTACCGGTGGTCACATCTTCCCCGGCCTCGCGGTGGCCGAAGCCCTGCGCGAGCGCGGCTGGCGTGTGCATTGGTTGGGTGCACCAGGCAGCATGGAGAGTCGCCTGGTTCCGCCGCGCGGCTTCACGCTGGAGACGATCGATTTCGGTGGTGTGCGCGGCAAAGGCGTGATCACGCTGGCCTTGCTGCCGTTGCGACTGCTGCGCGCTTTCTGGCAGTCGCTGCAGGTGGTGCGCAAGGTGCGGCCCGACGTGGTGCTGGGTCTCGGAGGCTACATCAGCTTCCCGGGCGGCATGATGGGCGTCCTTGCCGGCAAGCCACTGGTGCTGCACGAGCAGAACTCGGTGGCGGGCATGGCCAACAAGGTGCTGGCCGGCGTGGCCGACCGGGTCTTCACCGCCTTCCCCCACGTGTTCAAGCAGGCGGAGTGGGTGGGCAATCCGCTGCGCACCGCGTTTCTGAATCAACCGTCGCCGGCTCAACGCTTCGCAGGCCGCAGCGGGCCGCTGCGCCTGCTGGTGGTGGGGGGCAGCCTCGGCGCCAAAGTGCTCAACGACACCGTGCCGCAAGCGCTGGCACTGCTGCCAGTGGCCGAGCGCCCGCTGGTCACACACCAGAGCGGCGAGAAACAGATCGACGCGCTGCGCGCCAGCTACGCAACAGCCGGAGTGCAGGCAGAACTCACGCCTTTCATTGAAGACACCGCCCAGGCCTTTGCCGAAGCCGACCTGATCGTTTGCCGCGCCGGCGCCAGCACCGTGACCGAAATCGCCGCCGTGGGCGCGGCCGCGCTGTTCGTGCCTTTCCCGGCTGCGGTGGACGACCACCAGACCACCAACGCCCGTTTCCTGGTGGACGCGGGCGCGGCCTGGCTGGTGCCCCAGCCCCGGTTCACGCCTCAGTCGCTCGCCAGCATCTTGCAGACCGTGCAGCGAGACGAATTGCTGGCACGGGCCAGCAAGGCCAAGGACATGCAGAAAACCGAAGCCGTGGGGGCCGTGGTGTCCGCCTGCGAGCAACTCGCGAAAGTTCAGACGACATGAAACACGCCATACGGCACATTCACTTTGTAGGCATTGGTGGCGCCGGCATGAGCGGCATTGCCGAAGTGCTGCTCAACCAGGGCTACCGCATCTCGGGCAGCGATCTCGGTGAGAGCACGGTCACGCGCCGGTTGGTCGCCCTGGGGGCCGAAGTGTTCGTGGGCCACGACGCGGCGCACATCGAGGGCGCCGACGCCATCGTCACGTCCACTGCGGTCAAGGAAGACAACCCCGAGGTGGTCGCTGCGCACGCGAAGCTGATCCCCGTGGTGCCGCGCGCGGTGATGCTGGCCGAGCTCATGCGCATGAAGAAAGGCGTGGCGATTGCCGGCACGCACGGCAAGACCACCACCACCAGCCTGGTCACCAGCGTGCTGGCCGCCGGGCACCTGGACCCGACGTTTGTGATCGGCGGACGCCTGAACAGCGCCAACGCCAACGCGCAGCTCGGCTCGGGCGAATACATCGTGGTCGAGGCCGACGAGTCCGACGCCTCGTTTCTCAACCTGTTGCCGGTGCTTTCGGTGGTCACCAACATCGACGCCGACCACATGGACACCTACGGCCACGACTTCGGCAACCTCAAGTCTGCCTTCGTGGACTTCCTGCACAGGATGCCGTTCTACGGCGCAGCCGTGGTGTGTGTCGACGATCCCGCCATCCGCGACATCCTGCCGCGCATCGCGCGTCCCATCACCAGCTACGGTTTCTCGGAAGACGCCCAGGTGCGTGCCATCAACGTGCGCGCGGTGGACACGCAGATGCACTTCACCGTGCAGCGCCGCAACGGCGTGGAGTTGCCCGATCTGGACATCGTGCTGAATCTGCCGGGCGAGCACAACGTGCTCAATGCGCTGGCGGCCATCGGCATCGCGGTGGAGCTCGGGGTGGAGGACAGTGCCGTGCAGCAGGCGCTGGCCGAATTCAAGGGCGTGGGCCGTCGCTTTCAGCGCCATGGCGAAGCGGCGCTGTCCACGGGCGGCAGTTGCACCGTGGTGGACGACTACGGCCATCACCCGGTGGAAATGGCAGCCACGCTGGCGGCCGCGCGAGGCGCCTACCCGGGCCGTCGCCTGGTGCTGGCGTTCCAGCCGCACCGTTACACGCGCACGCGCGACT
>Ga0070754_10001497_pt1 | contig 18616 bp, 21 predicted proteins | sample VirMetDEL_Sep_01_FD_75181 | JGI IMG/M metagenome (GOLD analysis project Ga0070754, IMG submission 75181) | Aqueous microbial communities from the Delaware River and Bay under freshwater to marine salinity gradient to study organic matter... | ecosystem: Environmental > Aquatic > Marine >... | reverse complement strand
TCGACGCCACCTACACCGATGCCGACGGGCATCAACACATTCATGGTGCCAACCTGGGCGTCAGCGCTCAGGCCTACGAGCGAGCCGGCGGCTTCGAGCCTCTGGCCAGCAGTGAAGACGTGGCATTCGTGCGGTCGCTGCAAGCCGTCGGCGCCCGGATCGCCTGGTCGGCTGCTCCCCGGGTCGTCACCAGCACCCGCCGCGCCTACCGTGCGCCCGGTGGATTCGGTGCCGCGCTGGTGCGCGCCAGTGAAGCACACGCCGCGACACCGGAGTCCGCGCCATGACACGCAACCCCCCGGGCTGCCGACCGCTTGCCTCCCTGCAGGCCGCCCTGGCCGGGCTGGATCGCGCCGCGACACCGGCCGTCTGGCTCCAACAGCTCGTGCGTCAAGGTTTCGATCAGCTTCCCATGCCCGGCAGCGGCACCACGCTGCAGCGCTGGCAGGCACTGTCTGCGGTGGCCGGGTACGACCTCTCGCTGGTCAAGCTGTACGAGGGGCACACCGATGCACTGGCCGTGATGGCCGAGCTCGCGCCATTCGCCAGGCCCCTGCCGGGTTGCACGCTGGGGATGTGGGCGGCCGAGCCACCCGACGGTCGGGCCGTGGTGGAAGCAACGGGCGACGACATCGCGCGGCTGAGTGGGGCCAAGCGGTGGTGCTCTGGCGCTGGCCATGTGAGCCATGGCCTGCTCACGGCATGGTTTCCCGATGGACGAGGGCCGCAACTGGTTCGCCTCGCCATGGACCAGCCGGGCGTGACGGTGTCGGACGCCGGCTGGCATGCCGTGGGCATGGCAGCCAGTGCCAGCGTCGACATGGCCTTCGACGATGCGCGGTGCGAGCCGATCGGGGCGACGGGCGCCTACCTGGACCGCCCGGGTTTCTGGCATGGGGGCGCGGGCATTGCAGCATGCTGGCACGGTGGTGCCACGGCACTGGCAGACACACTGCACAGGGCCTTGCTGCAGGCGCCACCTTCGGGCCGCAACGCCCACCGCCTGGCCGCCATGGGCAAGGTGGGTGTCGCCCTGCAGTCCACGGCCGCCCTGCTGCGCGAAACGGCCCACTGGATCGACGAACACCCGACATCGGATGCGAGTGCCATGGCCCTGCGCGTTCGACTGGCTGCCGAGAACAGCGCGAAGCAGGTTCTCGATGAGGTGGGCCGCGCGCTGGGCGCCACGCCATTCTGTCGCGACGCGCGCTTCGCGCAGATGGCGGCCGACCTGCCAGTCTTCCTGCGCCAGAGCCATGCGGAGCGGGACTTTGTCGCGCTGGGTGAAAAGCTGGTGTTGCCAGGGAGTCCGTCATGGGCGCTATAGATCTGTCTCCCCTGATCTGCGGGGCGGGCACCGACGAGCTCACCTGGCGGCGCTGGCTGGCCCGGTTGCGGTGCCACGAACTGTCCATGCGCGACTGGCTGCCGGCCAGCGCGCGGCTGGTGGTCGTCGCCCCGCATCCCGACGACGAGATCCTGGCCAGTGGCGGCCTGATCGCCATGCATGCCGCGCAGGGAGGCCAGGTGCAGATCGTGGCCGTCACGGATGGCGAGGCCAGCCACGACGAATCGCCCTCGTACCGTCGCGAAGTTCTGGCCGCAGTTCGCCGCCAGGAACGGTGGGCGGGACTCGCTCACCTGGGACTGTCATCACCAGCCGTGGTGTCGCTGGGGCTGGAAGACGGCGAGGTTCATGCACTGACCGAGGTGCTGCGCGAAAACCTGGCCGCGCTGCTGCACCGGGATGACGTGGTGGTGAGCACCTGGGAGCACGACGGGCATCCCGACCACGACGCCGTGGGACACATCACCCGCGAAATCTGTGCCTCCATGGGCTGCGCGCACCTGGCTGCGCCGGTGTGGATGTGGCACTGGGCAAAGCCGGATGACCCCCGTGTTCCGTGGCGGCGCCTGCGCAGCGTGCCCCTGAATGCGGACGACAGCGCGCGCAAGCAGGCCGCGCTCGCCGTCCACCAGTCCCAGCTCAGTCCGCGAAGCCACGAACTCGGCGCCGTGCTGGGTGAACAGATCGTGAAGCGCGCCGGCTGGCGTTCCGAGTACTACTTCGCCTGATGGATGTCCGAATCAAAAGCCTCCGGGCTGCCCCGCTTCGATCAAATGTTCCGCGAAAGCGACGACCCCTGGGCGTTCAGAACGCGTTGGTACGAAGTGCGCAAACGGACACTGACGCTCGCCTGCCTGCCAGACCGGCGCTACGCCCACGGCTACGAGCCGGGTTGTGCCAACGGCGAACTCTCCGCTGCACTGGCCACGCGCTGCGACCGGTTGCTCGCCTCCGATGTCAGTGCGCGCGCGGTCGAGCTGGCGCGCCAGCGCCTGGTCGAATTCCCCCACGCGCGCGTGGCGCAGGCGCAGCTGCCCGAGGGCTGGCCCGAAGGCTCCTTCGACCTGATCGTGGTCAGCGAGCTGGGTTACTTCCTCGATACCCAGGGCGTCGACGAAATCGGCGAGAGTGCACGTGCGTCCCTGCGTCCGGGTGGCACGGTGCTCGCCTGCCACTGGCGCCGGCCGATCCAGGGTGGCTCGCTTGATGGCGATGCGGTCCATGAAAGGCTCGCCCAGCGACTCGGTCTGGCGGTTCTGACCGAACTGCGGGAGGCCGACTTCATCCTCCATGTCTGGAGCGACGATGGCCGTTCGGTGGCGGAACGCGAGGGCTTCGACTGGAGGTGAGGCCTCACAACATCAGGATTTCGACGCGCCGATTCTTCGGGTCCGATGCCTTGTCGCCCGGCTTCAAAGGCCTGGTGTCGCCGAAGAACATCAGCTCGATGTTGCGCAGCGACGGATCGTTTGCCCGAAGCATTTGTGCAACCGCCTCGGCCCGCTCGGCCGAGAGCTTCAGGTTCCATTCCTGCGAGCCCGTGGCGTCGGCGTGGCCGAACACCGTGATGCTGGAGGGCTGGCGTTCGCGCAGGGCGGCGTACAGCGCAGGAAGCTGGGCCCTCGATTCGTCCGTGAGGACCGTCTTGTCCAGCACGAAGTGAAGGACAAAAGTGGCGGGCCGGGGCGGTTGCCCTTTGAGCAGTGCGCCGTACACCGTGTCCACCATGCCGCGGCTGATCGGACGCGCCTGTGAAGGCGCCGCCTGGTTGCCGTCCGCCAGGGTGTAGCTGTAGGCCTTGTCCAGCAACTGCGTGCCCGACGCCGTCGACATCGTCACGGCGCCCACCTTGCTGTCCTCGTCGGGCAGGAGAACGACCGACGTTCGGGTGACTTCCCGGGTCGCGCAGCCGCCCAGGCAGGCGAGAACCACCAGGCCGAGGGCCGCGAAGCGTCCCCAGCGAATACGTGATGCGCTCATGGCCGTCAGTCCGCCTCGATGATGAATCGCGTTCCGCGGATGCCGATGGTGGCCGTGGGCGTGGCCACCTTGACCACTTCGGGCGCCAGCCTGCCGATCATTCCCGATGAGTAGACCGCCGCGCCCCGGGCCAGGTACAGGAAGAACTCGAATTTCGACAGTTTCGGCTCGAAGATGTAGTCGCGCACCAGAATGTCGGTGGACGGCCCCACCGTGAGCTGCGTTCCGTCCTTGAAGACGATGCCGACCGAGCCATCCGCACCGGAGGTGATGCGGTCAGAGACGAACAGCGTCATGCCGGGCTCGGCGTCCAGCCAGACGTGGTTGCGGGCGATTTCGATGTGGCCCGAGACGTTCTTGAGCGTGGCCACATGGCCGTCGTTGGCCACGGCCACGCCCACGAATCCCAGGGCCGCCACCAGCCCCGCCAAGGTGGCAAACAACAAGCGTTTCATCAAAAATCCCCAGGTTGGTGTCGTCAGAACATGTGTACAGATGTTGCAGGACGAGGTTCACCCGGTCCGTGCGCCAACGTACGCAAGTCCCTCACTCCACCGTGACGCTTTTGGCAAGGTTCCTGGGTTTGTCGACATCCGTGCCCTTGGCCAGGGCGGTGTGGTACGCCAGCATCTGCAGCGGCACCACATGCAGCAAGGGACTGAGCGAGCCGTAGTGCTCGGGCATTCGGATGACGTGAATGCCCTCGCTGCTGGCGATGCGCGTGTCGGCATCCGCCAGCACATACAGCACCCCGCCGCGCGCGCGCACTTCCTGCATGTTGCTCTTGAGCTTTTCCAGCAACGCGTCGTTGGGCGCCACGGTCACCACCGGCATGGCCGCGGTCACCAGCGCCAGCGGACCATGCTTGAGTTCACCCGCGGGGTAGGCCTCGGCGTGGATGTAGCTGATTTCCTTGAGCTTGAGGGCGCCTTCCAGCGCAATTGGGTAGTGCAGGCCCCGGCCCAGGAAGAGCGCATTGTCCATGCGGGCGAAGTCTTCGGCCCAGCTGATCACCTGCGGCTCCAGCGCCAGCACGGCCTGCAGCGCCACGGGCAGGTGGCGCATGGCCTTGAGGTGCTCGTTTTCGGCTTCTTCATCGAGATGACCGCGAATCTGCGCCAGCGCCAGCGTGAGCAGGAACAGGCCCGCCAGTTGGGTGGTGAAGGCCTTGGTGGACGCCACGCCGATCTCCACGCCCGCTCGCGTGATGTAGGCCAGTTCACATTCGCGCACCATGGCCGAGGTCGCCACGTTGCAGATGGTCAGGGTGTGCTTCATGCCCAGACCCTGGGCATGCCGCAGCGCGGCCAGGGTGTCCGCCGTCTCGCCACTCTGGGTGATGGTCACCACCAGGGTGCGCGGGTTGGGCACACTGGTGCGGTAGCGGTACTCGCTCGCCACTTCCACCTGGGTCGGGATCTTTGCGATGCTCTCGAGCCAGTATTTGGCGGTGCAGCCGCTGTAGTAGCTGGTGCCGCACGCCAGGATGAGGACGTTGTCGATGTCCTTGAAGACGCGGTAGGCGCCGTCGCCGAACAGCTCGGGCGTGATGCTGTTGACGCCTTCGAGCGTGTCGCCAATGGCGCGCGGCTGCTCGAAGATTTCCTTCTGCATGTAGTGGCGGTAGGGGCCGAGCTCGGCCGCGCCGCTGTGGGCGAGCACCGTCTTCACCGGGCGCTGGGTCGCATCGAGCGAGCGGCCCGCGGCATCGAGCACCCAGTAGCGCCCGAGTTGCAGATCCACCAGATCACCCTCTTCCAGGTAGACGATCTGGTCGGTGACGCCGGCCAGCGCCATGGCGTCGCTGGCCAGGAAATGCTCGCCATCGGCAGCGCCCACCCCCAGCACCAGCGGCGATCCCGCCCGCGCGCCCACCACGCGGTGCGGCTCGTCCTTGTGAAACACCGCCAGCGCGTAGGCACCATGAAGCTGGCGCACCGCCGCCTGCAGCGCGGCGAAGACGTCGCCTTCGTAGAGCGAGTCGATCAGGTGGGCGATCACCTCGGTGTCGGTCTGGCTCTCGAACACATAACCTTTGGCTTGCAGCGCGGCGCGCAATTCGTCGTGGTTCTCGATGATGCCGTTGTGCACCAGTGCCACCCGGCCCGCGCTGGCGCTGCCGGCGGGGCCGTGGCTGAAATGGGGGTGCGCGTTGTGCACCGCCGGCGCGCCGTGGGTCGCCCAGCGCGTGTGGGCGATGCCGGTGCCGCTGGCAATGTTCTCAACCTGCACCTGCACCGCCAGTTCGGCCACGCGCGCGGTGCTGCGCGAACGCTTCAGGCCGTCGCTGTGCACGGCCACACCGCAGGAGTCGTATCCCCGGTACTCCAGCCGCTGCAGTCCCTGAACCAGCACGGGCACGATGTCGCGCCCCGAAACCCCTGCCACGATGCCGCACATGTCGCGCTCCTGAAAATGGAATGGTGTCGATGCTAATCACCCCTGAGAGGAATAATTCGCCATACTTGATCGCAATGTGGCAGATAATTTCTCCATCACGGAATCGACGCCAGATATTTCACATATTGCTCAATTATGGAATCCAAAGACATCGACGAAGCCGATTTGCGCCTGCTGGACCTGCTCCAGACCGACGCTTCCCGCAGCAACCAGACCCTGGCCGAACTGGCCCACCTGTCGCCTCCCACCAGCCTGCGGCGCGTGAAGCGCCTCCGCCAGATGGGCCTGATCGAGCGGGAAGTGGCCTTGCTCAACCCCGATCGGCTGGCGCCCCTGCTGGGCCACGGTCTCACCGCCCTGGTGGAAATCACGCTGGAACGTCAGGGCGCCGAACACCTGGCGGCGTTCGAGGCGCGCGTGGTCCCGGTGACCGAAGTGCAGCAGTGCTATCGAGTAAGCCCGGGGCCCGATTTCATGCTGGTGGTGCATTGCGCCGACATGCCGGCTTACCTCGCGCTGGCACAGCGCCTTTTCACGAGCGACGCCAACGTGCGCAACATCAAGGCCTTCTTCAGCCTGAAGCGAGCCAAGTTCGAACCGCGTCTTCCCCTTGGGCTGCCCTCGAAGGATTGACCAATTTGTGTACCTTTGGCCACAGGTCGCCAACACTTTTGATGCAAAACGCACAGTTCCGGGATTCGATGCGACGACGAGGTGTTGACGTCTGTACCGGTCTGTAACAACCTCCACATCTCGACCGGGCAGGCTTGCTGCCAGGCTCAAGGAGGTTGTATGGAAATGATGTGGATCGCCGCCGCCGCCGCCGTCATCGTCCTGATGGCGCTGGCCGCATGGGTCTGGCGGAAGTCGTCGCACAGCAAGTCGTCTGGCCGCGAAGACCGCTACACGCCCGAGCGCATTCTCACCATCGAGCAGGTGCACATGCTCGACTATCTGCAGGACACCTTTCCCGGCCAGGTGGTGCTGCCCAATGTGCCGCTCAAGAACATGCTTTCGGTGCGCCGCGCATCGGACCGCCAGCGCGCCATGGAACGCCTGAACCACCAGAAGGTGGATTTCGTGGTCTGCGGCGAAGATGGCCGGCCCAGTTTTGCCTTCGACATCGAGCAATACCACCTGAGCAATGCCAAGGCCAAGGCGCACCAGGTGAAGATGAAGAACCGCATCCTCAAGACCGCTGGCGTGCGCTTCGTGTTCCTCAAGAATGGTCTGCACCGCATGCCCTCGCCGGCCGATTTCCGCGCGCAGCTCAACCTGGCCGCGCTGCCCAAGCCCAAGCCGAAGGAAGACGCGCGCGAAAGCGCCATGCAGCAACTGGAGAGCCAGTTCTCGGAGTTCGACCCTCTGCACTCGCAGACCGGTTTCCGCGATTCCGAAGTCATGGGACTGAGCCACCTGATGGACCTCAACGGCATCGGCCGGCGCCCTGCCGCCAACAGCGGCCACAGCGGCTTCGGCAACAGCCGCTTCAACGGCCAGTCGCTAGACGTGCGCGGAGGCTAGGAAGGAACACCCCCGCCACGCTGCGCGTGGCCCCCTCGAGGGGGCGATGCCTGTGGCCTGGCGAAGCCAGTTCCACGGCATCCCCGGTTCAACACGCGTCACGCCGGAAGGAGGCGTGGTCGGCGATGCGTTCCTCCTAGCGCTTCTTCTCCGGCCGCTGCCAGTTCTCGAGTGACATCTGCTTGCCGCGCGCCACCGAGAGTGCACCCGGCGCTGTGCTCTTGCTGATCGTGGAGCCAGCCCCCACCGTGCCGCCCGCACCGATGGTGACCGGGGCCACCAGCACGCAGTTGCTGCCCACATGCACATCGGCCTCAATCACGGTGCGGTGCTTGTTCGCACCGTCGTAGTTGGCCGTGATGCTGCCGGCCCCGTAGTTCACCCGTTCCCCCACCGTGGCATCTCCCAGGTAAGCCAGGTGGTTGGCCTTGGCGCCGGCCGCGAGGGTGGAATTCTTGACCTCGACGAAGTTGCCGATGTGCACGTCGGCTCCGAGCTGTGCTCCCGGGCGCAGCCGGGCGAACGGCCCGACCTGGGCGTCCCGACCCACGGACACACCCAGCTTGTCGCCTTCGATGTGCGTGAAGGGAAGGATCACCGCCCCGTCGTCGATGGCCGCGTTCGCGATCACGCAGTTCGCACCGATGCGCACCCCCTCGCCCAGCTTGACGCGGCCTTCGAACACGCAGTTGACGTCGATCTCCACGTCCTGGCCGCAGAGCAGTTCGCCGCGCACGTCCAGCCGCTCCGGGTCAGCCAGGCGAACCCCCTGCTCCATCAGGGCGTGGGCCCGTCGGCGCTGGTAGGCGCGTTCGAGTTCGGCGAGCTGCACCGGGCTGTTCACGCCCGCCACCTCGACCGCGTCGTGGGTGGTGATGGCGCGAACCACCTGCCCCTGTGCCACAGCATGCCGCACCACGTCGGTCAGGTAGTACTCGCCCTGACTGTTGTCGTTGGTCAGGCCCGCCAGCAGGGGCTTGAGCAGGGACGCCGGCGCCGCCATGACCCCGCTGTACCACTCGGTGATGCGCCGCTGCGCTTCGTTGGCGTCCTTGTGCTCCACGATGGCGTGCACCGAGCGGTCCGAATCGAGCGAGCGCACGATGCGGCCGTAGCCCGTGGCGTCGCCGCCGGTGTCCACGCTGAGCAACGCGAGATGCTGTCCCTCGCAGGCGTGCAGCAATGCCTCGAGCGTGGCCTGCCCGATCAGCGGCACGTCGCCGTTGAGGATGAGCACCACCCCGTCATCGGCCAGCACCGGCACCGCCTGCTGCACCGCATGGCCAGTGCCCAGCTGCGGCTCCTGGCGCACGAAGCGCAGGCGCGGTGCCGTGCTGTCGATGGAGGCGACCGGTGTCGTCAGGCCGGCCTCGACCTGTTCGGCGCCATGGCCGGTGATCACCACCACCGAACGCGCCGATAACCGCGCGGCACAGTCGATCACGTGCTGAGCGAGTGCGCGGCCACCCAAACGGTGCAACACTTTGGGTCGCTGACTCTTCATGCGCGTGCCTTTGCTGGCCGCCATGACCACCACATCCACTGGGAATGACATGAACACCTCTTTCGGGGATTGGCTGCGCGGCGCGTGTGCCGGCCATTGCCTGCGGCGGATTATCGCCCGCCGGGTGGGCAGACTCGGTCTCTTGTTCATGCTGGCGGTTGCCCTCACAGCGTGCACCGCCGCGCGCCTGGCCTACAACCAGGCTCCCACCATCAGCTACTGGTGGCTCGACGCCCATGTGGACCTGGACGACGTGCAGGCGACCGAGGCGCGCGACGCCCTGGACCAGTTCTTTCAGTGGCACCGTCGCAACGAGCTGCCGGTGTACGCGAGCCGGCTGCGGGAGTGGCAGGCGCTGGCCAACAGCGACCTGTCGCCGACGCAGGTCTGCGCACAGTTCGAGGACGTGCGCGAACGCATCGAACGCGCGGCGGACCAGACGGTGGATCCCTTCAGCCGCCTCGCCCTTCAGCTCACTCCGGCCCAGCTGGAGCACCTGCAGCGCCACCAGAAGCGCGGCAACGAGGAGTTTGAAAAGGACTTTCTTCGCGGCGATCCCGAGCAACGCCTGAAGAAGCGGCTGGAACGCGCCACCAGCCGCAGCGAAATGCTCTATGGCACGCTCAGCCAGGAACAGCGCATGCTCCTGCGCCAGCTGATCCAGGCTTCGCCCTTCGACGCCCAGCGGACCCAGGCCGAGCGGCTGCGCCGACAGGCCGACCTGCTGCAAACCGTGCGCGACGCCCAGGCCGCTCCCGCGCGCGCGACCCAGCTGGTGCGTGAACACTATGTTCGCGTGAACCGCTCCCCGACCCCCGGCTACGAGGCCTACCAGCGCGAACTGGTGCGCCAGGGCTGCACCCAGTTCGCCCGGCTGCACAACAGCACCACGCCCGAACAGCGGGCCCATGCGGTGCGCGTCCTCCAGGGCTACGAGGACGACTTCCGGGTGCTCAGCGCGCAACGCTGAGCAGGCACCAGAAAGGCAACCCTGCACCAGAGGGCGCAACGCGCTTTGGTGCGCGCGGCGGCGGCCACATCTGCGTTGCGCACAACGCAGGTGCATGCATCTTGCATACAAGCCTTGTATGGCCATGGCACGGAATTCGCATGAAGGACTTCAAAGGTTCTTTCATGGTCAGTTCCACCGACATTGCTCAACGCATCATCGAAGCCGTGCTGGCCCAGCGTCTGGCACCGGGCACCCGTCTGGGTGAGCAGAGCCTGTCGATGCTGTTCGACTGCAGCCGCACGCTGGTGCGCGAGGCGCTGGTGCGCCTGGCCGCGCGCGGCATCGTCACGGTGAGTTCCCGTCGGGGCTGGTACGTGGTGCAGCCTTCGCACGACGAGGCGCGCGAGGCCTTCGAGGCACGCCGTGTCATCGAAACGGGCCTGATCCGCAGCGCGCGCGAGATCGACAGGAACGCCCTGCGCCGCCTGCGCCAGCATCTGAAGCAGGAGCAGGCCTCGCTCAAGGGCAACGACGTGGGGCAGCGCAGCTACCTGCTGGGCGATTTCCACGTGTGCCTCGCGGAATGCCTGGGCAACCAGTTGCTGGCGGACACACTGCGAGATTTCACCGCGCGCACCACCCTCATTGCCATGCTCTACCAGAGCAACCACGACGCGGTGCAGTCCTGCCAGGACCATGTGGACATCGTCGCCGCGCTCGAGCGGGGTGACACCGAAGCAGCCGAGCAACTGATGGCCACGCACATCGGCCAGGTGCAGGCCGCGCTGCGCCTGGGCGCACCCAACGATCCACTGGCCGACCTGCGCGAGGCGCTCGCCCCGGTGCGCGAGGCCAGCCACCCCGCTGCCAAAAGGCGCGCCCGCAAGACCGACCCCTCCCCCGCCAACCCCACCGAAACCTACTTAGGAGCCCTGCTATGAAAACCACCAAACGTGTCTTCCTGACCACTTCCCTGGCCCTGGCCACCACGCTGGGCCTGGGCACGGTACACGCCCAGACTGCGCTGGATGGCGTGATGAAGAACAAGCTCATCAAGATCGCCGTGCCGACCGACTTCCCGCCCTATGGCTTCGTGGGTATCGACCTCAAGCCCCAGGGCCTGGACGTGGACGCGGCCAACCTCATCGCCGCCAAGCTCGGCGTGAAGGTGGAGCTGGTGCCGGTGACCAGCGCCAACCGCATCCCTTACCTGCAGACGAAGAAGGCCGATCTGGTGATCTCCACGCTGGGCAAGAACGCCGAGCGCGAGAAGGTGATCGATTTCACCGCCGCCTACTCGCCGTTCTTCCAGGCCGTGTACGGTCCCAAGGGCTCTGCGCTTGCGGACTTCAATGGCCTGGGCGGCAAGTCGGTGGCCGTCACACGCGGCGCCATCGAAGACCAGGAACTCACCAAGGTCGCGCCGGCCAACACCGACATCAAGCGCTTCGAAGACAACAACGCCACGGTGTCGGCTTTCGTCTCTGGCCAGACGCAGTTCATCGCCACCGGCGTTTCCGTGGCCGACAACATGATCAAGCGCAATCCCGCGCTGGGCGCCGAATACAAGCTGCTGCTCAAGGACAGCCCGAACTTCATCGGCGTGGCCAAGGGCGAGGATGCCCTGCGCGCCAAGGTCAGCGAAATCATCGTGGCCGCGAAGAAGGCTGGCGAGCTCGACGCCATGGCGAAAAAGTGGCTCGGTCGCCCCGCAGGCACCCTTCCCGAGTGATCAAGCCCCATGGGCATCGAACTTGATTTCCCCGCCGTGCTCGCCCAATGGCCGTTGCTGGCCAAGGGCGTGCTCTGGACGCTGGGCCTGACGGCGATCTCGGCGGTCATCGGCCTGCTGCTGGGCACCGCCTGCGCCTGGGCGCGCAGCAGCGGGCCGGCTGCGTTGCGCTGGATCGCCGCCACCTACGTGGAACTGATCCGCAACACGCCCTTCATCGTGCAGCTGTTCTTCGTGTTCTTCGGCCTGCCCGCTGCCGGGGTGAAGCTCACGCCCGAGATCGCGTCGGTGATTGCCATGGTGATCAACCTCGGGGCCTACGCGGCCGAGATCATCCGCGCCGGCATCGAGGCCACGCCCAAGGGACAGTTCGAAGCCGCCGCCAGTCTGGCGCTCTCGCGGGTGCAGACCTTCTTTCACGTGGTGTTGCCGCCTGCCCTCAAGAAGGTGTGGCCCGCGCTCACCAGCCAGATCATCATCGTCATGCTCGGCTCGGCCGTGTGCGGACAGATTTCCACGCAGGAACTCAGCTACGCGGCGAATCTGATCCAGAGCCGCAACTTCCGCGCGTTCGAAGCCTTCATCGTCGCCACCGGCATCTACCTGGTGCTGTCCATCGGCGTACGCAGCCTCCTCAACTGGATGGGCCCTCGCTACCTGTTCGGAGGCAGGAGATGAACCGCCCCACGCTCAATTCGTTCGCTGCCCCCAAGGGGCGCGCAATGCCCTTCGGGCGGCCGGGCGGGCATTGCCATGGTTGACTTCACCTTGTGGGACATCGTGCGCAATCTGCTGCTCGCCGCGCGCTGGACGGTGGTGCTCTCGCTCATTGCGTTTGTCGGTGGCGGCATCGTCGGCATGGCGCTGCTGGTGGCGCGCACCGCCAAATGGCCAGGGGCCGAGACCTTCGTCGCCGGCTACGTGCAACTCTTCCAGGGCACGCCGCTGCTGATGCAACTTTTCCTCGCCTACTTCGGCCTCGCGCTGTTCGGCTTCGAGACCTCGGCCTGGACGGCGGCGTCGGTGGCGCTGACGCTCTACACCAGCGCGTTTCTGGTCGAGATATGGCGCGGCTGCGTGGCAGCCGTGCCCAAGGGCCAGTGGGAAGCGGCGCAGAGCCTGGCGCTGAACTTCGGCGAGCAGTTGCGTTACGTGGTGCTGCCGCAGGCCACGCGCATCGCCATTGCGCCCACGGTGGGCTTCCTGGTGCAGGTGGTCAAAGGCACGGCACTGGCCTCGGTGATCGGCTTCATCGAACTCACCAAGGCCGGCACCATGATCACCAACGCCACCTTCGCGCCCTTCCTGGTCTACAGCTGCGTGGCCCTGATGTATTTCGCGCTGTGCTTCCCGGTGAGCCTGTACGCCCGAACCCTCGAGAGGAAACTCAATGGAAACCGCTGAAGCGCCGGCCACCTCCGTGCGCACCATCGTCGACATCCAGCAACTGCGCAAGTCCTATGGCAGCAACGAGGTGCTCAAGGGCATCGACCTGCAGGTGAAGGCCGGCGAGGTGATCGCCATCATCGGCAAGAGCGGCTCGGGCAAGAGCACGCTGCTGCGTTGCATCAACGGGCTGGAGGTGTTCCAGGCCGGCTCGCTGAGCGTGGACGACAAGCCCCTGCTGCACAAGGACGCCGCCGCCATGCGCGAGCTGCGCCAGCACGTGGGCATGATCTTCCAGAACTTCAACCTGTTCCCGCACCTGAGCGTGGGCCGCAACGTGATGCTGGCCCCCGGTCTGGTGAAGAAGACCGCGCCCGCCGAAGGTGCCGAACGTGCGCGCCAGTTGTTGCACCGGGTGGGCCTGGGCGAGAAATTCGATGCGTTTCCCGACCAGCTCTCCGGCGGTCAGCAGCAGCGCGTGGCGATTGCACGCGCCCTGGCCATGCAACCCAGCGTGCTGCTGTGCGACGAAATCACCTCGGCGCTCGACCCCGAACTGGTGGGCGAGGTGCTGCGCGTGGTGGAGTCGCTGGCCGACGAGGGCATGACGTTGCTGATGGTGACGCACGAGATGAGCTTTGCGCGCAAGGTGAGCGACCGCGTCATCTTCATGCACCAGGGGCGCGTGCACGAGATGGGCCCGCCGGCCAGATTGTTCGGCTCGCCCGAGACGCCGGAACTGCAGCAGTTCCTGTCGTCGATCAACGACTGATCAACTCAGGCCGATCGCTGCGACGGCCACCCGCCCCGCGGCCAGGTCCCAGACGGCGCTGCCCACGCTCTTGAAGACCTGTGGGTGCGTGAGATCGGGAGCGTGGCGCAGCACATGGCCCAGCGAGGTCACCCGGTTCCAGTCGACGCCAGCGCGCATGAGGTCGCCGGCCTCGTGCCGCGCGCCGCTGGCGTCATCGGCGCAGATCGCACTGCCCTGGAGCGTGCGCGCCCCGATCTCGGCCATCGTGGGCTTGAACGCCCCCACCCCAATCACCAGGCGGCCCGCGCGCGGCACTTCGTCGAACACCGGCTCCAGGGCCGTGGTCAGGGTGATGACCACCTCGCAGCGCTGCGCGTCCTCCGAACGCACGCAGGGCTGAATGTCGGCGTGCACCGGCGCCTGCTCCGCGCAGAACCGTTTCACCCTCGATGCGTCCCGTCCCTGCACCCAGATGCGGCAGTGCGGATGGAGCGCATGCACCGCCGCCACATGAAAGGCCGCTTGCGCGCCGGTGCCGATGAGCAGCACGTGGGTGGGTGGATGCGCCAGCAGGCACTTGATCGCGAGCAGGCTCACGGCCGCCGTGCGGCGGCCCGTGACCGCCGGGCCATCGAGCACGCAAAGGGGTCTGCCCGTGGGTGCATCCAACACCGTGACCAGTCCATGAATGGTGGGCAGGCCCTTTGCCGCATTGCCCGGGAGAACGGTCACCAGCTTGTGAATTCCCACGTCTGCCGCCGTGGCGGGCATGCTGAGCAGCACGCCACCGTCACCCAGGGTCAGCACCTGGCGGTCCGGGCTGCAGATCAGGCCGTCCTCGTGGGCCACAGCGGCCCCGGCGATGGCCTCGACGAGCGCCGGGAAGCCGAGCACGGCGGCGGTTTCCCGAGCGTCGAAGTGGCGAATGGAAACGGGGTCGGTCATCAGAAGGGCCTCGGGTTCGGTTCGGGCCTCAGGCGGCGAAGCGCAGCCAGCCCCACACCACGCCAAGCGTCATCAGCGTCACTGGAATCCCGGTGACCGCGTGCCGCTTCCAGTCGATCACGATGCCTTGCTGGCGCGCGAGGTCGGCGACGATCAGGTTGGCAATCGAGCCCACGAGCAGCAGGTTACCCGCAAAGGTGCTCACCAGCGCGAGCATCACACCCGCTTGTTCCCCGGTGCCGGCCAGATGCGGCAACAACAGCATGACCGCAGGCACGTTCGACACCAGGTTGGAGAGCACCGCGCCCGCCACCAGCAGCGGTCCGGGATCGGCGAGGTGCACGCCCTGCGTCGCCATCCATGCCACGGCCTGCGCCGCCAGCCCCGTGGTTTCGAACGCGTGGTTGACGACAAAGAGGCCCATGAACAGGATGAGCAGCGGCCAGTCGATGAGCCCCATCACATGCGCCGAATGCAGCCGCCGGCTCAGCAGCAGCACGCCCGCACCCACGAGCGCGGCGACGTCACGCGGCCAGTCCGTGAAGAGGAAGATCAGCAACAGTGCGCCCGCGACCACCAGGCCCTTGGCGGTTTGCCAGATATCAAACTCCGGTTCACCACCGCCAGGGCTGTTCACTTCCTCTCCCGCTGGGAGAGCCTTGGCCTGTCCTGAGCTTGTCGAAGGGGGGTGAGGCCTCCCGACACCCGCATCCGCCCCAGGCCCGAACGCCAGCCAGCCCCACAACAGCACCAGCCCGATCAGCACCGGCGGCAAGGCATGCCGCACATAACCCGCGAACGGCAGCTGCAGTACCGAGCCGATCAGCATGTTCTGCGGGTTGCCGATCAAGGTGGCGGCCGAACCGATGTTGGCAGCGCAAGCCAGTCCGATCAGGAACGGCAGTGGATCGATGCCGCGCCGCAGGCACAGCCGCGCCACCACCGGCGTCATGGCCAGGCAGACGATGTCGTTGGAGAACACCGCCGACAGCGCGCCCGCGACCAGGATGAGCGCCGCCAGCAGACCGCCGCGCGAAAGCGGCATCTCGCCCACGCGCCGCGTGACGGCACCATAAAAGCCACCCAGCCGCATCTGTGCCGACACCACCATGAAGGCGAACAACAGCACGATGGTGGGCAGGTCGATGGCGCGCGCGGCGTCTTCCACCGGCAGGCCGGCCAGCGCGATGACGGCGATGGCACCCAGTAGCGCCACGCCCGAGCGGTCCAGCTTCAGGCGCGGCAGGCCGCCGAGAAACATGCCCAGGTAGACCAAGGCAAAGACAGCGACGACGCCCCAGTCGGTGGCGGAGTGGTTCAGGACGGTGGTGGGCATGGGCGGCGGGGATGGACGCAGCGCATCGTAGCTTCCCGCAAAGGAAAAGCCGCCCGAAGGCGGCTCGATCCGGGGAGGTCTGCGGGATCAGGCCTGCAGCGCGCTCCACATTTCCTTGTCGCGCTCGGCCGTCCAGATTCGCGGGTTCTTGATGCCCTTGGCTTCGTCGTAGGCGCGGCTCACGTCGAACGGCAGGCAGTGTTCGTAGATGAACACGTGGCCGAACACCGGGTCCATGCTCTTGCGGGTGTGGGCCATGGCGGTTTTGAGGTCCATGCCCGCAGCAGCAGCCTCCTTGCCGGCCTGGAACAGCGTGGTGACCCAGCGCTTGGTGTAGTCCAGCGCCTTGTTCACGTCGGCATTGCCCTTCATGGCTTCGCCGCGGCCCGGCACGATGTACTCGGCCTTGAGCGCGCGCAGGGCTTCGAGCGTGGCGGGCCACTCTTCCAGTTGCGCATCGCCCGTGTAGACGCCGGCTTCGTATTCCACCAGGTCACCGCTGAACAGCACCTTTTCCTCCTCCACCCAGGCGATCGTGTCACCGCGCGTGTGGCCCGGGCCCGGATGCCAGATCTGAACCTTCACGCCGCCCAGATCCACCTCCAGGCTGCCCTGGCGGCCAGGCTTGCCGTCACCCACCACCAGCGTCGGCCAGGTCAGCCCAGGCACGCTGTCGGCGCCCCGGAACAGGCGCGGAAACCGCTCCATCTCGCTCTGCATGTCCTCGGCGCCGCGCTCGACGATGAGCTCATAGGTGCCGCGGCTGGCGATGATCTCGGTGGCGCCTTCGGCCACGTAGGCGCTGGCACCCAGCACGCGCACCGCGTGGTAATGGGTCAGCAGCACGTACTTGATGGGTTTGTCCGAGACCTTGCGAATCTGCTGGATCAGGTCGCGCGCCATGGCGGGCGTGGCGGTGGCGTCGCTGACCATGATGTATTTCTCGCCAATGATCACGCCCGAATTCGGGTCGCCTTCGGCGGTGTAGGCCCAGCAGTGCGGACTGAGTTGCTCGAAAGTGATCTTCTTGTCGGCCAGGTCGGCCTGCGAAGCGAAAGCTTTGCTCATGGGTGTCTCCAGATGGGTAAGGCGCGATTTTAACTAAACGAAATCAATTACGCATACGTAAATCATCAATCCCCGACCGCACCACCGGTCATGCCGCGTTCCAGCATGGCCACGACCTCGTCGGCAAAGGCGCTGTAGCTCATGGGGCCGCCGGGGCGCAGCCAGGTGAAGGTCCAGTTGATCATGCCGAACAGCATCATGGTCAGCGCCGTCTGGTTGACCGCCGTCACCCGATCGGGGTAAGCGCGCTTGAGGAAGCGGGTGAATGCCGCCACCACGTCGCGCTGGCGGTTCAGGATCAGCTCGCGCTGCACTTCGCCGAGAAACTTGGTGTCGTGCACCAGGGCCACGTGGCGCGTGGCCGATGTCTCGTACTCGGTGAGAAAGGCCCGAACCAGTTCGTTGAGCGCCTCGCGCTCGTTCAGGTTCTTGCGCTGCGCCCGCGCCTCTGCCTCACCGATCAGCGCCAGCAGCCGCTGGGTGTAGCGGTCCAGCAGGTCGTACAGGATGGCTTCCTTGCTCTCGTAGTAGTGGTAGAGGCGCGCCTTGCTGGTGCCGCCGGCGGCGGCGATGTCGTTCATGCTGGCGGCCGGGAAGCTCTGGCGCGCGAAGCACTGGGCAGCGACGTCGAGGATCTCGTCGCGCTTGAGGTCGTGGGAAGCTGACTTGGGTCTTGCCATCGGCGCATTCTGCCGGATGGACCCTAAGATGCAGCATGGCCAAACCCATCGACCCCTTCGCCTCCTACGCCTGCGAACTGCTGTCGGGTCTGGGGCCTTGCGTGCCCAAACGCATGTTCGGCGGCTGGGGCATCTCGGTCGATGGCATGAACATCGCCATCATCGCGTGGGAGACGCTGTTCCTCAAGACCAACGCCGAGACCGAACCGCAATGGCTGGCCGCCGGTGGCGAGCCTTTCGTGTTCGAAGCCAAGGGCAAGCGCATGAAGCTGAACTACCACACGCCGCCGGCGGAGGCGCTGGAGTCGCCGGCGCTCATGCTGCCGTGGGCGCGGCTGGCGCTTGAAGCCGCCGTGGCGGCGCGCAAACCCAAGCGCAAGACCCGTTAAGCGATCCGGCGCCGGGCCGCCCCAAGCCGGATCAGCCCCCTCGGGGGGCAGCGACCCGCGCAGCGGCGGAGCGTGGGGGTCGCGAGATCAAGGCGGGTTCGACTCGTAAGGCGTGAGAACCCGGCCTCGACCCGCAACCAGATATTCGCTGTAGCCCAGCAGACCACGCACCAGCCGCACAAAGGCCCAGCCGGCCTGGCCCAGTGCCACCACGAGTTCGCGCCCGGGCGTGGCCACTTCGCGGCCGAAGCGTGATGCCGCCTCCGCCGCCCGGGCCTCGTCTTCGCTGCACCACTCGAAGCGCACAGGCATCGGCTGCGCAGGTTGCCAGGGCTCCATCACCACGCGCGCTCCGGCCGGCACCGCCAGGCTCTGGCCGGCTTCCAGCATGTGGTCCCCCAGTTCGTTGCCGCGCCCATGCGCTGGCACCCCCAGCGTCACCCAGGCGCGGCCCTGGGTAATGGTCAAACGGCTGGGTACCTTGGGGCGCAGGCTCATGGCGCGGCGGGCATCCAGCCGCCAGCCACGCGCCGCAGCGACGCCATGGGCGGGCTGCACGGTCGGGGAGCAGGGAGCGGAATGGGTGGTCATGTGAAACTCCTGGTGGGGGGGACGATG
>Ga0070754_10001493_pt1 | contig 18645 bp, 29 predicted proteins | sample VirMetDEL_Sep_01_FD_75181 | JGI IMG/M metagenome (GOLD analysis project Ga0070754, IMG submission 75181) | Aqueous microbial communities from the Delaware River and Bay under freshwater to marine salinity gradient to study organic matter... | ecosystem: Environmental > Aquatic > Marine >... | reverse complement strand
TAACGACACCGAAGGAGTTTTTGGAAATTTTACTCGCGGCAAAAATGGCATAATTAAAATTCCTTAATTTTTACTATTTACTATCATAAAATTGATTAATTCCTCTAACTGTAACTGGCCCGCCCGGTTTTGGATCTCTCCACCCAGAATTTCCAGCCCAAGCTTGTGTATTTATTCTATATACGATTGTATCTGGAGATCGATTTGCAAATGCAGGAGCAGCTTGCATCATTCCTAAATGGTTATTGCCTTTATAATTCCATCGTGTCAAATACTCATCATATACTTGCAGTTGTTGCGCTGCAGTCATTGATAGAATGCTTGAAGTTGAATGTGATGTACCATTTCTAGAATTTAAATCAAGTAAGGCACGAGGAGTAAATTGAAATAACCCCGCGGCATATGTCGGAGGGTTCGGCGGCGGATCGTCGTTCAGCGCACGAGTATTAAATGCTGATTCACCCTTAATAATTTGATATAAACGTGGTAGTGTAAAATAATCACCTGGATATTTCGATTTCATCTCTAGAAATTTACTTTGAAATTGAGTATCATTCGCAAGAGATGCTGGTGGCACAATGTTAGGTGTCAAAGGAATTCCACCATTTCCTTGACTACCATGTAAACCAGAAAAGCCCGGATTATTTGGACTATTTGATCTTGGTCCAACACCCCCGCTTTGAACTTGACCCTCGAGAATAGGAATAGATCCATAAATGATGGGTTGCTGACTTGCATCACCGTCAAGAAACCAACCCACGACACGAGCGCCTGGTTGCAACCAAGCAGTACTACTTGTTCCTGAGACACCTCCTTGTGTTGTTGGAAGAACGACTGATGCCCAAGGTAGGTCGCGATCTGGTATTTCAGGACTATGTAAACCTTGTATTCTAACCTGACACCTTCCAAGCTTTAAAGGATCATCTAGAACACTTACAACTTGTCCTACCCACCATCTATATTGATCACCATAAAACATTAAAAGGATCCTTCAGTATTTGTAAGAGCATCTGTTCTTAATTCTGAGAATTTAACACAGTTTGCATCAACTGTATACTTAGGTCCATCGAATATATGTCGACAAGAATATATCAAATAAGATCCAGAATTTTTCTTATCAATCGCATCATCAAGATTTACGCCTTCTTTCGATATTTGTTCAAAGTCATTATTCAAAAATTTCAAGTAAATATTTCGACCAGCAGCCGTACCTCGATTTCCAAAGTTGCCTGAATTTACACCTTTTTTGAAAAAATGGAATCCAGGTAATGTCACTTGAATAGCACCCATCGCCATCATTGATCGAAGTGAAGATGCAATCGTTCTTCGAATAGGATCATTTTGAATTTCTAAATCTTGGCCATTGGCAAAATCATTAGTGTAAATATTACTAGCATAATTCATAGTAAATTGTCGTGATCTTTTTTCTGTAAGATTAAATGATTCATCATCAAAGATTGATTTTGTTTGACTCGGTGGAAAATATTTTGATAATCGCGATACTGCATCAGCCTGACTAAATCTGAAAGGTTTGTCATCAGCAGAATTGATATTCATAAAATAATATTCTGATCCAATATGACCTCTTTCAATTTGCTTGAGCAAATCATATGAATTTAATTGTTGGACTCTTTGTATAATTTTCCCAGTTTCTTGAACTCGAACTTTCTTTTCAACTTTTCTACGATTTAAGCTTGCTCGAATGCTTGGATCTATATTATCATCAGTTAATGTGTTGTCCACCAGTCTATCGATCTCATCATCCATTGTTTGTGAGGCCATAACTGAATAAATAAATTCCCGAGGCGAATTATAACCTTCTGCTACAGAATTTGCTCCTTGATTCATAAAATCACCAAGATGTCCCCAGGTAATAGTTTCAGGATTACCGAGATTAGAAAATGCATAAAACGGCATACCATCTTCACTTGTACACATTGGTAGTAAATGATTAATCAATTTCATTACTGACCAGTGCGGTGTAATAAATCTAAATGGTTCTTGCACCTCATCACTTACTTTTTCAAGTGTTCTACTAAAATTTTCATATGTATCATTTAATGCTGTTGCAATAATTTCATTTGGTTTACCTTCATATGATTTATTCAACATTTTTGTTTTTGCAAAGAAGAAACTATTTTCAACGATTTGCATTGTGATAACAGAAACGTTGTCGTTGGCCTTTTGTTGTTGTTCAATCTTTGTAATATTAAAAACTTTTTCATAAGGAAGAATTGAGCCAAAACTATTATCATTATTTGGAAATGTGATTGAAATCGCGATTGATTCTGTGCCCATAAAGTTAATTGATTCATACAGGTTTGTATTATCAATAAACATGATCCGGCCAGTAAGATACGGCTTCTCCATGTGTTCATATATTTCCATGAAAAGTTCGGCTTGAGTAATATCAATACCAATATTCTCTCTTGGATTTATTACCAGAGAGACAGAAATTTCATAATCAAATGGAGTATTGCCCGATCCGGGCGCGCCCATTACACCCATTAGACAATTCTCATTGTTCTTGTAAATTCAGAAATAAATTGATTCATTACATCTGGTTTCATGACTATGATATCTTTTAATTCTTCGTTTCGTTTTCTATAATATTCTGAGTAGGTAACAGAATTGTTTGATCCCGGTCCAGTAAATGGATCGATACTTATGATTTTTCCATCACCATCTACATAGTAAAGTGGAGCATCTTTTTGTTCATATGTGGCCACTGATGAAATTGATTGATCAGCACTTGAAACAAAACCCTCACCGCTTACAAAATCAATCGAACCTTCAATGAAAATATGACCGATATTTAAATCTCTTTTAATAATTGTACCAGTCTTACCAGATTCAACACCAGTAACTGTCTGCCCAACAAGAAAAGAATTAAAAATATCATTTCTTGTTTCAATTACCGTATTCGGAAAATCGTCAGCAATCTTTTCATCAAATTGTGCATTTGTCAAAGGCCAACCAGATTCACGGAGATTGTCATTCAAATAAAAGAAAGTCCAATGATAATTTGGATTACGATAGAAACGATACGATACGCTATCTGGTCTTTCTGGATTTTGAATTGTATATTTTTGATAGAATGAAGAATTATTTTTTACTTTATCAAGAATCTCACTATATGCAACAAGATTAGGAAACTCGACCGGATCTGTCTCATTACCGAATAAGTATAAAGCGTCAGGATAGTTTGGAAAAAATGGCATATTAAAATCCTCTCCTAACATCTTCTGAAGAAAGAATAGAATCTTCCGAAAATGCAACACTCAATGCTACTTCAGTCGGATGTCCGTCTCTATGGAAAATATTAGATGTAGGATTAAGTGAACGGTTTACGCTTGTGATAAAACAATCTTTAAATTTAATATCATTCGTTCCATCTTCTTCGGCGGAAGTTCGAATTGACACTCGTACCTTTTTTGGATATTTTAAAAATGCGCTGAAGTTGCCGGTGCCAACCCTTTCTGGATACATTTGTGTCCGTAAAGCTTTTATAATTCGATCTATCTGATTTGCTTCACCTTCACTTGTTGGAATCATATTAAATGTAAAACCAAATTTCCTAAGACTTACACCTTGAAAAGTTGCTTTTGTGTTTGGATTTATAATTCTTCTCGTACCTAGACCAATTGCTCCCTGAACTGAGTTAGCTGATCCTGCAACGGCGCCCCCCAATGCGCTGCCCGTCAAGCCGCCGAGCACTGATCCGGCGGCGGCGCCTGCGGTACCTAGTGCAGCATACGTTATGATGCTGCCCAATGCATCCTTATCGATTCCGGTCTTGTCGCCTATGTTGGTCAAGAACGATTTTTTGGCCTCATCGTTGGCATCCTCCAAAGGCACCGCCTGCTCGTTCACCGCATCAATACCTCCAAGAACCAATGATCCAAGCACGCCCAGATCAGTATCACCATATGCCACGTTATCCGGAATTGAAATACCACCAGGAATGTAAATGCGGATTGTGTTAGTATCAGTCAACCCCCGGACACGCTCGCTTAAGTCTTGCTGTTGTAATTGATCATCCTCATTTAAAAGCTGCATTTGAACAACAGCTTGGCCAATTCGATCTTCTTCGTTTGCTGGGTAACTAAGAGCCATATTATCTCGCAATAAATAGTTATACTTTTCATGATTATTTATTATAAAATTTATGGCTTATTCTGGAATATACAAAATAAAAAACAAACGAAAATACAAAGGCGATCCGAATAAGGTTGTTTATCGTTCACTTTGGGAAAGAGCGTGCTTTGAATGGTGCGATACAAACTCAGCTGTCAAGAAGTGGTCTTCAGAAGAAATTGTAGTACCATACATCTATGATGTCGATAAGCGATACCATCGATATTTCGTGGATCTTTATATTCAGTTTGAAGATAAAACTCTTCTCATTGAAGTGAAACCCAAGAAAGAGACAAAGCCCCCAGAATATAAAGGCCGAAAGACAAAGAAATATCTCATGGAAGGTATGACGTTTGTCAAGAATCAGAATAAATGGAAAGCTGCGGAGGAATATGCCAAGGATCGTGGATGGCAGTTTCTTGTTTGGACAGAAGATGATTTAAAAAAGCTAGGTATATTGAAACCAACTTTACAAAAGATCAAACCACTCAAACCTCTCAAAAAGTTATAAATAATGTAAAGACATTGAAGAGAGCACATGGCAAATATTTTTCAAAACTTAGAAATTGAAGCATTTCGAAAAGGCATTACTCCTCGAACAAAGGAGTCAATGGACTGGTTTCGTAGGAGAGCTCAGCAAATGAGTCGATTAAGTCCTACAAAGGTAATGAACTCAGAACCACTTGAGAAGTCACAGAACCCGGTTCCAGGAGCCATGGGTATGTTTTTGTATGATCCAAAGCATAAAGACACATTACCATACTATGACACATTTCCTCTTGTTGTTTTTGTTGGCCCAGCACCAAAAGGATTTCACGGTGTAAATCTACATTATTTACCTCCAACACTTCGAGCAAAAATGCTTGATGCATTAATGGATAATACCACAAATAAAACATATGATGAATCAACAAGAATGAAAGCAAACTATAATCTATTGAAAAAAGTTTCTGGACTCAAATATTTTAAACCATGCTTTAAGCATTATCTTTTTGACCATGTACAGAGTAGGTTTTCAGTTGTGCCTGCTCCTGAATGGGAGATTGCTGCATTTCTTCCGACTGCGCAATTTAAGAAAGCCAGTGCAAGTAAAGTTTATGCTGATTCAAGGAGAATGATCTGATGACAATACTCAGTGTTGATAATCTAAGATCAAGAATAAATCAAAAAGGCGGCGTTGCAAGATCGAATCGATATCTTGTTGAATTACCCTCAGATAATGAACTCTTAAGAAATACCGGCCTTGCCGCTGACGAATTAAGTTTGTTTTGTACTTCTGTAAATATGCCAGGAAAACAAATAACATCCATTGACAGACGAATAGGTACCACCTTTACAAAAGTTGGATATGGATATGCAAGTCAAGATGTGCAAATGTCATTTCTTTTGACATCATATCTTAATTATAAAAAATATTTTGAAGGATGGCAACAACTTGCTGTTGATAATCAAAGTAACGACTGGCACGGTCCTGCTTATTTTAATACTTATACGAAGTCAGTAAAAATTTATCAATTAGGTCAAGATGGTGAAAAAAACTATGGTGTTCAGCTTATAAGCGCTTATCCTACAACAGTGAATCCAATCCAATATAATAATGAAGCTGATGGACTAATTGAACTTACAATTGAAATGTCTTATATTCGTTGGCAAGAAGTTCAAATTCTCGGGTTAAATCCAGCTACACTAGATACAGAAGGTTCGTTTTAAATTTGAAAGAGAGAATGAATTATGATACCCAAAATTAATGAAACTGCGAAATATGAAACTAAAATACCATCAACAGGCAAAAAGGTTAAATATCGTCCATATTTTGTAAAAGAAGAAAAAATACTTCTTGGTTCAATGGAATCACAAAATTATTCAATGAGCTATCAAGCAGTTGTTGATACCATTGAAGCATGTATTTTTGATGATATTGATACGAAAACTTTGACGCTTTTTGACATTGAATATCTTTTCACATTAATTCGAGCTAAATCGGTCGGTGAAGTCGTAACACTTAAAATGAATTGTGCACAGTGTGGAACAGAAAACACTGCAGGAATAAGAATTGATAACTTGAATATAAGTGAAGGTGTTGCATCAGAAACAATTAAAATTACAAATGATATTTCAATTGAAATGGCATGTCCAAAATACTTAAGAGCTATTCAAAACTTAGATTTGATTTCAGATAAAACAAGTGTTACAGATAAAAAGATTGAAATGATTCTAGAATCAATTGTGGCCATATGTACACCAGAAGAAAGAATCATTGCAAAAGATGAACCAAAAGAAGAACTTAGTGAATTTATTCAAAACATGACAGTTGAACAATTTGAAAAGTTGTATGATTTTGTGGAAAACATTCCACGTATTGAGTTTCATGCGAAGTTCAATTGTCTAAATTGTAGAAAAGATAATACACGGAGGATAAAAGAAACTAAGGATTTTTTTTAGTATGGTCGAGTAATGATAATTTAATCAATCATTATAAGACCAATTTTTATTTGATTAAACTTCATGGTTTCAGTCTGACCGAACTTGATAACATGCTGCCATATGAAAGAGAAGTCTACATCACTTTATTGAGACAACATATAGAAGAAGAAAAACAAAGAAAGAATCAATAGATGGCTGGAAGATCTAGATTAAGACGAGCTGGTAGATTTTTAAGTGAAACGATGATTGGCGAAAAACCAGTCGCAATGCTTACTGGAGAATCAGAGATTCCTCGGCCATCGGTCCGGGGTTTATCGAATCTATTGATTGGTGAAAGACTTACTAATTTTATCAAAGAAAAAGATGCCGAGAAATTAACGGGCGATCCAGAAAAAGATCAAAATATTCTTGATCAACTTTATGCTCGTTTAGATGCTGCCGAGACTAAAATCCGTATACTTGAATCATATCATAATGATCGTAATCTCGATAAGCTTGAAGAAGAAAGAGAAAGATCAAGAAGAAAGCCATTTCTATTTCCTACAGAAAAAAAGGAAAAAGAAGATCCATCAGCTGGAGGTGGAATCTTAAGCGGTTTGTTAGAAAGTGTTCTTGGAGCTGCAGGTCTCACCGCCATGGCAACAGCTGGTATGACTGCTTTACGTTCTGCTGGTTCAATTGCTAGATTTGTTGCAATGAGAAATCCTTGGATATTAGGGGCGGCTGTTGCCGCAGGAATGGCAAAATGGGCTTTTGAAAACGCTAGATCTTATGCTGATGAAGTGCAAGACAGAATAAACGAAACGATGGATGATAATATAAAATCGGCTATTGAAGAATTTAACACTGATCCAAATGCTGAAAATGCTGAAAATGCAATAGCAGAAGCACTTAAAAGGATTCGAGAATTTAATCGGGAAACATTGGTGGAAGGGGGAAATGTTGATCCAGCAGAACTTCAAGCAGTAAAAGATGCGATTAGTGGTTTAGAAAAAAATCTTAATGTTTTAACAGCTGACCAGCGGGTACAGTTTGAAGCACTTAAACAACAATTCAATATTAAAACTTCGGGAAAGCCTGATAAAGATACTGCAACTGAAAACTACAAAGGATTACTTGAACTTGAATTTCAAAGAAGAAAAAAGGTACAGCCAAACCTTTCGGATGAAGAAATATTAAAGAGTTTAAGAGGATTTGCTCCCCCAACCACTCTCAAAAAAGAAGAAGCATTAAATGTAAGGACGAAGTTTATAGAAGAATCATCAGAAGCGCCAAGAAAAGAGGCTGAAGTAAATATTTCAACTACCACGCCTAAAAGTGCTCCATTTCCATCAAGTGAGGACGCGGGTTTCAATAATATTAGTATGTCCTTTAATCCTCGATCAGGCATTATTACAATCCAACCACAATCACCTAATAAACCTCCAATTGAAATATATCCGCAAGCCCCGGCCCAATATGATGAAATGATAGAAAGATCACGTCCAGCAACACCAGTAATACCGTCCGGGCGAGGCTACGCGAAATTCAAACGAGAAAACGCTCCTGAAAGGTTAGTAACTTTTACAATTACTGGCTATTCATCATTTACGTTATTGAATCAAACTCAAGAATCAGGTCAATTTATTATAGTAGCGGTACCAGATAGTAAAGTTAATACGCGTTCGTTATATTTAAAAATGCAAGAACAAAAAATTATTTTGGAAAGTATTTTAAACGCAGTCGATAAAATGCCTAAGGTGGATAAAACAACATCAAAACCGGTCGCTATGATACCACCAACAACGGACGGCTTAGGCTCTGGTGTGGTTACAGATAATGTTTCTGATATGCGATTTTCAAGTGAGGCGATGCGGCCGGCCGGCGTTCTGGCATCGAAACTGCCCATTGTCCCCCAAGATGATTTTATTCCTGGAACTTTATTTGAACTTGCGGCCGAGATTCCGGAAAAATATCACCCTGGTTGTGCGCCTGGTCTCGTACCGATATGGCTTGATGGAGATCCAGTTTGTCTATTAGCGAAAACACCTCCAAACTCTGATGCCATAGACAATGCAGTAGATACGATGTTGACACAAGGTGGTGTTAAATCAATTCTAGACAAACCTCTTAGTGAAATAACGGAAGACGAACTTCAAAAGTTAAGTGATTTTAAAAAACCTTTAGATGAAGAGATGTCGCAAATTGAAGATAATTATGGAAGTTTGACTACCGATTCAGATTTAGAGAAACTTTATGGAGATCCTCGTTACAATGTTTTAAGAAAAATAATTTATCCCATAAATAAAATTCTAAATAGTGCTAGACGTATTGAATTTAAATTTAACGAACAAAGTTCTTTATCTGTATTGACACCTAATACATTTGCTGAAAATATAAATCAACCACCTGATGAAAAACAACCCGTTATTATAGCACAAAGTCCAACAATATCTCCATCTACAGCTTCAAAGGGAGAAATGCCAAATATTTCTCCATCATCGGGTTCAATACGAACTGCTGATCAGATTGGTTATCCACTGACATAATAAGAAAGGGCCCGAAGGCCCTTTCTCTTTTTAGCAGACTTCGTCAGCAAGACCGTCAAGCACTGGCTGCGAGAGCTGCAAACTTTGCAAGAACATCATCGTCGTCTACATCATTATCTGATGCATTCAGCTCTGATGCTGATTCCGCTGTTGCTACACTTGGAGCTTCAGCAGTTTTTTCAAACCTATCATACGGAATCTCATCGTCCAAATCAGCTTCTTCCTGCATAGACCGAGAACCAGCACCGCTAGTGTCACCGAGCACTGCGAGAAGACGGTTGTTTAGTTCGTCATAGGTTTTAAAGGTTGATGGATCAGTGTACTCTCGAAGGTCATAGAGTGAGTTGTACATCTTTTCAAGAACGGCATCATCTTCTGACAAAGGTTTCTTTGAAGAGAATTCAGACTTATCATAGTTAACCCAACCATCGACTTTACGTGCTTTGAGTTTAAACTCAGCACCATCCCAAAAATCAAAAGGATTAATTGCTTCTTCATCTTGAAACTCGGGCTTCATAGCGTCCATGATCTTATCAAAGATTTTTTTACCGAACTGATAGATCATGACTTTACCCTCATTCTCAGGATTTGCTGGATCACTGATCACAAGGATATTTGCTACGTAATGCAATCGTCGTTTTTGTTTACGAGCTGTTTCTTTATCAGCTTCATTACCAGAATTCCAAAGACGAGAATTCAACTGACTGACAGGATCATCTTGATTAAGAGTCGTCAAAGATTTTTCAATGTACCATTGACCGGTTGGTCCCTGGAAACCATGGTCCCAATACCGATTCCATGGAAGTTCGTTACCCTCGGCTGCTGGAAGGAAACGAATAACAGCATAACCATTACCCTGTTTATCACGAGTTAGACGCCACTGGCGATCATCTTGATAATTTTTCTTTTCACCGCCGAGCTGTTCAGCTGCGGCAGTAAGTTTTGACAAGTTGTTACGACGTTTTTTTAGTTCTGCAAAAGACATGTGTATTTCTCCATATTACTGAAATATATCTGTATTATATCATGTGTATGATTTATTGTACATAACAAAGTTACTCGAACTCCAAAGTATTTTTCCGAGGCAAAAAGTTTAAATGAATTGCTTCGGCTTCGAGCTTTTCTTTAATCACAGAAGATATGAATTTTTTTGTATCTTCTGGATCAATATCTTGCTCATCACAAACACGAATGACCGCTTCAAGATAAGGAATTTTTTTCTCAAAGACGACATCCTCTACGAGTCGACTAAATGTCGACCGATTCATAAATTTTTCTTGTAGCATTAATTTTCCTTGGAATTATTTTTATTATAATTTCTAAGATAGTACTCATTGATTGTGAGCAATTCAATTTCTCCATCAGCATTTCGAAAGTGATGAATATACCCATCAAGGCATAGTTTATCTATAGTGTTACTAATAATCCATTCTTTATCACTTGATACATTTTTACCTCGCCAATATCCAAGATAAAATAAACCGCCGCCAACTAAAAGTGTCGATAAGAATGGATCAAGTCCAAACATTAAGTGATCTCCTTAATTGAGTCAATACGAAATGACCGCCAACCCTCTTTTTCAATATCCCAGACTACACAAACATCATCATTCTTTTTACGAGAAATGTATTCTTCAACATCTCTTTGTTCTGGTAGATGTTTATCCATAAGAGTACATTTCATTACACGTTCTGTACCATCGACTTTCGTGAATGTAATTGTCTTAATACTTTCACGTAATTGAGTAGTTAGCTCTTGTTTATTTATCATAATTTATTTCCTTCCATGCTTCGTAAGTTATAATTCCAGAGTCGACCATTTTTGCTACAACGTCTTCGTGAATATACCTACCCATCTTTCCAGCAGAAATCAAATCGTAGAGATTATCTACTTTTGAATTGAGCTTAGATATTTTATCTGAGAGCTTATGAAGCTCCATTTCAAGTTCTGCTGTTGATGCCATCTTATTACTCCCGATTAATTATCGCTGAGCCAGATATGTTACGAAACCTTTACGAGAAAGATTGGGAGGCAAAAACGTCATTCCAAGAGCCGTGCATTCACCTTTCCATTTTCTCAGCGTTTTAACATAGATTGTTGGATAACTCTTTGCCCAACCAATGCTAACTTCAAGTTCTTTGCGAGCAATCATTGCTATTCATCCTCTATTGCGCTATAGTTTTATAGGACATTAGTAGTCACCCCAGTCATTGTCATAACGTGTGGTGCTACGATAGGTATCACCATAATATTCGTTAGCGTATTTGCTAGCATCAGTATAGTGTACATCATCATCAACACCAGAGCCATATATCGCTCGATGCTTATTATATTCTGCACGAATAATATTGATTACATCATCTACGGTTGCTTTCTTAGCCATTATGCACACTCCCATTCTTCAAAGGTTACGATATCCATAAGCTCTTTGACAAGAGCCCGACCTTCGTCGGTGAACAGAATACCCTGTTTGTAAACCCAATGTTCGACACACTGCTGATGATAGAAAGTTTCACCGTCGGTCATCCAACGGAGAACGTCTTCGCGCGTCGCCCCGCCGCCGGCGTACTCGTAACACTTTTCCATCCAAGCTTCGAAATCGGCGAGGGCACGCTGGTCAGCTTGACGTTCACGCTCTTGTTCACGAACAAAATCATCACCCGTGTAGTCCCAGATTTCCTGCTTACGCTCAGGAGTAGCATCATAGAACTCGTGGGATCCACTGGGACGGAACCCATAGGTGTCCTTGTGAAAGTCTGAGAAGAGTTCTTCAGAGTAGGTAAACATTTTTTCCTCCGTTGTATAGTATAGATATAGTAACTCTTTTCAGGATTTAAACCCCTGTAACCAAAAAAAGTTTCATTAAATAACAACCACTTAGCATTTTTTTTAAAACTCCATCCATTTTCCTGGACGATGGTTTTTTCCATGGGCGCGTGCCCACTGAATAAACAGACCATTCTCACGACCATGGGCTTCGATTTCCCAAGGCTGATCCCAATAATCAAGGCCTTTTGTCTTGATCGAGGAACCTTTCCACATGATCTGTTTTGCAACAGAAGGTTGAAAATTGTAGGCATCAAGTTCGCCTGAAGCAAACTGCTTGACGTGTACAAGTTCATGAGCAACGGCTATCATCATTTCGCGAAGTTTCAAACTGCTATTGATTTCAATTTCAAATTCACGTTTTGTGTCTGCCGCGCAAAGACCATGAAGGCCGTCGGGCAGTTTCTTCAACACGATTTTGATATCGAGAGTACGATACCGAGGAAGAAGTTTCTTTAGAACGAAATCAGTCATCGTTTGGGCTAGCTCACGTTTACGAACCGTGCCTCCAGTGATGGTGATGGTGTTCATGGTAGTTCTCACTATATCCATTACATAGTATAGATATAGTAACTCTTTTCAGGATTTAAACCCCTAGGACCAAAAAAGGTTTTGTTGAATATCAATCACTTAAGTTTTTTTCTTCGGGCGGCCTGAGCGATACAACATTCGTTCCAGCCTCTTCTTTGTATCTTCTAGCAATATAATCATGGTACCTTTCTTGCTCTCCATCTTCTTCTACACTCTCCTGAACCATCTTCAAAAATTCACTATCGGATTCAAAGGTAAGTTCAATGTCAGAGTTCTCAGAAAAATACTGATAAGTAATCTCTAAAGCCTTTTGAAGTTCTGCGACCTGATGGAAATCCTCTTCTTCATCCGGCGCCAGATTGATTGCATGAGCATAGTTAGCAAAGTCTTCAAGGTTGATCTTGATTGCTTCTTTGATCTTATATGCAACAACCATGGACATAATTTCTTGAAAAGCAGAGCTTTCTAGAATTTGGTCAAACAACTCTTTCATCGATTTTTCATCATTTCATTATAATCATCCAACACATACTGGGGGTACTTAGACAAATCAATATTGTTAAGATGATCTGAATCAATATATTCACTTAAATCGTAACCTACAGTATGTTCACCCATCGCCCAGTCTCGATGTTCTATATAACCTACAGTTTCTCTCTTAATATCGTTGGTATTTAGCTCCGCCCAATACAGTTCATACGCAACACCAGACTCTAGACATTCAAACTGATGATAAAGTCCCGGTTTGACTTTTGTATAATCACCTTCATATAAAATGGTCTCATCTACAAGATCATAATCTTTCTGCCAGACACGAACTAACATCGTACCCGATTCGACATAAAATCCGTTCCATTTGAATTCATGAAGATGTTTTGAACAAACCCCACCTTTATTCATTCGAATACGATGAAATTCTAAAGCACTATTTGCCTCAATAAGAGAGGTTACACCCCATACTTTACCTGCTTTACTCATTCAGTTCTCCTATTTCAAAATATTCCATTATTTCATTTGTTTGCGATTTTGAGATTTGAGTAGCTTCATCCAATGATTGTGCATCAAAGATTAATGTTTTACCGATACGAACATCATTGACTTCAGGATATCCTAGATTATGTAATGCTTTTGTAACAGCCATTCCAGCATTATCTAAAATACCGCGATGAATCATTATTGTCGCTTTATATTTCAAGGAATATTCTTTCTCAACATATCAACAAATTCTTTTAGTTTACGTTCCGTTTCTTTCTTATCACTTAAATAATTTATGATATACTCTTCTACTTGTTCTGGTATTTTCCAAGTAAAATCATTTACTGTCAAATCAAAGTAATCAACTTTTCCCATTACAAGTTTAATAATATTTCGAGTAAATGACAAGCTATATCTTTCACCACGATCATTCATTCCAGTATTTACAAGAAACACATTTGGATTATTCTTCTCTATAAGATCCATAAGCAGATTACTATATTCAGTTACCTTTCGAGGCATAAAGGGAGAACCATAACAAGGTGAGAAAGTCCTTGTGATTTCGGTAACACCTCTTTCTGTTCCTGGCATGGTACTTGTATATCCAGTCTCAAAAAGCAATCGAATATCCTTACCTTCAATCTTTGAAATTGGAGGCAAAATGCCTTCTGCATCAAATGTTAAAAAGAAAATATTATTTGGATGATTAAAAAGCTGTGGTGTTTGATATGCATTTTCTACACAGTCAATTGGATAACTTAACCGAGCATTTGCTGCACTCGGATTTTCTTCCACAAGACAATTGAACTTTCTAGCTTTTTCTACAGCATTAAAGATTGTTGGATGTGTTTTTGGTGTAAGACCTTCAGACTTAGCATAACAACCAGTTTCAATCATTTCAATTCCAGAGTCTTTCCAAAGCACTTCATCATCACTAATGAGTTTATATTCAGGATCCGAACTTAATGTAGTTTTTCCTGTGCCACTCAAACCAAACATAAGATTGGTTGTATCATCATATGTGAATGCCGCGCAATGCATTGGTAGAATATATCGTTCTGGTAACTCAAATGAAACGATACTAAAAACACCTTTCTTGATTTCACCAAGAAAAGTTGTGCCTACAATAATCATTACGTGTTCATCTAAATTAACATAAATCTTGGGTTCAGATTCAATAGCAGTATTATGATATATTGTCCAATCAGAAAAATGTTCATGTGGATTTTCAACAATGTTAAACATATTTCTTACAAATTGAGCATGTCTATCATCATTTGTATGAACACGAAAGCAAAAACCAGAGGTATAAAACGTCAAATCATTATTAAATGTTTCAAGATGTTTGGCCAGAATTAAGTTCTTTAATTCGATATAGTCTTCGTACTTACCGACTTTATTATACTTCGGTCGCGACATATCAAGAAAACATGTTCTTTTACCAAAGAAATATTTGTTTTCAGGACTACGGCCTGTTGGATGAGTCGTGATTGATATGTTAGTCATTTCCAATCTTCCTTCCAATCATTTACCCACTCAATTTTCTTTTCAATAGTCCACGACTTCAAATAATCATTATCTTTATCAAACTGACTAAGCATTTCTTCCTCATCAATGACTCGTGAATCAATAATTTGCTCACTAATATGATTCTGTGAAAACTCTTTTACCTCTTGCATAATAACAGAATCATCAGCCCATGTAATGGCTTTTTGATAATCATTAAACAAATCACCGCCTTCAGGATTAAGTTTTTGTAGTTCACTCATTGGAACACAATAACGCATACGATGGGTTGAAATTGCTGTTACCAATACATAACGTTCATCAGACATTACACAGTCTCCTTTTCCACAAACTCGCCATCTTTAACAGCAAAAAATTTAGTTGGTAGATTTACATTACCAACACAACGGAAATACGCACGACCACCATCAAGCGAAACATCACCCACAGTGTGGAAGTCATGTCGATGTTGACTATAATGCCATTGCCCGTCAACTTCTTTCATACCAAACTCAGCGTCCTCGATCTTGTCAGCATTGGTGATCCACAGCTGGCGCTGTTCATCCAGTGGACCAGTAGAAGCAAAGCGTAGACCAAAGTAACGATTGCCAAACTCAGGATGCGGAGTCTCACGATAGAAAACATCCATCGCTTGTGCTTCACTACCAAGTGCCGATGTACAGACATACTTGATAGGAACACCATCCTTTTCAGAATAGTGAGAGATTATCTTATCTGTGTCTAGGATAGGTCGGTGTGCGATATTCATTGTATTATCCTCAGTTCAATTTGATTACAGGTGGTTTACGTAGTTTGCCTTTCGTATCTTGGGGTTTCGTTATCGTCAAGATATTTTATATTTGCTATTATAGACTATTGTAAGACTATTGTACATAACTTTTCTAGGTCAACGTGGAAAAATCTTACACCAAAACAGATCAAGAAACCATGTTTCATCTTTCTTGCCTACGCTGATCAAACTTCGGCCAACGTCATACTCGAAATCGTTCTCTACGTAACAAATAGAAAAATGCCATTCGCTATCAAAATAGTGACGATAGAAACTAATCAGTTCAAACTTCAGCATTCTTTTTCCTTACTTCCTTCCATCATGAATATCTTCAATGTGAATTGGCGTGTAGTCAATTTGCTCTACTGATACGCATACGTGTCTTTCAGTTGGAGCAGGATTCTGGTGAATGTGGCCGTGTACGTTTAAAGGCTTATCAAAGTTTTTGAATCTACCTTCAAATATAATAGTATCATGTACTGGCACATGTGTCAACAATAAACCGTGCTCTGGAAACATTCTCCACATCATTATTTTCTGAAATAATTCATGCTTAGCAATCCACTTAACATCATCGTGATTACCAACAATAAGACGCTTTCTACCATGAAGCTTTTTAAAATTCTTTAGAAACTTTTCTTTGTCTCCAAAGAATACATCACCTAAGTGGTACACAATATCACCTGGCTTCACGTAACGGTTCCACTGTTCAATCATGTACTCATCGTGTTGTTCAATACTATCAAACAACTGCCCACGGATAAAGCTACCATCTTTATCAGTAAACTTTAGAATATTCTCATGCCCAAAGTGAGTATCGCTAATTACCCAAATATCTCTCATAAATTACTCTCAACGATAATAAATACGGCCTATTGGATGTGTTGTGATTGATATGTTAGTCATTAGTCCCAAAGTGCTTCATAATACTTTCCAAATAGTCGGAACCCATTACTTATTCTTTCTTGTTCAGCTTTCATACCTTCCATATCCCAGTCGTTATAACTGTAGTAGTATGCCTGCCAGTCGTCTTTACATTTTTGCTCGAAAGCATGGATCATTTCATCCATAACCCAATCCCAACGTTCAAAGTGCTTTGGATCAACTTCGCCCATTGTGCTGTGTTTTTCATACCAGTCTTCTGGTGCCCGCAACTCTTCTGGTACATCTACATTATCAACAATCGGAGCACCATGCTTTGTTTCTTTTAACTGTTTGAGCATTGGAAGAATGATAGGAGCAAGAGTATGATCCATGCTCCAAGTATCATAACGATCTATACGCACACGAACCTTGCGTTGTTTGCGATCCAAGTATAGATTGACGGTATGGTTATAGATCCACTGCAACACATCTTCTGTTTTTTCAAGAAAACGTTCAACCCCGGTTTGTGTTTCTGGCCAATTGTTGTAGCCGTATTTGTCTCGCATATAATGATCGTAGACACGACTTATCCAACGATCAACGTATGGTCCTATATAAACTCGCATTTACTTGCTGCCTTGATCTTTGCAATATTTTGTTCTAGTTTAGCATCAAATTCTGCATCTGTCAAGTTGTAGGTCAACCCTTCACTGGTTGCTCTACTAAAACTTGCACTCATATTTTTTTGTTGCGATAGTCGTTGACAGGCTTCGTCTGTGGTATAGCCACCGCTGAGTGCTACAATCTTTTCAACAGCATCATATTCCAGCAAGTCACTGTAGTAGTTTTCTTCTTCTGGCAATGTAAGTTTCAGTATACACTTGCCAGTGTATTGATCTAAATGATGCTTGAGTTCCTCTCGCAACATGTATTCTAAGGTGCGTTTGTTAGAGTGATGTATATTGATTTCTGGTTCTACAATAGGCATTAATCCTTTGTCGGAAATGAATTTTGCTATTGTAAACTGTTGTTCGACAATTTGTTTGATGTTGGTAATTGCTGTTTGATAATCAACTGGATTGATAACACTGCGCATTTTAGTACCAACACAGTTGTTTCTCACAGCATAGTTAACAGCTTCGCCCACATCAAACAGTTGCAGTGTTCCGTCACTTTTAACACCTTGGTCAATTTTGAGGAAGACTTGTACACCTTTTGCATTCAGTGCCTCTACAATGCCACGTTCTACGTTTGCACGATATACAATAGCAGCCCAGATGTTATTGCTATTGAAAGCAGGTGCTGCAATCATTCTCATGCGAAATTCATGGACAAGATCAATTTTGTTTGCATCATTCCATTCTACACCATATGCATCCAACACACCGCCGGCACTACCGCCGCTGTTATCCATTGCTGCTATAAATTTACTCAATGATTTACCCAATTGCTGAATTCCATAGCAAAGTTCTGTGCTGCGGCAGCATCCTCAAAGTCGAGTGTAATGTTCATGTGTCTGTCCTATCTCCAACGAACTCAATCTTTTTTAAGATTTCGAAAGGCTTGTTCAGAATCATTTTATGATGTGAGACGTCAAAGTAATACCACCCACTATTTTTCGTTAGTCTTGCTATCTCAGGGTCGCTTTTAGACTTACGCTTTACCCAATAGTATCCATGAGTCATTTCTTATCCCTCTTCATCTTTGGAATGTTCGTTTTGCCATAGTAATAAAACATTGCTCGCTTTCGTTTATACATCTCACCATCCTTTAGGTATGTCTCGTATCGAACATACCAATCGCAGGCAGGATCATACACTATCTTCGGGCTTGACATACTTCACCTCATATACTGGAACGCCAGCCTTCTTTCCTTGTTGAATCATATTGGCAGTTCCTCTGCCACCTTCAAACGCCACTATAACATGCGGTTTACCGTCTGTCAACATCAATCTGTTTCGGATTGGTCCTGCTGCTTTTTTGTGGGTGTTCCAGTCTGCGGGATAGCGTATAACTCTAAGTCCTCGCTCACGTCCATAATCGTCTGCAAGTGAGTCTGCACCT
>Ga0070754_10001492_pt1 | contig 18652 bp, 21 predicted proteins | sample VirMetDEL_Sep_01_FD_75181 | JGI IMG/M metagenome (GOLD analysis project Ga0070754, IMG submission 75181) | Aqueous microbial communities from the Delaware River and Bay under freshwater to marine salinity gradient to study organic matter... | ecosystem: Environmental > Aquatic > Marine >... | reverse complement strand
TTTTTCGGGCTCAGGCTCAGGCTCAGGCTCAGGCTCAGGCTCAGGCTCTTTTTCAATAGGAATTGAAGTGTGATCTTTATATGGAGTTATTGCTTTCAAACCATTACAAATGATTGGCTTTCTAACATTTGGATATTTATCTTTGAATTTATTATTGAACATGTTAATGATATCTAAATCTATATTTGGAGAACTTTCTAATAAATTATCATATTCAGCTCGACAAACTTTCAAGAAATCTCTGCAAGGTTTTCTCTTTTTATCATGTAAAGACAACTCAATTTCAATTGCTCGTCCTAATTTAGACCAAGCCAAAGCACTTATTCGATGTCCTTCAAATGTTTCTGCGTACTTTAAAAATGATCCAAGTGTTCCAAGAATTCCACAGAATATATTGAAGCCACCAATCACAGCGGTGAAACCATGTTGATAATCTTTGGGAACGTAACTATCAACAGCAAAATTTCCGACACCAGTTAACGTTGATAAAACAATAATAGGGATTTGAAGATGTTGATATTTCTTTTTATATTTTCTAGTTGAATAATTATGAAGATAAGCATAACACATGGAAATTTCTCCCCATTCACTCAATAACTCTTCTATTTCATCAGACCAATCATCTATATTTTCGGGAAGTGGCCTCGGCGTTTGTATTTTATCCATTTATTAATATTTTTATTTTATTTTGATTTCAAAAATAATATTTAATTTAATTATATGAGCGATAATCCATTGAAAAACAAACCTCCCATTCAACTTGCTATTTCTCAATTGAAAACAATTGATCGGGACTTAAAAAACTTAATGACGGAAATGAAATCTGTTAAATCAGATATCTCATATATCAAAAGAAATTTGGATAAATGGTTGAAAGCAAAAGAAGAAAAAGAGATTGGAGAACTTCAAGCTCAACAAGAAGGATGGTTTCTTTGGAGATCTTAAATTTGGGTCAAAGATAGATTGTCGAAAATATTCAAGTATGGAAAGTATCCGAAAACTAAAATTTTTTTGAAAGTTACCCTTGACCCAAAATTTATTTTCTATGATTTTTATTTTTTTTTATTAAATTTTTATTTTATCTTAATATTTATAAAATGTCGTATAAGTATTTGGAAATTCGCCCGAACAACGTTCCCGCTGATAACAAGATTGAATTTCAAGGAATTCCCGTACTTTCATTCTCAATTGGTTCTCAAAATGCTCTCCTTAAATTAGATAGTGTTAAGGTTTGCGGAAAACTTAATGTTTGGAGAAATCGTGGTGGAACTCCACTCCTCCACCCAACAGAAACCGCTCCCGCACCCGGCGAACCACCCAACGCACAAGAATGCATGGCTTCGGAGAAATTAGGTGTTTATGGTTTATTTTCGCAGTTAGTTTGGAGAAATTCCAAGTCAAAGCAAGTATGTGAACATATCCGCCATTATTCACGTTTCATGGCTTCTTATCTTCCAGTTCTATCTTCTTCGCAGGATGCTCTAACTCATTTATCTGAAACTGCTTTAATCATGCCTTCCGCACAAGCCTTTCAAAATTCTGTGATTAGAAACACATCTTATTCGAGTTTCGCTGTTCCAATTCCATCAGGGATGACTATGGGCTCGGGAGTTGAAGGAGTTCCAGAAGGTCATCTTCCATTATTCGAAGCTGGTTTTGGTGGCTTGGATTGTGAACTGCATCTCGCACCTGACCAGCAGTTTTTCTTTGCTACTGATGGAGATGCTACTTCAATCTCGGATTGCTTCTATCAATTAGAAGATGTTAAGATTGTTTGTGAAGTCTATGTTCCCGCCCCTGATGAATTATCTCGCCTCATGTCTCGTACATCTGATATATTCTCATTCAATTCTATTTCTTCTTACACCACAACACTTCAAAGCACAAATTCAATTGTAAATTTTCAGCTTGGTCTCTCTCGGGTTCTCTCTGCTTTTGTTAACTTTGTCCCTTCATCGTTTATCAATAACTATGCCCAAGATGGATATGTTACATCGGGTCTTGGAAAAGAAGACGGCTCACTCGTAAAAATTGAAGATATAGCCTTCCTCAAAAATGGTGAACGCTTTCCCCAAGAATTCACCACGGACGCAAATGTGAAACTTGACGCAAAGGCGAATAATGTTGATCCTCAAATTATCAAGGAATTTGCTTCTGCAATTATTCCTGAAACCAATCATCTCCGCACTCAAATGAGCCCAGTTAATACGAGCAGATATTTCAGAATGGGAAATGGAGCAAGTGCCGACGATTATGATAAAACTCCCGAAGGTGGTGCTGTTTATGGTGTTGGTGTTCTTTATGATATGTTGGATAGTGATGGAGTTAATTTCAAAAACGATGCGTTCACTATTCAGATGAACACCACTCTTGATGATGCTAATCCCAACACCGCTTTCCTATTTGTAAAAGCAAAGAATTCTCTTGCCTATTCTCCAAGTGGAATTGAAGTTGTATCTTAAATATTTTTTCTATTACTTAAATTTATTTTTTTTAATTTTTTAATTATTTTATTATATTTCAATAATTATAAAAAAATGGCTACAACTGAACAGATATCCGCTGGAAGTTTAGATGATGTTGATGGAGATAACGTTGCTGATCTAACTCGCCCAAGCACTTTTGATTTTTCATATGCACAGAAAATCTCATCAGAAATAAGGGAAGCTGTGGTGATAAGTAACGATTTCGCAAGATTTCAGATCGATCGGAAGGGTTTCCTATCGCATAATTCGAAGATAACTTTTTCCCTTGTACCTGTTGCGGGGAATACGTGTGCTTATTTTCCCGTCGGTGTTGGTGTAAATTCCTTGATTGATCGGGTTGTTCTAAAAGCGGGAAATCGTGTAATCTCGGAAACCCAAGAATTTGGACAGCTAAAAGCTTATGACAGCATGTTCATGACTGGTGAAGCTAATAAGGAAAGAGAAATGTATTTAACACAGCGTCTTCTTAATTTTGCTCCTCAATATACACTTGATCCTAACACAACCAACACCAATTCTGATGCTCCCACTTATGGTTTGGATATTGGTCGCAGTTATGAAGGAACAAATCTCCGAATGCTCCCATGTAACAGAATGGACGGAACTGACGCAACAACTATATCTCAATCGCCTGTTTATTCTGTATATATTGGAGAACTTGTTGATTTATTCGCAAATCAGGATTTCCCTGTTTATCTCTGCGATGAAGAACTTTTTATTGAACTTCACTTTCAGCAAGTTTCCAAAAAGCGTGTTTCGGTTATTTCAACCCAAGGAGCGTTCACTGACCAATATCTTATTGACACCAAAGAAACTCGTATGATGTATGATACAATTTATTATGATGGAGATCAGATGGAAGCATTTAGGAACAAGGCTAATAAAACAGGACTAACTTATCAATATCATGATTATCGTTTAACCAAGAGAACTTCAAATGCTCCTTCAACGTGGGCAAATCTTATTCAGAATGTTGGTGGTGCTGGTCGTTTTGTTGATAAGGTTGTTGTAAGAATTGGACGTGACGATGACAACAAAGAAAAAACTCTTCTTAATCATTATTATTCCCAGCATCCGACGACTGGAACAAGTACATTTAACATTCGTTATAATGATAGATATGAATTTCCTATTGATCGTGATAACACCGCACTTTTATTCCAAACTCTAAAAACCGCAGAAGGACAAGTTCCATTTGTTCCACGTCAAGCATATTCAAGAGAAATGCCCACTACTATTACAGATCGTACATGGGAAGGAAATCAGCAGAGAGCTTCTCTTGGTGGAAATCTCCATTATTTAGCAGTCAAGCCTGAACGTGAAGAACGTATTAACAATCAAGGAATTGATTTAATTTTCAAGGGAACTTTCCCTGCTGAAAGCTTGACGCTTATGTGCTGGATAGCTCTTCGCAAGGTTGCAAGAATTAAGGATGGTCGCCTCGATTGTTATTTCGCTTAAAAATCGCAAATTTTAAATTGATAAAATTATTTTATAAATATTCAATATAATGGAAGTTATGAAATGTGTGTGTTGTTGGTTCTTTGGAGGATGTGTGAGAAAATATCAAGATAAATAATTTTTTTTTTATTTTTTTTTATTTAAAATATTAATCTCAATTATTATATAAAATATGAAGATTAATGTTGAAAATGTAAATGAACAAATTCATGAGGCTCGTCCAACTTTAAAAACAAATACAATCAAACAATATGAAAGCAATTTAAAAAAATTGAAAAAAATGTTTGAAACTGATAATTGGGACTTCCTTCAAAATCCCGAAAAGGTGGAAGAAAAAATTTCTCATCTTCATTTCACAAGTCGTCGCAATCATTATAATGCGATTATTGTTTTATTGATGGCGTTGAACCATGATAAGAAATATGATAAAATTTTAGAGAAATATGATGAAATGAGAAATGAATTAAATGATGAGTACAACAAACAATCCTCAAAAATTTCTGATAAACAATCCAAGAATTTTGCATCATTAGAAGAGATAAATGAAATGATCGATAAGATTGCGGAAGAATTAAAGAAGATGAAATTAAAACAAAAAGAAACGTTAACTAAAAAAGAAATGGCTTTGCTTCAATTTTTTGTTTTAGTCAATTTATATAAAAATATTCCTTTGAGAAATGATGTCAGTTACATGGAGGCAATTCGTCCATCAGACTTAAAGAAATTAACAAAAGAAGAACAAAAAGAAAAGAATTGGTTATTAATGGAAAAGAATAAATTAACAATTATTTTGAATAATTATAAATCAGATAAAACTTATGGACAAAAAAGAATTCCAATTGAAGATAAAGATCTCAAAAGGTTATTGAATTATTATATTAAAGTTATTGGAGGAAAAGGTGTTTTATTTAAATCGTCCACAGGAACTCCATTGAGCCCAAATGCTCTCACTCAATTCTTCTTGAAGAATACGAAGAAATGGCTTGGAAAAAGTGTAAGTACAACCCTTATGAGAAAAGCAGTTGCCTCTCATCACTTTGGTGAAGGAAGTGAATTTGCTAAATTGAAAAAACAGCAAGAAGATCTTGCATTTAAGATGGGTCACTCAACAGCAACCATGGACAAAGTTTATATTAAGGAAAAACAAGATGAATAAATTATAGTTCAATTCCTCTTTTTTTCAAATATGGTAATAAAAGCTCTAAATCTCTTTTTTCATATTCGTCTAAATCAGTAGCTCCTTGGAAATTATCAAGCCAATAAGATCCGACTTTATCTAATTGAGATTTAGTGATTTTGGGAGTTCCCGAACCAGTTTCAATTTGTTGGATCTTTGCCTGAAATTTCTTGGCGGATGCTGTTCCTTGTTTATCGTCAAAAAAATTATTATAATAATAAGTGAACATATCCACAATCGCTCTTCTTAAATCAGATGGAAATTCATCTTTCTTTGGTTCTTTTTTTTGCGGTTCGGTTTGTGTCGAAGCGTCAGGCATTTTCTTTTTAGTTTTATTACTAACTTCTTTTTTAAGTATTTTTTCTTTATCCTTTTTTTTAGAGATAGTTTTTTCTTGTTGTTTTAAAGCCTTTTGAACAATCGCTTTTCTTTCTGCTCTTTCTTGTTTCTTCTTTTGCATTTGTTTCTCTTCTTTCTCTTCTTTTGCTTTTTGTTTTTCAAGTTTGGTTTTCGGTTTAGGAAGTTCTTTTTCAATTGTCTGTTGAGAAATAACTTTGAGTTTTTGTACTTTTCCTTTTGATAAAGGTCTTAATTCTGCTTTTTGATGATTAACCATGTAACCTGCTTTTTTCAATATTCCAACAATATCTTCTCTTGTTGATTTTGGAGGAATTTTAATTGATGAAGCTTTATTGTGAGCTCGAATAAGTTTCCTTATTTCTGCTGTCGTTAGTTCTCCTTTAAGCTTTCCTGCTTTATATCTTTTCACGTCCATGATATTTATTTTATATTTAGATTAAAATATTCGGTTAATTAATTTAAAAAAAATGTTTATTAATAATATAGATGAAAATTCATAAAACTCATTCGAAGTCCGATCTTATTTATTTATTCAAACAATTAGGAATTGATTTAGATAAAAAGAAAAATAAAAATGAAATTATTCAAGATATAATTAAGAATTTTAATAATATAAATTTTAATGAAGAGAATGATTTTGAAATTAAAAATGATGGAGATTTAGTTCACCATCTTGAAAATGAAAATAAAGAAGGAAAGATTGACACAATTGAAAAAGAGATTGTCATGAATAAAGCTAAAAAAATAATACATTTCGGAAAATGCAAATATAATATTCAAGCTACTGATTATAAAGATATTCAAGAAATATTTGCTGATTGTCTTTATATTCATAAATATGGTTTTATTCCTTCTGTTAGAAGAGCATTAAAAATTCATAATGATTGTTTATTTAAGGTTGGTCACATTAATCCCGTACTTCCAAAGAAAGTTCAAAGAGAGATGAGTGAAAAAGGAAAGATGAAGAAAGTTCAACATTATAATTGTAAAATAACACATGGAAATTTCTTGATAACGTTCGATTAAATTTGGGTCAAAGATAGATTGCTCAAAAAATTGAAGAATGAAAGTGTTCTCAAAATAGAATTTTTTTTTGAAATTACCCTTGACCCAAAAATTTTCTAAATATAGAATAAATGGATCAAGTTTGTTTTGAAGAAATTTTAAGTTGTCTTGCAAAATGCGGAAGACCTGATTTAATATTAGAATTAAAAGAAGTTGAAAAAAAGATCGTTGATGAAGACTATGATCCAAGCAAAGAAAGATTTGTAAGAAAAGAAAAATATTCAGATGACGAAGGTTCAGCAGAAGAAGAAGATCTTCAATTTAGTGTTGATGATGAAGGCTTCTATTCATTAAATTGATAATCGAATAAATCCTCAAATATATTCTCTCTCATAAATTCTAAAATAGCATGAGAGAAACCCCACTCTTCATCAATAACATTATCTTCCTCATCTTCATTATAAAAAAAATGAAGAGTATCATCTGCAATTCCTAATAATTCATCAAGTACTAAATTAAATTTATCTTTGTTTCTTTCTATTTGTCTTGAAGTCCAAGGCCTATTCTTTTTAAAAATAATTTCTTTGATTTCATTTGGAAGCTCATGGAAGTTTATCATTTTCTCAATACTCATTTATATAATTAATAAATATTTTAATTTTAAATTAATTAAACTTAAAAACTGATACTTTTATCAATAAATAATGGATATAATCTATTATTATTATAGTTATTTTTAGATTAATTGATTAAAATAGTATTTAAAGTATCAATAATTTTAAAATTATACATAGTTTTTAAGTGTTATTTATCATTAATCTACTATTTAAAGAGGTAAAACACAAGATTAACACCATATTATTAATAAAAAACAATAATTAAATAAGATTAATCTTTATTTAAAAGATATTCTATATATAAGAATAAAGAAAATGATAATTGAAGGAAAGAGAGGTTCTCTAAATTTATTTTATAAAGATCTTTTAATTGGCTCATATCCATTATCGGACAAGAAAACTTATGAAAGATATAAATATCAAGGAGAGTACTTAATATTGAAATCCATGAGAGAAAATATTAAAATCCCTTTTCAAATAAAAACATATCTTATGTTTTGCAATAATATTTTGAGAAGGAAGAAAGATAAACTTAATATTTGGCGAAGTGATTATGAAATGTTTCTTTCATGTATTTTCGCTTTAATGAAATTTAAAATTCTCGATGAAGATGATTGTATTTTTATAGCTCCTAAAAAGAAAAAAAAGGTTTAAGCTTCGGGTTCAGGTTCAGGCTCACTTGCAACCCAATCATAATATTTTCCAACAACTCCACTTTTAAATTTTGTTTCTTTAACGACAACGGGCTTTCCGAATGTCTCATTCTGTTTTGCTAAAAGGTTTTTTGCGTTTTCCCATGTTGAACCATTTTCAAGAAGGTCTAACATAAAATCCTTTTCACATGTGAACAAACTCTCAACAAATTCTCTATCAGTTTCATAATGTTCTTCCATTTTATATTTATTAAAAATATAATATTTCTAAAATTTAAATAATAAAAATTTTATAATTTTTGGGTCAAGGGTAAATATTGAAATTTATTCCATTTTGAGAACGCTCTCATTCTTGTTATTTTTTTGATTTCTATCTTTGACCCAAATTTATTTCTTTTCACTTTGTTCAAGAATTTGTTCGATTATATTTTGAGGAGCAGGCATGGTTCTTTGAACTTTATAAATAACACCACAATCTCCATTCACATCAGCGAGAGAACCATCGGGATTACATATCTCCGTCTCTATATCAGAAATGATTGTTTGTTTAGTAATTGTGAAAGTAATATCAGAAGGAGAACCATAAAAAAAATCTCCCTGAGCTCCATAGCGATCAACTATTCCAACAACACTTAATCTCATTCCTCCTTCACCTGAACCCAAATAATCTGTGTAACCAATTATATTGCTTCTTATTGTGTAAAAAGGATTTAATTGAACTTTTGGAAGATTTCTTGCAGGAAGACTTATAGATGAAGTCTTTTGAGTTAATGCTGCATAATATTGAAGAAACCCATTTGGAGTAAATGAACAATTTGGATAAACTGGCCCATTTGCAGGAACAATCCATCTTTGCTTTTGAATTATTTTTGCTGTTCCTATTGCTGTACTATATAGAGGGGCTCCATATAAATTCACGTAAAATGCTTTTGTGTCTGTTGTGTCAACAATAGAATTTGTTGTTGCTCGATATAAATGATATCTATTTTTTTCACTAATTCTAACATCTAAAAGATTATCCGTGCTGGCCTGAGAATTGAATTGTTCCCATGAAAAACCCAATCTTCCCCACAAAGAATTTTCTTCCCATTCTTCTTGGTTGTAACCCATATCATCAAAATAAATTCCACCCCAAGCATCAAAGATTTTATAAGCTTCAATATTTTCATTTGATAAAGAAATATCTCTTTGATTAAGTTCTTGACCAAGTTTCAATTGATTTTGGGTTGGATGTGTTGCGTCATTTTCCCAATCAATCATATCGGGAAGAGTATTTGCTCCATCAGGATCAGCAAATTGAATTCTTGCATCAACCGAATAAGGCTTGAATGTTGGAGAATATCCATCATAACCAATTCTCGGATTAATTTTATAAACAATATCACCAGCATCAGGATTGATTGGAGGAGCAACAAGATCACCTGAATTCATATCTCCCGCATCCCAACTATTTCCCAAATTTTCTGCTGTGTGTAATTGTAAAAATTCAAATCTATTGGTTTCCGTATTATAATTTAAAAGAGGATTATTTGCTCCCAAATAACTTTGAGTTGAATATATAATTGTTGGAATAATTCCTTGTTTTGTTGAATTATGAACGGCTTCAACCCAATGCGATTGTCCATGTGTTACACCTTGACCTTCATAAGATTTTTCATGTTGAGGAGAATAAGGAAGAATACATGCTGTCCCGTATGCTGTCCAACTCCAATCATAACCTATTTCTCTTCCACTATTAGGAAGATATAAATCTTCTGAACCCCAAATTTTAGATTGTGGAATTGCAGGATTTCCACCCTCGGCGGGTGTTGTTCCTGTGAAATAATATGCGGGAATTTTAGCAACTCCTTTGAGAGTAAATCGAATATAATATCTCCCGTTTCTGTACCATGGCTTTGCGAAACCATAAACCAATTTATTATCATCCCACAAAGCTTCAATGTCAGGAGTGAATAATTCTTTATCAACATAATAATCTTTTTGAGAACCATCATATCTAACGAATAAAGGAGCTGTTGCTGTTATTCCAGTTGTCGACCGAGATGAAGCAGTTCTTCTTAAACCATCTTCACCCCATTGACCAATTGGATGAGGAACTTTTGGTTGGTCTTGAATGCTGTCTGCTTGTCCGAAAGTAGACATATGAAGAATAGCACTCCTTTCAGGAGTTAAAACTGAAATTTCGTGTGCTGAAAATTCATAAAAGGCGGGAAGTTTATCTATATCATCCCATAATTCTGGATAAAGTTTTTGTGCTTCAAATAAATTTTTCCAATAAATTAAAAAAGCATCAGTCCATTCATGCTCAAAATAAATATCAATATTAACTCTATTATTTATATCAATTGTTTTATAAATTGAATTGAAAGAATTTGTGAAACGATCAGGCCCGCCAGGGAAATCTCTTCCAGCATCCCAAATTTCAGGTCTTTTAACTCCAACAGCATAAAAAGAAGCATCATATTGAAGAATTCTATTTGACATAGGAACATTTGGATCAAGAAATCTTGAATAATCATCCCAACCATTTTCAGAAAATTCTGAAACATTAGCAACATTAAAAGGCTTATATGTTTCAGCCTTCATGGTTGTTGTTAACGTATGTTTGATTTTATTATCAATAGTGTCTCCAATTTCAAATGTTTCTGCTTCTTCTGATTGATTTAATTGTTCTTTAATTTGTTCCGCAACATTTTGAGGAGTACTGAAACCAGTATCAACATTTATAATTTTTCTTTCTCTATATCTTAAATTTTGAGCATAAGAACTATATTCAGGAATAAGAGATTGGGGTCTTGCTCCAATTAAAGGAATGGGCGGAGGTGGATTAGAAAGGTTGTTTGTCATTTCTTTTGCATAGTAAACTTGCTTTCTCAAATATAATGTAAATCTTGAATTATCAACTCTTTGTTTGATATATGTATTATCTCCCACTTGATAAACTCTCCAATCAGCGTAACAATAAGCAGACATTTCAACTGAATTTCCTATGAGTGGAAGCCCACTTTCTTCTGTGTCGCTTTCTGTCCAATCTCCCCTTGAAGTCGATTGATTATAATATCTTGAAGCAAATCTTCTTGGAAGTTGCAAATAAGATGGATGATTGCTCGAATTGATATAATAACCAATTATCACAGAGGCTTCATTATCTTTTATTTCAAGAGGTTCAGTTTCTTCTTCTTCAACATCATATTTCAAATAATAACCCAATCGATATGGAGAAACAAATGTTTTATTTTGATAATAGCTTCCAGTTACTTTTGTATATTTTTGAGTTTTAGCTTTGTGAGGTTTTATCTTCTTTCCTGAAAATTGAATTGTGTCTTGATTACCAGCACCCAAACCATTAATAAAAGAACGTTCAACAGAAACTTGATCTCCAACATTTAGAATAAGTGATTGATTTAATTTATTCGTGAATTTTGAAACCTCACTATTGTTTAAACTTGTTTTTTCAGTTGACGTGGCTCTCATACATTCAATCAATTGATTATTAACGTAAGACATTTTATATAAATATAAGAATATAAAAATCTTTAAAATAAAAGAATAAAAAAAAGAGATTAAAAATTTAATTAAAATTTAAAATTATGTTGATTTAATATTTCAACTTTTTCAGGAAATTTCTCCATGAACATATCTTTCTTATCATTTCTCTTGTAATAATAAAATAATGATTTGCATTTATAAAAATCTTTTTTGTTATCATATTCTTCCTTTTTCTTTTCTTTATTTTCTTGATAATGATTTCGGGCTCGTTCCCTATTCTTATTCACAAATTCTTCATTATTCTTTTTAACTTCATGATAATATTTTCTCTCTCGTTCTCTTGTCTTTTTGTACTGATTGAGGATTTTATTGATTTGATCATCGTCAAAAGTCATTCTCTATTTACTATTACTAAACATTTTTTTTTTAAATAATTTAATATAAAAAAAATATCATCTTTAATTTTTTCGCAAACTGGAACTTGAATATTTTCTTTTATTTGTTCTAATTCTTCAATTTCATATTTGAGATATTCAATTATTTCCGCAATCGCTTCTTTTTCTTTTCCCATTTATGATATTGATAATAAAAAAATTTTATCTTAAATTTAAAAATTTTAATGTCCATTATCCAAACTTTTACAATAAGTTTCCCAAACTCTCACACATTCATTCAAAGTTTCGCACCATGTATAACCACAAGAAACACAACATCCATTTTCATCATACGGGCTTCGAACCATATTTAATAAAGCGATAATTTGTAATAAAGCTATATCATATCTTAAATCCATTTTTATTTATTGAATATATTTTTTTTTAAATTTAAACTTAAAAATTTAAAGTTGAACCTGAATTGAATTTTGAGAAACAATAATCTTTCTCATGTGGAAAACCAGACACATTAGAAGCTTGTTGACCGAAGGAACTGTGGTTTCGTTATAAGATAATTGGATCTGATTAGTTCTATTGCGAAGATCAGCAACACCATTTCCGCTCGAATAAGCACGTCCGAAACAATAGTTCCTATTGTATTCAGAGAAGGAGCGAGGAACAATTCCACCTTGATTGAGAGCTTTATCTAATTCCGATAGATGCTGAGCTGAAATAGACAATCCCTTATTTGCTTTTGCTACTGACACGGGTCTTGAAGGCGTTAATTCATCATCTATGTTCATGATATAGTCTGTCTGCCCATCTATGCAGCCCACCATCCCGCTTCTGTTACTATGAAGGATTACATCAAAAACATCTTGGGCGGTTTTTTCTTCTTCAACATAAGTACCAATAGCACCAATTAACTGGGCGGAATTATAAACGTCCGCATCCGTGGGAACTACAATAACAGATTTCGCACGTGTATTGGATAGAGGAAGATTGATTGTTGCTTGACGATTTTCCTTCAATAGTGAATGTTTATAATTTGTGCAAGACATAATATCAAGTTCCATGGAGCCATTATTTTTAAGACCATCCATCATTCTCTTTTCTTCATCAGGAGTTAATTCTAAACTCTGAACAACAAGCTCAACATTGGAAAGAGACATTCCAACCGAATAACTTGAAAGAGCAGTTAACGTGTTGGCTGTTGTTGGACGAGCATTATCAACCGACGCAGAATATAGACACCAAGCATCATCAATTCCAATTGTTTCACTATCAGTCGCAGAATTACGTGTGGCGTCATAAGAAACTTTGATGTAATTAGCATGAGTGGTGTCTCTTTCAATTCTCGTAATAGTTAAATGACTTTCAACATCACTGTCATCGGTGAGATTAGCAATTGCGGAAATTGTGTCTTTCTTACAGATACCAATCTTTTCACCAACTACAAATGGAAAATTTTCAACAGAAACAACATTGTTGTCAAACTTACACCAAAGTGCTTCGTTCTCATCAGTCGCACCATTGTCTCTCCATGCTACTAAACCAGCACCAAGATCAATACCAGCAAAAACAGGATTGAGACGTGTGCGTCTGTTCTTGGATGCGGTGTCTAACTGCTTAACGCAACGTTCAGGTTGTTCGATATCTATTTCAACGAGAATTCCCCCAACTATTTCATTCGGGAAAGCTTTCATGCTGTCCGCAAAAATTCCTGTATGTAACGGAATGGAAACCTTCTGATTGATAAATTTAGGATCTGCGAAAGGGGTTGTCGCAGGTGAGACCCCTTCGCCTTGGAAATAAGGATTGGTTCTTGTATCAACTGCATAAGAAGTTGAAGTTCCAGCAGTTCCACGATTAGCAGGAACATCAATCATCGCACCTTCCTTTAATGCTCTCATCTTTCTCATGCTGTCATCAGCATCATAATCATATTGAAGAGCAACTTTAACATTGTAATCAACTATCTCTTCAAGCAAAGTTCTTCCACCACCAACAGAGCCATTTGAAAAAATGCGAATATTTTTGATTAAACTCTGGCCTCCAAGTACAGGATCAAGAGTTAAACGGGTTGGAGTTCCACCTGTGGGAAGTGATAGTTTCACATCAAAATTTAAATAACTCTTCCTTCCATCAAATAGCTTGATATTTGGGGGAACGACTATTTCGATCCGCTGTCCGCCCTGATAGGACAAACCATTTCGGGAAGTGATAGCACGTTGAGTTTGTTTGACAGGCTTCAATTCTTCGTTCTTCCAATAAGACATATTTTATAATAATAAAAATATAAAAAATATCTTAAATAAAAAATAAAAAAAATTTTATTAAAATTTATTCCGTTCTTCCAGTTTCTAATTGACCCGATTGAGCCAACGAAACTCCCGCACTTTCAGTTTGGATTTCAGAACTTTCTTCGCCTTTTTCTTTCTCTTGTTCTGCTGATGCGTCTTCAACGTCACCTATTCCACCAGCAAAAGCAGAAACAATTCCAGCACCAGCAGAAGCCAATTCAAGAGGAAGACCAATTTCAGGAGCAACCATGGAAAGCACATCTAATCCTCCGCCAACTATATTTGAAATATTTTCAGTTTTCTTTGCAAAATTATCTCCTTCAATATCATTATTTTTAATATCTTCATATAAATCTAAACCACCCGAAGCAACTGCTCCAACTTTTCCTGCTGTCTTTGTTAACTTTGTCGCAGTTTCTTCACCAAGAATTCCTGATGCTACTTTCTTTCCCAATTCAGCAGGTTTCTTATATTTATCCATGTTATCAGCAACCGCCGATTTAAAATCTGATACAGATTTCAGATCCTTGAATGTGTCTTGGGCTCCTTTGATATAATTGGCTTCTTTTGTTTCTTGGACTTGCTGATGATAAGCATCCATGACGGCATTATTTTGAGCTCGTTGATTTGCTTTGGCTTGTTGTACTGCTGATGAAAACGAATTTGCTTGTTCAACTGATAGAGACATATTTTATAATAATTATAATATATTATTTTTTTAACAAAAAAAATATTTTATTTTTTATAATAAATGACATATAAACAAGATTTCAATCGAAAATATGGATTTAAACCTTTATCAACGTCTCACACTTTAAAAGAAATTTCTGATCTTACAGGCTATCAATTAAAAGGTTTGAAAACTATTTTTCAGAAAGGCCAAGGGGCATTTTTTTCCAATCCGAGTTCAGTAAGACCACATATAAAAGCACTTGGAAAAGGAGGTGCAGATGCTTGGGGTTATTCAAGAGTTTATGCTTCAATAAATCCAAATTCTAAATCATATAAAGTGGATAAAATACATTTGAAAAAAAAGAAAAAGAAAAGTAAGAAATAAATTATTCTTCTTTTTTGATTGTTAGTTCTTCTTCAAAATTCTTGAAAAATCTTGGAGGATTAGTCAACTTCATGTAAGCAAAATCATATTTTTTTGGTGTTGCTTCTTTATACAGTTTCATCCAATTTTCAGGTGAATTGAACTGGTCTCCAAACTCTTCAGCCACGGCGGACAGGTCTCGCATATTAGGGAAAGGACTTCCAACAATGAGGTCAGTAATATTGGCTCTCACCACTGGCGAAAGTGCTGATCTAAATTTTTGCGATGCGATCGCCAGAAGTTTTATATTGTAGTGGCGACTTTTTACGACCAGCCGGTCTATCTCTTTATCCATGAGGCCTGCACAATCATCCAGAAAAATTGCAATCTCGGGAGCATCATCTCCAAGGTCTTCTTGTGTTTTCATTATTTCTTTGATGATATCAGGATGATAATTATCAAAAGTTATAAATCTTTCTTTCAAGTGACGGGAATTTACATCCAAATTTATGGTTGGGCTTATGATATAAATTTCATCAAAAAAATCATCACCATAAAATCCTCCTTTTTTATTTAAAAATAAATTATTCGCAATTGTACTTTTTCCTGTGTTGCGAGGCGATAAAAGACATAGTAATGCTCCTTTCCCTTTTACACCAACTCCAACTTCGGGGAGATATTCATGATGTTCTTTCGCTTTCTGATTTGGTGGTGCTTTAACAGGTTGTATTCTTGGAACTTTCTTCTTGGGTTTATCCATTTATAATAATTATATATTATTTTTTTTTATTAAATTATTTATTAAAAAAATCCACTACTCATGGAGAAATTGTTTCTTGGATTTTTAGCTTTCATTAATTTCTGACGAAGCCGATCTATTTCAGCATCTTCTTCTTGTTTCTTTTTCTTCTCTTCCTTTCTTTGTTTTCTCAATTTCTCATAAGACATGATTGCATTTAATTGAGCTCTTTCAATATCTTCTTTGGTTAGTGTTGGTTCACGTATTATTTCTCGGACTGGTGCGGGAGCCGGTGCTGGTTGAGGTTTAGGCTTTGGTTCTTCATAAACTTCTTTTTTGAGTTTTTCCAAATCTTTTTGTTTTTTTAGTTTTAACAATTTCTTTTCTTCTGCTTCTTGTTCCTTTAATTTCTTTCTTTCTTCTGCTTTTTGCTTTTTTACTAAAAATGCTTTTTCTCTTGCTTGTTTTAATTTTGCTTTATGTTCTTCTGACATGGGTTTTCTTTGTTTTCCATTCTTGGTCAATTTAGGTTCTTTCTTTGGTTTGGACTTTGGTTTTGGCTCATCATCTTCAAAGATAGTTTCTTCCTTTACTACCTTCTTAACTGGTTGAGGAATAAATTCTTCTTCTTCTTCAAATGTACCTTCTCTTTCGGGATGATTAGCTTTCACTTCATCTTCATAACTCTCAAAATCTTGTTCATCTTCATAAACGAAATTTGGGTTTTCTTCACCTGTTTCAGAATTCACTTCTTCAATATTAGTAACTTTCGGAATAAAATCCATATTTAATTTATAGAAATATTAAAAAAAATTTCTAAAAATAATAAAAAAATATTAAAAAAATTCTAAAAAAATATTAATCTAATTATGAAACTTTTATTCCATTTTATTCATTTCTAAAAATATGTGGATTTATCCATTTAATAAAAAAGAATTCTCCTCTTGTATATTTTCTCCGATTTAACATGTTAATTGATCGATTTGCCCATCTTAAATTCTCTGATCTGTTATCAGCCTTATTTCTATTAATATGATCGACTTCATTATAATCGTTTGGATTGTCTAAATAATGCATAGCAACTAATCTATGAACTCCAAAATTTTTTGCTTTTCCATCTTTACTTAATTTAATTCTTTCATATCCATCTCTATCAAAATGAGTTTTCAATTGTTTATTTGTTTTCTTATTAAAAATATTTCCATTTTCATGAATAACATAATTCTCAAAGCCAATCACTTCCATATATTATACTTTATATTTTATTTTTTTTTGTTTAATTTTTCCGCACTTTTTATTTTTACTTTATTCTCATTCTTTTAAATATTTTTCTTTATGATGTTGGAAAAAGTGGGTCAAGGTTAAACTCTTAAAAAAATTCAAGAATGAAAGTGTTCTCAAAATGAAATATTTTCGCACATCTACCCTTGACCCAAAAATCTTGAAAATATAAATATTAAAAATTTTGAATTTATCGAGTTGGGCTAAATTTTTATTTTCTCTTTCTAACATGTAGAACCACAATTGATTTGCCTGACAAACAATCTGCATAAGTTTCATTATCATAAACTAAATCAATATCAATTGAATTAAGATATAAATCTTGAACATTATTAAGAGAAACATAAACAAGTTCATTTGGTTCAAAATGTAAAGCACCAATCTCATTCCCAGCACTATCAAACCTCGGAAGGTGAGCAATTATTTTTGAATAAGCATTTCCTAATTGTGCATTTATAGATTGTTGAGTTAAATTGTTAACTCTTACAAATAAAGATTTTGGACTTGATAAAATGGGAACAGAAATGCTTTCAAGATCAGTTGAGCCATCGCCCGCATTCAAATGTCCAATAGCAAGAGACCTTGATTTAAAACCCAATAAGAATTGAGTGTTTGAGGATGCTGTGTATTCTTCACCATATAAACTATTTGGAGCAAGAATTAAATTCATTTGAGTTTCTTCTAAATGTCCTCCACTTGTACCTCCTGCGGAATATGGATAAATTCCAACAAAAGTGTATTTAGTATTTCCAAGAGTGGGATTTAAATCATTCCATTCACGATTTTCAACAGGCTTTCCCCATTTATCATATTTTCCAGTATCAGTCAAACGATTAACCCAATCAACATCAGGAGACGTGGGATCAAAGCCCGTATATTGAGCAATATTTTGATAAGTGTGTCTTTCCTCAAAAGTTATTGAAGTTCCAACCTGTTGAATGAAAATTTGTGGATAAAGGAAGTTTTGAAGACATGAACGAGGAGTGAATTGATGTCTTTTATCTCCGAGAGTTGTATCAACCAAAACATCATAAGAACCTCCTGCATGTTTTCCTATTTCACAAATAACACCTTGATTTTCAATTCTAAATCTGATATGTGTGTAGCCCGTCCCGTTTGTTGCTATATCATAAATCCCCGCTTTGAAAACAGGATTTCCTGTGTGATAATAAACAACCTCTTTCATGGTCAATTGATCTCCTGAAACTCTGTTTGATTGAACACATGATTGATAAATTCTTAAATTTCCATCACTACTTCTAACAGCAACAAAATCAAAAAAGGCTTTTCCCAATGCTCCAAAACCTCCATCAAAATTCGTGTTGAAATAAGGTGGGGCGAAGCAACTAACTTCACCTGAAACAGGATCAATCAAAGGATTTTCGATATTGTAACGTGTTAAGCCAATCGCCCAAGTTCCTTTTCCTGCTCCTGTTCCATTTGTTATATCATAATTAACTGATGGATAATCAACTGTACCTTATAGCAAACATGGATAATCGGGGAAAACAGCACAGCAACCTCTCGGAGCAGAACCATCCGTTTCAGGTGGAGTTGCGCTAACTCTCGTCATTACACCACTCTGATAAGTGAAACGAGTAGTGGGAAATACAGATTGAGGAACATCATCAGCAGGAATTTCATCATAAGGAGTTGCATCCTGTTGAAGAT
>Ga0070754_10001488_pt1 | contig 18701 bp, 15 predicted proteins | sample VirMetDEL_Sep_01_FD_75181 | JGI IMG/M metagenome (GOLD analysis project Ga0070754, IMG submission 75181) | Aqueous microbial communities from the Delaware River and Bay under freshwater to marine salinity gradient to study organic matter... | ecosystem: Environmental > Aquatic > Marine >... | reverse complement strand
TCCAGGGATTCACCCCCGGTGTAAAGATTAGCATACTCGACCTCCTTGTGTCGTAGGTAAGTAGCATAGGACCAAGTTTGGGTGCAGTTGTCACCAATTTGTTCGCTAAATGACCCTTTTCTGTAGATTAGGGAGCATTTGTTTTTTTCATCGAATGTTTGGAAAAGCATTAAATATCCGGCATAAATTCAGTAACGATCTTACCCACAGTGGGTTGATCCTTGGTCTGAAGATTAACATAACTTTTTGCCGGTGTCAATTGTTTTTTTGGTGAGTTCCAAACTAATTTCTTAGTCTTTGGGTCATAAATCTTTGTAGGAGTGTAGAAGTCCTCGATTTTATCTAAGATTTCTATAACGTCTTTCTTGTCTAACATCATTTTCTTTAATGATTTCTTAAAGTTATGATAGTAGTGAGAAGTTGACTTGTCTTTGTGACGATTAGCCAGAATTGTTTCGAACTTCATTATAAAATAATTGTCATTATATTTCTTTTCATTAAAGTTTTTAATTTTGATTAATTTTTCTTTTTCTCTGAAAACTCCAATTGAAGAAATCCCTCTTGAGTATTTTCCTAAATCGACATAGGTTTTACCATGATCTACAACATAGTTTACTCTATTCTTATATTTATTATAACCATCTTTTACTTGATAGACAAATAAACCGTAAGAAGTGTCAATCACCCTATCATAATACTCATTGAAGAAAACATCTAAGCTTGGAATAAATCTTTCTCTGAGATATCCATCTGTTTTAATTTTTCTTAATTTCTTTTGAATTGGATCATAGCCTCTTTTAATAGTTATTCCAGACATCATGGGCTTTGATCTTAAGTCTGCTAATAGCATCCCTGGTGCATTTCTGTTTATTCTAAATCCAAAGTTAGCAGATGTTTGGATGTATTTATAAAATTCAGGATCAATATAAAATTTATTTTTTAAAAAGTCATTATTATTGTCTTCTTCTGTAAATTGAAATGCTAATCCAGTGCCGCTGTGATTGTTTTCAATGCTAGTGAACGTTTCAAAGAAAAGAAAGTCCTGTTTGAAGAAATGTAAAAATTCAACAAATTCGCACATGTAGGATTCAAAATCAATCACTTTTCTGTTTTGAGGAGGGTTCGTAACAAGTCTGAGATTGAATACTTCCATCACTTTCATTGACTCTGTGAAGTGTTGTTTGAGGGGATCGACAAAACACTTTTTTACTTTAAAGTTGTTTAATAGTTTTCCTAAAGAAGATTTACCACCAGTGGCTGCTTTTCTCATGAAGAACACATACTCATCTATTGCCTTCAACATAAAGTCAAAGCCGTAATAATTTATTCTTCCACTCTCAATAAGAGGATAAGACATCTTGCTATTCTTTGGGTGGACTAACTTGTTTGAAGTGTCTATCTTTCCGTAAAGTGGAACATCATACCAAAGATCAATGTAGTTAGGATTGAATTGATTAAAGATCTCCGTTGTTTGTTGTTTGTAGTATTCCTCTAAGACATAAGACGGCAATGAAACTCCGTCTAGATTTGATCCTTTTTTATTTAAAAATAATGGTTTATAATCAGGCATGGTAGTATAATTATTATTTTAGTTTTTTAATGATCCATTTATTCAATTCTTCTTCTATTTTACTTGAATCGTCTTTGTATTCTTTTTCTAATCGGCGTTTTTCGGCTCTAAACTCCCTAGCTTCTGAACCACTAGCGCCAGATTTTCCATAGGTGTCTTTATAATTTTGTATTTTATCTTTAGTTTCCTGTAAAGCAGCTTTTCTTTGGTCCATAACTGTTGTGAATTCTGTAGAGGATTTGATTTTGCTTATGTCTTCTTCTGTGGTTCTAAATAACTCACTTTCTTTTAAGCCTTTATAACCTAGTTGGCTATCCTCTTCCGCTTCTCTTGTTTTTACTAGCTTGGTCGTTAGCCCTACTCTTTTCCTTTCTGCTGCAAGTTCTTTTCTATCTACTTTAACGTCTGTTCTTTGGGCTTCTGTTATTATTTCTTCCCTATCTTCGTAGGGAACCTGAATTATTGCTGTAACTTTAGATGAGAATGTTTCAGCAGTTATTTCGTGAGAAACTTTATAAATCGAATAATAGCCGCTAGCTTTAAGCATTCTAGTTGCGTCTTTTCCTTTTCCTTTATTATAATCAATTAAATCAATATAAATTAATTGACCTATGTTAAATAAAGGAAATCCTAAAGAATCGATTTCAGCTTGAAAGACCGCAGGAGGGATTCCTGTTTTTTTGTATAATCTATTAGTGTTTAGACCACTTGTCACCAAAGAAGATTTAGAAGAATAGTAAACCGCAGTTTTGACAGATTGATCTGCAATATCAGTTAGACTTATGTTTTTTTCAATCCCTCTATCAACACCCAAAAAATAAAAATGAGGAACGCCTCGGCGCATGTTTGCAACAAAATTCCCAAAAGGTTGATTTGGACCTCTAGCAGTTGATAATAAGCCTTTTGCTGTTAAGTCGAAAACGGTTTCTTTAGTGCCATAAATAAAAACATTATCTACTGGTGTTTTTGTTGTTTTGCTTAAATACTTTCTAGCTTCAGTAAAATCAATTTCAACTTTCTTTGCTTTGCCTTTACCTTTGCTAGTGCTAACTTCTTTTTCTACTTTTTTTGCAAGGACTGCGCTATCACGAGTTGTAGTGTTTAAAATAGATATCTTGGGCGGAATAAAGCCTTGTGTCATGCTATCTTTGGAACACTGCTCGAAAGCACCTGCGAGAAACTTCTTACACATGTCAGTTATAAAATCACTAACAGAATAATAACTTAAACCTTTTGAAACAACTTCTCTGTTAAAGAAGTTGTTTAATTCAACCAGGGAAACAGGCAAATAATAAATTGGGAATCCCCTTATTGGCAAATTTGAATAGGGTGTGTTGTAAGAAATGTAGCCAAAATCGACTCTAATGTCGCCACCAGTTTCATTAATTAAATCTATTACAAATTTAGCAACTTCATTCCCCGCCCCTCCTGCAATTGATGCTGGGATTCTTTCTAGCACGGATTTGATAACATCTCCAAAAAAAACAAAAGGAGTTATTTGATGATCTTCTAAATCAATCGAATCTGTAAAGTTCTTTTCAGTGTTAAATTCTTTAAATTCATCCAGTGAGCCAATGTGGACTATTGGTGCATTTTGTGCGATTCCTGTAGCGCTAATTTGATTTCCAGAATGAGCTTGAAACTTATAATTTTCGACTGCCGCTGTTGGAACAATTACATAATAAACTTTAGAATCCTCAATTAAGTTTTTTCCAATCTCTCGAAGGGCAGAAAGTCTTGCTAAATTGGCTTCTTTTGCAGCCTGCGCTGCGGCAGCACCAGTTGCATCCATTGCTTTTCCAGATTCAACATCAAGCTTACTTCTGAGATCATTTATTACTTTAGCTGTCTCTTCTAATTGAACCGCAAGAAATTCACCTTGAGTTGCTTCATCTCTAATCGTCTCACTTATAACCCTATCAAAAACAGTTTGCTTCAGAGTCTCATATTCCTGCTTTAGTCTTTTATTGAATAACGCTTTTTGGGGGACGCTATCAATGCCAAGTGTTCTTAAAAAATTACCTTTGCCACGGTCAAATAATCTCTCTACAGCCAAAGTCCAAGGTGCCGGTGTGTAACCTCCGCCACCGGCTGTAACACCTAAAGTATTATAGGAACCAAAGATTGTTTGACTAAAATCTGCAAAATCAGTAACTGTAGCTGAAGTTAAACCAGATGTTGTTCCGCCGAGAGAAGTTGTAGATGGTCTGGAGATAAATAACGCTGTTTGCCTTCTAAATTCCTCTAAAAAGAAAATAACCGCCCTAAGTCTTTTTGCAACTTTTCCAGAATTATCAGCTATTTTAGCTGAGTTTTTTGCTATCTCTTCTGTGTTATTTCTAACTTCCGATGCCCGTGCTTTACTATATTCCAGAATGTTGGCACTTGGAGAAGATAGAGTTTCTATAAAGCTACCCCTATAAGTTGCATCGACTATAACTGAGCCATCTTGATTTAAATTAATGCTATAGTTTACCAGATTTGTTCGAAGGCTCAATTTAAGTTTTTCAAAATTAACTCCAACCTTTTCAGGTTGATTGGTGTCCCAACCAATGTTAAAGTTTATCGTTCTTCTATAATTTTCTCCTCTAACCTCTTTTTTTGTATCCAATAAAAATAACCCAATGTAAGGATCTGATAACATTTCATTTGTGTCCTGAAACACATATTTTGCATTAACCACAACAATTCTTTTTGTTTCGCTATCAATTCCCTCATAATTAATGTTGATACTTTGAACTCCTGCACCGCCACGACGACCAGATGTGGGGTTTAAGATTAGACCATCTAAATTGTTCTTGTTATTTAAAATTACCTTTTCTGTTCTTTTTCCATTTTTTGAATTTATTAACTCTTCTGTGACATACATGTAATGAGACATGTGAGCTATTTTATCGGGTGTTAGGTTGAAGTAATTTTTAAAACTTCTTCCTTGCTTATCTAAATAAAAATCAGCCAACTCTGTTCTATAATCAATATATTCAATGTTTGAAACGTAAGGAAGATATTTTCTTTCTCCATCTACATCTCTAAACCCTACTTTCCCTATTTGTCTAACCCTTGATTCATTTTCATAAAAGCTTGTGTCTTGTTGTATTTTGGCAAAATAAGCCCCGAGGCACTTAAGTGCTTGCTCGAACAAAAGAGATTGTTTATTAAATTCTGCAACATTATTTTTACTAAAAACATCTTTAATTGCTTCTACATAACTTTTAGTTGCTGCCGTTGTTGGACCTGTTGTCATTTAATTTCCCTAAAGTAATCCATAGATAGATAAGATGTCTTGCAGTGGAGTTGGAATGTAAACCACATCTCCAGGCTTAAAGTCTGTTTCTAATGGCTTGAGATTATACCAAGCTATTATCCACCAGTATTCTTCGCTTCCATAATAGTCTTTAGCTAATTTAAAATACTTTGTTCCAACCGTCCACACCTCTGTTCTGACATCTAAATTAGCTATTTGGCTTATTTCTGGATAATTTAAATTCGCTGTGTTAAACTGCTCTATGTAAGAGATTCCCCTTCTTTTTAAGATATCCGACAATGCATATGAGTTATTGTTATTGTCTATTATCACTCTATTGTTAAATCTACTTACTGCCATTGTTTATCCTTTTTAATTTATCTTCCACTTAAAATACTAGAATCGAGAAGACCAACTTTTCGACCTGACACTTTTTGCAACGGTGTTAAAGTTTTACTAACGCTAGCTTGTTGTTGTTTTTTAGCTGGGCTAGTTGGCGATTGGTCTTGTGTTTTCTCCTGCGGAACCGGGTTCGTTGCAGGCTCTGGTGCAGGTGGCGCAGTTGCCGCCTGTCCTGATGGAGCCGGTGTTGTCCCGCTATCAGTAATAGCATAAGTGTTTAGATTCTCTGCTATAGCTTGATTTATTCCATATGGGTAACTTGCACCGGCTGGTCCTGCTACCGCTGAAATAACTTCAACATCATGAAGAACTTGCAATCTTAAAGTAACTGTAACGTCTGAAAAGTAAACCTCGCTGAAATCTAAACTAAAGTACTGTGCTTGGTCTTTAGTTTGAAATCCAGGGTTAACTTGAACTGGTCCGTTAATGTAAGCTTTTAAGACTTTACCTTTGCCACTCTTAAAAAGATTTAAAAACTCTAACTCAAAATAAGGTGGAGCTTGGATGAAATTTCTTCTATTCTCCGATCTACTTGTCGAATTAGGACCATAATCTGACACATATCTATTTAGAGGATACTGATATTGAACTAGCTTTTGAATCTTTGCCATGTTCTTTTTAGCTTCTATAGCACTATCGGAAACAATTCTAAAACCAAAAGCTAGTTCCCTACTTGTTCCTCCGTAAAAAGGTAATGGGTCCATTCTACCATAAACATTAACAGAATTCCAGCGAGGAGTCCAAGTATCTGTAAATTCCGTTATAATGGAATTGAAATATAAAGAAGGAGCACTTACTCCATTTACATTTTGCAAATGTAAAGGTTTAATCATAAACCTTTTAAAGTCTCTGCTATTTTGTTCTGCATAGGGCATAATTTAATTAGTTTTGATTTTAATTTCTAGACAGGATTACGAGTAATGCTTAATCCTTGGAACTTTTCATCAATAATTCTTCTGACATCGTTTGAATTAAGCTGATGTTTGCTTGTTGCAACAATCTGACCGTCAGCGTGTAGATTAATTGTTACTGGCTGTGTTGAACTAGAAGAGGCTCCTGCGCTTTGAACTGCGCTACCCGCTGGTAAATAAGTTAGATTGCCTGTTCTGTTGCCGACCGACATTGGCATTGGATTACCTCTAGTGTATTTGTTTTCCATTCCCAATTCGTCGGTCATGGCAAAACCGCCTTCACTCATGAAGTTGTTACCTGCTGCGAAGCCTAAAGCTTTTCCTATGCCGCCCATTATCACCGAACCAGCAAGAGCGCCGCCAGGACCGCCAATTAAGCCGCCTCCGATTGCGCCAATGGCTTGTAATGCAACGCCGCCAAATTTTGACAAGGCAGATGCAGCAAGCGGTGAAGATTCAGCAGTTTTCAAGAGTGAACGGTTCAAGTTATCTAGTGTCTGCGCCAATCCATCCAACGTATTCATTAGTTTATCTTGAGTTTTAGCTGACTTTTCGGCTGTTGTTTCACCTTCTTCTTGCGCTGCTGTTAATTTATTCATTGCTTCTTCGGCACTGACTGCGCCAACAGTGATGTCCCTTAGTTGCTGCGAAGAAACGTTTCCAAATTTACGCATTTGCTCTGCGGTCATTCCTATAGAACCTGTTAGCGCTCGCATTTGTGAGAAGTTTAATTGATCTATCTGTAAGCCTTGTGCCTCTAGAACTTCTCTCAACTGAATAAAAGCCTCCACTGGACCTTCAAGATTAAAGGTATCCATCAGTTCTAGACCATCAATTGTTGTTCCAAACACTGCATTCAACTTAGAAGCAGCAGTTAATGCACCCTCAAATGTGGAGAAGGTTTCTAAAGAGCTTACCATGCTGTCAATGGCAATACCAGTTTGCTGTTGAATTTTACTTAGCTTTAGGAATTCTCCTTGAATGTCCGGTAAGCCAAACTTAGCCAGAGTGTTCGCTTGCGCTTGAAAATCTGAAAATGTTTGCCTTACATCTAAACCCATGTTATCAGCTAAAACAGCTAGCGATGTTGCAAACCCTTGAGACTCCTCTGCACTTTTTCCAAACGCTTGAGACAGCGTTTCTGTAAGTTGTGCTGTTTGTGAAACTGGAATATTTAATCTTCTTTGAAGAATGAAAGAAGTTTTAAGTAGAGAATTGGCTGCAGGATCACCAGCAGCTTTTAACTCTCTAAATTGTCTTGAAGCGCTGAATAACTCAGTGGATAACTGCCTGACCTCATCAGTAGTCCCTCTAAACGTGTCAGCCAGAGCCATTGAGTCTTGTCTAAATTTTTCTATTTCACCTGGGTCTAGAAGTTGGAGATCTCTACCAGATGTTCTAAATGCATCTAATCTACCGGCTGCTTTTTTTAGAGCCTCATCGAAATCTACTGCATTTTTAACTGGCTCAATGGCAATGTCTCGCATAGTGCCTAAAGACTTGCCTACTTCCTTAGCAGCTTTTGATGCAAGAGAAAGGGCAATTCCTAAACCACCAAGGTTCTTGCCCTTATCCATAATGTCTTTACCGATGTTCTTTACTGCCTTAAGTGGACCACCAGCGGCTTTTGTGGCTTTAGCAAATTGCTCGGCTCTATTGCTTATCCCACCAAAAGATTTTATTAAATTATCGGCTTCGGCGGAAATGATTTTTTGGATTTCAGCACGTTCTCTTTCTTGTTCTAAGATTTGCTCGTTTGCATCAATCTGTGCTTGTAGCGCAGCCAGTTGTGTTTTTGCAGCATCTGCTTTTGCTTGAGCGTTGCTCACACCCAGCGCAGCTAATTCTTCTTGGGCTTTGATTATTTTTTTAAGCTCTAGTGCTTGAATTTTTGTTTGTTTCACCAATTCTGCAGTGGATTCTGCTAAAAAGGCTTGTTGTTTAGCAGAATCCTCACGTAGCTTTGCCGCTCTTGCTAGGTCTTCTAATTCTGATTGAGTCAACGCAATTTATATTTTATCCTACTGGCCACTTAACGCCTGTGGTTTTCTCAAAGTTGTGAATTGATTTCTCCAACTCCAACTTTGTGTCTGTAAGTTCTGGTGAGCCCAGACCATGTTCCATGTAATCTTTTGCATATTGTTTTTCTTTGTCCAGGGCATCAGCAAAAGCTTTTACATCTTCTTTTGAACCTTTGATTACAAATGTAGGTGTTGCCTTGTCTTCTTCTCTGATTAAGGCTGTATAAGCATCTAAAGATAAAACATTTCTCAATAGTGCTCTTAGTTGGGCTGCAAACTGAGACATGGATGATTCAGTTAGCAAATGTTTTTTTGAAACATTAATAACAATGCGGTCGCTCATTACACAATACTCCTTTGTATAATTAGTGTTTTTATTAATTATCTTTTTGTGTTTTTTTGACTTGCTTTTTCGATTGCTTCGTTTTCATTTTCTTTTTGTTTGATTGTTCTCTCAACAAACCAATTACGCAATCCAATAGGTAGGTTATATAACTCAGCCAAAGACCATTGGCTAATGTATTTCATAAAGAAGAACTGTTCGTAAACGTCCTTCATGTAATCAGAGGTTAGGCCAAAAAAACTCCGCAGTAAGCGGAACCTCCAATCTTGAAACTTCACTACAAGCAGGACAATCAATCTCATAAGACATATCAACATCTGGAACCACTGAAGCATAAAGCTTTTTAAGGACAGATGCGTCACGAATAGGAAGTACCTGAAGAGCACGATCAATGTAGAATGAATCTGTTTGACCGTTAATGGAAACAACAATCATTCTTAGAAGACCTGTTGTGCCATTGTTTTTCTCTTTTGCAATAACAGCCTCATCACGAGAAGTTAATAGTCTAAACTCAACAACAAACTCACTCTTGGGAAGAGTAATCAAAAAGGTGTTGTTCTCTGTTTTCTGGACTTCATCATCAAAGGTTATTTGTCTTGCTTCAAAACTATTCAAATCTACGGTAGTTTCGAATTGATTTGAGCAGTTTTGACAAGTTAGGGACACATCATAGTCTGCACCATAACCATAGATTCTAGAAGCAATAATTAGCGCATTTTTATCACCAATTAGCAAATCATCAACTCTAATGGAATCATCAACGATGATGCTTTCTAACACACGATTAATAGCAATACCTTTCCTAATCAAACTTTGAGAAGTAAGAATGTCTTCTTCTTTTGCTGTCATGTGTTTAATCTCAACTGAATCAACACCATGTAAAGGATGACCTGGAGGGTAAAACTCTCCCTTACTTGGTAGATCAACAATTTCTGTTGGAACAACAAAATTAAACAAACCTTGATGTTGTTGCTGTGGTGGAACGGGTGGGACTGCTGCCGCAGCCATCTGTGGCGCATTAGCCGTAACACGATTTTTATTTCTTGACATTTTTACCTCTTATTTATTATAGTAGTAATTGGCTGTAAGGTGATCTTGCTCTAGAATCATATGTAGCATAATCATATTTAATAACTAATGAAATTGAAATAATCTCATCGGCTGCATAATTTCCTTGACCGAAGTTAGCTGATTCCATAAACGGATTAACTATAGTCCATTCTTCAACGGTTTGTCCTTCTGAGTCTATTTGAGTAAAAACCATTTGACCACCAAGAGCAGCAGAAGAATTTGTTTTTTCTATTCTTGAAAAAGGCTCATTCACATTTGTACTATTATAACCTGAAGTTTTCAAAATTTCATACAAATGTTTTGCATTATTTTCGTCTCGACCTTCTCCATCGGTTAAAACGATTTCAATTGGGTTCCAAGTTAAAACACCAGGACGAAAACCAACATCATTTAACCAAATGTATTCTGCCGAAGCGATTGAGAAGGAAGGCTTCTGGAAGGAGCGTAAAGTGTAACTTCTAATAGTTGCATTCTGAAATCCAAAAGAAGCAAACCATTTGAAAGATAGTTTTGGTTGTACGCTAGTATTACTCCAGAAAGCCATGTTTAAACCGGTTTAGTTATGAACTGGCGTTGCCAGCTAATAAGGAGTTTGGAGATTGACCGCCCATTGTGGCGTAAGAAGCGTAGTCATATCTAACTGTAACAGACATTACGACTAAATCTTCTGTGCCATAGTCTAGCTGACCGTAATCAACGTTAGTAAAGAAGCAGTTAACCAAGGACCATTCATCAACCTCACGTCCATCAGCATCAATTTGTGAAACCTTGATCTCACCAATTGCGCTGTTGAAGTTAGCCTTGCTGAAAGATTTTCTAGCTGTAATCTCATCTACTGGCTTTCTGTAGCCAGCTTGAACGAGCATGTTGCTGATTACCGCTGAACTATCAGGATTAACTGGGTCAATGAAAGTTATGTCAACAGCATTCCAAGTTACTCTTCCTGGGTAGTAGAAAGTGTGAGCTACATATTGATGTGGAATCTCACTTATCGTAAAAGAAGGTTTCTTGACTGTCTTAATTGCATAAGTTTCAATCTTTTGATCTTGACCTCCAAAAGAAGCAAAGTATCTAAAGCTTCTTTTAGGCTCTGTTGAAATGTCACTCCAAAATCCCATTAATTTATCTCCTTCTTATAGTAAGTAGTCCTAATCTTCAAAAGCTGCGCCTGAGTCTGTCAAAATAAAGTCAACTGCGATAAACTCAATTGCTCTCGCTGGTTTGATGAAGATCTTAGCATAGAGAATGTTTCTATCAATCAAATCAGGAGTTGTAGTTGTTTCATCCAACACTAGCTTGAAGTCTGTGATTCCAAGACCAGCCTGAACTGATCTTAAGAAAGGCTCTACTCTGCCACGGAAACGATTCCAAGTTGTTTGAACGTTTTGATCGAACAAGATGGTCGCAGCAAATCTAGAAATCTCTCTCTTCAAGTAAATCATCAATCTTCTTACGTTAATTCTATCAAGCGCTGATGGAGTAACTTGTAGTGTCTTCTGACCGAAGATAACAATGCCTTCTGCTGGGAACTGAGCGATAGGGTTAACTCTGTTCTCATAAAGCTTATCTCTGTCTCTAGAGTTTAATCTATCTTTGACAGAAACAACTGGTAGACCGGCACGACCTGCAGATAATCCACCACGGGTGAAACCTGCTGGAGCGAACCAAAGCTCTGTTGTCTTCTGGCTGTAAGAAAGAGCGCCGATAGCAGCAACAGAAGGTGGAACTGTTACGATCTGCCCGTTGTTAAGGTCACGAACGTTAACATATGGGTAGTAGGTAGCAGCGTAGCTTGAGTTAATTACATTTAACTTCATCTCTGCAACAACTGCATCAACTGTTCCTTTTCTCTGGTCTGCGTCATCTAAGCTCTGTTCTGGTGGAATGAAGCCACCCTTTACATCAATAATTGCAAGTGCATCACCACGGGCTTCGCACATGTCAACTAGTTTAGTGTTTAGAGTTGCGTTGACAACACCCGGCATTGCTGCTAGGTTGTATTCAACAACCTCTGGGTCTCTAATAGAATCAATTGCAACATTAACAGAGTTAAACATTGCACTGTTTCTGTTTGTTGGATCTGTACCAGTTCTGTAGTTTACGTCTCTTAGAGGCTCTGACTCTGTGATGTCTAGACCGTCGAAGCCACCAGCGAAAACTGTTGTGAACTTGTCGATGCCTGCATCAAGAACCTCAGTGTAAGATCCAGAACCACGTAGATAGGTTAAAGATCCACGCTCGGTAGCATCTGCTCTAGAGCCTTCTTTGTAAACATAGAACTTAGCACTGTCAGTTCCAGTAGCGTAACACATGTCATCCAATGTGAACTGGAATGAAACCTCTGTTGTGTTTCCAGCGGTGAAGTCTAGAAAATCTCTTGGCTTCACTTTCAAATGGTCTCTAACTGACTTGTCTAGTCTTGAGGAATTGAATGTTGTGTCAACACCGAAGTAGGAGTTGAACTGGTCTACAGGACTTCCCTCAGAAGCTGAAATTCTTAGGCGAAGCTGTGGGAATTCAAATGTAACTTGACCGTTAGTCACTTGAGCGCCGCTGATGAAAGTTGTAATGGCGGTATTGCTGTAGTTTGCATAGTTGCCAGAAACAAGAGTGTTTCTTGTCGCTGAACCAGTTTGGTCATTGAATGCCTTGAACTGGATTGGACCACGAACACCGAAAGGTAGATAACGTGGGTCTGTCTTGCCGAGTAGAACCTCGTCTGGCATATCTACATAGATGTATTTTGAGTTATTTGGGAAGTCTCCAAACTCTCTGTATCTCTTGTCTTGCTCGTTCCACTCTTGGTATCTGTTACCAATCTTTAGACCAATGAAGTCTTGTGAACTAGGATTAAGATTACAGTTGTTAAACTGCTCTACGATTTCCATTCTATTGTCAGTGTCGCTAAGTTTTCTGATGATAACGCTAAATGAGCCATAAGGTTCATCTGCTGTGTCGTCAGCCGCTGCTCTTAGATTTGCAATTGAAACTTTAAGGTTTCTTGCAACATAATCGCCACTGTTTCTAGCAACTAACTTGAATAGATTTCTCTGGCTAGCAACAACGAATGAACCTGTTGTGTTATCTAGATCCTGTGAGAAGAAGTAACCAGTTTCAGAATTCTGATAATCTTTTCTAAAATCGCTACCCTCACCAGTTGTTCCTGACATGAGAGGTAGAATCACACCAATTTGATTACCAGTTGCACTTACAGTGTCTCTAACGGCGCCCTCGAATGACTCACCTAACCAGTATCTTGTAAAAGCATTGCTACTAGCATCTGTTACTGCGCTGTTGGTTAGGGTTGGGTTTGTGTTGAAAACCTTTCTAATGAACTTACTGCTTGTGTCTGTAAAGTTGAAGGTGGAGTCTGCTAGAATTCCAGTAGCTCCACTGATCTGAACTTTAAAGTGCTGTGAGCCATCAATGTTCTCAAAGTAAATACCAGCGCCAATGTCACTTTTACCGCTATCACAACGTGTTCCAGAAAGACCAATTGAAGCGCTTTGGTCAATGTACCAAGTTGCCGCTAGTGTTCCTGTTGTTGCAGAGTAAGAACCACTGAATGTGCCAAATGAGTTGTTAGGTAAATCACCAGAGCCAGAGATGGAGCCGACAAACTCATTGCCACCACCGCCTGCAGCGTTTACTTTCATCTGGACACCTGGGTAAAGAAGAGGATAGCCGGTTGTTATAGGTGTAAGTTTTACTAGACCGTCAGATGGAACTGATGCGCTAAAGAAGCTACCGGAGTTAATCGCATTTCTAATCTGACGAGCAATTTCATATGCGTCGTTGCTACTACAGTCAAAGTTAGTATTATCAGTAGTTGTTGATGAGCTAGCTATCGTAACTGTTGCAAGGACATCACCATTAAATCCATCTTGAAAAACAATTTCTGAACCCGCTGGGATATTACCATCAACAACTGAAATTGTTCCTGTAGGAAATGTCACTGTTGGGGCGTTTGATATAAAAAGACCAAAAGCACCACCGTTTGCATTTGTGCTAGCTGGTGTGGTGTCTGTTGTTTGCCATCCCGCCAAACCAGTAGGAGCATCAGCTTCCTCTGAAGCTTGACCGCCTAAACGAACGAATGTAACAGGGGCATTGTTTCTAAACCAAGCTTGTGCCGCATATGCACCATAAGTAGGAGAAGTATAATTTCCGTCTCTAGCAATATCACCACCAGCGCCACCAGGGATAGGCTCACCGAATGTTCCAACAAAATCAAAAAATGAATTTACTTTGGTTGGTTGAAGGATTGGACCTTTTTCTGCACGACCGATGATTACTGGTCCAACAGACTCGGGTGTTGCAGTTCTTGCTGTGTTGTCAATTTCACTTACGAAAATTCCGGGTGAAATAAATTTATACTTTTCTACGGACATTAGCTAATTCTCCTTATTCAAACTTGAGAGTTCTTTATTAATTAGTTACTATTCTCTGTAAAATCCTTTATTATCATTGCGCTCTGGGATATCGCCAAAAATAACTCTCTCTCGTGGGATCTTAACCTCTACAGCATTTTCTCTTCTGATAATTTTTGGTCTGTCGCCATTTGGACCTTCGCCAATTATGTAGCCCAAAACCTTAAAATTGATTTTTGTATCGTAAGATCTTTCATCAACTCCTAAATTTGAAACATTGTTGTTTAGGGTGAAATCAGATTGAACGAAAGTTTCAAAACGATGACCGTCTTTTCTAATTGCAAAAGAATTGATGTGACCGCCTAATGTTGCAAAAGGAGTTGTTAACTCATTCATTTGCTGAATGTACTGGCTTCTAATCGTAACTGTATAGTTTATAGTCAGGTAAACCGGCATTGGAATGTTTAGTGTTTCATAAACTACTTTTTCATTTTTCTTTGTTGGATAGTAAGCTTGACCGTTTGGTGTTCGCCTTGTTCCATTTAAATCTTTTGTGTTATCAGCAACGCTGAAGTTGTTTGTTTTATCTCTTACTATTTTTCTAGCTAAGACTATGCGTCCCCCACGAGTGGGATCAGTAAAGTTTACTGGGTTTCCATAGTAAGAACCTTTAAATGTCAAATCCTTTGCTACGGAAGTTCTTTCAATCGTTATAAGAGGTAGTTTTAAAGTTCCATCTTCGTCTCTTAAATCTTTGTTATTCTTAGACAAAAATGCACGTTCAGAACTAACCCAGATTACGGGGACTTTTTTCCAACCTTCATTTGTTGTAGAAGCATTATTCATCTTGTCATTAATGAAATCAAATAAAGCAAAATCTATTGTTTCTAGAGTAGAAGGTTGGATTTCTTCTACGCTTAGATTCTCATCTGCTTTTTCTACGCCTCTGTATCTTGGATTATTTGGCATTGAATGTTCCTTGGCGTGCTTTAATACACTTTGCTTCTACTTCCATTTTATGGTCTACTTGACCGAATATTTGTTTTGGTTCGTTTAGCTGAACGATTTCATAGTATGTTTCACCGTAGAGAACAAAGTCTCCCTCTCTTACATAAAGATCTTGATCTTCTGTTAGTCTTCTCTTGTGGAAGTGAATAACAATAGAAGGTCTACGGTCGATACCTAAATTTGTTGTTTGTGTCTCAAAACCCTCCCACATTACAAGAGCATAAACTCTTACTGGTGGTAAGAATGTTTTCTCTATTGCTTCCCCATAAAGTGGATGGTAATTTGTGTGTTCCATACTGATAGGGTAATAAAAGATACCTTGACCGATAACACGCTCAATGAGTTCGTCATTAACTTGCTTTACAAAGTCTCGTTCCTTCTCACCTAAGAATAACGGTGGTGGTGGAGCATCTGGTTGTATCCATTCGTTATCAGCCATTTATTATCCCACGAAAATCCGCATTGGGATTCTCTCCTGAACTTTATTAACTGCCTCTGAGAAGTCTGCATCACCCTGGGCGACTTTCGCATAGGTAAGTTCATCAAAAATTGTTTTTAGTTCTTCACGAAGCTTCTCTTGCTCTGTTTGACCTTGAGAAATAAGCGCTGGACCATCAAGAGTTACGCTATCTCCTGGGATCGGAATGGTGCTTATCTTAGAACGGATGTTTCCAAGTGTTTCTTTAGAAAGAGCAAGAGCAAATCTTCTAATCCATTGCTTGCCAATTGAGTTAATTGATTCATAGGGTGTGTTCTCAAATGGCAGTGTGTTAATGTTATTGATGCCGTTTACACCATTATCAGAGTCGCCGTCTTCCTTCCAAGGAGTGTTTGTGTCAATGAAGAACTCAATCCACATTTTCTTTGGACTTACACTCACGGCATCTGGAAAGATTCTTAATTTATTATCTTTTATCTCAAAACTATAATGACTATTTCTAGTGTAGATTGCATCTTCAAAAGCCATTGCTTGAAGTTTATTTTGCCAAGTTGGAACTAACTGGAATGTGCTATCGTCAGCATACTGACCGTAGCTAGCTAAGTCTCCTACTGTGTTTAGACCACCATAGTAGCCATAGAACCTCCACATAGCCTGTGGTGTCTTGTAGTAAACTTTTGTTACGTTGATTCTTGCGTCTCCAATTAATCCATAGTAAGGCACACCCGAATCTGTTGCCGCAGAAGAAGAAACGATTTGCTGCAAATCATAATCTTGTTTTCCGACTGAGGTTACAAAAGATGCCGAGTAAATTGGAGTTACCCCGCCGATCCCTGCTTCTGTTGCAAAGCCATGACCAACTCTTCGTGCATATTCAAACTTAAACTTGGGGAATTTTAGGGCTACATTGATAAGATCAGTGTCATCTTGCAGTTGACCTTGCTCGTTAAAAGAACCTGTTTTTGCACCCAAAAGATCGCCAATTGAGTTCTTTGCTTGGTGAATGTTGAGAAGATAAGAATATTCTAAAACTGATTCTTGATAAGCGGAAAACACTTGTTCTTTTACCAATTCAATATCAAGAACGTCACCACCTAATTTATGATAAGTGTAAGCAACTTGATCTGCAGCACCTGATAAGAAATAGTCATTATCTGTGTAGACCGTGAAAGGAAAAGATGCAGCCTCTGCTTGTGCGTATGTCGCAGAAGCAGGTAGAATAACCTTGCTCATTTGCGATACTGGTGTTAGTGTGGGTTCAGACATTTATAGTTCTCCTCCCTATAAATAGTAGGAGAAGGTCTAAATGGCTTAATCGTCGGATGGTTTAGTTTTGGTCACTCTAGCGAAAGGTGATTTCTTTGACTTTGAAGTCTTCTTCTCTGAAGATTTTTTTGGTTTATCTTCTGGCTCCGGGGCAGCTTTTGGTTCTACTTTTACAGGCTCAGCCTTTGGAGCAACAGGAGCAGGCATAGGAGCGGGAGGCTCAACTATTGGTTTTGGCTTGGCAACCGGCTTTGGCTCTACTTTTGGTGCTGGCTTTGGAGCAGCCTTTGCTGCTTGGGCTTTAAGGGCATAATACTTCTTTTTTCTTGGATTCATTTAAACTCCTCCTTTTCTATAAGTAGTTGTTTGGACACAAAAAAACCCCGCACCTCATAAGAAGCACGGGGTCAGTTTATCTAAACTAAGTCAGTAAAGCTTACGCTCCTGTCTCACCTAGAAGACCACGGCAGATGACAAGACCGTACATATCTGGACGGACCATCTTCTTAGCGTAGCGGGTCATGACACCCTTACGTGGCACGAAGTCCTCCACACCGAAGATGGTAGGAGTAACTTGGAGTGGCACGTATGGAGCGTAAACATAACCGCTCTCTAGGAATGAGCCACCCTTACGACCAACGAGAACGAGGTTACGTGGGAAGTAAGGATCAACAAGAACGTCATAACGCTTGCTTAGAGTACCAACATTCTGAGCACCAGCGGTGCCCTTGTCTGCGTCTGGAGTTACGTTAGCACGGAAACCTGACATGAACTCCATGATTGAAGCCATCTCTGGTGAAGTGACGATAAAGTTAGCGCCACCACGTAGAGTCTTACGGTGAATCTGGGCTGAAACATCGTTAATGGTCTCGCCAAGAGTCTCGTACCACTCTGAAACAGTACCAGTGAAGTCTGGAGCAGCTGTGTTAGCACCAACCTCGGCACCAGTTGTGCGGTCTACGAAAAGACCTGGGCTACGTGACCTGTAGTATACAGCACCTGAAGCGCCTTTTACGAGGTCTTCTACGATCTCACGGTCAATCTCAAGAGCAATCTGCTCTGAAAGGATTGAAGTAAGCTCAACCTCTGCGTCAAGGTTGTGGTAAGCATTTAGGTCTTGACCTAGCTCTGGAGTCCACTTAGCCTTGAGCTTCTTGGTGACTGCTGTCACTGATACGGAGTCAACTTGGAGGTTGATCTCTGGGATATTCTCAGTGTTCTCAAGACCCCAATCATCCTCACCGATAACAGAACCAATTGCGCCGCCCTGCTCGAAAAGATCAGCAGTGGTAAAGGTTACGTCAGTAGCTGCTAGAAGTGAGCCGCTGAGATCGTCAGATGATCTTGTCTCAGAAGCGACAACAACACGAACGATGTTCTGACCACGCTGTGGAGCTTGACCAGCAGCACCAGAGAAAGCAGTTAGACGACGAAGCTGAAGATCAGCAGCGTTTGCGAGGTCAGTAATCTCAATTGCTACAAGGTCGTCACGGTTAAATTGTCCTTGACCATCAGAACCTGTAAGAGTGCTGATATCCAACTCACCGATAACGTAGTTTGTTGAACCAGAAACGAGCGCTGGGTCATAACGAAGAACAGAGTTTGCGTGATCCTCTGTCATAGTACCACCACCAAGTGCTGGGTAAGTACCAGAAGCAACAATTGTAAATGAAGCATTGGTAATAGCACCAGTTGGTGAAGAGTAACCGTTGCTCAAGTTGTAGAACTGACCAGCAGCAGAGTCAAGCTCGCCAGCGAGATCAACACCACCAGTAATGGCTGAACCAACACGACCACCGCCATAGAGTGAATCAGTGGTGGCGTATCCTAGTTTGTTGTCACCGAAAGTGAAATCTAGGAAAAAGATAAGACCAGATGGAAGGCTCATTGGCTGAACGCTTACAAGGTCATTCGCAATAAGACCACCGAATACACGGCGGACAATTGGGAAAGCAACAGCAGCGAAACCTTCTACGTCGCCACCTGCCATAGTTGTTGCTGCCTCTTTGAGAAGCTGCTTTGCTTGGTTCTCAAGAAGACGAGCCATGTTGTTCTT